>Ga0326597_10015341_pt1 | contig 10019 bp, 14 predicted proteins | sample RVTome_12_FD_203789 | JGI IMG/M metagenome (GOLD analysis project Ga0326597, IMG submission 203789) | Soil microbial communities from uranium-contaminated site in the Upper Colorado River Basin, Wyoming, United States - RVT100D185 | ecosystem: Environmental > Terrestrial > Soil > Contaminated >...
GTCGCATGCCCGAGCCCATCCGGCTGAGGCGCACGCGTTCCGCCTGGTGCAATTCCCGAAACCATTGGCGGCCCCTGCCTTCGAAGCGGCCACCCCCGATCAGCGCACCCTTCGCCTGGCTGACTTCCGCGGGCGCTTCGTGCTGCTGAACTTCTGGGCCACCTGGTGCGTGCCGTGCTTGCAGGAGATGCCATCCTTGGAGCGCTTGCAGCGGAGGCTCGGGCCGGAGCGCTTGACGGTGCTGGCGGTTTCCCAGGACGACGATGGCGCCGTGCAGGTGACCCCGCTCGTGCGTAAGCTCACGCTGACCTTCCCCATCGCGCTGGATCCAGAGCAACGCGTGGCTGCCCGTTACGGCGTCGGCGTGCTGCCCTCTACGTTCCTGATCGATCCACAGGGCCGCGTGCTGGCGGCGGCGAATGGCGCGCGCGAATGGGATTCGGCGGAGGCGCTGGAATACTTCACGGAACTGACGGGGCAGCTCGCGTCCAGGTGATCAGGCCCAGCTGGACCACTCAACGTTCCCCAGGTGTCCTTCGTGCATCGCATCACCGCTCGAAATTGGATGGGTCATCGGCAATTCCGACTCGTCGCTGTCATGCTGACGCTGGCCGCGCTCGGCCTCGTGCCCGGTCAGGAGGCTGTTCGAGGCGCTGAACCCGATCCGGTGCTGGCACGCATTAATCGCCATGAAATCCGCAAGTCGGAAGTCGAACAGTTGCTGAGCAGCGTCCCGCTCGGTCAGCAGATCGACCCGCGGGAGAACTTCGACCTTTTCGTGCTCGCCCTGGCGAACCAGGAAGCGATCTTCCAGTGGATGATCGGGCAGCAGTTCAGGGACGAGCCGGAACTGAGGCAGCAGGTGCGTGATCTCGTATTCCGCTACCTGCAAAACAAGCACGTAACGCAGCGTATTCGAGTCACGGACGACGACGTGCGGCAATATTACCGGGAGCATGCGAGCCTGGTGCGCGGCGAACACATGCGGGTGCGGGACATTGTGCTGGCTCGGCGCGAGGAGTGCGAGAGGCTGCGAAGTGAACTCCATTCCGAAACCGACTTCATCGAGAAAGCCAAGGTCCTCTCGCTCGGCAAGGCCAGCGCGCCGGACGGCGGGGATCTCGGCTACCTGATGAAAGTGCGGGGCGAGCTGGGATTCGAGCCGGAGCTGTTCGACATGAGCCCGGGGCAGATGGGCATCTTCGACGGCCCTGGCGGCTGCCATCTGGTGTGGATCGTCGAGCACATCGATCCGCCCTTGTTGCCGCTCGGCGTCGTCCAGCAGCCCATCCGCGAGTTTCTCCAGAACGCGCAGGAGCGGGAGCTGCTGCAGGCCCTGGTGGACCGGGCCCGCGAGCACGTCAACGTCGAAATCCTGGCGACCACATTGCCTTGATGTGGCGCCGTGCTGCTTTCGCGGGGGCATCCGATCCGCCCTCCGTTGCGCGCCGGCGAAGGATCTGTCTCCGCGGCCCAGCGGTCAATGCCGCGTGAAAGGCTGCGCGGATGCTCGCATCCCGCTGCCGATGTCGTAGCGACCATTACAGATCGTATCGACAGAGTATGAAGAGACTGGATCGCATCGCCCTTCCTTCGCACAAGCCACTTCGACGCTTTTCGGGTGTACACCGCGCCCCGAGATATCTCGGGGAACCCCCTATGGGAGGCCATATGCGCAATCTTCGGCAAGCTATCATGGCAATCACAGCGACTGCGGCTTTGGCCTCGGCGACGGTGCTCCTGGCGGCGGCGCCACCGGGCCCCATCGTCATCGAGCTTACCCAGGTTCCATGCCAGTTCCTCGAATCCGAACGCGGCATCGACCGCGGCTTTTCATCCCACAGCGCGGCGGACTGCGAGCGCATCAATGCGAAGTCCGGAGCCGCGCGACTGGCGGAAGCCAAGACCCTTGTCCTCAAGCCGGGCAAGTACATCTTCCGCGTCATCAACAAGAACGTGCCATATGAGCTGGGCTTCTGGCTGCGCGGAGACGGCGTCGTCAACCGAGCGCTCCTGCCCAGCGTTTCCGGAGGCGGGCTGGCGACCGGAAGCAGCAAGGACTACGTGCTCGTGTTGAAACCGGGAGAGTACGTCTATTCCTGCCCACTGAACCCGACCCCCGACTATAAGCTCATCGTCAGAGATTGAAGGGGCGATCGCCGCAACTGGTACCTTGTCTCCGAGCGTGCGGCCCGCCCGCACCGGCCCGGGCACGGAACGTCGGAGCACCGCCGCCTCTCGTCCGTCAGGTCACCGCGCTTGGCCGGGAGTACCCAATGTCGCGGTCTCGGACGACTCGTCACGGGCCCGGGAAGGGCGCAGGCGACGTGCCGGCGCCGGCAGGCCCCCGTATCAGCGGCTCCCTCGGCTTGCGCAGCGATTGCTGCGCCGTGGACGTCCCCACCCCGCAGTACCGTGGGCAGACTCGCAACAAGAGAATTCCCTTGACTCTGGACCATGCTCCAGAGCGTACGCTCATGCAGGAACATCTGACTGAGGCTGGGATGAACGGACTTACCATCGGCAAGGTTGCTGCCCGGACGGGGCTGGGGATCGACACGATTCGCTTCTACGAGAAGGAAGGTCTGATCCCCGAGCCGGCGCGCCGCCCCTCCGGCTTCCGCGACTACGATCCGGATGTGTTGGAGCGCCTGCGCTTCATCCGGCAAGCGAAGGCGCTGGGCTTCTCGTTGAAGGAGATTGCGGATCTGTTGGCCCTGCGGGTGGATGACAAGCGCACGTGTGAAGAGGTGTATCGGCGGACGTCGGAGAAGATCGCGGACATCGAGACCAGGATTCGGGACCTGGAGCGGATCAAGGCCGCGCTGGCCAACATGGCCGCTGCGTGCCACGGGAAGGGGCTGCAAGGGGAATGCCCGATCCTTGAAGCCTTGGCGCACGAGCGCGAACAGGGGGCAAGCGCATGAACATCGGGACGGGCAGTCATCCAGGAAGCAGTGTGGCCCCCGGTGCAGGCCTCGACCGGAGGCAACATCGGTCCGTGCCCGCGGAACGCCAGAAGCACACAGAAACCCGGGACGGCCAATCAACGCCGACGTGGGTGGTGATCGTGAGCGCCCTCCTGTTGAGCATTCCCCTGGCGCTCTGCTGCTACCTGCTCTTGACGCCGTAAACCACGGAGCCGCCGCCGGCGCGGGCAACATTGAGGAGACCATGCGATGGAATCGCAACAAGAGCTGGAACTGAAGGTCAGCGGGATGACTTGCGACGCGTGCGCCACACACGTGACCCGCGCGCTGCAGGGCGTGTCCGGCGTGGTGGGGGTCAATGTGCGGGGCTGGCGCTCGGGCAAGGCCCTGGTAACGGCCCAGGGCGGCGCCGACTCTGCGGCACTCACGGCCGCGGTGCAGGAGGCAGGCTATCGCGCCAGCGTGGTCGCCCGGCGCGATTCGGGCGCACAGGGCAAGCCGGTTGACAGCGAGGACGGCATCGACCTGATGGTGATCGGCGCCGGCTCGGCCGGGTTTGCCGCGGCCATCAAGGCTGCCGAACTGGGCTCCACCGCGGCCATCGTGGAGGCCGGCACCGTCGGCGGCACCTGCGTGAACGTGGGCTGTGTGCCTTCCAAGACCCTGCTGCGGGCCGTCGAGGCGCACCATCTGGCCGGCATGCACCGCTTCCGGGGTGTGCACATCGAGCAGGGAGCCTTGGACTGGGCGGAGCTGGTGCGCCACAAGGACGAGCTGGTCGCCGGGCTGCGCCAGGCCAAGTACGTGGACGTGCTGGCCGCCTATCCGTCCATCCGCTACATCGAGGGCCGCGCGGTACTGAAGGGCGGCACCCGCGTGGAAATCAACGGCGAAACCTACGCCCCGCGCAAGGTCGTCATCACCACCGGCGCCTCACCCTGGGCGGCGCCCATCCCAGGTCTTCGGGAGGCCGGCTTCCTGGACAGCACCGCCGCCCTGGCGCTGGACAAGCGCCCAGAGTCGCTGCTGGTGATTGGCGCCAACGCGGTGGGCCTCGAGCTGGCGCAGCTCTTCGCCCGCGCCGGCACTGCGGTGACCGTGCTGGAGGCCCTGCCGCGCATCGCGCCCTTCGAGGACGAGGCCGTCAGCGAGGCCCTGGCCGGCTACCTGCGCGAGGAAGGCATCGCGATCCACGCGGGCGTGCGCATCGAGCGCGTCACCAGGCCGAATGGACACTATGCGCTGTCCGCTGCAGTGGGTGGCCGCGCCCTGACGCTGGAAGCCGAGCAGCTCCTGGTGGCCACCGGGCGCCGGCCCAACACCGCCGGCTTCGGGCTGGAGGAGGCCGGCGTGGCGCTGGGCGAGCGCGGCGCGGTGCAGGTCGACGAGTTTCTGCAGACCGGCAACCCGGACATCTACGCAGCCGGGGACGTGATCGGCCGCGACATGTTCGTCTACGTGGCCGCCTACGCGGGATCGCTGGCCGCCGAGAACGCCCTGAACGGCAGCCGGCGCGCCTTCGACACCTCCGCCATGGCCCGCGTCACGTTTACCGACCCGCAGGTGGCCTCGGCCGGACTGACCGAGCAGCAGGCTCGCGCCGCCGGCCACGACGTGAAGGTGAGCGTGCTGCCCATGAGCGCTGTCCCGCGCGCCCTGGCCGCCCGCGACACGCGCGGGCTGGTCAAGCTGGTGTCCGACGCCGCGAGCGACCGGCTGCTGGGCGCCCACGTGCTGGCGCCGGAGGGCGCGGAGATCGTCCAGCCCGCCGTGCTGGCCATGAAGTTCGGCATCACCGTGCGGGAGCTGGGCGGCACGCTGTTCCACTACCTGACCAACGTGGAGGCGCTCAAGCTGGCCGTGCAGACCTTCGACAAGGACGTGAGCAAGCTGTCCTGCTGCGCGGGATAGCGGCGAAACCCGGGGCCGCGGCATGGACCTCAGCGCGCGAGATTGACCAGGGTGCGCCATGACCCGACCGGACGACCGGGGCCTGATCCTGATGCCCGACATCTCCGGGTACACCGCGTTCGTGCACGCGGCACACCCGGAGCATGCACAGGCGGTCGTGTCCACGCTGCTGGAGGCGCTACTCCAGGCGGAACAACTCGGATTGGAGCTCCGCGACATCGAAGGCGATGCCCTGTTCTTTTACCGTGCCGGCGCGGTGCCGGGTTTCGAGCGCATCATGGACCAGGTGACGCGCTGGTACGAGGCATTTCACGAGGCGCGCCGGCATTACCGGCCCAGCGAGGGGTGCCGCTGCGGGGCCTGCGGGCAACTGGAATCGCTCAGCCTGAAGGTCGTGGCACACTACGGGCGCGTGCGCGTGCAGAAGATCGGGCCCCTGCACAAGCTGTTCGGCGCGGACGTAATCCTGGCGCACCGGCTGCTGAAGAACAGCCTGCCCCTGCATTCGTACTTCCTGTTCACCGGCGCACTCGCGGAGCGCTGCGGGCGGGGCGTGACGACGAGGTTCGGCTGCGTGCGGCACGAGGAAGATTACCCCGTGTTCGGCCCCACGATGCTCAACGTTATCCGGCTGCCGAACACCGCCGGCGGGGCTGTCGACCCGGACGTGGTGCGGGCAGCAGGGCACGGGTAGCACTCGCGCGACGCCTCGGTGCTTCAGGTCCCGCCCGGGGCACCGGTTTCGCGCGCGACGGTGGTCATTCTGGGAGGAGAGGGCATGAACCAGGGAAATTCGAACGGACGCGGCCTGGGTAGTGTGGTGGTGCCCGTGGCGGTGCTCCACGCCGTTTGCTGCGGGGGCCTGCTGCTCGCGCTGCTGCTCGGCTCCGCCGGATTCACGGTGATCGCCGCGTTCTTTCAGGACCCGCTCATCCAGGCGGCAGGGCTGATTGGCGCTGCCGCCCTCGCGCTGTGGGCGTGGCGCCGCCACAAGGCATCGCTTGCCCGGCGCACGACGCGGACGCTACCGCCTTCTACCGATGAAGACGCCGAAGCAGACATAGGGTGGCGGCCATGATCGACATGCACCGATACCAATCGGGGCCGAATCCCCGGCCTTGGCGCTTGCTCGTTGCCGCCCTGGCGACCTCCCTGGTGCTGCTCGCGGCCTGGGCGGCCGCGTCGGGTCCGGGCGGCTCGGTGTTTTCCGCGCCGGCCGGCGTCGAGCGGAGCCCGGCCCCATCCGGCCAGGAGTTGAGCGGCGGGAGCGCCGGCCCGTGGCTGCCTTGCGGCTGCTGAATCTGGCGCCAGTGCGCCCGGGCTTCTTCCACATCAACCCAGGACCTCCATGAACTTCGAGACGCATCCTGACGGCATGGCGCGGCGGTCCGCGCGAACCCTTGCCGTGTGGACCACGGTGCTCCTGTCGGCGGCGCTGCTGTTCCATGGTGGGACGGGAGCACCGCAGGCGCATGCGGCCACTGGAGCCAGGGTGCCGGCGGCCACGCTGGACACTGCGCATGGACCCTATGTCATCGGGGAACCACCGGGACGGGTGGAGGTGCTGTTCTTCTCCTTCCCCGGGTGACCAGAATGCGTGCGGGAGGCTCCCGCGCTGAATCGCATCCAGGGGGAATACAGGGCACGCGGCCTCACCGTGGTGGCGGTCAATATCTTCCCGGCCGCCGGGCTGGACTACTGGACGCAGTACTGGAAGTCGGTCGGAGGCGGAGACGTGGTGTACGCACAGGACACCCGACGCGAGGCGATCCGTGCCCTTCAGGTACGCTTCGCGGGGGCGACGGTCGTCATCGACCGGCAGGGCCGCGAGGTCTGGCGCGACAACAGCGCAACGGACTACGAGACGCTGAAGGCGGCCGTGGAGCGGGCGCTACGATGAACCCGCAGGTGCTTGCCGCCAACGCCCTGGATGCGCTGATCGCTACCCTGCCGGTGGGCTACGCATTCGGCGCCGGGGTGGTTTCGACCGTGAACCCGTGCGGCTTCGCCATGTTGCCCGCCTACCTGGCGCTCTACCTGGGCACCGGCAAGGCGGACTTCTACGAGCGCGCTGCGTTGGCGCGGAGCGGCCGGGCTGTCTGGATCGCGGCGGTGATGACGGCCGGCTTCGTGCTGCTCTTCGGAACCATCGGCACGGTGGTGTCCGTGGGCGGTCGCCTCGTCATCGCCGCCATGCCCTGGCTGGGCCTGCTCGTCGGCGCGGCGCTGCTGGGGTGCGGGCTGTGGATGCTCACCGGCCGCAGCCTGTCCGCCGGCGTGTTCAATCGGCTCGCCGGGCACATCGGCGATCCCCGGGAGGTCTCGGCGCGGGGATTCTTCCTGTTCGGCATCGCCTTCGGAGCGGCTTCGCTGAGCTGCACGCTGCCCATCTTCCTCACCGTCGTGGGCAGTGCCTTTACCGTCGAGGGCGCCGGTGCCGGCCTGGGCCAGTTCGTGAGCTATGCCCTGGGCATGGGCTCGGTCGTGTTGGCGCTCACCGTCACCGCCGCACTGGTGCGGGAGGGACTGCTGGTGGGCCGCATCCGGCGCCTGATGCCCTACGTGCACGCCGTCAGCGCGTGGCTGTTGGTGCTGGCGGGCGCCTACATTGTCTACTACTGGCTGGTTCCCGGCGGGTTGCTCGCCGTCTTGTGAGCGGGCTCTCGGTTGACGGCGCAAGCCGCAGGATTCTCCCCACTTGACAGGATTGGACATGAGGGTGCCCAAAGATCAGCTTGCGGTGCCGCCGCCAAGGCCATGGCTGTTGCGGCTGGGAATCGTCGGATCGATCGTCGCCGCGCTGTGCTGCTTCACGCCGGTGCTGGTGCTGCTGTTTGGCTTTCTGGGCCTCTCTGCCTGGGTAGGTGTGCTGGATCGAGTCCTGTTGCCCGCGCTGGGCTTCTTCGTCCTGCTCACGGCCTATGCGCTTTGGCGGCGGCAGCGCCACGGCTGTTGAGGATTTGCGCGGTGCAGGCGTTGACTGTGCGAGGTATGCCGATGGAACGTGTCCGGGGTCCGGTTTCAGGCGGTGCCACAACCATGACCCGCGGGCAGCGTGCCTGGCACGGTCGGTGGCGCGCGCCGTTGCTGCTGGTGACCCTGCTGAGCGCCAGCCTGTATGGGACCACGCTGCTTTCCGGAGTGGAGGGAGTCTTGTTGCCTCTGTACGCCAAGTGGGGTGCGCCGGCCTTCGCCGTGGCGCTTGCGGCACTGGTCGGCCTGCTCGCCGTGCCCTTCCTTCCGGGCGTCGAGTTGGGCTGGGCGCTCATGTTGATCGTGGGGCCCGGCGGCATCCTGCTGGTGTATGGTGCGGCTCTGGTGGCCTTGTCACTGAGCTTTGCGGCCGGCCGGCGCATTCCGCTGAGCGCCGGGACCAGGCTCTTGCACTGGCTTCGCATACACCGCGGAGCGGAGTGGGTGGCCAGCCTGATGCCGCAGGCCCCGCAAGAACAACTCAGCCGACTGGTGCATGCGGCGCCGGCGCGCTGGGCGCCGTTCCTGCTGCACCATCGCTATCTGGCGCTGGCGGTGCTGCTCAATCTTCCAGGCAACACGCTGCTCGGCGGCGGCGGCGGAATCGCCTTGTTGGCCGGGTTGAGCGGGTTGTTCACGTATCCACGCTTCCTGTTCACCGTGGCGCTGGCAACGGCGCCTCTGCCCCTGGTCATGCTGGCGAACATCCAACTGGCGAGATGGCTGTGGGGTTAAAGCGCAAGCAATCCGGCAGCGACGGTGGCAAGAATTCCGCCCCACAATTCGCCACGCCGAATCGGCTCGCCATGCCCCGAATTCATCGTTGCTCCGGCCCAGTATCCTGAGTATCGCAGGACGGCAGCGTTCCACGCGCGCATTGTGCCTGTTGCGGCGAGCAGCCTGCCTGGTTCCGAGGATCGCAGCGCCGTCCAGGCTCGTTGACCGATTCAGCGCCTGTCGTTCCTGGAAAGCCGGCCTGCCTGCCGCACCGCGCCAGGACCCGTGCCCGTGACCCGTTTGAAAGCCTTGGCGAAGCCGGCTTCCGATTCGTACCCGCAGCGCTCCGCCACCTCGGCGACGGTCATCCACTCGCGCAACAGGCGCCTGGCCAGCGTCATGCGCCAGCGAGCCAGGTAGGCCATGGGCGGTTCCCCCAGCGCGGCCGCGAAGCGCTGCGCGAACGACGAGCGCGAGACGGCGACATCCCGCGCGAGCGCCGCCATCGTCCAGTCCCGCCCGGGCGACTCGTGCATCAGCCGCAAGGCGGCGTGCACCGCCGGATCCGCCAGCGCCGCGGCCAGGCCAGTTCCGGTGGCCGTGCGCAGATAGGCGCGGATGGCCTGGATGAACAGCGCATCGGACAGACGATCCAGCACAGCATCCACGCCCGGAGTGGCTTCCGCCGCCTCCGAGACCAGCAACTCGACGATGCGGCGCATGGCCCCGGTGCCCGGTGCGTCGCTGTGGATCACCAGGTAGTCCGGCAATACGTCCAGCAGTGGATTGGCGACGTCGTCGTCGAATTGGAAGAAGCCGCAAACAATGTCGGTTCCCGCCACGCTGCGGTCTCCGAGCGGCCGCATATCCGCGGCCGCCCCGGGATGGGCCACCGGCGAATCGCTCAGCACGTGTGGCGCGTCGCGGGGCAGGATCAGCAGGTCCCCAGATCGCAGGAGCATCGGTTCTGTGCCGTCGGGCCGGTGCAGCCAGCACTGGCCGTCCGCCACCAGGTGGAATCCCGCATACCCGGAGCCTGTCGTGTCCAGGCTCCACTGCCCGCAGAAGCGGGCGTGCTTGAACACGTTGGAATTCAGGTGAAACGTGCGCAGCAGGTTGCTGATCAGGTCCATGTCCGCAATCCATGGACGATCGGACAGAAGAAATGGCCGATTCGCCCTACTATCGTCTGCATCAAGTCACTACGCTGGTGAACATGATCGAAGCCGGCACGCATCCGCACGGCCAAGTGGCCGTCCGTATCGCGCCCCCATTTGTCCCATCCTCGTACCAGGAGTCAGCCGATGAGCCTCTTCCCGTTGCACACGCTGGATACCGCGCCCGCCGCGGCACAACCGCTGCTCAACGCCGCCCAGGCCAAGATGGGCTTCCTGCCCAATCTGCTGGCCAAGCTCGCCGAGGCCCCGGCGGCGCTGGAGGCGTACCTGACGCTGTCGGGCATCTACGACAAGACCTCGTTCGCCCCGG
>Ga0326597_10015344_pt1 | contig 10017 bp, 7 predicted proteins | sample RVTome_12_FD_203789 | JGI IMG/M metagenome (GOLD analysis project Ga0326597, IMG submission 203789) | Soil microbial communities from uranium-contaminated site in the Upper Colorado River Basin, Wyoming, United States - RVT100D185 | ecosystem: Environmental > Terrestrial > Soil > Contaminated >...
ACCCGTTCTCGCAACAATACTGGCACATCGGCGAAACGACGATTCGATTCTCGAGAGTCACTCCACGAATAGTCAGCTTCTCGAAAAGACCAGCTCTTGCCTGCAAATGATGCGCACCGGACATCAGGTCTCCCTTCTTTGACAACGGGCTTTTACACGTAACGCTCACATATTCTCAGGTCTCGCTTTGTTACAGCAAATGCAAACCTCCCTGCAACGCATCTAGGCAGGTTCGGTCCCGCGTGGTTAGATGCTCTGATTACAATTCTTTACCCGCGTGCCACCAAGCTCCGGGCGAGATAAGATAGCTGCCATGCCGCTATTGGCGGCTCTGCGGCGCAAAATGAACTGTTCATTTTGATGGCACTCAACCAACGCGCAAGATTGACCTGGATGGATTTGATGTGGCTGGTGTTTCTAGGCGGCCTGGCGATTCTTCCGCCCGTGGACGAGCTGCACAAGCAGGTCATTCTTCTGGCCATCGGCGTCCTGCAGTTGTTCGAGCGGAGATTTATTGCCCTGCTGCCCCGGCTGGGCCGGCACTACGTGGTTTTGTTGAAGATTATGCTGGCTGCGCTGTTGCTCAGTCACTCCGGCGCCCTGGAGATCAACAGCAGCTACAATCCGATTTTTGACCTGCCCGTTGTGACCGCGGCCCTTTATTTTGGGCCGCTGAGCACACTCTTGTGGACACTCCTGGCCTCGGCTGCTTACTGTTCCTTTCTGCTTCCGGCATTGCAGGAATATGAGCTCACAGCCTCCGGTATTTCCGAGTTGGCCATTCGCGTCTTGTTCTTTTTCCTGGCAGCCACGGTCGTGAATCGTATTGCCACCGAGAACCGCCGGCAGGTCCTTCGCTACCAGAAGCTGGCCGAGCAAATGGCGGAGACCAATCGCCGTCTCGAACTCATTCAGGCGGAGGCCCGCCGCACCGAGCGCCTTGCGGCTCTGGGGCAGCTTTCGGCAGGGCTGGCGCACGAAATTCGCAACCCTCTGGGCATTATCAGGGGCTCGGCGGAAATGCTCAGCCAGCGCCTGCTCTCCGCCGAGCCGCTTGCCGGGGAGCTGGCCGGCTATATTTTGAGCGAAGCTAACCGCCTGAGCGCGCTGGTCAGCCGCTTTCTCGATTTCGCTCGCCCCTTGCAGCTCGAACTCAGTTTGCAGTCGCTTCCGGAACTTGTGGATCGCGCCCTCCAGGCCGTGGCCGCAAACTGGAGCGGCCCGCCGGTAAACGTCCTGCGCGACTACACCGCCGATTTGCCCCCGGTTTCCCTGGATGTAAGCTTTTGCGAGCAGGTTTTCGTAAACTTGGCGCAGAATGCCTATGAAGCCATGAGTGAGCAGGCCAAAAGCGAACAAGCCGTGAGCAGTAAAGCAGTAGGCACGCTTCGCGTTTCGATAGGCCCAGCAGAGCGCAATGGCCGCCGCGGCCTGGAGGTGCGCATGGAAGATTCCGGCCCCGGCGTTTCGGCCGAGCTGCGCGAGCAGATTTTCAACCCCTTTGTCACCACCAAAAAGACGGGCGTGGGTCTGGGGCTTTCCCTGGTCTCGAAGATCGTGGATGAACATCGCGGTTCGATAGAGCTGGCCAACGCCGCGGGCGGAGCCTGCTTTGTGGTTTTCCTGCCTCTCGCTGAACAGGCTGTGCCGTTGCCTCAGGCGCCTGCCCTTTGAACACCATGCCCACTATTCTCATTGTCGAAGACGAAGCTCGTATGCGCCGGCTGCTGGAGCTGGACCTGGCCCATGCCGGTTTTCAGACCGTTTCGTCTCCGGATGCCGAGACCGCGCTCGGCCTGCTGCGCCGCGAACGCGTGGACTTGGTCCTCACCGACCTTAAACTGCCGGGCATGAGCGGCCTGGAATTTCTGCGGTCCGCCAAGCAGCTCTCGGCGGCTTTGCCGGTCGTCGTGATGACGGCCTACGGCACCGTGGAGACGGCCGTCGAAGCCATGAAGGCCGGTGCCAGCGATTATGTGCTCAAGCCTTTTTCTCTCGAGGAGATGCGTCTGGTGGTGGAAAAAGAGCTGGACGTCCACCGCCTGCGGGAAGAGAACCGCTCGTTGCGCGAGGCCCTCGGTCACCGCTACAACTACCCCAACGTGGTGGCGGAGAGCGCCAAGATGCAGGAAGTATTGGCCCTGGTCGAGCGCGCCGCGCCGACGCCTTCCACTATCCTGCTGGGCGGCGAAACCGGGGTAGGCAAAGATCTCATCGCCCGTCTGATTCACCAGCGCTCCACCCGCGCCTCCGGCCCCTTCATCAAGATTAACAGCACCGCCATTCCGGAAAATCTTCTGGAAAGCGAACTCTTCGGCTACGAAAAAGGCGCTTTCACCGGTGCGGTGGGCAGCAAACCTGGAAAATTCGAGCTGGCCGACAAAGGCACAATGTTCCTGGACGAGATCGGCGACATCCCGCCCGCCACTCAGGTAAAACTCCTGCGCGTCTTGCAGGAACGCGATTTCGAGCGCCTGGGCGGCACGCGCACGCTCAAGGTGGACGTACGCTTGATCGCCGCAACCAACCGCGACTTGCGCGCCGCCCTCGAGCAGGGTACCTTCCGCGAGGACCTTTACTATCGTCTGAACGTTGTGCCCATAGACGTTCCCCCGCTGCGCGAACACAAGGAGGATATCCCCGGTCTGGCCCAGTTTTTCCTGAAACGCTTTGCGGAGCGCGCCTCTAAGCCCGTCCAGGGAATCTCCCCCGCCGCCGTCGCCCTGCTCATGGAGTTTCATTGGCCCGGCAACGTCCGGGAACTGGAAAATGTCATCGAGCGCGCATGCGCGCTGGCTCCCGGCCCGGTGCTGGAGCCAAGCGACATACACCTCGACACCGCGCGGGCCAAATCTTCCGGCGCCTCTTCCGCCCTGCTGCCGGAGGGCAAGACGCTCGACCAGTGGGAAGATGAAATCATCCGCGAAGCCTATCGCCGCGCCAAGGGCAACAAGAGCCAGGCCGCGCGCCTGCTGGGCCTTTCCCGCAATGCGCTGCGCTACCGCCTGGAAAAGATCGGCATTCCCGACGACCCCGCAAAAGATCAGGAAGAATAGGCCAAGTGCTGGGGAGAATTGCCGGATTTGGAAACTTCCGAAGTGCTGGGGCTGGTATCAAGGCAGGTCTGCCCTTGCGGCGAAAATAGAGACAAGCGCCGGCTGTAGGATGGATGAAAATGGTGCACCGAGACAAGCGCTCCGCAAATTTACATCGAGAAGCCTACATTGCCATTTTCACGATCCTTGCGATCGTCCTGCATCTTGGTTTGCTCTACGGCGTGCGCGCTTCCCCTCACATTTCCCTCCTGCCCCTGTATGCCGTGTTGCTGCTGGGTGGAGCGCCGCTGCTTCTCAACCTGGGGCAAAAACTGGTCAAGCGAGAGTTTGGTTCAGACCTTCTGGCGGGAGTTTCCATCCTTACGGGCGTTTTGCTGGGCCAATATTTGGTGGCTGCGATTGTTGTGTTGATGCTTTCCGGCGGCGAAGCTCTGGAAGCGTTTGCCACGGCGCGGGCCTCTTCGGTCCTGGATGCGTTGGCGCGGCGCGTGTCGAATGTGGCTCATCGTCAAGGGGAGACCGGCGTCAGCGATGTGCAGCTGGAAGAGGTTGCCGTCGGCGACAGGCTGATCGTCTTTCCGCACGAGATCTGCCCCGTGGACGGTGTGGTGATCGAGGGACGCGGTGTAATGGATGAGTCGTACCTCACGGGTGAACCTTTTGAAATCTCCAAGGCGCCGGGGGCCGGGGTTATTTCCGGCGCGATTAACGGTGAATCCGCGCTGGTGATACAGGCGGAAAAGCGAGCGGTCGATTCCCGCTATGCGCGGATCATGAAAGTGATGCAGGCGACGGAGCAGCAGCGGCCGCGGTTGCGGCGCCTGGGCGATCAACTGGGTGCCTGGTACACGCCGATTGCTCTGGCGCTTGGCGCCATCGCCGGTGTTGCCGCCGGCGACGCGCAGCGCTTTCTGGCCGTGGTGGTCATAGCAACCCCCTGCCCTCTGCTGCTGGCTATACCGACCGCCATCATCGGCGCTATCTCCTTATCCGCGCGTCGCGGCATCATTATTAGGAACCCAGGCGTCCTCGAGCAGATTGCTAACTGCACAACACTAATTTTCGACAAGACCGGCACGCTGACCTATGGACGGCCAACGCTGACGGAGGTGATTTGCGCCCCAGGATTCGACCGCCAGGACATCCTCCGTCTGGCCGGCAGCCTCGAACAATACTCCAAGCATCCCCTGGCCAGCGCGATCGTGAGTGCGGCTAGGAGCGAGAAGATCGAGCCGCAAACGGTCGAGCACGTCAGCGAGCGCCCAGGAGAAGGATTGCGCGGAAGGGTGAACGGTCACCTGGTGCGAATCACCGGGCGAAAGAAAGTTGCATCTGATTTGCCCCTCCCCCCATTGAGCGGCGGCTTGGAGTGTCTTGTGTTCGTGGATGAGAAATATGCCGCCGCGCTGCGTTTTCACGATGCTCCCCGAAAAGACAGCCGGCTGTTCGTGCAGCATCTCAGGCCCAAGCATGGAGTCGAGCGAGTGATGCTGGTGTCCGGAGACCGCGAATCCGAGGTCGCCTATTTGGCGCAAAACGTCGGAATCACCGAAGTTCATGCGGGTAAGAGTCCGGAGGAAAAAGTCGCCATCGTGCGGGCGGAAACGGCGCGGGCCAAGACTCTTTTCGTCGGCGACGGAATCAATGACGCCCCCGCGCTGATGGCTGCGACGGTAGGCGTGGCATTTGGCTCCGCGAGCGACATCACGACCGAGGCTGCGGACGCTGTCCTGCTGGAGACGGTTCTCGGCAAAATTGATGAACTGATGCACATTGGCCGCCGCATGCGGCGGATCGCCCTTCAGAGCGCCCTGGGCGGGATGGCGGCAAGCATGGTGGGAATGTTCTTTGCGGCTGCCGGCTACCTTCCGCCTATCGCCGGCGCAATTGCACAGGAGATTATCGATATGCTGGCAGTACTGAATGCCGTGCGGGTGGCCCTGCCCACCGAAGACCTTCAAGACTTTTGATTGCGGGGAGCGGTTTTGAGGGTCAGTCCGAATGGCGGGCCGGCCAACTGCCATGGGAAGCTAGGTGCCGGAGCCTCGTTCCTTCCGAAGCCAGGTGTCCAGGGACCACTTGCCGCCGCCGGCCGTCCATAGAAACAGGAATGTGAAGGAATAGAACGCCGCCAGTTCGCCCCCGTTCACAATGGGCCAGAAATTCCGCGGTCCGTGACTCAGCCAGTAGGCGAACGCCATCTGCCCCGAGAGGATGAACGCCACGGGCCGTGTGTATAGGCCCAGCAGGATCATCGAACCGCCGACCAACTCCAACACGCCCGCCGTCCCACGCAGGGACAACAGTTCACCGGTCCGCCCCCCTAGGACACCGAACAATTTCTGCGCACCGTGTGGAATGTAAAGAAATCCGACGATGATACGTAGCAGACTCAGCGTGATTGGCTGCAACCGCGATACCCAATCCAATGCCATCCGTGCCTCCTGCATTCTCTGGGGATATGGAAATCGCCTAGTTGGAAGTCATGAGACCACGTAAGGGTTGGCTCGCAAAAGCCCGGGTGCCTTTCCATGCGCACACACCCAAACCCGGCCGGCTTGGCTAACGTTTGCAGGTAGCGCGCTAGGTCCTCTGTATCCCGAAACCGTCGATGTGTACTTCCAAAAGATGGTTCACGCGAAGGCCGACGATGCCGTCCGTCTTTGCGGTCATGCCGGTCTTGGGTGTGGTGTGAACGACGGTGCCGTTGACGACATAGGAGATGGTGTTACCGGCGACCCGCACTTCGAGCGCATTCGTTGACTTGCCGCTGCTATCGGGCTGCTTGACCGCACTGTGGGACATTCTGACCACATCAGTCACCGTTTCGCCCATCCGATGGCGCACCAGAAACGTTCCGTCCTGGGCCACAAGGAAGTAGGTGTAAGCCTGCGCAGCGCCTTCCAGAGCGCTGCCGCCAAAGATGAGGCCGTAATAGTTTGTATGTCCACTCGGCTTCACGAGCGTGAAAGTCGCCTTAGCAGTGAAGTTGCCCGTAGCCGTGTTGGCGGGATTCCAGAAAGTCCCCGCCGGACCCCCGGTGACGTGAAACCCCGTACCCATGGTGATGAACTTCAGATTCGGCGTATCGTCCGGGTCCTGGGCGCTTTGGCTCCTATCTACGCGGACACTCCATCCTTGTGGAGACTGCGCCGAAAGCGAGGCGGCAGTAGACACAATCATGGTGACAAGCAAGATGCGTCGAAGCATTGGTGAAACCTCCTGTGGGGTCTTTCGCACTGAATACATCCTCTGCTTTGCTCCGCAAAAACCCGTCGGAACATCTTACAACAGATTGCTGGATCAACTGTATTCAATGAGGGTGGTTGAAAACCACCAGGGGTGGTGAATAACCGCCGGTTGCAACGACTGGTGACCGGTTTCCCATTTGCCTATAACTCGTATCCCACTAATTTGATGCGGCTTAGATGCCATTCGTTTTCGCCTTAGTTTGGCACATCCGTTGCACTTGCCTATGTGAAGTCGCTATGAGGTGCGCCATGAAAAGCATGGGAAGCAAGATCGGAAGCAAAAAAAGACTGACAGTCGCGGCGGCAATCCTAGCTTTAGGGTTTTTTGGCGCCGGCGCTCGAAACGCACAAGCGCAATCACAAAATGATCCTGGCGTTGCCCGCGTGAGCTTCCTCCATGGAGACGTCTCCATGCGGCGCGGCGATTCCGGGGAAACTTCTGCCGTCACTCTGAATACGCCCCTGATGGCTGGAGACACGATATTTACTTCCGACGGCGCGCGCGTCGAGTTGCAACTCGACTATGCCAATATTCTGCGTTTGGATGGCAACGCTGAGGCCAATCTTGCGACGTTGTACGACAATCGCATTCAGGTCCAGATCGGCCAGGGTCTTGCCAGCTATTCCGTCCTGCAAGGCTCGCAAGCCGACGTCGAGATTGACACGCCCAATGTGGCCGTACGCCCGCTGCGTGAAGGCCGCTACCGTGTCGAAGTTTTCCCTTCCGGCGACTCGCAAGTAACCGTCCGTGAAGGTCAGGCCGAGATTTCCACTTCCGAGGGCAGCACCAGAGTTAACAAAGGCCAACTCATTGTCGTTCAAGGCACATCCCAAGACGCGCAATACAGGATGACCGGCGCTTATGCCAGCGACGACTTCGACGCCTGGAGCGGCGACCGTGATCGCATCATCTTCAATGCCGAAAGTGCACGCCGCACCAACCGTTATTACACCGGTGTCGGCGACCTCGATGCTTACGGCGCTTGGTCCGATGTACCGGACTACGGCCCGGTATGGATTCCCGCGGTGGATGTTGGCTGGGCGCCGTACCGCGCGGGACGCTGGGTCTGGCAGCCCTATTGGGGATGGACTTGGGTATCGTATGAACCCTGGGGCTGGGCTCCTTATCACTACGGCCGGTGGTTCCTCTATAACAATCGCTGGGCCTGGTGGCCAGGGCCGATTACTCCCATATACCGGCCCGTTTGGGCGCCGGCCTACGTCTCCTTCTTTGGATTTGGCAGCGGCTTGAGCATCGGCTTCAGCTTCGGCTCCATCGGCTGGCTGCCTATCGGTCCATGCGACTACTACAACCCTTGGTGGGGAGGATACCGCGAGCGCTTCACGGTCGTGAATATCTACAACTCGGTCAACATCCGCACCGGTATCCGCCCTCTTCACGGTGGCAACCGCTTCTCGAACCTCCGCGATGTGCATCGGGACGAGCGGTTGCGCAACGGCGTATCCCATGTGCGCTCGGAGTCGTTCGGCCGTGGTTCGGAGCACCCCAGGGGCGTTCGCGGCGATGAGTTTCGCAATGGGCGCATGATGACTGGAAACCTGCCAGTGGTGCCCAGCCGCGAGAGCCTGCGCGTATCCGACCGCCCGGTGAACATCCCCCGCAATGCGTCCAACCGCAATATCCCGATGAACGGTGCGTCCGGTGGGCGTGGGGACGGGCAAGGGAATGACCGGCAACGCTTCTTCACTAATCGCGCTCCGGAAGGACCGCGCGAGTCGTTCTCCGACCAATCGTCTAGAATTCAGTCGGCCATTCGGCGCAATGGTAACTTCCGCGCCATAGATGCCGGCGCCGCCAACAGCAACGGCCCGGGGAATAGCGGCCGCGCAAACAGTGGTCCTGCGAACAACAGACCAGCGGATAACGGGGGCTTCCGTCCACAAGAACAGGGTTCTCAAGGACGCGGTCCTCAAGGACGCAATGATTCGCCACGCGGCGAAACGCGACAATCTCCGCAGGGAACTCCACAAGTAGCGCCTCAAGCAGGGCCTCGCACTCAGGAAGGATGGAACCGCTTCGGACGTTCCGAAGCGAACCCACAGCAGGGGCAACCCCAAGTCAACGAAAGAGACCGATTCAATGGAAGAGGTGGCCAGCCCTCAAACCGCTTCGAGATGCAGGGCCGTCCGGACCAGCAGCCGCAGGGCGAACGACGTATGACCGATCCCGGAGGGAATCGGAGCAATCAAGCGAATCCCGGTTGGCAACGTTTTGATCGCTCGTCGCGCGACAGTCCCGATTTCTACAGTGCGCAACGCGGCGAACAGCGCTCGAATGCACAGTCGAATCGGCCTCCGCTCGAACTGCGGCGACCGATCGTCAATCAACGGTCCGAGCGCCAAGGGAACAGCGAAGGAAATAGGCCCAGCGTCCGCACCGCGCAGCCCAGAGATTCCGCTCCTAGTGCTCCAGCCTCCCGGAATGGGCCTAGCGTTCGTAGTGAATCCCGCGGGAACAGTGGCGGAAATCGTGGCGGCGTCCCGGCTTATTCCGCTCCAGCACCTCGGAGTGAGCCCAGCGTTCGCGGCCAATCGGGTGGCGGCAATCGCGTAGCTCCCGCTCCGCCACAGCGCAGTCAACCCAGCGGTGGAAATCGTGTAGCACCCGCTCCGACGCCTCGTAGTGAATCAAGCGGCGGTGGAAATCGTGGTGGCGGAGGCGAGCGCAGCGGTGGAGGCAGCCGTGGCAATGGTGGCAATGATGGCGGCGGGAACCGCGGCGGCGGGCGCGGGTCTCGCTAACATTAAATTTTCACCCCCCTTATAGGCAGTAAAAGACGAGCTCCCAAGGCATCCTTGGGAGCTCATCTTTTTCATTCCAGATGTTGTTGTCTTGGGCTAGTGCGTGGGGCAATCCGTCGCTTCGTTCTCGGCCTGTGCGTTCCCAGACTGATGAATTCCGTCCAGGCTCCTCCACAGCGCCGTGGCCGCATCGTTCACGGAAGGGAGGATTTCGTCGAGCGAGGATTCACCGTTGCCGACTCCCTCTTCGATTCGCTCCGCCCACACGCGCGCATGATGAACGTCCTGCGTGGAGTGCAAGACGAAATAGTTGCAGGTCTTTGCATCGGCGCCGTAGGCTTCCCGCAGTCCCTGCGCTTTCAGGCCCGCGATACGGGCTACTTGGGATTCGTAGGCATAAAACGCGCCCAAGGCCGCCAGCGGCGGCTGCGCGGAGGCGATGCCGCGGAAGGTGTCAATGAGTTCCCGAGTGCTTGCGGATGGCATCGCTTGCCGCACCTGGCCGCGATTCGCTCCCATTCCCTCCGCGAAATCCAGCCACAGTTCGGAGTGCGTCGTCCCGGCAATCTCTTCCTCGCAAAGATTCTGGAGGACAGACCGGCGCAGCTCGCCGTCCGGCAGCCGCGAGTGCAGCGTGCTCAGGTAAGTGGGGAAAGCGGCGACGTGATGGTAGTACTCCTCCGCATAGCGCTTCAAATCTTCGGCGCGCAGCTTCCCGGCTGCCCAAGCTTGATAGAAAGGATGCTGCAACAGGTCGTGCCGGGCAACAACGGCTTCGACCCGTGATATGACTTCTGAATTCTCCATCTGCATTGGCCTCCTGCGGGAGTTTAGCGCCAAGTATTCATGTAAATTGTCTAAAGCCGAGCGATTGAAGATAGTGTAGCCGCGAGAAAATGTAAAGACCACCGGCATGCGGCCATACTTTGGAAATCCCGCAGTCTTGG
>Ga0326597_10015345_pt1 | contig 10017 bp, 8 predicted proteins | sample RVTome_12_FD_203789 | JGI IMG/M metagenome (GOLD analysis project Ga0326597, IMG submission 203789) | Soil microbial communities from uranium-contaminated site in the Upper Colorado River Basin, Wyoming, United States - RVT100D185 | ecosystem: Environmental > Terrestrial > Soil > Contaminated >...
TTGCGCGGTCATAAGTATCCTCCGGGTATGGGAATGTTTGTCTTGGCGTTGAGTATAGAGCCTGGTGCCGCCAAACGAAAGGGGCGATGGCGGAACCGGATCAGGCCGGCAACCCCGACATGTCGTCAATCACCGCGGCGAACAGGTCGGACAGGGCCACCAGTTCGTTGCGGTGCAGGTCGCACGCCGCGATCCGTCCGCCGTGGCCGTCCGGCAAATCGCGGGTGGCGCAGGCGTTGGCGATCACGGTCGGCGCATAGCCTAACCCTATCGAGGTACGGACCGTCGAACTGACGCACATATGAGTCATGAACCCGCCGACGATCAGGTTGGTGGGGCCGGCCTTCTTCAAGGCCGCATCCAACTCGGAACCAACAAAGGAATCGGGCAGGGTCTTGGTCACCACCGCTTCGCCCTGGCGCGGGGCCGCCTTGTCGGCGAAGGCAAAGGCCTTGGTCTCCGGATCGAACAGCCCGCCGGGTTTGCCGCGGTGGGCGACATGAACGATGGGACGGCCCTGGGACCGGGCGGCCTCCAGCAGGGCGGCAATGCGATCCAACGCCGCCTCGACGCCATCCAGGGGCACCCGGCCGCCGGCGATGTATTCCTGCTGGGCATCGATGATCAGCACCGTGGATTTGGCCAGAGCGCTGGGCGTCCGCTCGGCACCGCCGATGGCCAACAGGGTTTTGGGTTGCGGCATCACTCATCCTCGGGTTTTGGCGGCGGGCATGGGATATCCCGGCAGATCAAGGGAGCTTAGCCCGCGTGCCCGCACATGAGAACCGTGGATGTTGCCTAGTGCCCCATAGGGATTCGCATGGATGGCCGGCTGGACGGGCACATTCGGACACCGGTCAAGGCCCCTGTCCGCCGCATTACCCGTCGGTGCTGGCCGGCCAATGGATGCCGCATTCGGTTTTGTCGCTGCCGGCCCAGCGGCCGGAGCGAATGGCGTCCGGCTCATCGTTTGCCCGGCTTGTGCAGGGCGCACAGCCGATCGAGGTGTAGCCGTAGGCGGTCAGAGGATGCCGCGGCAGATCGTTGACTTTATAGGCGGCGGCAATCCGGGCCGGCGTCCAGGCCGCCAGCGGGTTGATCTTCACCCGGCCGTCGACGGCTTCGATGGTCTTCAGGCCGGCACGTTCACCGCCGGCACTGCTTTTGCGCCCGGTGATCCACGCATCAAATCCAGCAAGAGCCCGCTGCAACGGCAAGACCTTGCGTATGCGGCAGCAGTGATCGGGGTGGCGTTGCCATAGATCGCCATGATCGCCCGCGGCGATCAGATCCCTCGGCGCCGGCCTGATCACGCGCACGTCGCTCAACCCCAAGCGGTCGACCAACTGGTCCCGGTAGTCCAGGGTCTCGGTAAAATGCTTGCCGGTATCGAGGAAGATGACCGGGACGGCCGGATCGACGGTCGCCACCAGCATCAGCAGCACCGCCGAATCGGCACCGAAGGATGAGACCACGGCCACACGGCCGGGAAACTCGTGCTCGATGACGGGCCGCAGCAGGTCTTCACCGGACATCCCGGCGTACCGGTGCTCCAGATCGGCAGCCCATTGCTCGGCCTGTGTCGTGGAGGTGCTCTGCATATGCGGATGATGCTCCTTCGCCGGATCGGCCGTCAGTAGGCCCAGCGGGCGCCGTTGGCCGCCGCCGCACCGCTTGCACGCCGGGGCGCGGCATCGGGGTGACGCGGGCCAACCGTGGCCTTCGACTCAGACGGTGCTGATTCGACGCCTGTCTTATTCTCAGGCGTCGTCTTCTCAGGCGCAGCCGGGAAGGGCCGGTGGCGGCGGTAGACGGGAATCTTTCCATCCGCCGCCGGCTGATAGGTGACGCTGATGCGCGCCTGCGCCGCGAGCCACGCCTCGACCGAGGTGCCCGCCGGCACTTCGATTGCATCGAAGCCGCAGCGGTGCAGGAACAACGCCTGGTCGATGACCGGTGCGCCGACGGCACGCACCTCGCCGCGATATTCGTACCGCTCGCGCAGCAGGCGGGCATAGGAGAAGGCCCGGCCGTCGGCGAACTTCGGGAATTCGAGGGCGACCACCGCGAAGTGCCGCAAATCGTCGGCGATCTGCGCCGGCGACTGATCGGCGCGCAAGCGGATGCCGAGTGGCTGGCGGCGCGCCAGCAGGGCCTCCCGTTCGGCCCGCCAACGGTCAAGGCCGACAATCACCGGGCCGCTTTGCGGCACGGGCGACTCGTCGTCGAGGGTGAGCCAGGTATCCTCGCTCAACGCGCGATTTTTAATGAGAGGCATAGAGCTTCTCCTTGAACGGCTCGATCCCAACGCGGGCGCAGGTCTGAACCAGGGTTTCGCCGTTTTGGCGGATCGCGAGATAGGTCTCGACCACCGTCTCGACCGCATCGACAATCTGATCCGAGGGAAAGGCGGGCCCGACCAGTTTGCCCAGCGCCGCGTTCTCATCAGCACTGCCGCCGAGAGTGACCTGATAGAACTCCTCGCCCTTCTTATCGACGCCAAGGATGCCGATGTGGCCGACGTGGTGATGGCCGCAGGCATTGATGCAGCCGGAGATTTTCACCTTCAGTTCGCCGATGTCGCTCTGCCGCTTGAGATCGGCGAAGCGGCGGCTGATCTGCTGCGCCACCGGAATCGAGCGGGCATTGGCCAGGGAGCAATAGTCGAGACCAGGACAGGCAATGATGTCCGATATCAGACCGAGATTGGCGGTCGCCAGATCGTGCGCGATCAAACCGCGCCACACCTCGTAGAGATCGCGCCGGCGCACATAAGGCAGCACCAGGTTCTGCTCGTGAGTGACACGGATCTCGCCGAAGCTGTACTGCGCGGCCAAATCGGCGACCGCATCCATCTGTTCGGCGGTGGCATCGCCGGGCACGCCGCCTTCCGGTTTCAGGGAGATGTTGGCAATGGCATAGCCGCGTACCTTGTGGGGCACCACGTTGCTGCGCACCCAGGCGGCGAAGGCCGGATCGTCCAGACGCTTGGCCTCGAACAGCCCGGCCTCGCGCTCGGCTTCGGCGCGATCCAGAACCGCATAGGGCGGCGGCGCGAAATAGGCTTCGATACGGGCCACCTCCTCGGCCGGCAGGGCCAGGTCCGTATCCTTCAGGTGCTGCCATTCCTCCTCGACCATGGCGGCGAATTTTTCCGCGCCCACCGCATTCACCAGGATCTTGATGCGCGCCTTGTACATGTTGTCGCGGCGGCCGAGCACGTTGTAGACCCGCATGATCGCTTCCAGGTAGGAGAGCAGATCGCCCTTGGGCAGGAACTCGCGGATCGTCTTGCCGACGACCGGCGTGCGCCCCAGGCCGCCGCCGACGATCACCGCGAAGCCGACCTCGCCGTCGGCGTTGCGCTTGATCTGCAAGCCGATATCGTGCACGCGCACCGCCGCCCGGTCGTGCGTGGCGCCGGTCAGCGCCACCTTGAACTTGCGCGGCAGGAAAGAGAATTCCGGGTGCAAGGTCGACCACTGGCGGATGATCTCCGCATAGATGCGCGGATCCTCGATCTCGTCGGCGGCGACACCGGCGTACTGATCGGCGGTGACGTTGCGTATGCAGTTGCCGCTGGTCTGTATGGCATGCATCTCCACCTCGGCCAGATCGGCCAGAAGGTCCGCGGTTTCTTCCAGCTTCGGCCAGTTGTATTGGATGTTCTGGCGGGTTGTGAAATGGCCGTAGCCCTTGTCGTAGCGGTGGGCGATGTCGGCCAGCTTGTGCATTTGCACGGACGACAGCGTGCCGTACGGGATCGCGACGCGCAGCATGTAGGCGTGCAATTGCAGATACAGCCCGTTCATCAGGCGCAGGGGACGGAACTCGTCCTCGCTCAATGCGCCGGACAGCCGCCGGGCTGCCTGATCGCGGAATTGCGCGACCCGTTCCAGCACCAGCGTTTCATCGAATTCGTCATAGCGGTACATGGCTGGTCTCTCCTTACGCTCGCGCGGCCGCGGCGGTGCCGTCCGCCTGCTTGCCCAGATCGAGGCGCACGGTCGGCCCCGCGGCGCGGATTGCCTCGCGCTTGCTCTCGGCGCGCGGCAGGCCGTTCTCGATCACGACATCGATCAAGTACGGCGCGACCACGCGTACGGCCTGTTCCCGCTGCTCGGCCAGGCGTAAAATCTCCGCCGCCGCTTCGTCGCCATCGGCGATGCGGGCCTCGGTGAGCCGTTCGCTCCAACCGCCCGCCGCATTCAGATAGATGACGATGCCGTCGTTGAGACGGTTGCCGGTGACCACTTTCGTTGTCATGAGTCCAGTCTCCTCAACCGGCCAGCGCGCGGGCATCCGATGCCGCCGCTTCGGCCCAAATCGCTCCGGATTCCGCCTCGGTCACCACCTCGCCGACGACGATGACCGCCGGGCCAGCGATGACGTGGTCGTGAATCAGATCGGCCAGGGCGCCGAGGTGGCCGATCACCGTCTTCTGGGTGGCCAGGGTGCCGTTCTCGATCACCGCCACCGGCGTGTCCGCCGCCAAGCCATGGGCGATCAGGCGATCGGCGATGCGCCCGGCCGCGGCCACGCCCATGTAGACAACCAGCGTATGGCGCGAGCGGGCCAGCGCCGCCCAATCTACGTCCGGCTCGCCGTTGCGGCCTTGGCCGGTGACGAAGGTGACCGCCGCCGCGTGCGCCCGGTGGGTCAACGGAATACCGGTGGCCGCGCCGCAGCCGGTCGCGGCGGTGATGCCGGGCACCAGTTCGACCTGAATACCATGGCGGCGCAGGTGCGTGCGTTCCTCCCCGCCACGGCCGAAGACGAAGGGATCGCCACCTTTCAAGCGCACAACCCGCTTGCCGAGGCGGGCATGGGCGACGAGCAAATCGTTGATCTGCGCTTGCGTGCGCATGTGATGACCACGAGACTTGCCGACGTAGATGCGCTCCGCATCGCGGCGGGCATAGTCCAGGATATCGGGGTTGACCAATTTGTCGTAGACCACCACATCGGCCCGCTCGAGGGCGCGCAGGGCCTTGAGGGTCAACAACTCCGGGTCGCCCGGCCCGGCGCCGACGATGGAGACCAGCCCTTCGGGCGTTTCGCCGCCAGCGCGATTGACGAGGCTCAACATTTTTTCGCCCGCCGCCTGCCCGCGTCCGGCCAGCACGTCCTCGGCGACGGGGCCGTCGAAGAAGCGCTCCCAGAATCTCAGGCGAGCGGCAGGGGCCGGCAGCAAGGCGGCGACCGAGGCGCGAAAAGTCTCAGCAAAGCGCGCCAGCGACCCCAGGCGCGCCGGCAAAAGGGTTTCGATCTGGGCGCGCAGGCGGCGGGCCAACACGGGCGCCGCGCCCCCGGTCGAAATGCCGACCACGACCAGGTCGCGATCGACGATGGCCGGCACGATGAAGCTGGAGATTTCGGCCCGGTCGACCACGTTGACCGGCACACCGGCGCGGCTGGCCGCATCGGCAACCCGCCCATCCACCTCGGCCAGCCCGGTCGCCGCGTGCACCACGGCGCAGCCGCGCACATCGCCGGCGACAAAGCCGCGGCGAATCAGGCTCAACTCTCCCTGCTCGGCCAAAGTCGTGAGTTCAGGGTCCACCCGCGGCGCCACCACCCGCACGATGGCACCGGCCTTGCGCAGCAGCCGCACCTTGCGCACCGCCGCCGCGCCGCCGCCGACCACCAGGCAGGTCCGCTCCGCGAGGTCTAAAAACGCTGGGAAATACCGCATGCCGTGCTCCTAGGCGTCCACATGACGGGCCCACGGAGCAATCCCCGTGGCGCTTTAGCGATTGTTGGCGCGGTCGCAAGCTGCCCACTCAAATCCCGCGAGTCCTATCGAGGCTCGGACCAGGCCCAGAAAAACATCCGAAAAAAAATCCGCCACAGCATGGCTGGGCGGATGACTCCGACCCGTCGCTTAGCTGCATTTTCACGAGCGCCCGCAAGCCGACGGGCAAATTCGGCGCTCATCCCTATAAAACACAGTCCCCCATGGGATTGTCAATATAATTCACACTATGCCGATGACATAATTATTATATTACATATTATTACTGTTATTATAAGACAGCCGATTGCTGCCAGCGTAATCCCGGGCGCAGACGCTATTCGACAGTGACGCTTTTGGCCAGGTTGCGCGGCTGATCCACGTCGGTCCCCTTCATCACCGCCGTATGATACGCGAGCAACTGCACCGGAACGGAATACAGGATCGGTGCCACGAAGGGGTCGATGCTGGGCACCTCGATGGTGTGCATGGCCTTCTTACCCAGCTTCTTGATGCCGTTGGCATCGGAGATGAGAATCACCATGCCGCCGCGCGCCGCCACCTCGGCCACGTTGGAGGCAGTCTTTTCGAACAGCGGCCCGGAGGGGGCGCAGACGATGACCGGCACGGTCTCGTCGATCAGGGCGATGGGCCCGTGCTTCATCTCCCCGGCGGCATAGCCCTCCGCATGGATATAGCTGATTTCCTTGAGCTTCAATGCCCCTTCCAGGGCAATGGGATAGAGGCTGCCGCGGCCCAGGTAGAGCACATCGCGGGCCTCGGCCAGGACATGGGCGATTTCCTGGATATCTTCGTCGTTATTGAGGATCTCGGCCACTCGCGCCGGCACCTCGATCAAGGCGCCGGTCAAATCCGCTTCGGCCTTGGCGTTGATGCTCCCCCGCGCCCGGCCGATGGCGATCGACAGGCAGGCGAGCAGGGATAATTGCGTGGTGAACGCCTTGGTGGAGGCGACGCCGATCTCCGGCCCGGCCAGGGTGGTCAGCACCGCATCGGACTCGCGGGCTATGGAACTTTCCGGGCGATTCAAGATCGACAGGATCTTCTGCCCCTGCGATTTCGCATAGCGCAGCGCCCACAGCGTATCGATGGTCTCGCCCGACTGGGAAATGAAAATCCCGACGCCGCCTTCCGGCATGGGCGCTTCGCGGTAGCGGAACTCGGAGGCGATGTCGACTTCCACCGGCTGGCGGGCGATCTGTTCCAGCCAATACTTGGCGACCGCTCCGGCGATATAGGCCGTGCCGCAGGCGGTGATGGTGATGCGCGGAATGGCGCCCAATTCGAAGGGCAAGTCCTGCATCTCCACCGAGCGGCGCAGCGGATTGATATGGGCATGCAGGGTATCGCCGATGACAGCCGGCTGCTCGAAGATTTCCTTCTGCATGAAGTGGCGGTACTGGCCCTTGCCGATCAACGCACCCGAGAGCGCCGTCTCGGTGATCGCGCGCTTGACGACGGTGCCGGTCGCGTCGTGCACCTTCGCGGCGCCACGGCTCAGCTCCACCCAGTCGCCTTCCTCCAAATAACAGATGCGTTTGGTCAGCGGCGCCAGCGCCAAGGCGTCGGAGCCCAGGTACATCTCGCCGTCGCCATAGCCGACCGCCAGCGGGCTGCCGCAGCGGGCGCCGACCATGAGGTCGTGGCGGCCGGCGAACACGATGGCCAGGGCGAAAGCCCCCTGCAAGCGGACCAGGGATTCAGCCACCGCGTCCTGCGGGGTCATCTGCTGATCCAGAAAATCGGTGATGAGGTGAACCACGACCTCGCTGTCTGTTTCGGTTTCGAACTTGTGGCCGCGGGCCGTCAGCTCATCGCGCAGTTCCTGGAAATTCTCGATGATGCCGTTGTGCACCAGGGCGACGCGCTGATTGGCATGGGGATGGGCATTCGACTCGTTCGGCTGTCCGTGGGTGGCCCAGCGGGTGTGGCCGATGCCGGTGGTGCCTTCCAGGGGATCGCGCTCCACCAGGCTGGCCAGATTGCTCAGCTTGCCCTCGGCCCGGCGCCGGTCGATGCGGCCGTTGGTCAAGGTGGCGATGCCTGCCGAGTCATAGCCGCGGTATTCCAAGCGCTTCAGCCCGTCGATCAGAAGCGGAGCAACCGGGGCGTTGCCGAGAATGCCGATGATGCCGCACATGGATTAGCCGTCCTTCCTGCGCCTGGATGCCTTCTTTTTGCCCCCCATTGATTTACCCGAGGAACCTTTATTTTTTCCTGCGCCACCGGGCTTTCGCTGGTCGCGGAACCGCTTGGCGGCGCCGGCTTTGATCGTCTGAGGGCCGCGGCCGATCGCCATGGCATCGGCCGGCACATCTTCTGTGATGGTGCTGCCGGCGCCGACAATGGCTCCCTTGCCGATGCGCACCGGGGCCACCAAGGCCGTATTCGAGCCGATAAAGGCCCCCTCGCCGATCTGGGTCCGATGCTTGCCGAAGCCGTCGTAGTTGCAGGTGATGGTGCCGGCGCCGATGTTGGCCTTGGCCCCCACCTGGGTATCGCCCAGATAGGTCAGGTGATTGGCCTTGGCCCCGGCCCCGAGGACCGCATTCTTGGTTTCGACGAAATTGCCAATGCGCGCCCCCGGACCGACCACGGTGCCGGGGCGCAAGCGGGCGTAGGGGCCGATCGTGGCCCCGGCTTCGATGGTAGCCCCCTCGATATGACAAAAAGCGCGGATTTCGGCGCCATCGCCGACCGTCACACCCGGGCCGAAGAAAACATTGGGCTGCACGGTCACGTCGCGGCCCAGACGGGTATCGGTGCTCAGCCAGACGCTGGCGGGATCGACCAGGGTCGCCCCTCCGGCCAGGGCGGCTGCGCGCAGGCGGCGCTGCACCACCGCCTCGGCGGCGGCCAGTTCGCCCCGGGAGTTGATGCCCATCACTTCCTCGGCGTCCGCCTCGCCGATCCCGGTGCGATGGCCCGCGGCGGCGGCCAGGGCGAACAGATCGGTCAGGTAATACTCGCCCTTGACATTGTTGGGCTGCACCTGTTCGAGCAGGGAGAACAGCACCGCCGCCCGGCCCAGCACCACACCGGCGTTGCACACACCGATGGCCCGCTCCGCCGGGCTGGCATCGTTGTATTCGACGATGCGTTCAACATTGCCTCTGGCGTCGAGCACGAAGCGGCCGTAGTGCGCCGGATCGGCAGGGCGAAAGGCCAGGCCCAGCAGATCGGGGGCATTCTCCCCCTGGCGGCGCGCGTACAGGCTCTGCAACGTTGCCGGCGTCAACAGGGGTACGTCCCCGTACACCACCAACACATCGCCGGTCCCGCGCGGCCCGTGATACCCGGCCAGCGCCGCCTTGGCGCAGGTGACCGCATGTCCGGTGCCCAGCTGCCGATCCTGAATGACCGTACGTACGTGCCCGCCCGGCCGGGCCGACGCCGCCTCGGCCACCGCCGGCATATCCGGGGCCACCACCACCACGATGCGTTCCGGCGACAGGGCGGTCACCGTATCGAGCACGTGGTCGAGCATGGTGCGGCCGGCGATCCGGTGCAGAACCTTGGGCAAGGCCGACTTCATGCGCGTGCCTTGCCCTGCGGCCAGCATCACGACGGCGAGTTTCGGGAGGATCATGTGCGATCGGCCATAAGATTGTCTTGTGGTTCGACTCTGGCCCTGGCACACCTTGCTGGCGACGAACGGGCTGGGTGACGAGCGGGCGGACCATGCCACAGCGTCCGCCGCGCCTGCAAATCAACAATTGTTGCCGGAAATTACATGAATCGCCAGGAGGTTAGGCCGGGCCGGGTGCTGATTTGCGACCTCGACGGCACACTCGTCGACAGTGCCCCGGACCTGGCATCGGCGGTCGGCGACCTGTTGACCCAGGCCGGGCGGGCGCCCCTGTCCGAGGCCGCGGTGCGCCGCATGGTCGGCGACGGGGTGGCGAAGCTGGTCGAGCGGGCCCTGGCAGCCAGCGGCGGCGTTCCCGAGGCCGGCGCCCTGGCCGGCTTGGTGGCGCGCTATATGGCGTTCTACGAGAGCCGCATGACCGAGTTGACCCGGCCCTACCCCGGCGCCGTGGAGACCCTGACCAATCTGAAGGCGGCTGGTTGGCGCCTGGCTGTGTGCACCAACAAGCCTGAGGGGCCGAGCCATGGTCTGCTCACCGCCCTGGGCTTGGACGGCCTGTTCGAAGCCGTGGCCGGCGGCGACACCTACGCCGTCAAGAAGCCCGATCCGGGGCATGTGCGCGGCATTCTGAATGCCCTCGGCGCGGCGCCGGGCGAGGCGGTGATGCTGGGCG
>Ga0326597_10015346_pt1 | contig 10017 bp, 13 predicted proteins | sample RVTome_12_FD_203789 | JGI IMG/M metagenome (GOLD analysis project Ga0326597, IMG submission 203789) | Soil microbial communities from uranium-contaminated site in the Upper Colorado River Basin, Wyoming, United States - RVT100D185 | ecosystem: Environmental > Terrestrial > Soil > Contaminated >...
GGTTGGCCACGGCGACGAGTCCACCACGCGGAAAACCCCCTCTGAGCAGGGGGTTTTCCTGTCGGGCTGAGAGGATTTGAACCTCCGACCTCTTGACCCCCAGTCAAGCGCGCTAACCAAGCTGCGCCACAGCCCGAATTATGGAATACCGAATCGTAGCCAGGTGGACTCAGGTACGACGACGAGCAGCTCCCGACCGAATCACGCGAAATCGGGCAGACAGCGTCTCGCCTCTTCAGCCTCGGGATAGCCGGCAAACATGGTCTTCCCATTCCCGGCCCGGGTCCCGTCTCTAGAAGCGGGCTCCCAGGTCGAGTATTCGCGAGCTGCTGCATCGACCGCGAGAATCGGGCCACTGTGCTCGCCGGTTGCCCACACTGCGGGCACACCCTCGGGCATGTCCGGGGCCACGACCAGAGCGCCGACCATCAACGCAGGCCAGCCATCATTGTTTCTTCGGTGATCCGCAACCTCGACGATGACAGCTGTCCCGAGACCCATGTCCTGGTCGACCAGCCCGTCCTGAATCGCCACCACCAGATGCGACGGTGCCTCATGGCAAGCCATGACTGTCCTCCCCCTTGAAGTTCCCCCACTCCTCCCGGAGTGCCTATTCGCGTCATCGGCATCCGGCCAGAAGAATCTTGAGGCCCAATTCGAGACCCCCCAGGAACATGATTCGTTAAGCACACGTCCGGACCTGCCGATCTTTGGAGTCGGGAGGTCATTTCTCTTTTGCAGTACAAGACGTTCAGGACGATCGGGGCCACTGTGGTGCTATTGGGCATCGCCGTTGCCGCGATGGCCCAGGTTGGCTCGGGTGATCCCTCTGTCACCGAGGTCGAGCCGGCATTGGATGCCGCCTCCACGCCTACCGCATCCTCGGATCCCGAGCGGTTCGAGTATCGAATCGGATTGTTGTCCGGTGTCTCCACCGCCAACTTCTGGGAGTACATCGGCGATCAGCCCACCGCATGGAACGCCTACGTGCTCGGTCCGACCAAACCAGCCCTGTTCGGGATCGATCCGTTGACCAACACACTCATAGCCGATCTCGCAGCCAGCGAGCCCGTCAAGCCAACCTGGGACGAGGAGGGATGGAGAGTGCGCGTCGAGCTTCGGGACGACCTCAGCTGGTCCGACGGTGAGCCTGTGACTGCGGCCGACATCGTCTACACCTTTGAGACCGTTCGCCGGCTCGGACTCGGCGGCGGCTGGGCCAGCGCCTATCCGCCCCAGGTCGAGTCGATGGTGGCCGAGTCGGGCACCGAGCTGAGGATCGAGCTCAGCGAGCGTCCGGGGCTCCGCGTTTGGCCCTATGCCATTGGCCTCGCCCCGATCCTGTCGGCCCATGTCTGGGACCCGTTGACCGCGCCCATCGACTCGGCAGCCGATCTCTACGATCTGCCCGGCGTCGACGACGTGTCGGGCGGGCCGCTTCAAATCGTCTCGTTGAACGAGGAACAGATCCAGTCCGTCGCCAACCCCGGCTATCCAGGCGTTGTCGTCGACACCGTGACCTATACCGTCTATCCCGACGAGGCCAGCGCCGTCTCCGCTATCGAGAGGGGCGAACTCGACACTGTCCTGACACCGAACGGGCTTTCGGCAGAAAGTGTGACCCTGCTGGAGTCGGCCCCCGGAGTGACCATTGAGACGAGCCCGGCCAACTCGGTTCGATATCTCGGCTTCAACCTGACACGGGAGCCCATGTCGGAACCTGCCTTCAGGCAGGCCACCGCACTCCTCCTCGACTTGGAGGGCGCAACCGAGTCACTCGTGCCCGATGCCTCGGCGGCGTACACGATGCTCTCGCCGGCCAACAGATCGTGGTTCGACCAGACAGCGGCATCATCCGTGGCGCAGCTCTACGCCGGGAGTCTCACCGACCGGCTGAACAGGGCGGTCACGGTCCTTCAGGAGGCCGGATACGTGTGGGCGACGCCACCTTCGCTGGTCGACGGCAATCTGGTCGCAGGCACCGGCTTGAGCGTGAATGGCAGGCCACCTGTTCCCCTGACCATCCTCACCCCTGGCGACGAGTACGACCCGGCTCGCTCCGATTACACGAGACGGATCGAGACCGCCCTCGAGCTGCTCGGCTTCGACGTGAGTCCTGTGGTCACCGACTTCGACACTGTGGTCGACCTTGCCTTCAGCAAAGACGCCGCCGGGGTCAGGCAGTACGACATGTATGTTCTGGGCTGGACCTTGGGCAACCCGGTTCTGCCGGATTTCTACAGATGGCTCTTTGCTTCCGACGGCGCTGTCAACTCCACGGGATATGCCGACGCCGAATTCGAGGCGAAGCTCGCCCGATACGAGAGGGCATCCGATGTCGCTGGGGCGAAGTCGGTCCTGTGGGAGATGGAGAAGACCCTCGCCGAAGACCTTCCCTACCTGGCCCTGTATCACCCGGTGATCGTGGAGGCCTATCGCTCGGATCGGCTCCGGTTCACAGACCACGGAACCCTGGGGGGGATCCAGGGGCGCCTGGGCGGGATCGGAGACCTGACTCCGGCACCCTGACGCCTGGAGTTAGCCTGCGCCGCGTGAGCGATGTCGTGGCGGCCAATCGGATCCTGACCATCCCAAATGTCGTCTCTTTCATTCGCCTCCTCGGGATCCCGGTGTTCTGGTGGGCCCTGTTGGGCAAGGACGATGTGACCCTGGCGGCATGGCTGGTCTTCGCGATTGGCTGGACGGATTGGATCGACGGTTACCTCGCCCGACGACTGAACCAGGTCACCGAGCTGGGAAAGTTGCTCGACCCGATCGCCGACCGCCTCCTCATCGCATCCGCGCTGATTGGTGGGCTGATCGTGGGAGTGCTGCCGCCATGGTTCGGATGGGGTCTGATCGCCCGTGAGGTTCTGGTCGGGATCGTCGCCCTCACCCTGGCGGTCAGGGGAGGGGGGACCATAGAGGTCAGATACATCGGAAAGCTCGCCACGTTCTTGCTCTACGGAGCCATTCCGGCCTTCTATCTGGCTGAGGCGAGTTTCATGGAGTGGTTCATGTGGCCCGCCGCATATTTGAGTGGAGTGGTCGGCCTCGTCCTCTATTGGTACGTTGCCTTCTTCTATGTCGGCGACAGTCGCGACAGGCTGGCAGCGTTAAAGTCGCCGCCTGACCCCGAGGAGGTTTGATGCAGATACCCGACGATCTTCTCTACACGGAGGAGCACGAGTGGATCCGCAAGTTGGACGACTCGTTGGTTCGGATCGGGATCACCGACTATGCCCAGGATCAGCTGGGAGATGTGGTCTTCGTCGAACTTCCCGATGTCGGGGCGCTGGTGGCCAAGGACGACATCCTCGTCGAGGTCGAGAGCACCAAGTCGGTGGGAGAGGTATACGCCCCTTTTGCCGGGACAGTTGCAGCCGTCAACCAGGCCGTCGCCGACAGTCCCGAGCTGGTCAACCAGAGCCCTTATGACGAGGCTTGGCTGGTCACGCTGGCGCTCGACGGCGAGATGCCCGCTGATGGCCTTCTGGATGCCGCCGCTTATCGGGAGCTCACCGAGTAGGGGAGTCGGCGGCTCATTTGACGGGATTACCTATCATCTCTCCCAATGACCGACGAAAGAGAGCGCGAGGAGGAGCAGTCCGAACCTCAGGTTGAGGTCGACAGCGATCCAACAGTCGTCTACGTCCCGATCCAGGATCTGATCGAGCATCCGATCAGCCCCGAGGAGGCATCAAACCTCGAGGGGGTCTGGGGTTACGCGCTCGTGGTGCAGCGCGGGCCGAAGACGGGCATGACCTACGTTCTGCCGCCGGGCAACACCACAGTCGGCCGTCACCCCGAGAGTGACATATTCCTCAACGACGTAACCGTCTCGCGCCAGCATTGCCGTTTCGTCATCACGGAAGAGGGTTTGACGCTCGAAGACAGTGGTTCGACCAATGGAACCTATGTGAACGATGCTCGGGTCGACAAAGCCACCCTGGAGGCCGGCGACGAGGTGCTCGTCGGGAGGTTCCACTTTGTCGTCGCCCACGGCGATGACCGATAGTCACTCGCTGAGCATCGGAGAGGTCATCAACCTGCTCCGCGACGACTTTCCCGACGTTTCCGTCTCCAAGATCCGCTTTCTCGAGTCTCAAGGTCTCATCGACCCCGGACGGTCCGACAGTGGCTACCGGCAATTCGACCAGGCAGACCTGGCTCGTCTCAGATTCATACTGCAACAGCAGAGAGATCATTTCCTCCCACTCAAGGTCATCAAGTCGAAGCTGACGCTCTGGGAGCGCGGAGAAGACCTGAGCACAAAGATCTCCAAGCCGGCCGCGAATATCGAATCGACTGGCGAGCCCCTGAGCCGTGACGATCTGCTGCGCAGATCCGGGCTGTCTGCGACCCAGCTCGACGAACTCATGGAAGCCGGGGTGTTGCGTTCCCTTGGTGAGCCCGAGGTATTCGGCCCCGAAGCCGGCATCGTCGCCACGGAGGCCAAACGGCTGATGGATCAAGGTCTCGAGCCGAGACATCTCCGGACCGTGCGTCTTTCCGTCGACCGTGAAGCGGACCTCTTGAGACAGTTGACCGCGCCCCTGATGCGGGCCAACAACGCCGAAGCGAGGGCCAGAGCCAAAGATGTCCTCGAGTTGACCGGGGGATCGGTTCAAGCCATGCATCGTGCAATGCTCGACGACGAGCTCAAACAGCAAATCACTCCATGAACCGTCCGACTCGGGCCCTGTGGCCGGTTGCGCTTGCGTTCTTCCTCCTGGCTTCTCCCGCTTCCGCGGCGCCGTTCACCTACCCGGCGCCGGTCCTGGAGGCCTTCCCCGCTCCCGAGCCGCCAACATTGACCGCTGCGGCCTGGATCCTCTACGACGAAGCGGCTGATGTTGTGATCGCCGAGCTCAACGCCGACGAGGAGCGTTCCATCGCCTCGGTGACCAAGATCATGACCGGCCTGCTCGTCGTAGAGAACTCATATCCCGCCGAGCCAGTGACGATCTCGGAACGGGCCGCCTCCACCGGGGAGAAGGAGATCGATCTCGTGGCCGGAGAGACGCTCGAGATGGGGGCCTTGTTCAAGGCACTCCTGATCCACTCGGCGAACGATGCCGCCACCGCGGCCGCCGAGCATATCTCCGGTTCGGTGGAGGAGTTCGTCGCGCTCATGAACCGGCGAGCTGATGAGTTGGGGCTGACCCACACCTCGTTTGCCAACCCCCACGGGCTCGACGCCCCGGGTCACTACTCGAGCGCCCGGGACCTCCTCAATCTGGCCCGAATCGCAATGGCCAATCCCGACTTCGCCGAAGCCGCACGGGCCAAGACGCTGGTGTTCCCACCGGCCCCCGATGGCTCGCCGAGACAGGGAAGCTCGACGAACCTGCTCCTCTCCTGGTACCCCGGCACGATCGGCGTCAAGACAGGATTCACCAGTCAGGCCCTCCTCACCTTCGTTGCAAGCGCCGAGCGTGACGGACGTCGCCTCTATGCAGTTGTCCTCGGATCGGACGGGGACAGGGCGCATTTTGCTGATGCGACTGCCCTATTCGACTACGGGTTCCATGAGCTCGGTTACTACGGCGACGCGGCCGTGGGGACGAGCTACGTCGCTCTCAAGGGCCGCCACTCGCCCGACCCCCTCGTAGCACTCGGCAACATGGAGACATACGTACATCTGGCCGGCCAGGGCCTGATGTTGGAGAGCCCAACACCGCTGGTTGACACGCTGGAGCAAGAGCCGCCGCCAATCATCGAGGTGAAACGCAACCCCGATCCGGCGCCGAGAACGGTCATGGACGCGATGAGGTACTGGCTGGATCGGGCTTTCGAGACCGGATGAGAGGCTTCGAGCACGCGGTAGAAGTCGTCTCTGAATCCGATATCCATTCCCGCGTGCGCGAGTTGGGTAAGGCGATCACCGAGGACTATCAGGGACGACAGCCTCTCTTCGTGGTGGTGATGACCGGCTCGGTGCCGTTTGCGGCAGACCTCACCCGTTCGGTTGATCTCCGATTGGAGGTCGACTTTCTCGGTCTGAATCGCTTCGGCGAGGGGGGACGCATCGGCATCGCCATGGATCTCGCGACACCCGTGCTCGACCGGGATGTCGTGATCATCGAAGACATAACCGACACGGGTCTGACTCTGTCCGTGCTCAGACGGATGGTGATGGACAGGGGAGCACGAAGAGTGGCGACGGCGTCACTCGTCGACAAGACGGCACGACGGGTGACCGAAGTCCCTATCGAGTATCGAGGCTTCGAGGTCGGAGACGAGTATCTGGTCGGATACGGGATGGATTGGCAAGGCCTGTATCGGAATCTGAGATCGATCTGGGCCCTCCTCGACCTGGAGGTGTTTGTCAACGACCCCAAGACTCTGGCCAGGGCGCTCGGGATGGTCGACTGAGCTGTCTGCATGATTCGGGCCGGTGATAACCTCAGGTCATGCCGGGAAAGGAAGCACTCGTCGCGATGGATGTGGTGGGCGTTCGGGTTGAGCTTCCGTCCAACCAGCCGATAGTCCTGCTTCGCGAGTCCGAGGGAGTTCGCTATCTGCCGATCTGGATCGGAGGTTCGGAGGCCACCGCAATCGCCACCGCCCTCGAGGGTGTGACACCTCCCCGTCCTCTCACCCACGATCTCATGCGGTCGGTGATCGACGCCCTCGGTGCCCTGGCGATTCGGGTGGTGATCACCGAGATGCGCGAGTCGGTCTTCTACGCCGACCTCTCGCTCGACATCTCGGGACGTGAAGTCCATGTCTCATCCAGACCCTCAGATGCCATCGCCTTGGCGGTGCGGACCGGCACGCCGGTCTTCGCTCTCCCGGCTGTGCTCGACGACGCGGGTGTCGTCTTCGAGGAGGCAGAGGAGAATGAAGAGGCCGAGGTCGCCAGATTCCGGGAGTTTCTCGAAGAAGCCACGATCGAGGATTTCCTTGGTGAGGATTCCTCAGAAGAGTGAATCTTCGTCCATCTGTTGATTGCCATCTACCGGGTTATCCACAGATTTCATTGACACGGACTGCCCGACAGGGGTAGCTTGCTGACAACGGCGGAGTTACACGCTTGTAACCCGGAGGACTTTCATGACCGAAGAGCGGGAAGGCTATCGCGCCCCACAGGTGTGCAAGTTGGTTGGGATCACCTACCGGCAGCTCGATTATTGGGCGCGCACCAGCCTGATCCTGCCCTCGCTTCAGCAAGCGACCGGCTCCGGATCACAGAGGTTGTACTCTTTCTCGGACGTGGTGCAATTGAAGGTCATCAAGAGACTCCTCGATGCGGGAATGAGTCTCAAGAAGATCCGCTCTGCAGTTGAGATCCTCAGCGAGCAGATGGAATCCGACCGGCCTCTCGCCGACGTGACTCTGCTCAGCGACGGCCAGACCATCTACGCGGCGCACTCCGAACAGGAAGTCGTCGACGTCTTCAGACGTGGACAGGGTGTGTTCGGTATCGCCATCGGCCCGGTTCAGGACGAGGTCGAGGGGGACATCCACCAGCTGTTTCCAAGCGAAGAGTTAGCCGGGGTTGTCGAGGCAGGAGCCCCCTGATCACCGAAGGTCCATCGGCCCACGAGACCGAGTTCGCTCACAACAGTGAGCGTCAGTTCGCCCTTCTGCTCGATTTCTATGGTGTTCCTTGGGAGTACGAGCCGAGGTCGTTCCCCATCTCATACGACAAGGACGGCAACCCGACCCAGTTCTTCACACCCGACTTCTATCTGCCGGATGATGACCTCTTCATCGAGATCACCACGATGAGTCAGAAGCTGGTCACCAAGAAGAACCGAAAAGTGAGACGCCTCAAAGAGCTCTTTCCCGAGATCAACTGCAAGGTGTTCTATCAGCGCGACTACCTGAACCTCGTCGTCAAGTACGGGCTCGAGGAGCCCGAGAGCCTCGAGGACGTGACCGCCCCCACCCGGATCCCCGGCCGCCCCGACATCGTCCGACTGGAGGAGCGAGGCGAGCGACTCACCGGATGAACCGGTCACCGCTTCACAGCCTCCATGAGAGGCTGGGGGCACGTTTCGTGGACTTCGGGGGTTGGGAGATGCCGGTGCAATACGACTCGGTGCTCGCCGAGCACCGGGCCGTGCGGACCGCTTCAGGATGGTTCGACGTCACCCACCTCGGACGTTTCGCACTGACCGGGCCTGGTGCCGAGTCCGCCCTCCTTGGTCTTCTCTCCAACGAGATCGCCCGGATCACCCCCGGTCAGACTCAGTACACGCTGATGCTGAACGAGGATGGTGGGATCATCGACGATCTCGTCGTCTGGTGGTGGGGTGTGGACGATTATTGGGTGTTCCCAAATGCAGCCAATCACGACCGGGTGATGGAGGCCTTCTCCAGTGAACCGGGCTGCGAGGTGAGGGACCTACGCACCGAGACCGTGCTGATCGCATTGCAGGGCCCCGACGGCCCTGCAATTCTCGAACAGATCTTCGGCTCGGCGCCTGCGAGGTACAAGACCGCTCGGGCCCGGTTGGGCTCACGGGAGGTTTGGATGGCGGGCACCGGCTACACGGGGGAACGTGGGGGTGAGATCTGCGTCGATCCCGAGACCGGGTCGCTCCTGGTGGAGCGGTTGATCGGAGCTGGGGCGACCCCGTGCGGGCTGGCGGCGCGCGACACGCTCCGCCTCGAGACCGGGCTGGCTCTGTGGGGGGCCGATATCGACGAGACGACTACGCCTTTCGAAGCCGGGCTCGACTTCGCGGTAGGCCTGGAGCACGAATTCGTTGGGCGCGCCGCGCTCCAGGAACAACTGCAAACTGGCATCGATCGTCTCCTGGTCGGGTTCATCCTGGAGGAGAAGGGGATTCCCCGGCACGGATATCGGGTGCGAACGGCGAACGGCGAGGGACACGTATCGTCGGGAAACCTGAGCCCGATGCTGGGCACAGGCGTCGGCCTGGCCTACGTGAGCCCTCCGCCGAGCGGGGGAGGTTCCAGGATCGAGGTCGAGATACGAGGTCGTTGGACCCGGGGCGCAATCGCCAGACCCCCGTTCCACAAGAGATGAATATGCATCCACGCGTCATCGGCAGGCCCGAGGTGCCCGAAGGTTATGGGGTCCAGGAGAAAGGCGCCTTCCTCGACTGGGGAGAGGTCGAACGGCGCCTGGTCGAGTCCACCGAGTACTGGCTGGCGAGCACCCGCCCCGACAGCCGCCCGCACGTCGTTCCTCGCTGGGGCGTCTGGCTCGACAACCACTTCTGGTACGACGGGTCGCCACAGACCCGCCACACGCTGAACGTCGAACGGAACCCGGCGTGCGCCCTGCATCTCGAGAGCGGGAGGACGGTGACCATCGTCGAAGGGCGGTCACAGCGCTCGGAGCCTATCGGCCCCGATCTCGGAGAACGTCTCGCAGCCGAGTACGGCAGGAAGTACAAGGGACTGGGCTATGCGCCGACACCCGACGCGTGGTCAGACGAGATGGCGGGCGGGATGCGGGTCATGATTCCGGAGAAGGCCATTGCCTGGTCGGAGTTCCCAACCGACATGACTCGCTTCACGTTCACCTGATCGCCTTTAGGATTCAGCCATCACAGCGAGGGAGTGACGTTGCAGAGCGTTTCGCGTCCGGTCCCGGCGGGCGATATCGGAATGGAGTTGGTCAGGGATTGGGTTCCCGCAACCGCACCAAGGGGCCACATCGTCCTGGTCCACGGAATCGCGGAGCACTGCGGTCGCTACGAGCGAACCGGGTCTCTCCTGGCCGATGCAGGCTTCTTCGTGCGTTCTTTCGATCTCATCGGATTCGGGGGAACAGGAGGGCTCCGGGGCGATATCGACGAATGGTCTCGTTATCACGACCAGATTCAACGTCACATGGACTGGGCGCGCGATCAGGGTGGGCCCGTGATCCTGATGGGCCATTCCATGGGAGGCAATCTCGCCCTGGGTTATGTCCTCTCCGGTCGACCTGCGCCCGACTTGCTCGTGCTCTCCGCACCTGGACTCGGGGGTGGCGCCGGATGGCAGCGAGCCCTGGCCGGTGTTGCGGCAAAGATCGCCCCCAAGATTGCCATC
>Ga0326597_10015347_pt1 | contig 10017 bp, 9 predicted proteins | sample RVTome_12_FD_203789 | JGI IMG/M metagenome (GOLD analysis project Ga0326597, IMG submission 203789) | Soil microbial communities from uranium-contaminated site in the Upper Colorado River Basin, Wyoming, United States - RVT100D185 | ecosystem: Environmental > Terrestrial > Soil > Contaminated >...
GGCGGCAACTCGATGCCCACCGCCTCGCTGCCGTAGAACTCGACCTGGATCGTCATCTCAGGCTTGATGTAGTTGACGGCATCGCCCAGAATCTCGCTCGAGATGTTGACTTGCTCGTAGGAACTGGTGTCCATGAAGCAATACGCGTCGCCGTCTTTGTAGAGGTACTGCATCTCGTTCTGCTCGAGCGTGGCTCGGTCGAGGGTGTCCTCCGAACGGAGCTTCTGGTCCGACACCGCTCCATTGCGGATGTTGCGCAATTTCACGCGCACGAAGCCGCGAAGGTTGCCTGGGGTCACGTGCTGCAGCTCGAGCACCCGAAACAGATCCTGGCTCACCTTGATGAGCATGCCTTTCCTGAGCCGCGTTGCTTGTATCGATGCCATGTCTCTCGTCTTTGGTCTTTGGTCTTTGGTCTGTAGGCTCTAGGCTTTGGGCTCTGGCTCACATGGAGACGGGAGGCTACGCGGCCGCGCCCGCGTCCACCCGCCTCGACGTCGGCCCAGCGATGCTAACACAGCGTACGCGTGTGCTAGCATCGACTCAGTGGCGTTCACACCTCTGGATTCCATCCTCGATTCGCTCGCCGCCCAGCCGCGCGCACGCCAGTTCGAGCCCCGACCATGAACGCACGGCGGCTACTGCTCTCGCTCGTGCTCCTGGCCTGCGGGTTCGGCGCGGGTCTCGTCATCACCGGCCGCGCGCCTGAGACCAATAGCGCCGGCGCCACACAGAGCACCGCCACGCAGAGCACCGCCACGCAGAGCACCGCCGCGCAGAGCACAGGCTCGCAGAACACCGGCACGCAGAGCACCGCCACACAGAGCACGGCGCCGCCCGCGGTGCCCTCGGGGGTTCCAGGCGTCACCGCGATGCTCCCGGATTTCTCGCGAGTGGCCGCGCAGACCGTACCCGCCGTCGCGAATATCTCGTCACAGCAGGTCGTCCGGCGTCCGAACTCTCCGTTCGCCAACGACCCGTTCTTCCAGTTCTTCTACGGCGACCGCAACGACATCTTCGGGTCGCGGCGCGGTGTCGAGCGCAGCCTGGGCTCCGGCGTCATCGTGAGTGCCGACGGCCTCGTCCTGACCAACAACCACGTGGTCGCCGGCGAGTCGGGTCGCATCTCGCTGCGGCAGCTTCCTGCCGTGTCGGTCGCGCTGGGCGACAATCGGGAGGTGGAAGCGACGATCGTCGGCGTGGATCCGGCGACCGACCTGGCGTTGCTGAAGATCGAGGCCGGCGACCTCCCCACCATCCCCTGGGGCGATTCGGACCAGCTCAAAGTGGCTGAGTGGGTGCTCGCGATCGGCAACCCGTTCCAGCTCAATCAGACGGTGACGCTCGGCATCGTGTCGGCGCTGGGGCGGACCAACGTCGGCATCTCGGCCTACGAAGACTTCATCCAGACCGATGCCGCGATCAACCCTGGCAACTCCGGGGGCGCCCTGATCAACACGCGTGGCGAGCTGGTGGGCATCAATACGGCGATCTTCAGCCAGAGCGGCGGCTACCAGGGCATCGGGTTCGCCGTGCCGAGCAACCTGGCGCGTCGCGTCGTGAACGACCTCAGCCAGTACGGCGAAGTGCGCCGTGGATCGATCGGGTATGTCGAGATCGCCCCGCTGTCGACGCAGGCGGCCCGCCAGCTCGGCGTGCCCAACGCGAGAGGCGTCCTCATTCAGGCCATGCGCCGCGAGGCGTCCGCCTACACAGCGGGGCTGCGTCCCGGCGACGTGATCGTCGCCTTCAACGGCACCGATGTCGTCGACGGCGGCCGGCTCTCACGCATGATTCAGGATGCCCCCATCGGCAGCGCGGCGACGGTCACGGTCATCCGCACGGGAGAGCGGATCGAACTGAAGATCCCGATTCAAAGCACCGTCCAGTAGAAACGGGTTACGGTTACCGCCGATCGGGGCACGGTGCATAACATCCGGCCGTTAGACCGACGTGAACGGTTTTTGGTATCTTCTGCACCTCAGTTTAATCGCAACTTTACTTCTCTGGAGCGTGTCATGCCGCAGTATCTAGTTGAACGCAATATCCTCGGGGCAGGAAAGCTTACGCCCGCCGAACTAAGAGGCATTTCCCAGAAATCGTGCGGCGTTCTGAATCACATGGGTCCGCAGATTCAGTGGGTTCATAGTTACGTCACAGGTGACCAGATCTATTGCCTCTACCGTGCGCCGAATGAGGAGATGGTGCGAGAGCATGCCCGACAAGGCGGCTTTCCAGCGGACCGCGTGTCGGAGATCAAGACAACGATCGACCCGACGACGGCGGAATAGCGCCTGGGCCACCCTCGCGTTTCATACGGCACGCTAAACCGCTGAGCGCGAATGTCCGTTCAGCAACGGTTGGCGCGACCGTATAATGTGCCTATGAGCATGATCGCGATCGTCGGCCGGACGGTGCATGGAGCCGTCACGCAGGTCCGGCTTCGCGCGTTCTCCCGCGGCTCCACGCGTTATGGGCTATCAGTGAGCGAGGCACCAGCAGACATGACAACACAGAACACAAGCATCACCAGGACCTTGACCGCCCAGGGGCGCACCTCCGTTCCGAAAGCCGCACTGCGTGCGTGCCAGCGCGTGGCGCGGGCGTGCGCGGCGGCGGCCTTGGCCTGTGCCACCGCGATCGCGCTGATCGTCACGGTTTCGTCACCCGCGGCCGCTGGATTCGACCCGATCGGTCTCGTGATGACGGGTCTCGCCCAAACACCGCAACCATTGAACCCGGTGGGCGGGCAGCCAGGAGGCCCGCCGGTCGCGCCGGAGCCCGGCGGTCCGCTGACCCCATCCGCGACGACGTACAAGGTCGATGCGATCGAGTTCGGCCTCACGCCGGACCAGTTTGTCGAGTACAAGTTCAATCTGACGACGGACGCGATGATGGTGTTCAACTGGAACGCGTCGGCGCCGGTTGATGTGGACTTTCACACCGTGCCCGACGGCAAGCCGATCTCTGCATCCGAAACGTTCATGAGAGGAACGGCGAGCAGCGGCCAGGGCACCTATCGCGCGCCTTACCCCGGCCTTCACGGCTGGTACTGGAAGAACACCAGCACGGAATTCGTGACGATCGTCCTCAACGCGTCAGGGTTCTTCACGGAAGCGCGCATGTTCAGCGGCGACCCCGTCGGCGAACCGATGGAAGTGCTGGACCCGCCGCCGCCGGAGTACTGAGGTCTGGAAGACGCTCAGCCGTAGAAGGCGATCAGTCGGCCGCCGATCGTCACACCCATCCAGAGCGCCAGTGAAACAGCGCCGACTGCCCTCGGCACCCACGACGGCAGGCCCCCTTCGTCGGCGAGCGCCACACGGCGGCGCACCGTCGCCGTGAACACCAGCGCCGCCGCGAGGAGGCACATCTTGACAACGAACACCGGAGACCTGGGGTAGCTCAGCGCATTCGCCGTGAACTGCGGGATGCCCGTCGCCAGCACCGCAAGGCCGGCCCAGAGCAGGATCCGCTGCGCGCTTCGTGCCATTCCCGCGCGCGACTGGCGGACCGGACCCCACCCGAGCAGGCGAAGATCGACGATCAGGATCGCACCGATGAACGTCGTGATAGCGACGAGGTGCAGAGACTGCGTCAGCGTGAACAGCCAGAGCGATTCGCGGTAGGCCTGGCTCACCGCCAGCCCTTCGCACCATTCGAGGAACGGCAGCAACAATCGGGGCCTTCAGTTGAACCAGTTAGAGGCGATGAGCCGCCCCGAGACGATGATTGCGGACCAGAGCAGCAGCGAGACGGCGCCGGCCAGCCGCGCCGTCGAGGTGACCCGCGGATCGTCTTCCCACCGCCTGGCCGTCCGGTAGGTCCTCAGGTGAAAGGCCAGTGCGTTGACCCCCGCCAGCGCGAGCAGCACGAGCTTGACACGAAAGAACACGTTTCCGTAATAGCGCAGCGGATCCACGCAGCAGAGGAGGAGTCCGGTGGCCGTGCTCGGGACGAGGCCGGCCATCTGCCACGGGAAGAGTCGCCGCTGGATCTGCGTCAGCGGCGCGTGCGTGAACGCCAGGCCGACGAGGCGCAGATCCATCATGATCACGAGACCGGTGAAGGCGACGATGCTGGCAACGTGCGCCGTCTCGATTATCGGGTAGCCCCACGCGGACTCGCGAATCGCGGTCGTCCAGGGGAGCCCTTCAATCCACTCAAGGGCGGGGATGATCGAGGGCATCGCGAGGCCGACGTCCGGTGCCTCAGCGATCGGCGCCGTCGTTCGGCCCGCCGACCGCGCCGACGTAGAAGCTGCGTCCGTCGGCCAGCACCAGCGTCCGGCCGTTGGCGAGCGTCGGTTTATTCCTGCTCTGATAGCCCTTTATCACGAGGGACATGCCGTCGACCGTGTCGGTCTTTTTCAGCCCGCGGCGGCTCATCTGGCCCGGCCCCGAGGTCTCGACCGTCCACTGCGTGATGGTGCCGTCCGGCTGCTTGACGTCTATGAAGATCCAGCCATGCGGGTTCACCCACTCCATTCTGGCCAGGGTACCCGTCAGCGTCACCGGTTCGTTGACATCGTATTCCGCCGCGAACGGATGATGCGCGAGTGCCGGCTGGCCGGCACAGAGTGCTCCAGCGGCGAGCAACGCGAGAACAATCCCCGTCTTCATTAGATACCTCCAGTCACAATCATATACGGATGCGTCAGCGAGCCGATGCCACGGCGTTCGGAAACCAGAACACCTGATGACAGTTCTCGCACGTCGTGTCGATCTGCTCCCCGGCGTCGAGCAGCGCTGGCGCATCCTTCGCATCGATCGCGGCCAGCGTCGTCGTCAACGAGTCCTGCAACTGTTGCACGTAGAAGTTCCAGCCGTCGCGATTCTCGTCGATCAGCGCGCGAATCTCCTCGGGCGCCAACTCGATGCCCGGCGCCATGGACGTGGCGCCCGTCGGCGCGACCGGGCGATCGGGCATCAACAGAAGGTTGGCCGCTTCGCTGACGACCAGCGCGTGGCGGCGCACCTCGGCCCAGTCTTCGTCGGTCGCGGGGGCGCGATCGGTCATGCGTCCGTCGTCAATGATGGTCGCGACCGAGTTCCACACCACGTCTATGGAGGGATCGATCACGCTGTTCATGACTTCCCGGATCGACGCGACGGGACGATACGGGGGGGCCGCAGGCGGCGCCTGCTCGGGAGCCGGCGCCGCGCAGCCAGCGAGCAGAGACGCGACGACCAGCACGACGGCGGCGGCCGTCTGGCGGCGACATTTCTTCATTAACGCGACGATACTAAAAGCGTCAACCTCGGTCAAACCATGTTGTCTGAAGAAATGTTCAGAATCGGTGGCTGTGCGGTTGCACAGCCGTAACGTACCGTCCAGCGACAAAGCGCCCCTGTTCACCGCAAATCCGCTCCGACACCTGGCGTTCGTCGTAGGCCCCTTCGGACGATAGCAACATTGGCGGCTTCCCCAAGTTAACGGAAGGCCCGTTCCGCGACCCTACCCCTCCCGACAGACTGCGAACGATGCGCGCCGCACGCGCCGAACGCCGAGCGCCAACCCGATGCCGCTCGAGGCGAGGGAGAGGAGTTCCTGCTCCACGACTGGAACATCAGGGATTGCGGACAACTCGACGCGCGGAGCAAGTCCGCGAGCGACTCGCCTGTGGTGTCAGACCTTCGGTCCCGCGTACGCGCCAGGATCACTCTGAACAAATTGTCATTAAGACTTCAGGAAAATGTCGACACACATGCCGGTAAACTCTCTCGAAATTATTCGAGCGCGTGCCCTGCCTGGCGCGCGTCAGATTTTTCGGAGGTAGCGAGAATGAAGGTCCTGATTCAAGTCGCGCTGGCACTGGTGATGGGGGCATTGATGGCCTGGACACCGGAGGCCTCAGCCCAACAGTTGTCGATTTCCGGAACGGTTCGAGACAGTTCGGGCGTGATTCCAGGCGCGACCGTTGTGCTCAGCGCGGGCGGCAACCAACTGTCCACGACCACGACCGGCGGCACAGGCGTGTACACGTTCGACGGACTGGCGGCGGGACGCTACGAGCTGGCGTTCTCGAGTGAGGGCTTTGACGCCGTCGTCCGTAACGTCACCCTCGACGCCGATACGCCATCGGTGAACGTCGTGCTCGCTGTTGGCCGCGTCTCGACGACGCTCACGGTCACGGCCGTGGCGGGTCGGGCGACGGCCTCGCGGCTGCCGGTGCCGGACGATGACATTCCGTCCCAGGTGAGTTCCATTCCGCAGGAGCTTCTGCAGCAGCAGGGTGTCAACAGTGTGGCTGACGCACTCAAGAACGCCTCGGGCGTGCAGGCTTTCCGCTGGTACGGCGTCTACGAGCAGTACACAATCCGCGGTTTCAACGACCCGGACCGCAACTCGTACAACGTCATGCTCGTGGACGGTATGCGGATGAACGGCAATCGCTACAACACGCAGACCAACAGCATCGAGAGCATCGAGGTGCTAAAGGGGCCGGCCTCGATCCTGTACGGGCGGGGCGCGGTCGGCGGCGCCATCAACATCGTGCGCAAGAAGCCGCAGGCGGTGCGCGCCTTCGACCTCAGCTATCGTGGTGGCAGTTTCAATACGCACCAGCTCGCGGGCGGGGCTACCGGGGCGCTCAGCTCTGGCGGGCGAGTGCTCTACCGCCTGAACGGCGGGTTCGAATCCAGCGACGGCTGGCGCGGCGCCGGCGCTGATCGCTTCAACCTGTCGCCGACGATCACGTTCCTGAGGGGCGACAGCGCGCAGCTCACGGTGCACCAGACGTTCAATCGCGATCGGTTTGACGGCGACGGGGGCGTGCCGCTCAATATCCTCGACCACCCTTCCTACGACCCCGAGATGCGCTTCAGCTTGCCGCAGGACAAGGTGCTGATCGAGGATTCCCAGACGCAGGTCGTCTTCAGTGGCGACTTGTCCACGTCATGGCAGTTCCGCAACTCGCTGCAGTACCAGCGGACCAGCGACCGGTACTTCGTCACCGAGGGCGTGTATGGGGAGCCGGAAAGCAACCTGGTCTACCGCGAACCGCTTGACTTTCACCACATCCGGCGGCCCGTACAGAACCAGGCGGAGCTCGTGGGCTGGCTCAGCGGGCACAACCTCCTGCTCGGATACGACTACCAGCGCGATAAGTACCGAACTGACGTGACCGCCGGGGACGATCCTGACTGCCTGTGCGGCTACTGGTGGCTGACAATTCCCACGATGGACTTGACGACGCTCGAGGAAACGCTCACCACGCCGCTGGATATCGACACCATCGAGCGTCGGACGTTCGTCAACGATCGGACGCAGTCGATTTACCTCCAGGACCAAATCGACATCACGGGACGGTTGAAGGTGAACCTGGGTGGCCGGTTCGATGACTACCATCGCACCGTGGACCGGACCGGCGGCTTCCCGTTCACCTCGCAGCTCCGCCAGCAGACGGCGCTCACCTACCGAGCTGGCGTGGTGTACGCGCCGGTGTACGACCAGCAGATTTACTTCGGCACGGCCAGCTCGTTCACACCGATCACGACAATTGCGCCAGACGGCACCCCGCTCGACCCGAGCACTGCGCGCACCTACGAGGTCGGGCACCGCTGGCAGGGATGGAACGGCCGTGTGGACACCAACCTGGCCGTCTATCACATCGTGCGCAACAACCTGAACGTGCGGGAATCAGTGACGTCCTATATCCAGGTGGGCGAGCAGCACTCGACCGGGCTCGACGTGGACGTCAACACCGACCTCGGGAACCGTGCGCACCTCATCGTTAACTACGGCTTCGTGAGCCCGACGTACGAGGACGCGGACGCCCTGAACGGCTTGGTGCCGCGCTTCGTGCCGAAGCACACCGCCAACGTGTGGCTGCGTACCGACTGGGCGTCTGGGGTCAATGCGGCCTTCGGTCTCCGCTACGTGGGCGACCAGTTCGGCAACAACTCCAACTCTGTGAAGCTTGACGCCTATGCAACTGCGGCAGCAGCCGTCGGCTACAGCGCGCGGCGGTGGGATTGGACGGTGAACATCGACAACCTGTTCAACAAGGAGGACTACTTCCTTCCCGGACACTTCAGCAACATCGTGTTCCCCGGCCCCCCTGTCAGCGCCACCACGACGCTTCGGCTCCGGTACTGACTCATCCCGGTCAGGGGTGAGCTTCCTACGTGCCGCAGAAGGTTTCGTGAACCATTTCTTCCGGTCGCGGCGGCGCTTCAAGATCGGCGTACTCGACTTGCTCAGCGTAGGGAGCCGCCAGGGCGTCGACGAGTCGGTGGAACGGGGCGACGTCGCCACCGGAGGCGCTCTGGATGGCGTGCTCGACCTGGTGATTGCGCGGGATCAGGATCGGGTTGGCGGCGCGCATGTCGGCGAGGTGCGTGACGGGGTCGGCTTCGCGACGCCACTTTGCGAACCACAGTGCAAACGGCTCACTGCTGGCACACATCGCCGTGATCGCTTCGAAGGAGTCTCCGCTGGTGTCTCCGCCGGCGACGCGAGTAAGGTGACGAAAAAAGAGCGTGAAATCGGCTGCTTGGGCGGCCAGTAGATCCAGACACTCCTGAATCAGCTCGGCTGGCGCCTCCGTTGGGAGGCCCAGTTTGGCGCGGAAACGGGTGCTGACCTGGGCGCTGAACCGTTCCGAATATCCGGACAGCACAGCTTCGGCGCTCCTGGTCGCTTCGCCAGGGTCCGCAGACAACAACGGCAGCAGCGTTTCGGCAAAACGAGTGAGGTTCCAGAATCCGATGTCGGGCTGGTTGCCAAACGCGTAGCGGGCGCCGCGGTCGATCGAGCTGAAGACGCATTGCGGATGGAACGCGTCCATGAACGCGCATGGGCCGTAGTCGATCGTCTCGCCGGACACGGCGGTGTTGTCCGTGTTCATCACACCATGGATGAAACCGAGAGACATCCACTGGGCGATCAGATCCGCTTGAGCAGCCACGACCGACTCGAGCAACGCGGCATACGGATTCTGCGCGTCGGCGGCGTGCGGGTAGTGCCTGGCAATGACGTGATCGGCGAGCAACCGCAGCGCATCGACATCGTTGAGTGCAAGAAAATACTGAAACGTCCCGACACGAATATGACTCGCCGCAACGCGGGTAAACACAGCGCCGGCGAGCGGGCCTTCCTGGCGCATCACGCGTTCGCCGGTGGTCACGGCGGCGAGCGCACGGGTCGTGCGCACCCCGAGCGCGGCCATGGCTTCGCTGACAATGTATTCGCGGATCACCGGCCCAAGTGCAGCTTTGCCGTCGCCGCCACGGGAAAACGGAGTGCGCCCCGAACCCTTCAACTGCACGTCGTACCGAGCGCCGCCGGCGTCGACGACTTCGCCGAGCAGGATGGCGCGGCCGTCGCCGAGTTGTGGCACAAATCCACCGAACTGATGGCCTGCGTAGGCCTGTGCAATCGGTTGGGAACCCTCCGCAATCGCGTTTCCCGCCAGTATCGCCACGCCGTCAGCTGATTCCAGCCAATCGCTGTCAATCGACAGCCGTGCCGCAAGTGCACGGTTGAGGCGGATGAGTGTCGGCTCCGGAACGTGGGCAGGCGGCTGTCTGGAAAAGAAGCGTTCCGGCAGCCGGGCATAGGTGTTGTCGAAGGAAATAGCCCGGCGCTCCCAACTGCCGCCCGATCGACTCACGCGAGCTGCGAGGTGGTCCGAGCGTCGGCCGGATCCGTCGCGGCCCGAAGAGCGGCGCGAACGCTGCTCGCAACCGCCGTCACGTCAGCGTCGGTGAGAATCTTGCGATCGTCGGCGATGGCCATGAGCCCGCGATAGATCTCACCCAGTTCCGAGATATCGACATTCAGGCCCAGGTCGCTGCAGCGCTTCTGCACCGCGTGGCGACCGGAGTGCTTGCCGAGGACGAGCGGATTCCAGGGTGCGCCCACATCTTCCGCCCGCATGATCTCGTAGGTTCGGCGATCCTTCAGCATCCCATCCTGGTGGATGCCCGCCTCGTGCGCAAAGGCGTTGCGCCCGACGATGGCCTTGTTGACCTGGACGCCCTGCCCCGTGAGGCGCGTGAGCATCTCGCTGGA
>Ga0326597_10015348_pt1 | contig 10015 bp, 9 predicted proteins | sample RVTome_12_FD_203789 | JGI IMG/M metagenome (GOLD analysis project Ga0326597, IMG submission 203789) | Soil microbial communities from uranium-contaminated site in the Upper Colorado River Basin, Wyoming, United States - RVT100D185 | ecosystem: Environmental > Terrestrial > Soil > Contaminated >...
AGGCCATGGCCCTGGACCACGTGCGGGACGGCATCCGGGTCAACTGCGTCGCCCCCGGCACCATCGAGACCCCATACTTCACCGAGATCTTCGCCAAGAGCGACGCCCCCGCGCAACTCCGCAAGTCCCTGGAAGACCGCCAGGCCATGCAGCGCCTGGGCAGACCCGAAGAGATCGCCTACGCCATGCTCTACCTGGCCTGCGACGAGTCCTCCTTCGTCACCGGGACCATGCTGGTGGTGGACGGCGGCTGGACCGCCCGGTGAATCCCTTCCCTGCCCCGTTTCTTCGCATGGGGACAGCCGAAGCGGGCGCAGCGGGGAGCGTGCCTACCGGGAAGTCGAGGCCAGGAAGGCGGCGAGAGCGTCGCGCCAGGGGCGCAGGGTGATCCCCTTGGCCCGCAGGGCGCCGGTGGACAGGGCGGCGTTGGCCGGGCGGCGGGCGGGGCGGGACCCCGGCACTGTCTGCGCGGGAACCAGTTCCACGCCGGGGCGGATCGCGGTCACGACGGCTTGGGCCAACTCGTAGCGTGAGCACCAGCCGTCGCCCGCGGCATGGAATAACCCCAGGATTCCCTCCTCCAGGATCCGCCGGACGACACCCGCCAGGTCCTCCGTGAAGGTCGGGCTGCCCACCTGGTCCGTTACCACCTCGAAGCGACGCTCGGTCCGCGCCCGCTGGGCGATGGCGTGGACGAAGGTGTGGCCGCCGGGGCCGTAGAGCCAGGCGGTGCGCAGGATCGTATAACGCGGACACAGGGCGCGGACGTGCGCCTCGCCCTCCAGCTTGCTGCGGCCGTAGGCGTTGATGGGGTTGGTGGGGTCGGTCTCGACGTAGGGGGACCCCTTGGTGCCGTCGAAGACGTAGTCCGTGGAGATATAGATCAGATGGGCGCCGGTGGCGGCGGCCGCCCGGGCCACATGGCGGGTCCCCTCGGCGTTGACCGCCATCGCCCGGGCGGGGTCGGTCTCGCAGCCGTCCACATCGGTCCGGGAGGCGGCGTGGACGATGGCGCGGGGCTGCAGCCGCTCGAGGCGGGCCACGATGTCCGGCTCGGCCACGTCGGCCTCGCCGTGGGTCCACGGGATCAGGGGCAGGCCGCCCAGGGCGCGGAGCAGGGCCCGGCCGAGCTGCCCCCCGGCCCCCGTGATGACGATGGGATTGTCGTCGGGCATCGGCGCCTCGGGCCCCCCTCACCCTCGCCCTCTCCCCCTTTCGGGGGGCGAGGGACGATGAAGGTGGCGGCCTGCGGGGCGCAGGGGGACGAGGCGCTGGCGCCACCAGGACTCGTGGGAGCGGTACCAGGCCACCGTGGCCGCCAGCTCATCCTCGAAGGTGCGGCGGGGGGCGAAGCCCAGGGCGCGCAGGCGTGAGGCGTCGATGGCGTAGCGGCGGTCGTGGGCCAGGCGGTCCGGGACGGGCTGGATGAGGCTCTCGGGCTTGTCCAGCATCCGCACGATGCGGCAGGCCACGTCGCGATTGGGGCGGCGCTCGCCGCTGCCGATGTTGTAGATCTCGGCCGGGGCGTCGGCGCGCAGGATCAGGTCCAGTGCGGCGCAGTGGTCCTCCACGGCGATCCATTCCCGCACGTGCAGGCCGTCCCCGAACAGGGGCAGCGGCAGGTCGCACAGCGCGTTGGTGATGAAGCGGGGGATGAACTTCTCGGGGTGCTGGTAGGGGCCGAAGTTGTTGGTACAGCGGGTGATCACGGCGGGGACGCCGTGGGTCACCCGGTAGGCGCGCACCATCAGGTCGGCGGCGGCCTTGGAGGCGGCGTAGGGGCTGTTGGGCTCCAGGGGAGAGTCCTCGGTGAAGGCGCCCTCCAGGATGCTGCCGTACACCTCGTCGGTGGAGACCTGGAGGAAGCGCTTCACGCCCGCCTGGCGGGCGGCCTCCAGGAGAACGGCCACGCCGCCGACGTTGGTGCGGACGAAGGCGCCGCCGTGGCGGATGGACCGGTCCACGTGGGTCTCGGCGGCGAAGTTTACCACCACGTCGGCCTCGGCCAGCGCGCGTTTCATGAGCGCCGCGTCGCAGATGTCGCCCTTGACGAAACGGTGGCGCCGGTCGCCCCGCAGGTCCGCCAGGTTCTGCCGGTTGCCCGCGTAGGTGAGCTTGTCCAGGGTGGTGACCCGCGCGTCGCGGTCCTTGCCCAAGACGTAGCGGACGAAGCAGCTTCCGATGAAGCCCGCCCCACCGGTCACGAGATACCGCACCTCATCCTCCCGCCGTGACGAAATCGGGCCACCTGTACGGGACGCCGGGGGAGTTCCAGGGGAGGCGCAGCTCGTCGGGCGCCTCGTAGCGGTAGACCTGGGTGGGGACGTTGAGGATGTGGGTCTCTTCCTCGCCCAGGGCGGCGAAGCCGTGCACCACGAGGCGCGGGATCTTGACCATGAGGCCCTCACCCTCCGACGCGGGCGGGCCGCCCAGCCGGAACTCCTGTACCTGCCCCCGCGTGGGCGACCCCTCCCGGTTATCGTACAGGACCACGAGGGCCCGGCCCCGCAGGCACACGAAGTGATCCGTCTGTTCCCGGTGATAGTGCCAGGCCTTGGCGATGCCGGGCCGGCAGCAGGTGAGGTACGCCTGCCCGAAGCGCTCGAAGATCGCCTCGTCCGACCGCAGGATCTCCATCAGGAAGCCGCGGTCGTCCCGCAGGCACCGGAGCGGCTTCGTCACCACGCCCTCAATCATCTTTCAACCCTCAGGGCATGCCCAGAAAATCGTTCGGACGTTCGAAAGTTCGACCGTTCGGGTGTTCTCGGAAGGTGTATCAGGGGCCGGCTTCTTGCCCGCCGTCTGTGTGGCGGGCATGCCGGCCCGCGCCGAGGGTCGGATCCCCCAGGCGCGCTGCCCGGGATCCCTATGGAGGGACCGGCATATGTAGGGCACGGGTTTACCCCGTGCCGTCCTGAACGCTCGCCACCCCCCTCCGATGCGGGAAGTCTTGTTCATAGACTCTCGGCTTCCGGCGATCCGTCCGGCTCGTCCCCTGCCCCCCGACCCCCAGCACCCGACCCCCGATGTCAGGGGAGTTCGATGAGGCTCTGGTCCCCGAGGATGAACTTCTGGGTGCGCGGCCGTGCCTCCGCCTTCCGGATCACCACGTCCCGGCCCAGGAGGCTTTGTTCGATGCGCACATCCGCGTCCAGGACGCGGGCGCCCTCCAGGAGGATACTGAACTCCACCTCGCTGTTCCGGATCTCGCACCCGGGACCGACGGCGGTGAAGGGGCCGATGTAGCTGCCGGTCACCCGGGCGCCGGCCCCGATGACCACGGGCCCCCGGATCTGGCTTCCTTCCACGCGGGCTCCCGCTTCCACCAGCACGCGCCCGGCCAGATCGCTGGCCCCGTCCACGTCGCCCAGGATGCGGGAGCCCTCGCGCAACAGGAGCCGGTCCAGGACCAGGCGGTTGGCCTCGAGGATGTCCTGGGGTTTCCCGGTGTCCTTCCACCAGGTCTCCATTTCCGAGTAGGTGACCTTGCGCCCCTGATCGAGGAGCACCTGGTGCGCGTCAGAGATCTCCAGCTCCCCCCGGGCGCTTGGGGCGAGCCGCGCGATGGCCTCGAAGACGCACGGGCGGTAGAGGTAGATCCCGGTCACGGCGTAGGGGCTGGCCGGGGGCTGGGGCTTCTCCACGACGCGGACGATGCGCCCGCCATTCAGCACGGCCACCCCGAACCGGCTGGGATCCGGGACGCGGGCCAGCACCAGGTGGCAGTCGCTGCGCTCGTCCTCGAAGGCGCGGATGAAGCGTCCCAGGTCGTCGGCCAGCAGGTTGTCCCCCAGGTAGAAGAGGAACGGCTCGTCGGCCAGGAAGTCGCGGGCCACCAGCACGGCGTGGGCCAGCCCCCGGGGGGCGTCCTGGATCACGTAGGTGAGCCGCGCCCCCCACCGCCCGCCGTCTCCCAGCGCCCGGCGCATCTCGTCGGCCGTCTCGGGGCCGACCACGATCCCGACGTCGGAGATGCCCGCGGCCGTCACCGCCTCCAGCGCGTAGTGGATCATGGGCTTGTTGGCGATGGGGACCAGGTGCTTGTTGCTGGTGTGGGTGAGCGGGCGTAGGCGGGTGCCCCGCCCCCCGGCCGTGATGAGCGCCTTCATGCTCCTCCTTCCTTGTCCCGGACCTCCCGGGCGCGGCGGTTGCCCTGGAACTCCAGCAGGGTGACCACGACCACCACGAGGGTCGCCTGGGCCAGCAGCACCACCACGTCCACCAGCCGGGCGTTCTTCAGGGCGACGGCGCCCAGCCCCATCACCGACGTGAGCAGGAAGATGAGCAGGACGGCCAGCCGCCTGCTCCCCAGCAGCGCGGCCAGGCGGTGGTGCAGGTGGTCGCGTCCCGTGTAATCGATCCACTCGCGGAAGCTGTGGACCTTGCCGGTGGCGATGCGGGCGACGGTGATGTGGACCATGTCGAAGATATAGACCCAGAAGATCAGGATGGGCGCCGCCACGTCCATGACGTTGTTCTCGGCCCACTCGCCCTTCACGGCCACCGCCGCCAGGGTGAAGCCGAGAAAAGGGCTGCCGGCGTCGCCGAGGAAGATGGAGGCCGGTCGCCGCCAGCGGAGGTTGTACGGGAGGAACCCCAGGCAGGCCCCTACCAGGGCGACGCACAGCCACCCCAGGGCGGGCTGCTGTGTCTGGAACGCCACGATGCCCATGAAGCCGGCCGTGAGGATCGCCAGCCCCGTGGCCAAGCCGTCCATCCCATCGAAGAAGTTCATGGCGTTGGTGATGCCGACGGTCCAGAGGACGGTGAGACACCCGTTGGCCAGGATCCCAAAGCCGGTATGGGGGAAGAGGGCGAGCGTCACGCCGCTCCACATCACCAGCGCCGTGGCCCCGAGCTGGGCCGCCAGCCTGACCCAGGCCGGGAGGGCGCGCCGGTCGTCCAGGATGCCGGCGACGACCAGGAGCGTTCCGCCCCCCAGGATCGCCACGGTCTCGCGGTCCACGACGAAGTTGGCGACCAGGGCGAGGCCGAAGGCCGCGTGGATGGCCATCCCGCCCAGGAGGGGGGTGGGTGCGGCGTGGACCTTGCGGGCCGCCGGCCTGTCGAGGATCTCGGCGCGCAGGGCCAGGGCGCGGACCGCGGGTGTGAGGGCATAGGCCACGGCCACGGACAGGAGGAAGATGTAGAGCCACCGTCCGCCCGCCTCGAACCAGGGGGACCGCACCCAGGGCACCAGCAGGGCCAGGGCGAGGAGGAGCGCCAGCGACTGCAGGAGCCGCTGCCAGCGCGGGACCGGCTCGCCGGGGAGGACCGCTGCCGGTCTCTCCGTCATCAACAGGCCTCCCGCAGAGCATGCGCCACGCGGTGGACGGAGGCAGTGGAGAGCGCGGGGAAGATGGGGAGCGAGACCATCGTCCGCCATGCCTCCCGCGCCCCCGGGAACCCTTTCGGGCCCAGGTAAGCGTGAAGCGGGCGGAAGATGGGGCGCCGGGCGGCGATGCCGCCGGCCTCCAGGGCCGCCAGGATCGGTCCGGCTGCCCGGGACGCGCGCACCACGTAGCGGTGGTAGCAGTTGGCGCGGTCCGCCGGCCGGGGCGGGAGGCGCACCGGGATCCCCCGCAGGGCGCGATCATAGGCGGCGGCCAGCGCCCGCCTGCGCGCCACGAAGCCGTCCAGGCGCTCGAGCTGGGCCAGGCCCAGGGCGGCGGCCACATCGGTCATCTTGTAGTTGAAGCGGGTGCGGAAGACCGGCCGCTCGTCGTAGCTGCGCAGGTCCCGCACCCAGTCCACCACGCGCCGCCGGTTCGAGAGGACCATGCCCCCCTCGCCGGTGGCCAGCATCTTGGTGGCGTAGAACGAGAGGACGCACACCTCGCCGAGGCTCCCCGCGGGCCGCCCGCGATACGCGGCCCCCAGGGCCTGGGCGCAGTCCTCGATCACGGGCGGGCCCAGGGCGCACAGCTCCGCGAGATCGGCCGGAAGCCCGAAGGCGTGGGGGACAATGATGGCCTTCGTCCGCCGCGCCAGGGCCTGCCGCGCCGATGCCGGGTCCATGTTGGCCGTGGCCGGGTCGCAGTCCACCAGGCGTGGCGTGGCCCCGACGGCCAGGACGGCATGGAGGGGGGCCGTGCAGACCAGGCTGGGAAGGATCACCTGGTCCTCCGGGCCCACATCCAGGGCCAGCAGCGCCAGGTGCAGCGCCGCCGTGCCCGAGCTGACGGCGGCGGCGTGCTCCAGCCCCAGCCGCCGGGCCATGGCCGCCTCGAAGCGCTCCACCTGCGGGCCCTGGGCCAGGTGCCCCGAGCGCACGATGCGCGCCACGGCGCGCGCCTCGGCGGCGCCCAGCGATGGGCGGGAATGGGGGATCGGGGCGGGGGCCATGGGTGCGGAGGCCTCAGATGTTGATGAACAGGCGCACGGGGGAGAAGGCCTCGGCGTTGCGGACGCGGCCCTGGATGCCCCGGAAGTGGGCCGAGGAACGAGCCAGGTCCACGATGGAGAGGTTCTCGATGTTGGTCTTCATCACCTGCGACTCGTGGGCGCGCAGCGCGGCCATCTTGTCCTCCAGCACCGTCTCGATGTCCACGTAGACGCTGGGGATGAAGTTGAGCGTCGTCGGCCCTTCGTAGCACAGGACGTTCCGCGTGTACCGGGTGGCGCTGAAGGTGGCGCTGGCCAGGTGGCGGTGATCCTGGTGGGTATCGTCCTGGTAGTGGATGAAGATGAAGTCGGGCGCCACGCTGCGGACCACGTCCTCGAGGCGGTGGATCAGGGGGCGTCCCGCCGGGATCTCCGTGTCGCGATAGTCCCCCCACAGCACCTTCCGCGCGCCGAGGATGGCCGCCGCCCGCTCCTGCTCCGCCCGGCGGACGCCGGGATCGCCGCCCTGGCCGCCCTCGGTCATCACCAGCAGGTAGACCCGGTGGCCCTTGCGGGCGTATTTGATGAGCATGCCCCCGCAGCCGAACTCGATGTCATCCGGATGCGACCCGATGGCGAGGATGTTCATCGCGGCTCCTCTCGCGGGACGGACCGACTCACCGCTGGACCGATTCACCCGGTGGATCGCCCGCGACGTCCGGGGGGCCCACCGCATCGTGGCGGCTCCAGGCGGCGCCGCTGCGAAGGACCGTCAGGCTCTCGGGGCCCATGTTGCACAGCAGGTCCACGGCCGCCAGGCTCGGCACGAAGGGACCGTAGCGCTGCGGGTATTCCGGATGGCGGTAGTCCTGCACGCGCACCGTGATGCCGGCCCGGGCGAACCGGTCCATGGTCATGTAGCCAGGGCCGCCGGCACCGGCCAGGTAGGTGTCGGCCCCCAGGGCCTTGCAGATGGCCACCAGCCGGTCTGTGGGCTCTTCCGGGAGCGGTCCCATGGCCGAGGCCCGCAGCGTGCGCCGCCGGATGCCCAGGAGTCGCGCCAGACACTCCGTGCTGGCCACCGCCACGTCGGCGAGGCGTTCCCAGGGCTCGGCGTAAAGCCCCTCCAGGGCCGCCCACACGGCCGCGAAGTGGGGGGCGCTCCCGTAATGGGTGGCCAGGGCCTGCCGGTGCTTGCGGCGCCAGCCCTCGGCCTCGCCGATCTCCACCTCGAGAATGCGCTGGCCGAACCGATGCCGCACGGGCACCGTGAGCCACTGCGCGCCCTGGGGCGTCTTGATGCGGTTGCGATTCTGCCAGCCGTTCTTCTCGAACTGCACCGTGTCCAGATAGACGAAGACGTCGGCCCGGTCCAACTTGGCCAGGTAGCCGAGCCACGGCAGGTAGTGCGGTTGGTGGATGGCCGCGGTCAGCCCGCTCATCCCTGCACCCGGACGAAGATGGGGTTGGTGAGGAGCCGCGCCCCCTGCTCGCCGCGCACGTCGAGGCGATAATACCACGCGCCGGCCCTGGGCGCGTCACGGTCCTCAAGCGAAATCATGACGGGCGCGGTGCCCTTCCGCTCCAGGATCACCATCCCGTCCCGGATCAGCCGGACCGTGACGGGGCGCGGCTGCCCGTCGCTGGCCCGCAGGGCCACGGCGATGCGGGGCGGGGTCCCCGGGGGGGCCGGGGCGGTCCCGCCCATCCCGGCTCCGTTCACCGTGAACGCCTCCAGGACCAGCTCGAAGTCCTTGGGCCGCAGGTGGGCGTAGGCCCGGCCGGCCCGCAGGGCGTCCAGCACCGCCGCCGGCGTGGGGGCCGAGGCCAGGAAGACCGTCTGCGCATCGTGCAGGGTCTTGCCCGCCTGCCCCTCGTAATGGAAGGCGCTTTCCCCCAGGGCCACGGGCCATCCCGCCCGCCGGCCCGCCAGGTATTCCGCGAGGAGTCGGTCCCACACGCCGCCGGGCGCCTCCACGGTCGTCGTGTCCCAGTAGAGGGCGCCGAAGGCGGTATAGCCCCGGGTGGCCTCCAGGGCCTGGGGATACGGATCGGTGCGCACCGTCACCGTGAGGCCGGCCCGCCGGTGCACGCTGTGGTCGCGGGCGTCGGGCAGGGACCACACGGTGACGCCGCCGCGCACCGCCACGAAGTCGATGGCCTCCTGGTGCGGGGCGTATCCCCGGGGACCGCGCATGGGATCCCAGTGGGACGCGCCGGCCAGCATGCCGTTGACCGCCAGCAGGACGCCCAGGACCACCAGCGCGCCCCCCGCCACCCGATGCCGCCGCCGTCGCCGGACCCGGAATCCGCGCCAGCGCTCCTCCCGCACGCCGCGCCGGCGGAAAACCCAGACCCCGGCCGCGGCCAGCAGGAGGGGCGACAGGCGGGCGGCCCACTCGCCTGCGCCCAGCGGCCGCCGGTTGCCGACGATGGGAATGGCGGCCAGGTCTTCGGCCCGTTCCAGCCCAAGGACGAGGAGGTTCTTCTGCCCGTCGTGCATCGTGACCGCCCGATCCAGGAGGGAGCCGGCCCAGTAGTAGTACGGGAGCACCTCGAGGCCCGGCATCAGGATGAGGTCCGGATGGCGCTCGCGGGCCCGGCGGACCGCGTCGAGGTAGGCGGGGAGGCCTTCCGGCGCCAGCGAGGGGAACCGCTCCCGCCATCGCAGGAACCCGCCCAGGGGCGCGAAGCCGTACTCGAAGGCCAGGGCGTAGTTCTCGCTGAAGAGCACGGCCTTGAGGCCCGCCGCGCGGGCCCGCCGCGCCACCGCATCCAGATCCTCGCGCCCGCTGCTGAACGTGGTATGTACGTGCAGCGCGGCCGGGATGGCGATGGGCTCGCCGGCGAGCGCCACGACACAATGACCAATGACCAGTGACCAGATCCCGATGGCGGACGCGCTCCGCGCGATCCATGTGATGGAGATGCCGCGCGGAGCGCGGCGACCGCCATTGGTCATTGGTTCATTGGTCATTGGTCATTCCGGTAGAGCGCCGCCAGGCGCGCGAGCATCACGTCGGCGCTGAACCGCTCGGCGCGGGCGCGGCCCGCGGCGCCCATGGCCGCCGCCGCGGCGCGGTCCTCCAGCAGGGTGATGGCGGCCTTGGCCAGGGCCGCCGGGTCCGCCGGCGGCACCAGCAGGCCCTGCCGGCCGTCCTCGACCACCTCGGGGACGCCGCCCACCTTCGTGGCGACGATGGGCACGCCCAGGGCCATGGCGGCCACCAGGACCTTCCCCAGGCCCTCGTTGAGCGACGGGAGGACGAAGAGATCGAGGGCGCCGATGACGGCGGGCACATCGTCCCGGAACCCCAGGAAGTGGACGCGGTCCGCCACGCTCAGGGCCGCCGCCTGCGCCGCCAGGAGCTCACGCTCCTCGCCGTCGCCCGCCAGGGCCAGGTGGGCCCGCGGGCAGCGCCGCAGGATCTCCGGGATGGCCGCCACCAGGTGGATGAGTCCCTTGACCGGCACGAGGCGCGAGACCGTGCCCAGCAGTGGCGCGTCGGCCGGGATCCCCAGTGCGCGCCGGACCTGGGGCGCCCCCGCCGCGCCGCCCCGGGCCTGGGCCAGGTCCACGCCGCTGGGGATGGTGACGAATTGCTCCGGGCGGCCGATCCCGAGGGCCAGGTGTTGGGCGGCCTCGGCGTCCGTGAGCACGGTGATGCGCTCCGTGAAGCGGGCCGCCACG
>Ga0326597_10015349_pt1 | contig 10015 bp, 10 predicted proteins | sample RVTome_12_FD_203789 | JGI IMG/M metagenome (GOLD analysis project Ga0326597, IMG submission 203789) | Soil microbial communities from uranium-contaminated site in the Upper Colorado River Basin, Wyoming, United States - RVT100D185 | ecosystem: Environmental > Terrestrial > Soil > Contaminated >...
CCGCCGTACCGACAACCACGCAACCCAGGTCTTGGAGCATGTTCTTTAATGACATGGCGACCATACCGACATCTTCGACGACCAAAACTCGCAGGCCATTGAGCATTTGCATATTGTCAGACTCCATCGATTTCGGGGCTGGTTTTCGATCCAGTTTCGACCTGCTGGTCATCATGCGCTCCTTCCGTAAGTGGAAAGTCGATTGTGCATTGCAGGCCGTGCCGCTCGAAACGCTTATCGACACTGCCAGCCAGATCGTGAGCGACGCTGCTCTGGATCAACAGTGAACCGAAGCCGGACTCGCCTAGGGATTCAATCAGCGGCCCGCCCGATTCGAACCACTCGATGTGGGCGCGCGGTCCGGCGGTGTTGCCAGTGCGTTTGCAACGCACGGTAACCATTCCAGTGTCGTTGGAAAGCGCGCCGTACTTGGTGGCGTTGGTGACAAGTTCGTGGAACACCAGTTCCATCGCGATCGCGCACTCCCGAGCCAGGGTCAGTTCGTCGCCCTCGATCGTGACTCGCTGTGAATCCTCACCAACATACGGGGCCAATTCGCAGTTAAGCAGACTTCGAAGTTCGATGCGCTCGTCGCCCGGCAGCGTGAGGATCGAGTGGGCGCGGGCCAATGCCGCCAGCCGCGGCTCGAAGGCGGCGAGAAACTCCGGCAGGCTGCCGCAGCGCCGACCCAATCCTTGAACGATCGCCTGCACGGTGGCCAGCGTGTTCTTGATGCGATGGCTCAGCTCGTGCATTAGCCGCTCGCGCTGATGCTCACCCCTTTTTCGATCCGAGATATCGACGAAGGTCGCCACGATGCCGTCGATTCGGTTGTCCACGGTGCGATAGGGCAGGATACGCCGGATGAAGTACTTCCCCTCCTCACTACCGACTTCGGTCTCGATTGGAACAAGATCCTCGAGCACCTTCCGCGCTTCCGCATCGAGCTCGGACCCAGTCACCGTGGAGGCCAAATCGCGGATCGGCCGGCCCACGTCCGAAGAAATCAGCCGCAAAACCTGCTTGATCGCCGGCGTGAACCAGCGAATCCGGCACTCCATATCCAGAAAGATCGTCGCGATTTCAGTGCTGGCGAGGAGGTTGTTCAGGTCGTCGTTCGTCTGCTGAACGGCTTCGACTTTACTACGCAATTCGTTATTCAGCGTGTTGAGCTCCTCGTTCAGCGACTGCAGCTCCTCCTTCGACGTTTCCAGCTCTTCGTTCGCGGACTGCAGTTCCTCGTTGATCGAGAGCGTTTCTTCGTTCGAGGTGCTGAATTCCTCGACGATTAGATTGTATTGCTGAGTCACCTCGCGCAAATCCTGGCGAGTCAGCCGCAGTTCCTCTTCGAGTTGCTCGACAGTCTGCCCGAGGCCGTCTCCGGCTTCCGAATTGCGAGCGTCCACAACCTGCGGCGCCGCCGCTTCTTCGAAGCTGATGAGAATCAGAGGAGACTTTTCACGCGGCAAGGAAATCAGGCTGACCGTGAGCGTCACGGACCGGCGGACGTCGTTCTCCTTGACATACCCGCTCGTGGTGACCGCCGCCCCCTTCTCCCTGAGCGCTTGATGGATTGCCTGGCGGAGCGACGGCCGCACGCCGGTCGAAACGAGCGCCAGCACATCGCGCGTCGGCATTCCACCCGGCTGGGAGAGAAAGCGCGATGTATCTCCATGATAGACCAGCACCTGATGGTCGGCATCGATGACCACCGACGGCGGCGCGTAGCGTTCCAGCAGCGCTCGCTGCGCCAGGCTGAGATATTGATCCGTGACCGGCTGCCTGTGCTTCTCGGCGGAGAGCACCCCGCGCCGCTGTTCCGTCACCGTGACCCTCGGGAAATCGAATCGACCGGCATGCGCGGCGCGGCGCGACCGGAAGATTCGCCACGGCGCCGAGATCGGCTCGAACAGGTCCGTATGCATTCCGATCGTCTCCGCGCTGCCGAGAAACAGCGTGCCGCCGTCGCGCAGCGCGAAGTTGAACATACCGAGAATCTTCCGCTGCGTTTCCGGTTCGATGTAAATGAGCAAGTTCCGGCAGCAGATGAGGTCGATCCGCGAGAACGGTGGGTCGGTAATCACGTTGTGCCGCGCGAAGACGATCAAATCGCGGAGACGTTTGGTTACTTCATACGACTCAGGCGCCGAATCGCGCTTGACAAAGAATCGCTCGAGACGTTCCGGTGAAAGATCCGCCGCGATGGTCGCCGGATAGGCCCCCGCGCGGGCTGTTGCCAGGCTATCGGAGACATCCGTGGCGAAGATCCGCGGGATGACTCGCTTGCCCGACGCTTCGATCCGCTCGAGCAGCAGCATGCCGATCGTGCATGCCTCTTCGCCCGTGGCGCATCCGGCCGACCAGACTCGAATCTCATCGCCGTTGGCTCGCTTGGCGATGAGCGGGTCGATCACTTCACGTTCCAGTTCCTCCCACGCCTCGCGGTCTCGGAAGAAACTGGAGACGTTGATCATCAGATCACGGAACAGCGCCGCGGCCTCGTCGGGGTCGTCTCGCACCAAGGTCGCGTATGCGTCAAAGTCATCAACGCCGCGGAGACTCATGCGGCGCTGAGTGCGGCGGAGCAACGTCGGCCGTTTGTAATCGGCAAAGTCGTACTTGTACCGATCGTGCAGCACGTTGAAAACCTTATGCCACGTTGCCGTGTCGACGTCGTGTGACTTGCCATCCGTTGCGCCCAGCTCCAGCGCGTGGGGATGCGCCGCCAACTGCCCCAGTACCTCCGAGATCTTCTCGACCGGGAGCACCAGATCGGCCAGCCCGGTATTGACCGCGCTGCGCGGCATGCCGTCGAACTCCGCCGTTTCCGGATCCTGCACGATCACCATCCCTCCGGCCGACTTGATCGCGGAAATTCCACGGGAACCGTCCGACGCCGCGCCGGAAAGGATCACGACCACCGCGAGATCACCGTACGCCGCGGCCAGCGAATCGAACAGCCGATCAATCGGGCGGCGATGGCTGCGCTCCGCGTCCGGATCGAGCAGCCGCAAGCGGCCGCTCTCCACCACCAGGTCGCGATTGGGAACGCAGACGTACACGTGATCTGGTTGAATCTCGAGCCCGTCTTGCGCGGACTGGACCGTGAGTGATGTATGCCGGGACAGCAGATCGACGAGGTGACTTTCTCCCTTGGGATCGAGATGCTGCACGATCAGCAGCGCCATGCCGTGAAGCGTGGGCTCCGCATCAAGCAGCCTGCTCATCGCCTCCAGGCCGCCGGCCGATGCGCCGATTCCAACGACCGGATAATGGGTCTGCTGCTTCATCACGCTGCGACTCCTCGGACTGCACCGATCACAGGAAGCGAAGGACTTGGTGACGTTGATTCTAGCGGGCTGTCGCGGTTTGTGAAGCCGCTTGTCACGGGACGTTGTTGTCACGGGACGTGCTCGTTCTCGGTACCCGATACCCGGTTGTGACGAAATATGCCTGGGCAGGGAGATAGCTGTTCGGCGGAAACTTGAGGCATTAAAATAAGGCTCAGTCGAGCTGGGACGAATGTGGACAAAGCCTACCACGATACCGCGCGGGAGTTCCACTAACTGACCGAGTCCAAGTCTCCCGAAGAGTAGCTCCATGCCCACCGAAAAGACAGAAGCATCCCAAGAAGGAAGGAAGTTACTCGAAGTGGCGATCATCGTCGCCGCGATGCTGTCGCGCACGAATGTGCTCAACGTGAAAAGTGACCACAGGCGCGTATTCTCGCGGAAGGCGGCAGTACTCGCACCGGTGATCGGCACGCTCCCGAACAAACTGACGTACGCCTTCGTCCATTAGGTCGCGGCGTGTTGTCCGAGACGCGAGCGCGCTTTGGCTTGCAGCACCGTCAGCACATCGATGGCGGAAATGTACCCGTCGTACTCACGGCGCTCCTCGGGCGTGAGTTCGCCTTCTTAAGCGGTGATGAGTGAGCGGCACGGCGCTAGCCGCCGGTGTTTTCCTGCGAATTGTGAAGCCGACACCGGTGGCTAGTGCCACAAACCGCAATTCCGCTCACTAAGTCCACGCCATTCGACTCCGGAGCAGTGGCACAGCAACTCGCTTGCTGGGCAGGTCCACACCCAACGCCGCAGTTGCGAACCCAAGACCGCATGTTATAACTTCCAACTGATGTGAGGCGGTTGCTTCTCAACGGCGCTCACATTCGATTAGTCCGTTCAGTACGTTGGAAGACGAAATAAAGCGCAACCCAATTGGTCCCAGCAGGAACTTGGGTGGCGAGTTAGTGCGTAGGCCGACATGGTGGAACACTTCCGGGTGTTCCGTCGCGTCGGCTTTTTTTGTTTTTAGCAGCACCGGAGCAATGGCGCGGTTCGGTTGACGATCTCAGCAACATCGCCGGAGATGACGCAGCCGACCCAATCCAGCGCGTGAACAAGAGGCGGCCGGTCGCGTGCTTTTTGAGACAGAATGCCTAGTGCTTTGTCAACGCTAAAAAGTGGGGTAAGCATCCTGCTTGCCGTTGGTTTTTCCTCGGCAAACGCAAGCTGGAAGCTTACGCCACGTCCCGGGCAACCCTAAAATCAAGCGTTGACAAAGCACTAGCCTGCGGATTGACGGACCGAGGAGACAATTTGAACCTTTTCGTGTGGAGGAAGCATGACTCAGCCATTCAAAGTCGTGATCATCAAGCCCAGCAAATACTTGGCCGACGGTTACGTCGAGCGGTTTCGCTGGGGGTTCATGCCCAACAGCACCGTACCGTACATCCGGAGCATGACGCCGCCGGTCGTTGGCGGAGCGCCGGTCGAAGTGCATGCAGTAGACGAATACGTTCACACCGACCTGCAGTACATGTCGCTGCTCAATCGGCTGCGGGACGTCCGCACGCTGCTGGTCCTGGTGGGCGTGCAGAGCCACCAGTTCCATCGCGCTTTGGACCTGGCGGCTTTTGCCCGCCGCCGCGGGTGCATGGCGGTCATTGGTGGGCCGCACGTGATGACCTGCGATACGTCGATGTTGCACGGAAACGATATCAGCTTCGCCCAGGCCGAGGCCGAGCTGGTCTGGTCCGAAATCCTGCACGACGCGGCCGAAGGCGAATTAAAGCCGGTCTACGGCCGTGACCAGCGCTGGCAACAGCAGCTTGACTCACCGGTCATCGTCCCACCCGACCGCGATGCCCTCAGCCGGTACGTGATTCCGATGCTCGGCCTGTACCCGGCCCGCGGCTGCCCGTTCCTCTGTAACTTCTGTTCAGTCATCAAGATTGCCGGCCGGAAAATTCGCAGTCAAAGCATCGACACCACCCTCGCCAGTCTCCGTGCGGCCAAGGCGGCCGGCGTGCGGACGATCATGTTCACCTCGGACAATTTCAACAAATATCCGGAAGCCGAGTCGCTGCTGGAGGCCATCATCGAAGAGCAACTCGCCCTGGAGTTCTTCGTCCAATGCGACACACAGATCGCCCGGCAAGAGCACCTGGTCGAATTGTTGGCCAAGGCCGGTTGCTTTCAAATGTTTATTGGCGCCGAGTCGTTCAACCGCCAAACTCTGCTGGCAGCCCACAAAGGCCAGAACCGGCCGGAGACGTATCGAGACATCGTACGGCTGTGCCGCGAGTACGGGATTAGCTCGCACTTCTCCAACATTATCGGTTTCCCACAGGACTCGGAGGCAGAGGTCTACGAACACCTGCAAGTGCTGCGCGAGTTGGACCCGACGTGGGCTTCTTTCTACATCCTTTGCCCGATTCCCGGCACCGAACAATACGATGACTTTCTGGCCCAGGGGCTGATCACCGAGAAGAATCTGGACCGCTTCGATACGACGTGCCTGACCTGGCGCCACCCCTGTCTCTCGCGCGAGCGGTTATCGCAATTGCTGTTCGACTGTTATCGACAGTTCTTCTCCTTGGGTCACGCATTGCGCAATGTAAAGAAGGAGATGAGTTTGCGCGGTCGAGCAGTGCCGCGGAGGTCGGCGGCCAACCTGGCCATGTCGCTGTTCAGTCGCTATTGCGCGTGGCGGCGGACGCATCCCATGTCCGGCGGGCTCAAACGAGTCCGGCTGGACGGCGTCGCTGATTATCTCTCGCTGCGGCGGGAGACATTTGGCTTTGAACTAGCGCCGCTGCCGCTCAGCTTGCAATTGCCGACCGCGGAAATCTCGCCACCTCCAAATCGTCAGATCGCCTTGGGGATCGAGTCGGCCGCGGGTAACTGATCTGTCGGCCCAGGGTGGGGCATGGCGACTTCAATGCGGCCATCGTTGATGGCTACTCGCACTTGGCTTCTCGATAGCGAGGCGGATCCGCCAAAGTAAAGATAAAAGTCAAACGGCCCCTTGTCCAAGTCCAGAATATCGGCTATTCTTAATATCGATTGGCAGAGGTGGGTTTCAAAAATACCAACTTTGCCGGCACCATGTTTCGGGTGACTAACTAAAGATCGACCCGGTTTTCCCGGGGAGATCGTTAAAGAGTAAACCGACATGGTCGAACGGGTGTTCGACCACGTCGGTTTTTTTGTTTCAGCAGTGTCAAGCTTTGTGCAGTGGGAAGGGATTACAAGCACTCCCCACTCAATAGCAGCTACGAACAGTTGTCGGAAGACTAACGAAGGGGTAACTCGGTCAGGCCGGGAGACCCGTTAATCAGTAAGCCGACGTGATGGGACGCCAATGTCCTGTCACGTCGGTTTTTTTTGTGCCACGGTTCGATTTGAAAAGGAGAACTTCACTATGTCGACGACCCAGGAGAAGGAATACGCGCATCTCGGCGAGACGCGTGGAGTGGAAGATCACGACCACGACTTGATCCACGAGTTGAGCCGCCGACTGGATTGCCTATGGAGATATGACCAGTACATCGCCAATGCGGAAAACCTGCCCGAGTTGCAGGCGTTTTGGCGGGACGTCAAGTCGGAGGAACGTGAGAACATCACTCAGCTTAAGAAGCTGATTCAAGAGCATGTCCAGAGAAACTGTTTCTAGTTGACTGGGCAGTGACGGGAGCCCACGAACATGAACGACACTGGGCTGCGATGGTAAACCGTGAAAACACAAGATAAGGATTCACTCATGAATGGCGACGCTATACCGCTACGGCAAGCGAATGGATCAACACACACGTGTGTTGCGGCAGTTATCACCTCAAGCCACTCGAACCCAATCGATTGGCCGAGAAACTCTGCATGGTGTTACAGGCCCCACGACGGCCTGTCTCCATGGCGGAACAAACCGGTCGTATGGAAATGTCGATTGCGAAGCGCACCGGGGGCCAGTTTCGGAATCTGCGGGTCGATACCGTCGACGGATGCATCATCATCAGCGGCCGCGCGAATTCGCATCACGTCAAGCAATTGGCGATCGTCGCTGTGCGAGAGGCATTTGCCGGCTCGGAATCTCAATCAGATCGGATTGCCGTGGAAATTGATGTTCAACGAGTTGACTAACTGTTTTGCCTGAATGGCGCCACGCCAGACGGGCGTACTTCTTTCCCATTGGAGAAATGAACCATGTTAAATTTAGCCATTGTCTGTCTTGTGATCGCACTCATTGCGGCGGTGTTGGGGTTTGGCGGAATCGCCGGCTCGTTTGTGGGCGTAGCGAAGATCTTGTTTGTTGTCTTTCTTGTGCTCGCCGTGCTGTCGTTCCTGTTCGGCGGCAGGTTTGGGCGAAGCGTCTCCTGAAAGGGGGCGCCAAGCTGGGTTGGGTTCGGCAAGGAAGTAAAACCGTTGCATCGGCTGTTTCGCCAATCCCGGCGAGCCGCTGCAAACGGCATGTTCGAGGGTTTGTCACGATTGGCAGATCCGCATTTAAGAAAGTCGAGGATTCCATGAAGAAGTTATCTGTTGGTTTGTCGGTGTTGATGCTGGCTGTCGCCGCCGGCTGTACGGAAAGTTCGTCGGATGGACCGCAAGCGGTTGCACCAACCAAACGCGAACAACCGAACGAACCCGTCAAAGTTGTCGCCAAAAAGCCGATTGCCGGCGAGGCGGACAAGACGTTCAGCCTGAGCGTGCCGTTCGAATCGGTCACGCTCACGCAGGGTGAGGAGAAGTCGATGCTGATTGGCATCAACCGCGGCGAAGACTTCCGCGAGGAGGTGGCGATTGAAGTATCGGACCTGCCCAAGGGAATAACCTTGGAAACGGCCAAGCCCGTCATCAAACAGGGCAATACGGACGCAACGCTCATGCTCAAGGCAACGCCGGACGCCTCGCTGGGCGATTTCACGATCAAAGTGACAGGGCAAACAGCTAGTAGCGGCGCCGACTTCTCAAAAGAAATCAATCTCACCGTGGCCGAGAAATAGAGTCTTGTAAGTGAAGGATCCAATGGTTTGCGGAGGCATGTTGCCTTCGCAAACCATCCGCACGAGTTGTTCTTGAAAGGAAATAGATGATGAATTACCGCATGTTCTCGACCGCTGCTTTCGCATTTGCAATCGCCATTGTTTCGAGCGTATCTCCGGCCATCGCGGAGAACCCAGCCGATACCAGGGTCAGAAATAAAGCTCTCGCTTCGCCCGGCGAGGTTACGATTCCAACTTGCTTGGAGAAGTTGACGTTGACCAAACAGCAACAGGAGCAGATCAAGCAAATTGTCCGCGACTACGATGCCGACTTGGCGTTGGTTTGGAAACAGTTCGGTATTTCCTACCTGGAAACGGTCCGCACCGAGGCGCAGTTGCTGACTGCCATCGAGGACAATTTAACCGACGCTCAGCGAAAGCAGGTCCGCGACCAACGTCGCAAGACCGCCCAGCATCAGAAGTCGCTCGCCGGTACGGACGACAAGCCGAATCAGGCGACCACGAAGCCGAGTGGTGCCGTCGAAGAAGAGATTGGGATCGTCGGCGTTCCACTCACGGCCGAGCAGGAGGCCGCCGCCGACGAACTTCAGGAAAAATGTCTTGGTTGTCTCCGTTCGCTGAATCGAGATATTCAGGGCCTTCACATCCGGCTGGTGTCGTTGGAAGCCGACAAGCTGGTGGAAATCGAAAACGTCCTTACGCCGGAACAACTGCGGCAACTGCGCGAGAATCGGCAGAACTCTCCGATCGAACTGAAGGTTTCGGCGAAGGTAACGACGCCCGCAAAGTCCCGATAAAAACGCGACCTGTACCACAATAACCCCATCCTTTGCGGCAAGGGTCTGCCTGCAGGCAGGTCCCACCGCAAAGGGTGGGTTCTTTCGCCCTACTTTACTTCAGCTTTTCTTCAAGGAACAAATCATGACGCGTATTACACGCCTTTCCATCTCGGCTGCGGTGATGGCTGCCGGTGCCTTTCTGGTGCCTGCTTTCTCGAACGAAGCCGCGGGCCAGATAAGCATTTCGATACCCGGCATCACACGCTCGTACTACAACGGATACAGCACGCACTATCGACCCGGAAGTGCGTACGGGTACGGCGCGCGGACATACTCCGGCTATGGCAGCGGCCCCTACGGATACGGATCGGCGGTTCCTTACGGATATCCGTCCTCCGGATATCCATACTCGGGCGGCTACGGATTTAGGACCGGCACGTCCCACTCGACCTACTACGGCGGTACGTATTTGCGAGGTGGAAGCTATCGTCCCGTTTATCGCCCCTACTCAACGCGGTACTACGTTCCCTACGGATCTGGATACCGCAGCTATTGATGGCGGGTTACTCAACGCAGGGATGGCTCAACTTCTCCTTGGCAATTGAAGACAACAGTCGTCACCAGACGGCAAGACAATGCTCGTGAATTACCGAGCGTTCTCTCTGAGTGTGATGGCTTGGGCTCTTTTCGCAGTGAGCGTGCCCGCGTTGGCGATCGAGGAAGTGCCGCCAGAAGAACGTCCCGAGGGTGTCAACGTGGCCTGGATCCCCGGCTACTGGGCCTCATCCTACCACGCATCTCTTCGTGCCAGATTTCCGTCGGGCTTGTCCCCAGATAACCTGACATACCCCCATCATTTTTCAAAGTTTTTGGGAATTCTTGCGAGGGTCAATGCGTCTTAATGATGTCCGCAGTTTTGAACGGATTTCTCACCATCGTGAGGTCACGGATGTCT
>Ga0326597_10015350_pt1 | contig 10015 bp, 9 predicted proteins | sample RVTome_12_FD_203789 | JGI IMG/M metagenome (GOLD analysis project Ga0326597, IMG submission 203789) | Soil microbial communities from uranium-contaminated site in the Upper Colorado River Basin, Wyoming, United States - RVT100D185 | ecosystem: Environmental > Terrestrial > Soil > Contaminated >...
TAGAATCCGACGGCATCGCCCAGTTCGTCGACGAGCCGGAGGGCAGCACCGCTCGAGGGGAGATCGAGCGCGACAATGAGTTCGGCCATTCCGTTTTCGTGCGGGATCAGACCATGCCACTGCCGACGAGCTCGGCCATGGCACCCACGCCGTGCCGAACTCCCCAACGTTCCAGGCCGGTCAATACACGCAGCCCGGCCCGAGGATCCGCGAAGGTGGCGGTCCCGATCTGGACGAGGGAAGCGCCCGCGAGGAAGTACTGGAGGGCGTCGCGGGCGGTGCGAATGCCGCCGACCCCGATGATCGGGACCCGCACCCGGCGGCTCGCCTGCCAGACGGCGTGCACGCCCATGGGCAGCACCGCCGGGCCGCTTACGCCACCCGTGCCGTTGCCGAGGACCGGCCTGCGTGTATCGGGATCGAACAGCAGTCCCGGAAACGTGTTGATCAGGGTCAGCCCGTCCGCGCCTTCGCCGACCGCGATTTCCGCCATTCGGCCAATGTCCGGGACGTTGGGCGCGAGCTTCACGATCAGCGCCCGTTTCGTCGCCCGCCGCGCCGCCGCGACGACCTCGGCCAGCAGATCTTCGCGCGTCGAAAAGAGCGCGCCTCCGTGCTCGACGTTCGGACACGAAACATTCAACTCGAAGGCGGCGAACGTGTCCACATCCCCGAGGCGCTCGATGACGGTGACGTATTCCCGCACGGAAGCACCGGCGACGTTCACGAGGACGCGGGCATGACGGAGACGGCGGGCGAGGGCGGGCAGCTTCTCGGACCGGACGCGTTCGACGCCGACATTCGCGAGCCCGATCGAGTTGATCATGCCCGCCTCGAATTCGGCGACACGCGGCGCCGCGTTTCCGGCCCGTGGCTCGGCCGTGACCGCCTTGATCACGAGGCCGCCGAGACGGTCGATATCGAAGAGTCCGTCGAGTTCTTCGCCATAGCCGCACGTCCCGCTGGCGAGCAGGATCGGATTGCGGAACACCTGGCCGAAAACGGTCTGCGTCAGGTTCAACGGTTGTCGCCGCTCGGGTGACCGGACGTTTCGCCACGCAAGCTACGGGATCCGTCAACGGCGTGCCCGGTGTCGGGCCGGGCAGCCGGCGCTCGCCGGGCCGCCTCGGAGCGGGCCGCATCGCGAAGCGCGTTCAGCGTTCGGGCGAGGCGGCTTTCGGCGGCCTGGAAGGCGTCGGGATCGGCTCGGCCGATGATGGCCTGCACGTAAACGTTCCCGGGTGCGCCCGTGAAGCGCTCGAGGATCCGACGCGCTTCGGATGTGTCGCTCTCCAGAATCGAGGCGGCGAGCAGCGCTTTGGGCGCCCACAGGTCGTGCGGATCGAGGGCGGCGTAGTCGAGGAAGAGCTGCCGGGCCAGGCGGGTCGCGTGAAGCTCGTCGCGGGCCAGCTCGGCGGCCGCGAAGAGGGCGAGTGGCTGCCCGCCGCGGCCGGCCTGCCCGATCAGGTGGTCGATCGCGTCGAGCGTAAGCAGCATGTCGCTCGTGCCGGTGGCGGCCGGCAGGATCATGTCGCGGATGCGGTCGAGATCATCGCGGCCCGCGCGCGCCAGCTCGAGGCTGGCCGCCAGCCGCTTCGCCTGCCCGGCGAAGGACCCGCCGGATGCCTCTACGGCCAGCGCCTCTGCCACGGCGGCCGCGGTATCGCCGGCCTCGACCGTGAAGCGAACGTGCTCGAAGCGGTGTGCTGCGGTCACGTGCGCTTCCCAGGCCGAACCGACGATCGATCCGGTGATGGAGCGACCGAAATCCGGACCCGCGCGAGTCACGGCCCGCCGAATCAGGACCAGGCACGAGTCCGAGCGGCTTGCGGCCCGCGTGTCGGCGTACAACCGGCGAATCGCTTCGCGGAACCGCACGGTGTCGCCGTGTTCTGCGGCCTGCGCAGCCCCTTCGAGCAACGCGTCCACGGCCCAGCCGGCCGGCGCCGCGGTCACCCGGTCCAGATCCGACCACGCGGAATCCGTCATGCCGAGCGCGAATCGCGCACGGGCACGCCAGAGCCGGGCGAAAGCGGCGACATCGGGATCGGAGATCTGAACGATGGCGCTGTCGAGGCGTGCCATGCCGCCGGAGGGGTCGCCCGTGGCCACGGCGCTCGCGCCGATGCCGGCGCGTGCGCCGGCGATGAGGAAGGAGTCATCACTGATGTCGAGCAGGGCCGCGAAGGCCTCGCGCGCGGCCTGGCGATCGCCGAGGCCGAAGCGCGAGCGGCCGATCACCCAGAGCGCGTCATCGGCCCAGCGACCGTGCGGATGGCCTCGGTAGCTGGCCGCTGCGCCGTCGATCGCGTCCTTCCAGGCGCGCGCCGCCGCCTCCGCCTCGCCATTCGCGCGCAGGCGTTCGGCCTCCGAGAAGTGGCGTCGCGCGTTGTACATCGTGTTGAAGTATCCGCAGCCGGCGAGGACGGCGTACAGGACGAAGGCGAGTGAGGTTGTGATGGAGCGGAAGGCGGGTCGGCGGATCGCCGTCACTGCAGGCCGGTCCAGAGGTGTTCGTGGCTGTCGAAGAAGCCCGTGATCGCGTCGGCCAGCGACCGGGCGACCTTGTCCTGGAACGCGGACGTGGCGATCAGCTTCGCTTCGGCGGGATGCGAAATGAAGGCGATCTCGGCGAGCACGGCCGGCATGAGCGCGCCCACGAGAACGCGGAAGCCGGCGCGTTTGACACCGCGATCCGGGCCGTTGTGCGCTTCGCCGATGCCGCTCTGAACGGCATCGGCGAGGTCGCTGGACGCGCGTACGAAATAATCGTTCAGCACACCGTGCAGGACGAGGTCCGCCTCGGAAAGCGATGCATTGTCGCCGTCCTCGTACTGAACCGCGGAATTCTCCATTTCCGCGACCCTTCGCTCGTCCTCGGTCCTCGCGTCGGAGAGGAAGAAGGTCTCGAATCCGCGCGCGGTCCGGGGTGACGTCGCGGTCGAGTTCATGTGGATCGACACGAAGAGGGCCGCGGGACGGCCGTTCTTCCAGCGGTTCGCGAGACGGGGCCGGTCCGCGAGCGCGACAAGAGTGTCGGTCGTTCGCGTGAGGTGAACTTCGTAGCCGCGCTGCTCGAGGATGCGCGCCAGCTTGCGGCTGACCGACAACGTCGCGTCCTTCTCGCGCAGGCCGTTGGGGCCGATCTTGCCGTCGTCCGGCCCGCCGTGACCGGGATCGATCACGACGACGCGCTTCGCCTTCGCGGCGCCCGTTCCGGCAACGACCGGCAGCGCGACCGGCCCGCTGATGGTGAGCACGCCACCGGCCCATCGCGCACGCTCGAAGTGGGCCGGCAACCACTCGCTGAAAAACTGTGCCGGCAGCAGGACATCGGCGCCGGCCGCTGCGACGGCGGCGGACAGCGGCCATGCGGAGCCGCGGGCCCGGAAGAACGGCGAGCCGATCCAGAACTCGAGGGTATCGCCGAACACGACGGAACGCAGGCCGCCCGGTGTCGGGATCAGAGCGGCACCGAGGTTGACGAGCGCCGTTGCCGGGAAACCGTTGCCGCCCGCGGCCGTGACCGCGGAAACCGTCGTGGTCCGGCCGCCGGCCTCGATTCGCAGCGTCTTCTGCTGAGCATGCAGCGTCGAAGGCAGGAACCCTGCGAACACGAGAAACAGAAACAGAACCCGGTGCGACCGGGCCGGCCATACCGTGTGAAGAGAATCGCCCGTGCCGCGGTCCCGCCCGACGTTCGTGCCCTGCTGTTCGCTCATCGCGATTTCACCGCTCGTTCGACATCGCGTGCGACCGCCCGCTGCTTCAATGTCTCGCGTTTATCATACAGCTTCTTGCCGCGCGCCAGCGCGAGCGTGACCTTGACGACGCCCTCTCGCAGGTAGATGTCGAGGGGCACGAGGGTCAGACCCTGCTGCTGCGTCGCCCCGATCAGTTTGCGGATCTCGGAACGGTGCAGCAGCAGCTTGCGTGGCCGCACGGGATCCACGTTCTCGCGACTCGCCGGTTCGTAGGGACTGATGTGCATGTCACGCAGCCAGGCTTCACCGCGGTCGATCGTCGCGAAGGCTTCGGCCAGACTGACGCGGCCTGCGCGGATCGACTTGACCTCGGGGCCGGCAAGAACGATGCCCGCCTCCCACGTCTCCACGATGTGATACTCGTGGAGCGCCTTGCGGTTGCGGGCCAGGACCTTGCGTGAGTCCGTGGAAGCTTTTGCCATGGTGAAGACTATTGTAGTCGCGGCCCGCTCCGGCCGGAAGCGGCGGAGCCGCTCAATTCAGCCGCTCTTTCTGCTGTCGCCGGATCCGCCGCAACGCCGCGACCTGTCCGATCTCACCCCCGATGATGAACGCGACCGAGTTGTAATAGATCCACAGGAGAAACACGATGACCGTCGCGAAATTGCCGTACGTCGAGGTATACGACGCCACGCTGCGGACGTACCATCCGAAGGCCGCCTTCATCAGCTCGAAGAGCACGGCGGTGAAGGTCGCCGAGATGAGGGCAATCCTCCAATGGATCCGGCGAGCAGGCAGATAGCGGTAGATGAGAACGAACATGAACCCGATCGACAGGAACGCGAGCGCGTTCACGACGATCGTGTCGAAGGCCTCGAAGCGGGTCGGATCGAGGCCGAGGAAGCTGCGGCCGTACGTACCGACGACCTGCAGTACCAGCGTCAACCCGGCATTGACGGCAAGGAAGGTTCCGGCCGCTACGACCATGGCCATGTCGTAGAACTTCCCGGCGATGATGCCGAGGTCGTCCTGCAGGTCGAAGATCTCGCGCAGGGCGGTGCGCAGCGTTCCCACGATGCTGGTCGAGAGCCAGATGAGCAGGAGCGCGCCGACGCCGACGAAGCCCCTGGCGCTGGAGAGCAGGTCATCCAGTCCCGCGCTCAGTCTCGTGATCAGCGGATCATTGAGCGGCGGCAGCGCCTGCGCGACGTAACGCAGGATCTGCTCGGTGGCGCGATCCCCGTAGCGTGAGCGGAGAATGAGGCCGGCGATGCCGAGCGTGGCGAGGACGAGGGGGACGAAGGCGATGATGACCTTGAAGGAGATGGCGCCGGCGAGGAAGAAGAGGTTGTCCTCCTCGAGTTTCTTGTAAAGACGCCAGGTGTAGTCGCGGGCGGCGGCGAGTCGCGATTCGCGGCGCGCCTCGGCCGGTCTTCGAACGGGTGCCGGCGGTGCGCCGGACGCGGCCTTCGGCCCGTCGCCGTCGGGCGGGCCGGCCGGCGATGGATCGGTCCTGCCGGGAGCCGGACCGCGGGGATGTGGGGTCAAACCCCGAGTTCGTCCGGCTCCGTGCCGGTGACAGCGGGAGGACGGCGGGCGGCGTCGATGCCAGCGCGAACACGCTCCCGCGTTTCACGGACGCGACGTTCCATGTCCTCGCGCGTTTCCCGTGCGGCCTGGCGGCCGCTCTCGAAAGCGTCACGGGCGGTGTCGAGCTTCTCGCCGACGCCGCCCTTGACGTTATCGAGAGTCTGGGCGACGCGGTCCTGCACGTTGCGCACGGTGTCCTCGGCGCGCTCGCGCAGCCGTTGCGCTCCGTTTCTCAGTTCGGCCCGTGTCTCCTCGCCGCTGCGCGGCGCGAGCAGGAGGGCGGCGGCCGCGCCGGCCAGGGCTCCGAGCACGAAGGCACCGAAGCCGCCATTACGGCGTTCGATGACGATGTAGGGTGTGTCCTCACGGTGAGTCATGATTCTCTCCTCCGGATCATCGCCACGCGATCGTGGCGGGTACTGGTCTCATTGGGGGCCGGCCGGCTGCTCGGTTGCGGCGTCTCGGGCCGGCGGTGCGGCATCCTGCATCCAGACGCTCAGCCGCTCGCGCAGCGTGGCCTCATCGATGCCGAGGATGCGGGCGGCGCGCGCATGCTGGCCGTCTGCGAAAGCGAACGTCTTGAGGGTCAGGATGCGCGCGGACTCCTCGAGCGACGTGCCGATGGGGAAACGGACTTCGGATTCGTCGATCGCGAGGTGACGGGGTCGCAGATCGCCGACCTGGATGGTGTCGCTCTTGGCAAGGATGACGGCGCGTTCGACGGCGTTCTTGAGTTCACGCACGTTACCGGGCCAGCGATAGATCTCGATCCATTCGAGGGCGCCATCGCTGAATCCCTTGATGTTCCTCTCGAGATCCTCGGCGAACCGGCGAAGGAACGACTGGGCCAGGATCTGGATGTCACCGGACCGATCGCGCAGGGGCGGCAGAACGATGGGCACGACGGCGATACGATGGTAGAGGTCCTCGCGCAGCCTGCCCTCCTTGAGCGACTGCTGCACCTCCTTGTTGGTCGCGGAGAGCACGCGGATATCGACCGAGACTTCCTTGCGGCCGCCCAGCCGGCGGAACGCGCGCTGCTCGAGCGCCCGCAGCAGCTTGACCTGGATGTCGGGCTGCATCTCCGCGACCTCGTCGAGGAACAGCGTGCCGCCGTTCGCCTGTTCGAAGGCGCCCTGCTTCTCGCTGATCGCGCCGGTGAACGCACCCTTCTCGTGGCCGAACAACTCGTTCTCGAGGATCTCACGCGGGAACGCGCCACAGTTGAGCGCGACGAAAGGTCCCTTCCTGCGGCCCGACTTGTTGTGGATCGCGCGGGCCACGAGCTCCTTGCCCGTGCCGCTCTCGCCGATGATCAGCACGCTCGCCGATGACGGCGCGACCGCTTCGATGATGTCCCAGACCCGCCGCATCTCGTCCGACTGGCCGATCATGTCGGCGTAGCGGGTGAGGCTCTCGAGCCGTTTCTGCAACCGCTTGTTGGCGGTCTTGACGTCGAATTTTTCGAGGGCCTTCGGGATCAGCGCCTTGAGTCGTTCGACATCGAGCGGCTTCGTCAGGTAGTCGTACGCCCCATTGCGCATGGCCTCGACCGCGGGCGCCGCCGTGTTGTCGCCGGTGATGACGATGATCTCGGTGTCGAGTTTCTCCTGCCGCATGCGGGCGAACAGCTCGAGCCCGTCCATGCCGGGCATGCGCAGGTCGGTCAGGACGAGGCCGAACTCGCCGGAGCGGACGAGATTCCAGGCGTCGTCGCCGTTGGTCGCCGTCTCCGTTTCGTAGCCTTCCTCCTGCAGGATGAGGCAGAGCCCTTCGGAGATGTTCCTCTCGTCGTCGGCGATGAGTAGTCGAGGAGCCGCCATGATTCGCCTAAGTGATATTCAAGACTGCACTTCCGCCGAACTCGCCGGGGGAAGGTAGCCGCACCGCAACGGCGGGGTCAAGCCGGTCGCGCGAACCGTATGGACACCGTCGCATCGCCTGCATCGGACCCCGCACGGACGCCAGCGGTTCCGTCGGTATCGTCGAGCCAGGCGTTCGCGGCGACGGCCAGGCACGGGCCGAGCGCCGCGGCGTCGATGGCGTGACCTTTGGCGCCCCGGATTCTGATGAGCAGCTCGGCGACGCCGTCGGTGGCGGCCGTGGCGACATCGACGCGTCCGTCGGGGCCGGCGGCCGCGATTGCGTCCACGAGCAGGCGCAGGATGCCGAGAGTCGCGGGAGCGGAGCGCACGCGAGCGAGCAGCGCCGAGTCGAAGGCCGGTCGTTCGAAATGGACACGGGCACTGCGCGCGACGACCGTGGCGAGAGGATCGAGGCCGGCGAGGATGGATTCGAGGGAAACCGGCCGGTGGACGGCGTCGTCCGGTCGGAGCAGGGACACGAACGCGTCGGCGACGCGGTGCATGCGCATGACTTCCTGCTCGATCACGCCGAGTCGTTCAGCGGCCTCTTCGACCAGGGCCTTGCGGATCTTGAGGCGTGCAACCTCGAGGTTGACGACGATGGACTGGACCGGCCCGCGCAGCTCGTGCGCGATGTCGACGGCGATGTCGCCGAGCAGGGCGCCGTTCGCCGCGTTGCGGTTGCGCGTACGGTCGACGCCGGCGTCGGGACCGCCGGTCACGAGCAGATCCGCCGGTCCGCGGCCCGGCCCTCATCCCCCGGGGCGTAGCCTTTCCGGCCCATGAGTCCGTACGTGAGCACCTTGCCCAGCTCGACGCCCGGCTGGTCGAGCGGATCGATGCCGTACAGCTCACCGGCGTAGACGGTGGCGATCTGGAACATCATCAGGATCTGTCCGATCGCTTCGGCATCCACACGCGCGACCTCGATGGTCATGTTCATGCGGCCGCTGCGGCTGAGCGCGCTGCGGGTCGCGTCGCGCTCGGCGTCGAGCAGCCCTCCGAGCGAGTGGCCGCCGAGATAGGCGAGCGCGTCGACATCGGGGTAGGCTTCGGGGATGACGAGGTCGAAGGGGCGTTCGCGGGCCGCCAGGAACGTGATGGTCTTGTCGAACGGACCCTCCATGTACAACTGCATCTGCGAGTGCTGGTCGGTCGCGCCGAGCGCGCTGACGGGCGTCGGCCCGCGAAACACCTCCGCGCCCGCGCGGTCCAGACGCTTGCCGAGGCTCTCCGCCCAGAGCTGCCGGAACCAGTCGGCGATGCCGGCCAGACGGTCCGAGTACGGCATGACTACGTGGATCGGCGCATTCCTCTCGAAGTGCGCGAGATGCTGGAGCGCGGCGAACAGGCCGGCCGGATTCTGCAACAGATCGGGATTTCGGCAGCGCTCATCCATGGCGGCCGCGCCGCGCAGCATGGCCTCGATGTCGATGCCGACGAGCGCGGCGGGCAGGAGTCCGACGGCCGACAGCACGCTGAAGCGGCCGCCGACGTTCGGCGGGACGGAGAAGGTCGGTATGGCCTCGCCTTCGGCGAGCTGGCGCAGAACACCATGTTCGGGGTCGGTCGTGAAGATGAAGTGGCGGCGGTACGCGTCGTCGAGCGATTCCATGAGACGGGCACGCGCGATGAGGAACTGCGCCATCGTCTCGGCGGTCGCGCCCGACTTGCTGATGACGTTGAACAGCGTACGGCCGGGATCGAGGCGATCGAACAGCGGCCCGATCGTCGTCGGATCGACGTTGTCGAGCACATAAAGTCGGGGATAATAATCGCGCTCCTCGTCGTCCAGCTCGTTCCAGAACGGGCGCAGCAGGGCCCGCTGCAGGGCGATGGTCCCGAGCGCGGATCCGCCGATGCCGAGGACGACGATGGTGTCGAAGGCCTGGCCGACGCCGTCCGCGAAGCTGCGGATGCGCTCGGCGACGTCGCTCTGGTCGGTGAGCTCGAGGAAGCCGAGCTTGCCGGCCGTCCGCTGCCGCGCGACGGCGGCGTGAACGTCGCGGAAGCGCGTGGCCGCGACGTCGAGGCTCGCCTGCGCGATGCCGTGGTCGCCGATGCCCGCCGCGAGCATGCCGGTGTAGTCGAGTACGAGACGGTCCGTCATGGGATTCCTGTTCTCGGGTTCAATCCTGATCGATGTTGACGACGAGCCCGTCGAAGGCGGGCTCGATGCCGGCGGGCAGCGCCGCATGCAGCGCCGCGTGGCCGACGCGATGCGTGAGGTGCGTCAGGAACGTGCGTCGCGATCCGATCCGTTGCGCCACGTCCACGGCCTCCTCGATGTTGAAGTGGGTCGGGTGCGGGTTGCCGTGCCACAGCGCGTTCAGCACGAGGACGCGAACCCCCTCGAGGATGCGCCAGGCGGCGGCCGGCAGCCGCTTCGCATCGGTGACGTAGCCGAGATTGCCGGTACGAAATCCCCACGCGGTAATATCGCCGTGGGGCACGGGAAACGGCGTCAGGTCGAAGCCCGCGATGCGCAGCGGCGAGGCTTCCTCGAAGATGCGCAGATGGATTTCGGGCTTGGTCGTGCCCTCCGGCGGGCGGTAACCGGGATCGAAGATGTAGGGGAACGTCGAACGCAGCCGGGCGGCGTTGTCCGCGTCGGCCCACGCTTCGAGCGCGCGACCGCGGCGCGCGGAGAACACGCGGAGGTCGTCGATGCCGTGCGTGTGATCGGCATGCGCGTGAGTGTAGAAGACGCCATCGACCGTGGTGATACCGGCGGCGAGGAGCTGCAGGCGCAGCTCGGGCGGTGTGTCGATGAGCAGCCGCCGGCTGCCGTCGTCGGTCTCGACCGTGGCGCCGTGGCGGGTCCGGCGGTCGCGCGCATCCACGGACTGGCACACG
>Ga0326597_10015351_pt1 | contig 10014 bp, 9 predicted proteins | sample RVTome_12_FD_203789 | JGI IMG/M metagenome (GOLD analysis project Ga0326597, IMG submission 203789) | Soil microbial communities from uranium-contaminated site in the Upper Colorado River Basin, Wyoming, United States - RVT100D185 | ecosystem: Environmental > Terrestrial > Soil > Contaminated >...
ATCTGGAATTCTCCGGCAGCCGGCCCAGTACCATCATGGCCCCATTTATCTTCCAAGGGTGGTGTGTCATTCCAACCACACCGTACCCATCTAGTTACCTTGTCTGCCGAAACCCCCTTCCAGGGAATCCCGCCAGCCCCAATCGCCCCCGTTTTTGCCAACCGAGAGAACCGAGAGAACCGAAGGAACCGAATAAACCGAATAAACCGAAAGACCCGAGAATTCCGAATAAGCTGAAAAGAACCGAATCTACGGGGGAAACTGAGAAAAACCAAAGGCAGGAAAGTCCTATCCACTATTCACTACTCACGATCCACTAATCCCCCGCCTGCCCCACCGCCAGCTCCGCCATTGCGGGAACCGTTGCCCGCGCCGGCTCGTCCGACGTCGTGAGCTCCCACAGCGAGCGGTCCCGCACCAGCTTCAGCACCAGCGCCGTATGCATGGCGTGCCCCGCCCGCTCGGCCACCACATGCGCCTGAAGCGGATATCCAATCAGCGCCAGGTCTCCGATCAAGTCCAGGACCTTGTGCCGGCAGCACTCGTCGGGGAACCGCAGGCCCTCCAAGTTCATCAGCGAATCCCGCGTAAACACCAGCGCGTTTTCGAGCGACCCGCCGCGCACCAGCCCCATGTCCTTCATCTGCGGAATCTCTTCCAGGAACCCGAACGTCCGCGCCGCCGCGATTTCGCGCTCGAACGTCTCCGGCGTCAGGTCGAGCTCCATCTCCTGCCGCCCGATCAGCGGGTGCGGGAAGTCGATGCTGCTCGTCACGCGGAAGCCGTCGTGCGGATACACGGCGATCCGCTTGCTGCCCTCGGTCACTTCAAGCGGACGCCGCAGTCTCAGATAGCTCCGCCGCGCGCGCTGCCGCCGCCGCCCGGCCTGCTGCAACAAGCGGATGAAGGGCGCCGAGCTTCCATCAATGATCGGCAGCTCAAGCGAGTTGATCTCCACGACGGCGTTGTCCACCCCCGTCGAATACAAGGCGGCCAGCAGATGCTCGGTCGTCGAGATCAGCACGCCCTTCCGCATCAGGCTTGTCGCGTAGCTGACGCGCGCAATGTGCTTCCAGGAGGCCGGGATCTCAAAACCATCCAGGTCCGTGCGCCGGAAAATAATTCCCCGGTTCGCCGCCGCCGGCAGCAGCCGGATCTTCACCGGCACCGCGCTGTGCAGCCCGATCCCGGAAACTTCCACCGGCGAAGAAATCGTGCACTGTAAACTCAACCCGCCACCTCCACGTTCCAAGTATCAACCAATTTTCACAGCAATCGGGATTCCTTTCCGATAATAATATGTAAGTTATTATAATAATAGATGGTTATAAATACTTGACATGGGCAAGAATGTTGTTTTTTTACAACGCTTGTGGTCTTGCATGCCTATCCAGCAAGCAATGCCAGTCCTTCCAGGGCCGACGGAGCATCGGCTGGGGGGCATTGCTTGACGGCAGGCGTGTGTATCTGTTATAGGTAAAAGGCTTTTATTAGAAATTTTTGCCTGGGGTAATCGTTAGGTTCCCCTCCTCTGGCGACAAGTGGATGAAAAGACCTGCTCCCAAACCTAAAGGAAAGAAACAGACTTCGAAATCGTCTGCGAAGTCTCGGACGGCACAAAGGGTTGGCAAGTCCGTAGGCCCGAGTCGGGGATCCGCCGGCAAAGCCACACGCAGCTCGCCGAAAGTCGCGTCCTCCAAGGCAGCACGGGGCAAGAAGACGCAGACTCCTCAGCCCCCGCTGATCCGTCGGAAGCCCACCGCCGACGAGATTGCGTATCAAAACGCGCTCAGGCAGTTTGAAGCCGCTGTGAAGTTGCTCAATGAAAACCACTTCGCCAAGGCCCGCGGCACATTCGAGAAACTGGTTGAAACTGCGACGCCCGATCTGGCGCAACGGGCGAGGATGTATCTGAACGTCTGCAACCAGCGGATCGGACGTCCCGCAATGCAGCTGAAATCAGCCGAGGATCATTACAACTACGGCGTCCAGTTGTCCAACCAGGGAATGCTCGATGAGGCCGAGGAGTATCTCAAGAAGGCGCTCAAGCTGGCTCCCAATCTCGACTATGTTCACTACGCGCTCGCCAGCACGTGTGCCTTGCGGGAGAACGCCGAGCAGGCCATGGAGCATTTGGAGCACGCCATCGGGCTGAACGGCCGGAACCGGTATCTGGCGCAGAATGATCCGGATTTTTCGGGCTTGAGCGAAGACCCCCGCTTTACGGAGCTGCTCTATCCGGAAAAACCTGTTTGATCGGATCGCGTCGAAGTTGTGAAGCGAGCGGAAATGCGGATTGTCGCCATCGGCGGAGGCACTGGTCTCTCTACCCTCCTGCAAGGACTCAAGAAGTATACCGATCCGCGAGCCGACGGCGCCGGGAACGTTTCTAGCAAGGAATCCCCTAAAGACGAGGCGGCTCGCCGGGTAAGCGATCTGACTGCCGTCGTTACGGTATCCGACGACGGCGGAAGCTCCGGACGGCTGCGGCGCGAGTTTCAGGTCTTGCCGCCGGGAGACATCCGCAACTGCCTAGCGGCGCTTTCCGAAGATGAAGCGCTCATGTCCCGCCTTTTCCAGTTCCGATTCTCGGGCGGCCGCGGCCTGAAGGGGCACAGCTTCGGGAACCTTTTCCTGACGGCCCTCACTTCGGTCACTGGCGACTTCCAGGAAGCCGTGAAGCTCTCGGGCGAAGTGCTGGCCATTCGCGGCCGGATTTTCCCTTCCACGATGTCCGACGTTCGCCTGGAAGCGGAGCTGCAGGACGGGCGGATCATCGAAGGCGAGACCCGCATCTCGCGCACGCGCGGCCGCATTGCCCGCATCCGTCTGGCGCCTTCGTCCTGCCAGCCCTTGCCGCAAACGCTCGAGGCGATTCGCCAGGCTGACGTCATCACGGTCGGCCCCGGCTCGCTGTTCACCAGCGTGGTCCCCAACTTTCTGGTCGATAAAGTCGCGGCCGCCGTCGCGCGCTCGCGCGCCGTCAGAATCTACATCGCAAACCTCATGACACAGCCCGGTGAAACCGGAGGCTTCACAGCGTCGGACCATCTGCGAACCATCCAGGAACACTGCGGGCACCGGCTCTTCGACGTGGTGCTTCTGAACGGCGCTCCGATTGCGCTTCGTCTGCAGCGGCGATATCTGGAGGAACGCTCGCGCCCGGTAGAGATCGACCTGCCCCAGCTCATGGACATGGGCCTGCGCGTCGTGACCGTCAACCTGGTGCCGGCGGACCGTCCCGGCGACCCTCCGTCGAAGTGGGTCCGCCACGACCCCACGCGCCTCGCCAAGGCCGTCATGGGAATCGCTATGCGGCACCTGGGCTCGCGGCCCTCCCGGTTCCACAAGCGGCCCTCCGGCGCAAAACGAGGCAAGTGAGACGCCGCCTCCTGACCGCTTTATTGCTGTTATAATGAGCGCGCAGCAACGAAGAGGCATCCTTATGCAGAAATCAGTGATTCACAGCGATCCCAACATTCTGGACGGAACCCCGGTCTTTGTCGGCACTCGCGTGCCGCTTCAGAATCTGATTGACTGTCTAGAGGCAGGCGACAGTCTGGACGATTTTCTCAATTCGTTCCCAACAGTGAAACGCGAGCAGGCAATTGCCGCGCTGGAGCTTGCACGGGAGGCGCTGGAAGCAAGTGCGCATTCTGCTGGATGAGTGCCTGCCAAGTTCGGAAGCGGATAACCATCACCCCGAACCCAGCCCGTCGTTAAAGCGGATCACGTAGGGTTTCTTGTAATTAGATTATTGGAGTTCCAAAATGAGCGAGATTTTTTTTGAGGGTGTCAGATGCTTTCACGACCGCCAATCGTGCCCAATTAAACCAATCACCATGCTGGTCGGCGAGAACAGCTCTGGGAAAACAACTTTCCTAGCGCTTAATCGAATTGCATGGGATATAGCTGAAGGCAATCTAATTGAAGATTTTTTTAACGAGGAACCATTCTTGCTGGGTTCTTATGACCAGATAGCATCATTTGGTGGAGCAAGAGCCGGGCGGGCAAAGTCTTTCGCAATTGGAACTGAATTTGAGTTAGACCGAAGGTCAAATGGAAGTGCGCTATTTTCCGAAAGCGCTCGGCTCAGTGCTCGATTTATCCCTACAGGACTTGAGGAGTGGACCTTTGAGTGCGGCGATTTTTTGATACTTGGAAAGCAAGAGACCAAAACAGCCCGCCTGGACATAACTGTCAAAACGCCACGAAGAACGTGGACTGATAAGGAGATGGGGATGGCGTTTCCCTTTGGTGTGGGCAGTCAGCTTGCTATGCTTAGCTATTTTCTATCGTCGAAAGGATTGCACGCCGCGCAACGGTCTTCGCCAGAAGCGAGCACTATTCTTTCAGAGGCAGAATCGGAGGAATTGCGTAGTATCTCAGCGCAAGTTTCGAAAGCTCTAGGCCCTCGCCCATTTGCTTTTGCGCCGATACGAACCCGGCCATTGCGAACATACGACCTGCTCAAAGACGTGCCAAAACCAGAAGGTTCTCATGTGCCAATGGTGTTGGCAAAAACCTTCCTCGACAAATCGGCTGCTAGTAACAAGTTGCGCAGTGCTCTAATAGCGTTTGGGAAAACGTCTGGGCTTTTCAAGGATGTAGAGGTCATAAGGAAGGGTCGCAAGGAAAGCGATCCGTTCCAAATCGGCATAAAAACCACTGGTCCAGTCTTCAATTTGGTTGATGTTGGTTACGGGGTCAGTCAGGTCTTGCCAATATTAGTGGATGCTGTTCAGGCTCCCGCACGCAGCAGTTTTCTGCTTCAACAACCTGAAGTTCATCTGCACCCTAAGGCTCAGGCCGAGTTGGCCTCTTTTCTCACTGTCCTGGCAAAAACTCAAAACAAGCGTTTTGTTATTGAAACACACAGTGATTATTTGATCGACCGAATTAGGATGGATATTAGAGAGAAGAAAGGCGGCATCAGGCCAGAGGATGTAGGAATCCTGTATTTTGAAAGATCGCGTACCGGTCAAACAGTTCACTCGTTAGAGATTGATGAAAGCGGGAATATCACTAATGCTCCCTCGACGTACCGGCAGTTTTTCCTTGAAGAGGAGCGCCGGATGCTTGGAATCTGACGATGTGTCTGATAGTAGATACAAATTTGGCGGGTGTAGTTTTTGGTAGTCCTGGTCAAAGTGATTTCCGTCCCATAATCGATTGGCTGACGAGGTCGGGAAAGCTTGTTGTTGGAGGTCAGCTTTCCGGCGAACTTGAAAGGCTTAACTCCGTGCGCCGGTTTATTAGGGCCTTAGACCAAGCAGGCCGGCTCAGGAGATTTTCGAATGCTCAGACCGAAGCCGAATCATTGAGAATCGAGAGCAATTGCAGGTCTAACGACGCGCACATAATTGCCTTGGCACGAATCAGTGGAGCACGTGTTCTTTGTTCACGAGATAATGCCCTTCATAGGGACTTCAGGAACACACGACTTATCAGCAATCCTAAGGGGCGCATTTACCAGAATGCTGAGCATTCTCGCTTGCTTCAACTCTATGGCCACACCAATGCCTGCCGGAGAAGCATGGGCGGGTAACAGCAGGGAAAGCCTATTCCCGCGACTGCGCTCAGGACAAGCTGCGCAGGGCAGACGGGGAAGGTTCGGCGTGGGCTTTTTTCGAGCGGACGAGAGAAATATGCAATGGGCGCGAGGGCCTAATGGGATGCGACTCACATGGTCGCCGAAGCGACACATACCAGCGCGGCGGGGGATAATCCCAGAACCCCGCACTTCGGTCCAGGCTCACTCGCGCCCGAAGAAAATCCTATGCGCCTTGCTGCTCCATGTCAAATGAAATTTTCCGAAATTTTTCGACCTGGAGAACGCTATGACCGCAACCCGATTCCCAGGACAACATTTCTCAGCAGCGATCCTTCTCTTCTTCCTGCTCTTCGCCTCGTGCGGGAATCCTGCGCCGCAAATCCGGCCCATTGCCATTGTCGGCGGGACGTTGATTGACGGAACTGGCAGCCCTCCGGTTATGGATGCCGCGATCCTCATTGAAGGCGACCGGTTCCAGCAGGTGGGAACGCGCGGCGAAGTACTCATCCCCGAAGACGCGGAGGTGATCGAGGCCGACGGCACGACGATTCTTCCGGGTCTGATCGACGGGCACTGCCATTACGAGGAATGGGCGGACGAGCTGTATTTGGCCTTCGGCGTGACGACCTGCCCGGACATTGCGGGCAACGATCCGGAGCCGCTCGTGCCGAGGCGGGCGGCCATCGCGAGCGGATCGATTCGCGGGCCGCGGCTCTGGCTCGCGGGACTGACGATAGACGGTCCGGTCCCGCCGGAGGCCTCGGCGAGAAGGCGCGCGCGTTCGGGAATCGTTGTCGAGACCCCGGAAGCAGCCAGACAGGCTGTCCGAACCCAGGTGGACCAAGGAGTGGACGGGCTGAAGTTCTACGACTATCTCGCTCCCGAAGCGGCCAAGGCTGCCGCCGACGAAGCGCATCTTCTGGGGCGGTCCGTCTTCGGACACTCGCTCGACATTTTCGCCGCCGCCGATGCGGGCTACGATTCGGTGGAGCACTTCTGGGCTGTCGTCTACACCTCCATGCAAGACCCCAACCGCAAGACGGACCTCGACCTGGCCCGCAACTCGGGACAGATCAGCACGCGAGCGTTCCAGGTTTATCTCCAACCGGAGAGAATGGACGACATCGTCCGCGTCCTGGTGGACCACACTATCCACTGGAGCCCCACCTGGGCGACGTGGTTCCGGCCGTATTCCTCCCGGGCCGCGGAAATGAAGGCGCAGGAGCTGGCCTTGATTACCGACCCACGCTTCGGCGTCGGGCGCGAACAACTCCAAGCCGTCGAGAGTTTGTACGCAGAGTTTGAAAACGCTGCTGCGGAACGGAAGGCGGAACTGCTCGCAGGTTACCGCCACCTGGAAGACTTCACGCGGCGGTTCGTGGCCGCCGGAGGGAAGCTCCATGCCGGCTCGGACCCCGACCGGGTGTTGCCCGCTTACGGGCTGCACGTCGAGCTCGATCTCCTGGTCGCAGCCGGCCTCGCACCCGTGCAGGCGATCCAGGCTGCGAGCCTCAACGTCGCGCAGGCATGGCGCAAGGATGCGGACTACGGGAGCGTCGAGCCGGGGAAAGTGGCCGACCTCGTCCTCGTCCAGGGCGATCTGACCCGCGATATTTCCGCCACGGAGAACGTGGAGAACTTTGTGATGGTCTTCCAGGACGGACAGCGCGTGGCCGGCTCCCGTTAGAACAAGCCATTTCCGGCCGGCTCGCTGCAGGATAGATTTTCGTCTCAACATTTTGATTCCCCGCCGAGAGCCGATAGAATAAGCTCATGAAAGAAGCCTTCGCGATTGCCATCCTGGCCGCCGGGCAGGGAACGCGGTTCAAGTCGAAGCAGGCCAAGGTGCTGCACTCGGCGGGGGGGCGCACGTTGATCGAGCACGTGGTGCGCGCGGCGCGCGAGCTTCCCGCGGGCGCCCTCTTCGTCATCGTCGGGTATCAGGCGGAAGCGGTTACGGCCGCCGTGCAAGCGATTCCGGGACCGGTGCCGGGATTCGGCGTGCAGTTCCTCCGTCAGGAAGGCCCTCTCGGCACGGGCCATGCGGTGCGCTGCGGGCGGGCCGATCTCGAGCTGGCCGCACCGCACTTGATGGTACTGTCGGGCGATACGCCGCTTCTGGAAACCTCGACCCTGCGCCGGTTCCTGGAATCCCACATGCGGTCCGAAGCCGCCGCTTCGGTGATGACCGCCGATCTCGAGGACCCTTCGGGCTACGGCCGGATCGTGCGCGGTGCGGACGATTCGATCACCGCCATCGTCGAGCACAAGTCCGCTTCTCCCAAACAACTCCGGATTCGGGAGATTAATACCGGCATCTATTGCTTCCAGACACGCCCGCTGTTCTCCGAGCTTGAGCGTCTGGCTCCGGACCCGATCACCAAGGAATACTATCTGACGGACGTGGTAGGCCTGCTGCATTCGCGCGGGCTCGCGGTGGCCGCTTACAAGGCCTCCCATCCCGCGGAGGTAACCGGCGTCAACACGCGCGTCGAGCTGGCGGAAGTCGATCAGCTGCTGCGGGAGCGCAAGGCGCGTGCGCTGATGCTCTCCGGCGTTACGCTGCTCCAGCCGGCGAACATCGTGCTCGATCCCGACGTCGAGGTCGGAGCGGATACGGTGATCGAGCCGGGCGTTTCGCTGCTGGGACGGACCCGCGTGGGAGAAGGCTGCCGCATCGGCGCGCACTCCATTATTACCGACTCCGAGCTGGCCGACGGCGTGATCGTCAAACCCTCCTGCGTCATTACGGAATCGAAAATCTTGGATGGAGCTAGCATTGGACCGTTTGCCCACTTGCGTCCGGGAAACGAGATCGGGCCGCAAGCCAAGATCGGGAATTTCGTCGAAGTCAAAAAGTCGCGCGTAGGCAGCAGGAGCAAAGCATCGCACCTCACCTATCTCGGAGACGCAACGGTCGGTGAGGACGTCAATGTGGGCGCGGGCACCATCACCGTCAATTACGATGGGGAGAAGAAGCATCCGACCGTGATTGAAGATCACGCCTTTGTCGGGAGCGGAACGGAACTGATTGCTCCCGTGCGCGTGGGCCGGAATGCCTTCGTCGCCGCCGGCTCGACCATCAACGAGGATGTCCCGCCCGGCTCGCTGGCCATTGCCCGCTCCCGCCAGGTAAGCAAACCCGGCTGGGTGGCGGGAAGGAAAAAGAAACTTGCAAAGCCAAAGACCTCGAAGTGATCGTCTATTTCCGGCTTTCCCCGCAGAAATTGGAACGGAGTGAGCGGATTTGATTGATCCGCCACGGTAGGTGGATAGCCGACGAATGTCTTCGACGTGCCAAAAAGCGTCACTCCGGGTTTCGATTCATGCGGTACCGAAACTGCTAGGACATGGGGGTCCAGCAATTTTATAGTGCCCTGATAATCAATTAGATACGGTTAACTGGCAACTCTCTGACATTGCTGGTATCACAGTTGCAAGGAGGAACAGTGGAGGGAGCACACAAGCTAGGGTTCATCGGGTTGGGAATCATGGGTTATCCGATGGCGCAGAACCTTCTGAAAGCAGGCTATTCCTTGACCGTGTACAACCGCACCCGGCAGAAGTCTGAGGAACTCGCGCGCGAAGGCGCTTCGGTTGCCGGCTCCCCGGCCGAGGTAGCCCGGCAGGCATCGGTCATTTTTCTCTGCCTCGGAGACAGCGACTCGGTGGTCCGCGTGGCGGAAGAGATGCTGGACGGAGTTCAGGCCGGTTCTATCGTGGCGGATTGTACGACGATCGCTCCGTCGGTCAGCCGGATGATTGGGGAGCGGTTCCGCGCGCGCGGCGTCACGTTTCTCGATGCGCCGTGCAGCGGCAGCAAAGCCGGCGCAACGAATGGGACGCTGACTTTCATGGTCGGGGGCGACCCCGAAGCCTTCGAGCGGGTGGGTGAGTACCTGATGCGGATGGGCAGAAAGATCTTCTATCTCGGAGGGCCCGGCATGGGGCTGCAGGTCAAGCTGACGCAGAACCTGATCGGCGCTCTGATCTTCCAGGCGATGTCCGAGGGGTTCGTGCTGGCGCGCAAGGCAGGCCTGTCCCCGGCCAGCGTTCTCGAGGTCTTGCAGGCCAGCGTGGCCCGCGCTCCGTTGATCGAAGCGAAGCTGCCGCCGGTTGTGGCGCGCCGGTTCGAGCCGAATTTCTCCCTGAAATGGATGTACAAAGACATGGGGTTGATGTTAGACTCTGGCCGCGAGTTGGGCGTTCCTCTGCCGGTCACTGCCCTGGTCCATGAACTCTTCGGGGCCTCCATTGCCATGGGGCATGGCGAGGAGGACTTTGCCGCTGCCATTACATTGCTGGAAGGGCTTGCCGGAGTGAAAGTCTCCGATCCCGTGCCCGGTTCTTCCGCGGAGGTTCATTGAGGTCCATTAGGAAGGTGTGAAGTCTTGGGTTGACAACCTTACAGGTTGGTACGTAGAGAATTGACCCCAGCCCAGAGAACGCATAGCATTGGG
>Ga0326597_10015352_pt1 | contig 10013 bp, 6 predicted proteins | sample RVTome_12_FD_203789 | JGI IMG/M metagenome (GOLD analysis project Ga0326597, IMG submission 203789) | Soil microbial communities from uranium-contaminated site in the Upper Colorado River Basin, Wyoming, United States - RVT100D185 | ecosystem: Environmental > Terrestrial > Soil > Contaminated >...
TCGACCTCGAAGACAGCACCTGCCCTTTCGATGGGCCCGACATCCGCTTCACTTGGAGAGGTTCGTGATGTATAATTTTCCCCACACCCAAGAAAAAACTGATGGAGCCGTTTTGATGCAGGAGCCCGCCGGGCCACAGGTGCTTATTGTCGATGACGACGTCAGCATGCAGCGGATGCTGCGCTCGCGGCTCGAGCGCGAGGGCTATCACGTGGTCACCGCGTCCGACGGCGACGAGGGGCTGAGCCTCATCCGCAAGCACGTCTTCAACCTCGTCATCACCGACATGCGGATGCCGAAGGTGAAGGGCGACGATCTCGCCCGCTCCATCACCCAGTTCAATCCCGACATTCCAGTCATCGTCATGACCGCCTACGGCGAGGTCAACGAGGCGGTCCGGTTGATGCAGGACGGGGTCTCCTACTACATGACCAAGCCCTTCGACGTCGAGGAGCTGGTCCAGAGGGTGCGCAAGGCGGTCGACCGCCACCGCACCGCGCACGAGGTGAATCAAGTCCGGTCCAAGATCATGAGCCGCCGGAAGTCCGACTTCATCGTCGGCTCCTGCCCCAAGATCGAGGAGCTCCTGACCCAGATCTCCATCGTCGCCCAGAACGACGTGCCGGTCATCATCTACGGAGAGTCCGGAACCGGCAAGGAGCTGGTGGCGCGGGCCATCCATTACACCGGCAAGCGCGCCGATCGGCCGTTCGTGGTCGAGAACTGCGGCGCGATTCCGGAGAACCTCATCGAGAACGAGCTCTTCGGACATGTGAAAGGCGCCTATACCGACGCCCGCACCGATCAGAAAGGTCTCTTCGAGGAGGCCCACGGCGGGACCCTGTTCCTCGATGAGATCGGAGAGCTCCCGCTCCCCCTCCAGGTGAAGTTCCTGCGGGTCCTCCAGGACGGCGAGTTCAAGCGCATCGGATCCACGCGCGGCATCAAGGTAGACGTCCGGGTCATCGCCGCGACCAACAAGGACCTGATCCAGGCGATCTCGGAGAAATCGTTCCGAGAGGATCTCTTCTACCGCCTCAACGTCATTCCCATCCACCTGCCGCCGCTGCGGGATCGGAAAGAGGACATTCCGCTCCTCATCAATCAATTCCTCACCGACTTCAACAAGGAGCTGGGGAAGAACGTCGAAGGCTTCTCGCCCGCGGCCATCCAGAAGATGATGACCTACCAGTGGCCGGGTAACATCCGCGAGCTCAAGAACAAGGTCAAGCAGGCGATGGTTCTCACCCGCAACAACGTCATCACCGCCGAGGACCTCTTCTTCCACGTGCCGGTGTCGTCGAACAAGTTCCAGTCCTTCAAAGAGGCCAAGCGCGAGTTCGAGAAGGAGTACATCTCCCAGGTGCTCCGGATCTGCCAGGGGAACATCTCCCAGGCGGCGCGGCTCGCCCGGAAGGACCGGAAGGATTTCTACGACGTGATGAAGAAGTACGGGATCCAGCCCGAGATCTTCCGAAAGCAGCAAGCGGGCTAGAAAAGTCCAATGCACGGGCAGGCTGCCCAGGAACAGACATCTGCAGCCTGCGCGCCGCCCGCCGCAGCGAGCGAGAGCCATCAGCCGGAGCGCAGGGCGAGCGAAGCGAGTCCCGGAGCGACAGCGCCGGGGGTGGGGCCCCGGCGCACTGGTGAATGAGCGGAGGCGAGCGCCCGAGCGAGGAGCGAGGGCGCAATGAGTAAAGGAGCGAGCACGGCGCCCGCCGTCCGCAGCGAGCCCGCGAGCGGAGGACAGGGCGCGAACGGAGAGTGAGCCGCCCACTGATCGAAGCGCCGGACAGTCCGGAGCCGGAGCCGTCAGCTCAGTCGACGCGAGCGGGGGTGGGGTCCCCGCGAGCCGTAAGCACTGATGTCGTGGGGCCCCGCGGCACTAATTCACGGATGACGAAACTGACGGCGCCGCCGCCGCCGGCTGGAGCCAGACCACGAACCTCCCCGAGAGCTCGGGGAGCTCGAATGCCTTCCACGTTCCCTCCAGGCGGTTGCCCTTTTGCGTGGCGTCGAGGTGGAAATGGAGCTGATCGGCTCCCTCCTGGCCGTACTCGACGCTTCCGAGAACCGCCCCCACCGTCGAGCTCAGGCGCGTGAACTTTCCGCTCATGGGCCGCGCTCCTTCCTCGTTCAGGATCGCGTTTCCAGAGAGGGCCCCGACCGGCCCTTCGATTTCGAGGCTCAGAGGATATCCCTGCGGCTCGACGTAGCCGTACCAGCGGCCCACGAGGTGCGCGTCTCCGAGCGAGTCGTCGGCAACGCCGGGGATGGGCGCATCCACCAGAGCCCGATCGTGGATCTCGGCGCGGGGGACGAGCTGGAACCACTCTCCCGTCGCCCGGAAATGATGCGTCGGGAGAATCGCGGTCACCGCGGGATTCGGTGGGTGAAGCGCCATGGCGAAGAGCGGGCCCGGCTCGGTGAGAAGCGTTCGGAGGCCGGTCTCGTCTCCTTCCCCGAGGACCACGACGCTCGTGGGCTTACGGCTCTCGACTTCGACGAGGTAGGTGACGGGCGCGACCACCAGCTCCGCCGCGCTCGAGACCGCGAGCACCCGCGCTCCTTCGGGGAGCGCATCGAGGGCGCTTTCGGCGAACGCGCGCGCCTCGGGGAGATACCGGCGGTCAGGATTCAACTGGGACGCGAGGTGGTCGAGGGGAAGCTCCTTGGGAACGTCGAGAAGCGCCTCGACTCGCAGCTCCATCTGCGCCTTTCGCACCGCGAGAGGGGCGAAGCGATAGATGACGAGGGGAGAGGCCGAGAGCAGGAGCGCCACCGCGAAACCCTGCCAGTTCCCGCTCGAAAGGAGCTTCCACCATCCGTAGCCCACGGCGACCGAGAAGAAAACCCACGCGGGGAGATAGGAAGGAACGGGCTCGGGGAGATGGAGCGTCACCGCGAGAGCGGAGTAGATCAGAAACAGCGGGAATATCAGCCAAAAGACGTACTTCTGCCGCCGGTTGAGCTCGGCGAGCCCGATGAGCCCGATGACGATGGACCAGGGTGGAAAGTTGAGAAGGAGCATTGAGCCGAATCGAATCAGCGATTCCTGGAGCGGCTGGTCCCACGCGAGCATCATGTGGTCCCAGAAGCGAAGCCAGCTCTTCTGCTGCTCGGGGATGGCGAAGCCGAGCTTGTACCATCCCCAGGCAGCGACGGCGAGCGATATCGAGGCCCCGGCCGCGAACACCATGACGCCGCGGAGGCGCACGACGCCGAGATTCCGGACGAGAGGCGGGTGGATCACGCGCACAAACAGAAAGACGATGGGGATCAGGAAGAGCATCAAAAGGTTGTTGGCGAGCGAGAGCCCGAGGACCCCCATCCCGAAATACAGATTCTTGGCGCCGCCCTCCTTGGCGAAGCGGATCAGGAAGTAGAGCATCGCGGCGAGGAGAAACGCGTCGAGCGGCTCCGGCCCCGGCGTCACCGCCCGCATCCAGAACGTGTGGGACACCGCGAGAGAAAGAGCGGCGAGCACTCCGACCCGCCGGGCGATGAACTGGGGCGCCATCTGAAGCAGCATCTTCAAGAGCAGATAGACGAAGAGGCAGGCGCCGGCGGCGAAGACCGCGGCCGCCCAGTTGGCGCCGCTGGAGATCTTTCCGAGAGGCAACAGAAGAAACGGCTGGGAGAGAAAGACGAAGAGCGGGCGGGCCCATGGGCCGTCGCCGATGTCGGTGAGAGCGACCCGGCGTTGGTACAGGGCGCCCTCCATCCAGGCGAGGTCGGAGGGACCGGTCAAGAAGAAGAAGACGAATGCGGAGGCGAACACCGCGACGGCGGCTCCGACGTTTACCGCGGTCCGAGCCCAGCGTCCCTTCATGGCCATTGGCCGGTAGATACTAGTCTATTCGGGCGCCGAACCTGGCAGGAATCGAAGCATCCTGCCACAATTCGTTACAGACGCGTCAGGAACGCTTTCGCGTCGTCCGACGGGATGATAATATCCTTGGATTGCGCGGATTTTGCTCACGCGACAATCGTTCGATGAGCCTGTTTCGGGCTCCAGTTTTCGCGTCTGCCCCGGGGGAGACGAGCGAAGAAAGCTTGTTCGAGGTCAACGGAGGACCTAATGACCAAAGGCTACGATTTCGCCTTCGCCATCGGCGGGGCGGCCGGGCAGGGGATCGCAACTCCCGGCAACATCCTGGCGCGACTCTTCGTTCGCCGGGGCCTTCACTTGAATGCTTATAACGCTTATCAATCGATCATCCGGGGCGGCCACATCCTGCTCACGGTTCGGGTGAAGACCGAGCCCGTCCCTACGCATGGGGACAAGATCGACCTCCTGCTGTGCCTGAACCAGGACACGATGACCCGCCACGCGCGGCACCTCGTCGCGGGTGGACACGTCATCTTCAACAGCGACGACGTCCGGCCGAGCGAGGTGGCGCCGGGGGTCGAGATCTGCGGGCTTCCGGTGAAGGAGCTCACGAACGACAACCGGAACAAGCTGATCCAGAACACCGTCGCCCTCGGAGCGATGGTGAATCTCATGCGCGCCGACTTCAAGGTCCTCGAAGAGGCGCTGGTGCTCCAGTTCAAGAACAAGGGCCAGGAGGTCGCGGACGAGAACGTGGGCATGGCTCGCGCCGGCTACGATTACGCCAAAGCCCACTTCAAGCCGTTTCCAGACGCCCTTCCCGAAGGGGATGAGCCTCTCGCGGTGTGGACCGGCAACGACGCCATCGCCATGGGCGGGGCCGCCGCCGGTGTGAAATTCTACTGTGCCTATCCCATGAGCCCGAGCACCGGCGTCCTCCACTGGATGGCGAAGAACGCGCGCGAGCTCGGAATCATGGTGCGGCAGATCGAGGACGAGGTGGGAGTGGCGAACGTCGCCATCGGCGCCGCCCATACCGGAGCCCGCACGATGTGCGCGACCTCGGGCGGCGGCTTCGCTCTCATGACCGAGGCGTTCGGCGCGGCGGCGATGATGGAAGTCCCGGTGGTCTTCATCAACGTGCAGCGGGCCGGCCCGTCGACGGGCGTTCCCACCAAGACCGAGCAGGGCGACCTGTGGCAGGCGCTTGGCGCCAGCCAGGGCGACTTCGAGCGCATCATCGTCGCCCCGAGGAACGCTCTCGATGCATTCCGCACCCTCCCCGAGCTCTTCAATCTCGTCGATCATTACCAGTGCCCGGGGCTCGTGCTCTCGGACCTTCTTATCTCCGAGGGCACCTTCAGCGTGAACCCCGACGACGTCGACATGCACCCGAAGATAGACCGCGGGGCGCTCATCGTCGAGGGTAGCGACACCGACGGCTACCGGCGATACGAGGACACCGAGAACGGCATCTCACCCCGGGCGGTGCCGGGAATCCCCGGCCACGTTCATGTGATCGCGACCGACGAGCACGACGAGGAAGGCATCCTCGTCTCCGACGAGTTCACCAACCCCCACAAGCGGCGGCAGATGGTGGAGAAGCGCGCGCGCAAACTGAACGACTTCCTGAAGAAGGTGGAGGCTCCGAAGATCCAGGGTCCGGCGGATGCCGACGTGACCCTCGTCGGCTGGGGCTCGACCGAAGGCGTCCTGAAGGAGGCGGTCGAGCTTCTGAGCCATCTAGGTGTTTCGGCCAATTATCTCTCGGTCAAATGGATCAAGCCGCTGCACGCCGACGAGATCAGCCGAGCGCTATCGAAAGCGAAGAAGATCCTCGTGGTCGAAAACAACTTCTCGGGACAGTTCTACCGCTACCTGCGGAGCGAGACCGGGCTTTCGGTCCACGGCCACATCCGCAAATACGACGGCGAGCCGTTCCTGCCTCACCACGTGGCGAACGGGGTGGTCGACCACCTCGGAAAGAAGAAGGACGTTACCGACGGCGTCTACGTGCCGTATCAAGAGGTACTGGTCTAGAGTCGAACTGCAAGCAGCGAGCAGCGCGGCCGTGAGCCGGAGCGCAGGGCGAGCGAAGCGAGTCCCGGAGCGACAGCGCCGGGGGTGGGGCCCCGGCGCCCTGATGGAAGATCGAGGGGAGCGAGCGAAGAGCGAGCGAGCATTAACTAAAGAGGAGACAACGAAATGGCGACAACAACCATGGTTGAGCTGAAGCCGAAAGACTTCAAAGGGAAGGTCGACCCCGACTGGTGCCCCGGCTGTGGCGATTTCGGGCTTCTGAACTCGGTCCAAAAGGCCCTGGCGGAGCTCGGGAAACGGCCGCATGAAGTTCTTTGCGTGAGCGGCATCGGCTGCTCCTCGAACTTCCCGGGGTACCTCAACGCCTACGGAATGCATACCCTTCACGGGCGCGCGCTCGCAGTCGCGACCGGCGCCAAGCTCGCGAACCACGAGCTCACGGTGCTCGTCACCGGAGGCGACGGCGACGGCTATGGCATCGGGGGAAACCATTTCGTCCATACCGCCCGGCGCAACGTGGACCTGACGTACCTGGTGATGAACAATCAAATCTACGGCCTCACCACCGGGCAGGTCAGCCCGTCGAGCAGCGTCGGGATGAAGACCAAGTCGACTCCCTTCGGGAACATCGAGCGGCCCGTCCATCCCACGGCCGCGGCGATCGTGAACGGCGCGACCTTCGTCGCCCGCGGCTTCTCGGGGCACGGCAAGCACCTGGTCTCGATCGTCAAGCAGGCCATCGAGCACAAGGGGTTCTCGCACGTCGACGTCTTCAGTCCCTGCGTGACCTTCAACCACGACAACTCCTACGATTTCTTCCGCGACCGGGTGAAGCAGCTCGAAGAGTCGGGCCATGACCCGTCGGATTGGAAGTCAGCCTGCGAGAAAGCGCTGATGTGGGGAGAGACGATCTATACCGGCGTCTTCTACCGCAACGACGATGTACCCGCGCTCCACGAGCTGGAGCCGATCCTGGACGAGGGCGGTCCCGTCGCCCGCCGGCCGGGCGGGCTGACCAAGGAGCAGAGCGCGCGCATTCTCAAGCGCATGATGTGACGGTTCCTTCTTGAGCCGTTCCCCTCGCCGCGCGGTGGTCGATGCCGCGCTCGTCGCCACCATCCTCATGTGGGCGGTGAACTTCAGCGTGGTGAAGTCGGCCCTCCGCCACTTCACGCCGATGGCTTTCACCAGCATCCGGCTGGTGGCAGCGTCCCTCTGCTTTCTCGCGCTCGCGAGGCTCTCGCCCGGACCGAGTCTTCTCGCCTCCGATCGAAAGCGTCTCCTTCTCCTGGGGCTCGTGGGCCATACGTTCTATCAGGTGCTCTTCATCCAGGGGATCCATGCCACCACGGCGTCGAACTCGGCGATTCTGCTGGGATTGACGCCGGTGTTCGTGGCGCTCCTGAGCCTCTTCTTCTCGTCCGACAGGCCGCGGGCGGGCGCGTTCCTCGGCATCGGGATCTCGACTCTCGGGGTGTACCTGGTGCTGCACGACTCGTCGAGGGCGGGCGCAAGTCTAATCGGCGACGCCCTCACCCTCGGCGCGACCTTCTGCTGGTCGCTCCACACGGTACTGAGCCAGCCGGTGGTCGCACGTTACGGTCCGCTCAAGACGAGCGCCTACGCGATCTCGATCGGGAGCCTCGCCTTTCTTCCGCTGGGCCTTCCGGAGCTCTATCGGATGTCGCCAGCTTCGATTCCCGCGTCCGCCTGGTGGGCCCTCGGCTATTCGATCGTCTTTTCCCTGGTCGCTGCGTACTGCCTCTGGTACTTCGCGATAGGCCGCATCGGCCCTACGCAGACGGCGATCTATTCGAACCTCACTCCCGTGGCGGCCTTGATCGTGGCATACTTGGCGCTGGGCGAGCCGGTGGGAAAGCGGAAGCTCGTAGGGACGATGGTGATCTTGCTGGGGATCTATTTGGTTCGAAGAAAAGCGGGCCCCCGTCCGCTACTTGACCAGCACTCGGAGAGCCGGGTACTATAAGCATCGCTCCCTCCCCCAACCACGAAAGGTCTTGTCGGCAGGATGCGCCCGATTTGGGTGTGGACGAGAGTTCAGGGGTGGCTTTCTCCATTGGCCTACCCCGCGGCCCACGACCGGTATTCTCCCGCGGAGATCTCCGAGGTCATCGAACGGCTTCCGAACGGTCCCGGAGTCCTGATCCTCGACGAGCACCTGCTCTTCGAGCACCGAGCGGCGGTCGAGGCTTTCGCCCGCCGCCCCGGCGGAGCTTACTCCCCCGTCATCGCGGTGTCGCCGAGAGGCGGCGCCTCGGAGGGCGACGAGCTCCTGTTCGACGTCCTCCCGGCTCAGCCGAACGAAGGCGAGCTCCTGAGGACCCTCCGCAACGCCACTCACTACCTCGAGAGCCAGCTCCGCCTCGAAGAGTCCCAGGCGCGGGCCGAGCAGAAAGCGAGAGAGCTCGAGGAGCTGCACGCGGTCGGAATCGCCCTATCCGCGGAGCACGATCACGACCGGCTCTTGAGCCTTATTCTGAGCAAGGCGCGGGAGATCACCAACGCCGACGCCGGGAGCTTGTACCTGGTGGCGCGCCTCGAAATGCCCATCGAGACTCCGGAGAGGACCGTCGAACGCGTGGGCGGTCGCTGGCTTCGATTCCGGCTGGCGCAAAACGACTCGAGAGAGCTCCGATTCGAAGAGGACATCCTCACCATCGGCCCGGGGAGCATCGCCGGCTACGTCGCCGAGACCGGAGAGACGCTCAACCTCGAGGATGCCTATACCCCATCGGAAGGCAAGCCGTTCCTCATCAACCGCAGCTTCGACGAGACCATCTCGTACCGCACTCGTTCGATGCTGGTGATCCCCATGCAGAACCACGAGGGCGAGTGCATCGGCGTCCTCCAGCTCATCAACAAGAAGCGTTCCCGCGACACGATTCTCGACGGTCCTCAGAGCTTCGAGACTGAGGTGCTGCCGTTCAACGAGCACGACGAGCGTCTGGTCCGCTCGCTCGCGAGCCAGGCAGCGGTCTCGGTCGAGAACAACAGCCTGTACCTGCAGCGCGAGAACCTATTCGCCCGTTTCGTGGACGCCGCGGTGCAGGCGATCGAAAGCCGCGATCCCACGACCCAGGGGCATTCCCGGCGCGTGGCGGCGATGACGGCAGAGCTCGCGAGAGTCACGAACCAGGCGAGCCGAGGAGCCTACGCCCACCTCTACCTCACCTCCGAGCAGATACGGGAGCTGCGCTATGCAGCGCTTCTCCACGATTTCGGGAAGGTGGGAGTCACCGAGAAGGTCCTGCGCAAGGCGACGAAGCTCTACCACGGCGAGCTCTCCCTGGTTCGCCAGCGCTTCAAGACGATCCGGCGCACGCTCGAGGCCCAATACTTGAGGCGGATGCTCGACCAGCTCCTTATGAAGGAAGCGACGCCCGAAGAGATCGAGCGGCTCAAAGCCGATCTGGCGCTCAGGCTCGAGGTCGTGGAACGGGCTCGGGACGCGGTCGAGGACGCGAACAAGCCGACAGTGACCCACTACTCCCAGTTCCGGTTCATCGAGGAGCTCGGCGCGCTCACCTATGACGATCTCGACGGCGCTCCCAAACGCTACCTCGAGCCCGAGGAGATCGTCTCGCTCACCGTGACGCGCGGAACCCTCACCGACCTCGAGCGCCGGAAAATCGAGTCCCACGTCATCCACACCTACGATTTCCTCTCCACTATTCCCTGGACGCGGGACCTCCAGGACATTCCCGAGCTCGCGCGCAGCCATCACGAGAAGCTCGACGGGAGCGGCTACCCCGGAGGTCTTCGAGCCGACGACATCCCGCCCCAGACCCGGATGATGACCATCTCCGATATCTACGACGCGCTCACGGCCAAGGACCGTCCCTACAAGCCCGCCGTGCCCACGACGAAAGCCATCGAGATCCTCGAGGAAGACGCGGGAAAAGGGCGGATCGATCGAGACCTCCTCGACCTCTTCATCGAGGCGAAAGTCTTCCAGCACGGACTCACGAGTTAGTTAGATGCTGGTGTAAGAAGTCAGGGGGATATGGAGATAGGGGATATGGGGATGAAAATTTCCAACATCCCCTTATCTCCCCAGTCCCCCTATCCCCCTTGTATTTGGACTCCTACTAGGCCGGATTGGCCTAATACAGCCTCATTG
>Ga0326597_10015353_pt1 | contig 10013 bp, 7 predicted proteins | sample RVTome_12_FD_203789 | JGI IMG/M metagenome (GOLD analysis project Ga0326597, IMG submission 203789) | Soil microbial communities from uranium-contaminated site in the Upper Colorado River Basin, Wyoming, United States - RVT100D185 | ecosystem: Environmental > Terrestrial > Soil > Contaminated >...
CTCGAACACCTGGGTTCGGGTCTTGTCCTTGGCGAGCGCTTCACGCAGCCTGCGAAGCACCGCGTCGCGGTTCTTGGAGATCTCCATATCGATGAAGTCGATCACGATGATCCCGCCGATGTCGCGAAGCCGAAGCTGGTGGGCGATCTCCTCGGCGGCCTCGAGGTTGTTCTGGAGGACCGTCTCCTCGAGATTGGAGTGCCCGACGAAGCGCCCGGTGTTCACATCGATCACCGTGAGCGCCTCGGTCCGATCGATCACGACGTGCCCGCCCGACGGCAGCCACACCTTGCGATCGAGCGCCTTGCGGAGCTGGTCTTCGACGTGGAACCTCTCGAAGATCGGCAGGTCCTCGTCGTAGAGCGACACCTTCGAGACGAGATCGGGGTCGGTCTCCTTGAGGTATGCCACCACCTGATCGTGGACCGCGGGGTCGTCGATGAGGAGCCGGCGGAACTCCTGGGTGAAATGCTCGCGGATCACCCGAATCACCATCGGCGGCTCCTCGTACACCAGGCGAGGTGCTCCCCCCTCGGGGACCATCTCTTGGATCTCGGACCAGACTCCGAGCAGGCGCTCGATGTCGGCGGCGATTTCGACCTTCGTCGCCCCTTCGGAAGCAGTGCGCAGGATCATCCCGAAGTCACCGAGGTCCATCTCAGCGGTCACCTGGCGGTGGATCTCCTTGAGACGGTCACGCTCGGCATCGGCGAGCCGGCGGCTAACCGACGGCGAGGTCACGTTGGGGTCGAGCACCACGAACCGCCCCGACAGGCTCACCTCATTCGTCAGGCGGGCGCCCTTGTGGCCCATGGCGTCCTTGACGACCTGCACGAGGACCTCGTCTCCGACCTTCAACGCCTTCTCGATACGCGGCCGGCGGCCATCCTTGCCCACCTTGAGGTCCCCGGCGTAGAGCACGCCGTTCTTGGGCTCGCCGAAGTCGATGAACGCCGCCTCCATACCCGGCAGCACATTGCGCACCTTGCCGACATAGATGTTGTCGGTGAGCGCCGGCCGGTCGGACCGCGCCACATAATGCTCGACCAGCAGCGCCCCCTCGAGGACCACGATCTGGGTCTGATGGGGAGTCCGCCTGACCACCATCTGCTTTCGCTCGGTGGACGGCGGCGGGACGATGATCTCGGACTCGTCGCGGCGCGACCGCCGCGAGGGCCGTGGGGGACGGGCGGGACGCTCCCTCCGCCCCCGCTTCTGCGGCGCCTCGGGCGCCACCTCGCGGACGCGGGTGATCTCGACGGTGCTACCGCCGATGCGTCGTGTCTTCTTCTCCTCGACCGCAGTGTTGCCCACCCCGCGCCGAATGACCTCGACGCGCTTCTTCTTGAACAAACCCATGGAAAGTCCCCTTCGACGCCCGCCGGGGCGGGCATGTGGTTGAAATGGGCCGTCCGACCGGAGAACCGCTGCCCGCTCGCGCGACGGCCGACGAAGGAGGTCGGTCGGTGCGATCGGCGGACACAGGTGTGATCATCGGAATGGACTCCGGTCTCGACGGAGCGGGCCGGAGGTTTCACCACCTCACCGCACCCGCAGGGGCGAGGTTACCACGGCCCCTCGAGGTCCCCGGGGAATGGCAGGCCGCGCCTAGTCGTCGAGGCCCAACGACGCTTGCTGGCCTTCACCCGGGTCATAACACCGGCGGCATCGGGCCTCGTACGCCCCCTCGGCGCCGAGCACCACCAGTTCGTCGGACGCGATCACCCGCTGGGTGTACATGCCCGGTCCCCCGCAACGGTGGCACACCGCAAGGCTCTTTGTCACATATTCGGCCCTGGTCATGAGCGACGGAATCGGCTCGAAGTCCCGGCCCAGGTAGTCGAGATCGAGGCCGGCAACGATCACCTTCTTCCCGGCGGCGGCGAGCTGATCCACCACCTCGACGAGGCCCTGGTCGAAGAACTGACCCTCGTCGACTCCCACCACGACGGTTTCTCGGCGAACCCGCCGGAGCAGCTCCTGGCTGTTGGCGACCGCCTCGGCCGCCGTCGAAAGCGACGAGTGTGAGACGACATGGTCGTCGGAATACCGGTCATCGAGTGCGGGCTTGAACGTCTGGGTGGGGACCCGGGCGATGTGATACCGGGTGATGCGGCGAATCAGCTCTTCGGATTTGCCCGAGAACATCGGGCCGCAAATGACCTCCACCCAGCCCTGCTCGTCCCGGCGATCCATGTGCCGAGAAACTAACAGGACCGCCTCCCGCTTCCCGCCTCCCGCCCGAAGGCGTCGGGCTCGCGGTCTTGCCGGTGGCGGGAGGCGAGTGGCGGATGCTCAGCTCTTCGGCACCGGGCTCCGGGTCATCCAGATCGAATTCACGATCCCCACGCTCATCGCCATCGTGATGTAGAACGAGCCGCCGAAAGAGAGGAAGGGCAGCGGGAGCCCGGTCACCGGCAGCAGGCCCACTGTCATCCCGATGTTCACGAAGACATGGAAGCCGAACAGCGCGGCGATGCCCGTTGCGGCCAGCTGGCCGAACCGGTCACGGGCGGCGGCGGCGATCATCAGCATCCTCCAGATCAGGATCCCGTAGAGCCCGATCACCAGCGACCCGCCGACGAACCCGAGCTGCTCGGCGACCGCGGTGAATATGAAGTCAGTGGTCTGCGACGGCACAAACGCCAGATTGGTCTGGGTCCCCTCGAACAGCCCCTGGCCGAACATCCCCCCGCTGCCGATGGCGATCTGGCTCTGGTTCTGGTTGTAATTGACCTCGAGCGTCTGCTCCCCCGGGGTGAAGAACCCGGCGAGTCGCTCCAACTGGTAGCCCCGCAGCAGGTCGAGCTCGACCGCAACCAGCAGGAGGGCTACCCCCAGCACGATGATCATCACGAGTTGCCGCACCGTGGTGCCGGCGACGAACAGCATCAGGAAGGTGATGAACCCGAACACCAGCATCGTGCCCAGATCGGGCTGGACGAAGATGAGCACCGCCGGCGCGCCGACGAGCGCTCCCACCCGCAGCAGCCTCAGCCACTTCACTTTTCCCTCTTCGACCGGTGCCAGCATGAGCGCCAGGGCGAGGACGACGGCCACCTTGGCCACCTCGGACGGTTGCAGGTCGAACAGGCCGAGGGAGATCCAGCGCTGGGCACCCTGGCGCAAGGCGCCCACGGGGCTGAGCACGGCGAGGAGGAGGATCATCGTCCCGGCATACAGGAACGGCGCGATCAGCTTCCAGATCCGGTCGGAGATGATCGAGGTGACCAGGAGGATGATGCCGCCGATGCCCACGAAGATCGCCTGACGGACCATCTGGGTACTCCGACTCAGCCCCTGAGCCTCGAGGCGGGGACCTGACGTGCTCAGGATCATGATGAGCCCCAGGACGCTGAGCGCCGCGGTGACGCCGATGATCACGAAATCGGGCTTCGCCCGGGTGGGGCGCGGCCTGAGGTCGACGGCGCTGATCGAGGTCATCGCTCGGTGTCATCCCCCGGCCGCAGCGGGTCGGGAGCCTCTCCGAGGAGGTACTGGAGGATGCGGCGCGCCGCCGGGGCCGCCACCTGCCCGCCCGAGCCCCCGCGGTCGATGACGACTGCGATCACGAACTGCGGATCGTCGAGCGGTGCCCCCCCGACGAACCATGCGGTGTCGACATCCTCGAGATCGCCATCGCTCGTCGCCTGGAAGATCTCCGCCGTCCCCGTCTTCCCGCCGACCTGACGCAGGGCCGGGCAGTCGGAGTCGGCGATGTCGGTGGCGCAGAAGCCCTCGAACGCCCGACGGGCGGTGCCGTTCTGCGCGGTCAGAACCCCGTTGAGATCGCGCTTGAGCGCGGCCACCGTCTCCGGGTCGATATCGATCTTGCGGATCGCGCTGGGCAGGTTGGTGAAGATCGGGTTGTTCTCGGAATCGACCACCGACGCCACCACCCGGGGCTCCCACACCGTGCCACCGTTGAGGAGCGCCGCGTAGGCGACCGCCATTTGCAACGGGGTGACCGCCAGCGCGCCCTGCCCGGTAGCGATGTTCATGAGGTCGCCGCCGGCCCAACCGCCCTCGCTACGCACCAGCGGCGACCCCGCCCCCTGCTTCTCCGAGAACCACTCACGGTCGGGGACCAGCCCGAACTGCTCGAAGGGAAGATCGATCCCGGTGCGCGCGCCGAATCCGAGCCCCCGCGCCCAGTCCTGGAGCAGGTTCTCGGGCCAGCGGATGTCCCGTTGGTTCCAGATCGACAGCGCGATCGACCAGTAGTAGGTGTTCACCGACTCGATGAGCGAGTCCGACAGGCCGACGAAGCCGTGCCCGCCGTCCTTCCAGTCACGCAGCGGCGGAGTATTCGGGAAGAGCAGTTCGCCGTCGCTGAAGAAGGCGTACCGATCCTCGTCCTGGTCGACGACATCGAGGTACTCCTCCTCGATCTGCGGCGAGATCAACTCTTCGAGAGCCAGGGCATACACGATGGACTTGAAGGATGATCCCGGCGGGTAGAGGCCCTGGATCGCGAAGTTGTTGAGGACCTCGTTCTCCGAGAGCGTGACCCACTCCTCCGGGGTGATCCGCCCGTCGGCGAACACCGACGGGTTGAACGCCGGCACCGACGCCATCGCGATGATCGACCCATCGCGGGGATCGATGACGACGGCAGACGCCCTCCTCACCTGGTCTTCCCCCGACACCGCGGCCAGTGCCATCGCCTTCAGGAGCGTGTCCTCGACGAACCGCTGCACGTCGAGATCGATGGTGGTGACGACACTGCCCCCGGGCCGCGACGGCGTCTCCTCGAGCACGCCGAGGATTTCACCGCGGGCATTCACTTGATAGACGATCCGGCCCGGGGTGCCCCGCAGCAGCCGGTCATACGACCCCTCGACGCCGAACTTGCCGACGCGGTCGTTGGGGTCGACGCCCAGTCGCCTGAGGTCCTCGGGACCGGGGGCACCGATGTAGCCGATGATGTGGGCCGCAGTCTCACCGAGGGGATACACCCGCACCGGGATCGCCTCCACGGTCACCCCGGGGAACCGCTCGATGTTCTCGAGGACGAAGAGCGCCATCGATTGGCGAATCTCGCCGCCCAGAGGAAAGCGTGCGCCCGAGCCACGCTCCTCGAACTCGGTGCGGATCTCGGATGCCGGGATCCCGAGGAGGGCCGAGAGGTTCTGGATCAGACCCTCTTCGCGTTCGAGTGCTACCAGCTTGCGGTCGACGAAGACCCGGAGACTGGCGATCGTCCCGGCCATGATCTCGCCGCCGTCGCGGTCGAAGATGTCACCCCGGGGGGGTTCGATGGTGACGATCCGGATCCTCTGGCTGGCCGCCACCTCGAGGGACTCCTCGATGTCGGTCACCTGGAGGAACCACATCCTCAGGACCAGGGTCGCGAAGAGGGCGGCGAGCACGGCACCGACCGCGGTGATTCTCCAGCCCGGCCTCATAGCTTGAAGGCCGCCGTCCGGCGCCGGGCGATCCCCAGCATCCACGTCACCAACGGGAGGATCAGCGCGGCCAGCAGCATGTTGTACAGGGAGGGGAGGAGGATCTTCTTCACTATCCCGGCGTCGGCGAGCGTCTTCTGCCCAAAGATCGTACCGAGCACCGAAAACAGCGTGAGGGCCCCGGCGGTCACCCCGAAGACAAAGGGCCCGAGCAGGCTGAAATCGTCCTCGAGGCGGTCCCGAAAGTGCACCACGAAGTAGGCGGTGGTGGTCATCACCAGGGCCCAAAGGCCGAGCGCAGAGTCGGCGAGCAGGTCGGCGAGGAACCCGGCGAAGAATCCGATTCCCAGGGCGTACTCGGCGGGCACGTGGCGGGCGAATGCGATCACGACGAGCAGGACGAGCGCCGGGGCGGCGTCGAACGGCCGGATGCGGGCGAACAGCGTCGTCTGGATCGCCACCGAGACCATGACGACGAGGAGGGCAAGTAGGAGGCGACGCGCCTTCATGGGACCGTCGTCGCTGGAGTCGTCGTCGTAGTCGTGGTCGTCGTGGTCGCCGGCGGATCGTCGGACTCACCCTCGGTGGGATCGCCCGGGTCAGCGGGTACCCCGGTGGGGAGGCGGTCGAGGTCGTCGAGGTCGTCGACCCCGGCCTGGTCGCGGGTGAAGACGAGAACCTTGACGAAGTCGATGCTGGTCACCCCGGCCAGCGGCAGCGCCGTCGTGGTGAGGGCGAACCCCACCTCGTCGCGGGCCTGCTCGTTGACGGTGGCCACCGGGATCCCCGCCGGGAACCGCCCATCGGCAGTCACCAGCAGGTCACCCGCCACGACTGCGGTATTGGTGCTGAACATTCGAAGGTCCATGGGGCCGCTGCCCCGGCCACGGAGCACGCCGGTCTCGCCGGTCCGCTGCACCCGCACCACGATGTTCATCGTCGGATCGGTGATGAGGCGGATGCGGGCGACCGACCCGGTGACGGCGATCACCCGGCCGATCAGCCCGGACTCGTCGACCACGGGCATGTCGACTCCGACTCCGTCGTCGCTGCCCTTGTCGATCACCCGGAGGTGGTCGAACTCGGAGACGCCGACGGCCACCACCTGGGCGGTGATCGAGTCGAGGTCGCCCGGTGGCTCGACGCCGAGCAGCGCCTCGAGCTCGGCAAGGCGCACGTTGACGCTCTCCGTCTCCTGCAGTTCTCGTTCTAGCTCGGTGACCCGCTCCCGAAGCTGCAGGTTCTCCTGGCGGAGACTGAACATGTCCGAGATGTTCTCGAAGAAGTCGGCGACGGGGCGGGTGGCCGACGCCACCGCCCGCTGCACCGGAGCGAATACGGCCTGGGTGCCCTCGCGGAGGGTGGTGCCGAGGCCGTCGCCAGAGGCGCGCAGGTCGAGCGTGACCATCGTCAGGGACAGCAGGATCAATGCGATGAAGATCCCGGTGGGCCGGTCGAGATTGCTCGGCCGCCACATAGCGGCCCCCCGCTAAATCCCGCCAGCCGTCGTCGTCAGGACCTCCTGGAGCATGTCGAAGTCCTCGAGGCACCGACCTGAGCCGACAACGACCGAGTGGAGAGGCCGATCCGCCGTGATGACGGGGGTCCCCGTCTCGTTGGCGATCCTGACGTCGAGGCCGCGGAGAAGGGCGCCGCCACCGGTGAGGACGAGGCCTCGCTCCATGACGTCGGCGGCCAGCTCGGGCGGGGTCTTGTCGAGGCAGTACTTGATGGCGTCGACGACGCCGACGACCGGCTCTTCGATGGCCTCGCGGACCTCGGCGGCGGTGATGATGACCGTCTTCGGAAGACCGCTGACGAGGTCCCGGCCCCGGATCTCGGCATTCGGTTCGTCCGAGAATGGCCAGGCGGAGCCGATGGCCATCTTCAACTGTTCGGCAGTACGGTCGCCCAGCAGGAGGTTGTACTCCTTCTTCACCCAGTTGACGATCGCCTCATCGAGCTCGTCGCCGCCGACCCGGGCGCTGCGCGAGACGACGATGCCCCCCATCGAGATGACGGCGACCTCGGTGGTGCCGCCGCCGATGTCGACGATGACCGAGCCGGTCGGCTCGTGGATCGGGAGGTCGACCCCGATGGCGGCTGCCATCGGCTCCTCGATGGTGTAGGCCCGTCGGGCTCCGGCGTGATACGCGGCCTCCTCGACGGCGCGGCGCTCGACGCCCGTGATCCCCGAAGGCACACAGATGATGATCCGAGGCCGCGCCCACCGCCGCGGCTGCACCTTCTTGATGAAGTAGCGAAGCATCTTCTCGGTGATGTCGAAGTCGGCGATGACCCCGTCGCGAAGGGGGCGGATCGCCTGGATGTGAGAGGGGGTGCGCCCGATCATTCGCTTCGCCTCGAGGCCGACGGCGAGGGCACGGTTGTCCCGGGTGTTGATCGCCACCACTGATGGCTCGTTGAGGACGATGCCCTGACCGCGCACGTACACCAGGGTGTTCGCGGTACCCAGGTCGATCGCCATGTCCCGACTCGCCAGCGACATCAAGCCGGTCGCCATACCCGCCCTTGGTGGAGTCCGAGGAGTGTACCCCGCCGAGGAATTAGGGCTGGCCCAAGGGGGCTCCAGCCCCAGCCCCAGCCGCAGCACCGGCCAGACCAGCCCTCGACAAATCTGCCTCGGATCTAGTTCTAGTTCTGGATCGCTGGGGCTGGGGCCTGGAGCCGGCGACTGGGCCAGGAGTCTCTTCTGGCTGGAGCTGGAGCCGGTTCAGTCGAAGAACAACGCCAATTCGCGACTGGCGCTTTCGGTGGAATCCGATCCGTGCACGATGTTCTCGGTGATCACGGTGCCGAAATCGCCGCGGATGGTGCCCGGCGATGCCTCGAGCGGGTTGGTGGTGCCCATCACCGACCGGGCGACCGAGATCGCCGAGGGACCGGACCAATCCATCGCCACCACGGGGCCACTGGTGATGAACGACACCAACTCGTCGAAGAAGGGCTTCTTGGTGTGCTCGGCATAGTGCTGCCGGGCCATTTCGTCGGGGATCGTCAGCATCCGCATCCGCACCAGCGTGAGCCCCTTGCGCTCGAGACGGGAGATCACCTCGCCGACCAGCCCGCGCCGGACCCCGTCGGGCTTGATCATGACGAAGGTGGATTGCATCGGCGGAGGATGGTAGAGGGTTACCCGTTACCCGTTACCCGTTGCCCGTTGCCCGTTGCCCGACGCCCGACGCCCGACGCCCGACGCCCGACGCCCGACGCCCGTTGGGCACGGAAGCGGCAAGCGGCAAGCGGCGCGTGGTTCGGTCCTGCTGGAGGCTGGAGGCTGGAGGCTGGAGGCTGGAGGCTCATCCCACGCCCAAGGCCCGCCGCGCCTCTCCCACCACGTAGATCGAACCGGTCACCAGCACCGGGCGGCCGGTCTCCATGGCGGCGGCGAGGGCGGCGGCCACGGAGGAATGGGCGGTTGCCGGCACCGCCAGCCGGGAGTGGGCCGCCGCAGCCATCGCCTCGGGTGGCAGCGCCCGCGGTGAGTCCGCCGCCGCGGCGTGCACCGCCCCAACCAGACCGGTGAGGTGGACGAGCATCCCGGCGACATCCTTGTCGGCCATCGCTCCGAGGACCGCGGTCCAGGTGACCCCGGGGAACTCCTCGCGGAGGGCGGCCGCGAGGGTGGCCATCCCGTCGGGGTTGTGGGCTCCGTCGGTGAGGATCATCGGGTCGCGGCCCACCAACTCCATACGACCGGGTGACGACACCGTCGCCGCCGCGAGTCGCACCGACTCTTCCTCGAGCTCGCGGCCGAACAGGCCCTCGACGGCGGCCACCGCGGTGGCGAAGTTGGCCACCTGGTGCCGCCCGTGGAGTCCGAGCTCGAGCCCCTGGTACGCCCGATAGGTGCCCTCGAGATCGAAAGCCCAATGCTCGTCGGTACGGTGAGCGTCCTGGACGACGAACTCCTGTCCAAGGCGGAGCCATCGGGCGCCCTGAGCCGCGACGCGCTCCGCGGCCACCTCGAGCGCCGCAGGGATGAGATCGCCCGTGACCAGGACCGAACCTTCGTCGAGAATCGCCAGCTTCTCACCGGCGATCTCGGGGATGGTCGCACCGAGGTACTGCGTGTGCTCGAGGCCAATGTTTGTCACTACGGCCACGGCCGACCGGGCGACGTTGGTGGCGTCGAGCCGCCCCCCGAGCCCGGTCTCGACCACCCCGACGTCGACGGCGCGTTCCGCGAACCAGGCGAATGCCAGAGCGGCGGTGAGCTCGAAGTAGGTGACGCCGTCGCCCCCGCGCGCTTCGAAGAGATCGCTGATGGGGGCGATCTCGGAAATGGCGACGGCGAACTCGGCCGGGCTCATCGGGCGCAAGTTGAGGTGGTACCGCTCTTCCACCGCGTCGAGATGAGGCGATGTGAAGAGCCCGGCGCTCAGGCCATGGGAGGTGATGAGGTGCGCGATCATCCGCGAGGTCGAAGTCTTTCCGTTGGTCCCGGCGACGTGGACGATCGGGTACGTGGTCTCGGGATGGGCCAGCATGTCGAGGAGCCCGGCAATCCGCTCCAGGCCAGGCTTGACCCCGCGTCCGATATGGGCGTCGAGGTAGGCGACGGCGGCTGGATAGTCCGTGGCC
>Ga0326597_10015354_pt1 | contig 10012 bp, 8 predicted proteins | sample RVTome_12_FD_203789 | JGI IMG/M metagenome (GOLD analysis project Ga0326597, IMG submission 203789) | Soil microbial communities from uranium-contaminated site in the Upper Colorado River Basin, Wyoming, United States - RVT100D185 | ecosystem: Environmental > Terrestrial > Soil > Contaminated >...
AAAACGTACCCGCCCCCGACAATCCCAAGACGGCCTGGCTTGCCTGCTACAGCGCGCTTGCCGCGCTCAAGTCGGCGAATTCGCCGGTGCGCTATGGAACCTGAGACATGAGCCTTGCGTTCGATCCTGCCGCGCCCTGCGCAGAGGCGCTGCGACAGCGTTTTCTCAAACTCGATACGGCGACGGTTGCGGACGTGCTCGACACCGTGGGTTGTCCCGATTACGGGCTGGCGCCGGGGTTCACGCCCTACCCCGTCGACGCGGGCAAGATGGCGGGCTGGGCTTACACCATCTGCGGTGAGATGCGCAGTTTCGCCGGCGGCGGCGATCCCGACAAGATGAGGGCGGTGGACGGACTGCGCCCGGGTGAGATCAGCGTATGGGGCGGCGAGGGCAAAGGCGTATGCTGTTTCGGCGAACTCATCGCGCTGGGCATGAAAGCGCGTGGTTGCGCCGGCGCGCTGATTGACGGAGGCATACGCGATATTCATTGGATCGGGAAACAGAAATTCCCCGTCTATGCGCGTTACCGAACGCCGGTGCAATCAATAGGCCGCTGGAAAGTCACCGCCTGGCAGACGCCGATCCAGCTTCCGGGGGCGACCGCAAAACGAGTCGCCGTGCATCCCGGAGATTTCCTACTGGCCGATTGGGATGGCGCGATCGTGGTGCCGGCGAAACTGCTGGAGCGAGTGCTGGAGCAAGCCGAGCGCCTGACCGCGACGGAGATTGACATCCGCGCAGAACTTGAGGCTGGTGCGCCACTTGAGCAGGTATTGGCCAAGTACGGTCACGTCTGAGCCTGCATCGATTGACCCGATACCGTGGCGAGTTCTCAGAACCCGGGCAAACTGGACCGCATCCTCGCCCAAGCGCGGCGCGCGGGCGAGACGCGCGAAAAGGGTTATCGCGACCAGGCGCTCAAGCTGTTTCCCCATATCTGCGGACGCTGTGCGCGCGAATTCGCCGGCGCGAATCTGCGCATGCTCACGGTGCACCACAAGGACGGGAATCACGACCACAATCCGGCTGACGGCAGCAACTGGGAACTGCTGTGCCTGTACTGTCATGACGCGGAGCATTCGCGCTATCTGGACGCCGCCGGACGCGGCGAGGCGGGAACCGGCACGCAGCAGTCATCGGCCACGCACAAGCCGTTCGCGGACCTCAAGGCGCTGCTCAAGCGCAAGCAGTAGCCGCGCCGGCTACCCGGCGGGAGTAAGCGCGGCTCGCTCAGCCCAGAACGCCGGCAATGGCGTCGTCAACCGTCTCCAGCCACACGAAATCGAGCTTTTCCCGCGCCGCGACGGGAATCTCCTCGAAATCGCGCCTATTGCGGGCTGGCAACATGACTCGAGTGATCCCGGCGCGCATCGCCGCCAGCACCTTATCCTTGATTCCACCCACCGGCAGCACCAGCCCGCGCAAGCTGATCTCGCCAGTCATGGCAGTGTCGTTCCGCACCGGCCGCTCCGTGGTCAACGAGGCGAGCGCGATGAACATCGCCACGCCCGCCGAGGGTCCATCCTTCGGAATGGCGCCCGCCGGCACGTGCACGTGCACATCGGCCTTCTCGAACGAGGCCGCGTCGATGCCCAGGCTCGCAGCACGCGACTTGACCAGCGTCAGCGCCGTCTGCGCACTTTCCTTCATCACGTCCCCCAGTTGCCCGGTCAGGATCAGCCTGCCCGAGCCTGGCGTGCGGCTCGTCTCGATGAACAGGATGTCACCGCCCACCGGCGTCCAGGCCAGACCCGTGGCCACGCCGGGCATGCCCGTGCGCAGCGCCAGTTCGCTCTCGAATTTCGCCGGCCCCAGGATGGCCGCGAGGTCGCCTTGGTCCGCGCGCACGCTCGCGAGTTCACCGGTGGCGATACGCACCGCGGCGTGGCGGCACACCGAGCCGATTTCGCGTTCCAGGTTTCTCACCCCCGCCTCGCGCGTGTAGTCGCGAATGATCGCCGCCAGCGCCGCGTCGGTGATCTCAAACTGCCCGGCCGCAAGACCGTTCTCGGTGAGCTGGCGCTGCACCAGGTAGCGGCGCGCGATCTCGTGCTTTTCCTCCTGCGTATAGCCGGGGAGCTGCAGGATTTCCATGCGGTCGCGCAGCGGCCCCGCAATGGCATCGAGTACATTGGCTGTCGTCAAGAACAGCACGCGCGACAAATCGAACGGGACCGCGAGGTAATTGTCCCGGAAGGTGTTGTTCTGCTGCGGATCGAGCACTTCCAGAAGCGCCGACGAGGGGTCGCCGTGTACACCCGCGCCGAGTTTGTCGACCTCGTCGAGCATCATCACGCATCCCCGCGTGCCCGCCTTCTTGATCGCCTGTATGACGTTGCCCGGCAACGCGCCAATGTACGTGCGGCGATGACCGCGGATCTCCGCCTCGTCGTGCACGCCGCCCAGCGACACGCGAACGAACTTGCGTCCCAGCGCGCGGGCGATGCTTTGCCCAAGCGAGGTCTTGCCCACGCCCGGAGGACCGACGAAACACAGGATGGGACCGTGGCCGTGCGGATTGAGCTTGCGCACCGCGAGAAACTCGAGTATGCGCCGCTTGACCTTGTCCAGACCGTAGTGGTCCGCGTCGAGGATGCGGCGCGCCTCGGCAATGTCGATGCTGTCCACAGCCGGTTCGGCCCAGGGCAATTCGACCATCCAGTCCAGGTAGGCGCGTACCATGGAGTACTCGGCTGACGCGTCCGAACTGCGTGCCAGGCGCTTCAACTCCCTTTTCGCCTGCTCTTCGACTTCGGCCGGCATGCCGGCCTTCGCAATTGCGCGCTCGAGTTCCTCGATCTCCGCTGTATTGCCTTCGGATTCGCCCAGCTCCTTCTTGATCGACTGCAACTGCTCGCGCAGCATGTACTTGCGCTGCCGCTCGTCCATACTTAGCTTGGTGCGCTCGTCGATCTGGCGCGAAAGTCTCAGCACCTCGATCCGGTGCGCAAGCAGTTCGAGCACCGCGTCCAGGCGTTCGGACAGATCCACGGTCTCGAGTATGGCCTGCCTGTCGGCGGGCTTGAGGTCGGTGAATCCGGCAATCATATCGGCCAGTTCGCCCGGGGACGCCATGCTCTGCACCGCAGCCGCGAGTTCCGGCGGCGCGTGGGGCATCAGTTCCAGCGTCTGCAGCGCGCGCTCCTTCAATTGCACGAAGCGCGCCTCGATTTCCTTGCTCGATCCCTCGGGCTCGGCAACGAATTCGACGCGTGCAACGGGAAACGCATGGCCCTCGAGATACTCGATGACACGAAAGCGCTGCCGTCCCTGGCAGACGATGTGGTGCGTGCCGTCCGGCGTTGTCACGTAGCGAAGAATATTGGCGAGGGTACCGACCCGGCACAGATCCTCGGGTCCGGGCTGGTCGATCTCGGGCTTGGCCTGCAGCAGCAGGCCGATCGGCCGTTCGCTCCTTACCGCGGCCTGCGCGGCCGAGATCGGACCTTCACGCCGGATCGACACCGGCAGGATCATGCCGGGAAACAGCACCAGATTGCGCACCAGCACGAGAATCAGCGCGTCCTCGGGCAGCGCAAGGCCTGCGCCACCGGCAGCGGCTCCTGCGTTGACCGGGGACACCGCATTACGTGCTTGGACACCTTCGAGCGTAATGCTCATGACCGCGTCCTCATTTCATGTAGACAACATCGGCGACGAATGTTTCCCTTGAACTCGACAAAAATCATCGCCCTCGCGGAAAATCCGTCCTCTCCACTCACGTTCGTCGCAGGCTGACAACGAGGCACCCGTCCTCGAGCTTGCGCTCCCGAATCCGGTATCGCCCCGCTGGCAAGCCAATGCGGCGCTGAAAACGTCCGTACGGTATCTCCAGCCGCAGAATGGCTGCGCGCCGCGCCTCCGGTGGCAGCGGACGCTCGCCGCGGACGATTAGCAGCGCGCCCTCGACGACGACTTCGAGCTGCTCCGGGGTCACTCCCGGGAGCGCGACCTGTATCCACAGTTGGTCGCCGGCCGCGTACAGATCGACCGGCGGCTCCCAGGCGGGCGCCCCCCGCACGAAGCGCAAGCGGAAGAACTGGCGCTGCAACCGTTCTGCGGATTGCAGCAGATCCAGGGCCTCAGCCCACATCCATGATCGGGATTCGCGAGAGTGCATCGCCATCCTTGCTGAGCTTGCATATCAGCTTGCATACCCTAGATGCGGGCGAAATCGGAAAACGCAAGCGGGTTACCTGCCTGTCATCGCCAGTCAAGCGCGAGAGCCCGTCGGAAGTTAGAATTCATCCGTACCAGCCCCCCAGCCCGGATGGGCAACTGTCTGCTGCGCATCGCCCGATGCGTAATGGGCCACTAGAGCGGGCACTGCCGCAGTACACAACCTAAGAGGGAGCGCAGACATGCCGAAGTACAACACCGACGCCATCCGCAGTGTCGCCTTTGTCGGACACGGCGCCGCCGGGAAAACCACGCTCACCGAGGCGCTGCTGGTCAAGGCGGGCGCGATTAAAACGCCCGGGACCGTGGAGGCAGGCAACACCGTGTGCGACTTTGATCCCCTCGAAAAGGGCTATCAACATTCGCTGAACTCCTCGCTGGTCAATTTCGCTTGGCGCGGCGTGCACGTGCACCTGATCGATACGCCCGGGTATCCGGACTTCTCGGGGCAGGCAATCAGCGCGCTCGCGGGTGTGGACACCGCCGTCGCGGTCGTCAATGCCCAGTCGGGCATCGAACTGAACACGGTGCGCATGATGAAGTGGGCTGCTGCGCGCGGACTGTGCCGCATGATCGTCGTCAACAAAATCGATGCCGACAACGTCGACCTGCCCGCCGTGCTTGCCTCGATACGGGAAATGTTCGGCAAGGAGTGCTTGCCCATCAACCTTCCCGCCGCAGGCAATACCCGGGTCGTGGACTGTTTCTTCAATCCCGACGGCGAATCCGATTTCTCCTCGGTCGAAAACGCGCACCAGGCCCTGGTCGACCAGGTGGTCGAGGTGGACGAAGAACTCATGGCGGCATACCTGGAAAAGGGCGAGGTTGCGCCGGACCAGTTGCACGAACCGTTCGAAAAGGCTCTGCGTGAGAGCCACCTGATACCGGTCTGTTTCTGCTCTGCGAAGAACGGCGCCGGACTGGAGGAACTGCTCGACGTCTTTTCCAAACTCGCGCCCAATCCCACCGAAGGCAACGCGCCGCCCTTCCTCAGGGGCGAGGGGCCGGATGCGGTGGAGTTCCACGCCGAACCGGACGCAACGAAACACGTTCTGGCGCACGTGTTCAAGGTGGTGGTCGATCCCTACGTGGGCAAGCTCGGCGTGTTCCGCGTCCACCAGGGAACGGTGACCAAGGACTCACAGCTATTCGTCGGCGATGGCAGGCGCGCGTTCAAGGTCGGGCACCTGTTCGTGCTCCAGGGCAAGGACCACGTGGAAACCGATGCACTCGTGCCGGGGGACATCGGCGCAATCGCCAAGGTCGACGAGATCGTGTTCGACGCGGTGCTGCACGACTCGCACGACGAGGACAACGTACATCTTCGCCCGCTGGAGTTTCCGATGCCGATGCAGGGGCTCGCGGTGGAAACGAAGAAAAAGGGCGACGAGCAGCGCCTGTTCGACGTGCTGCACAAGCTCGAGCTGGAAGACCCCTGCTTCAAGGTCGAGCGCCACCCCTCGACTCACGAAACCGTAATCCGCGGACTCGGAGAACTGCACCTGCGCTGGAAGCTGGAAAAAATGGTCCAGCAGTACAAGCTGGAGGTTTCGACCACGCCGCCGAAGATTCCCTACCGCGAGACGATCACGAAGAAAGCCGAGGGGCACTGCCGCCACAAGAAACAGACCGGCGGCGCGGGCCAGTTCGGCGAAGTGTACCTGCGTATCGAGCCGCTGCCGCGCGGCGGTGGCTACGAGTTCCTTGATCAGGTCAAGGGCGGCGTGATTCCCAGCGTGTTTCTCCCCGCGGTCGAAAAAGGCGTGCGCCAGGCACTGGACGCGGGCATCATCGCGGGCTATCCGGTGCATGACGTGCGCGTCATCGTCTACGATGGCAAACACCACGCGGTGGATTCCAAGGAAGTTGCTTTCGTCAGCGCCGGACGCAAGGCGGTGATGGACGCCATCCTGAAAGCCGGCCCCATCGTCCTGGAGCCCATCGTCGACATCGAGATTCTGACTCCGGAAGACTACATCGGCGACCTGACATCCGACCTGTCGTCCAAGCGCGGACAAATCACCGGCACGCAGGGACACAGCAGCAACACCGTCGCGATAACGGGGCAGGTGCCGTTGTCCGAACTGACCGAATACCAGTCGCGCCTGCGCTCGGTTACCGGTGGTCACGGGTCCTACACGACCGAGTACAGCCACTACGCGGCGGTGCCGGCCACGACGCAGCAGCAGATCACCTCACAATTCAAGGCGGCGCAGGAAGAAGACTGATACGGCGCCGGGGGACGGCGCTCGCGCAGGCGGCGGCTCCCCGCGGGACCCGACGCTTCCCCTGGGACGCCGGTCAGCGGACCGGCACCCCGTCCTCGAAACTTTCCGCCGCAGGTTCCTCGCCGAAGGCGTCCAGCGGGTAGAACGCGCGGAAGTCGGCCACGACCCTGTCGAACGGAAACTCGGACCAGAGGCCGTGGTCCTTGACGTATTCCATATGGCGCCGGTCGCTCGTGTCGAATTCCTGAAACAGTGCGTCCGCCTCGCCGTCGAACTCGGTCGGGCGCACGCCGAAGCGCTCGCACAATTCAATGTTGAACGCCGGCGCGGCCTTGATCCATCGGCCCTGCAGATACATCACCGCATAGCCGTGGTGCATGAAATAGCTCAGGCCGCCCAGCCGTTCCTTCAGTTTCTCGGTGGTGAGGTGGTTGACGACATCCGACAGCCCTATGGCAGTCTGTATGCCGACCGAGCGCGCTGCCGCCACCAGAAGGTTCGCCTTGGGAATGCAGTACGCCGATTTTGCGTTGAGTACGTTGCTCGCGACGTAAATATCCGGCGTCAGGCGCATGGAAAAAGGGTCGTAGCGCCAGCCGTCTCGAACGGCATAGAAGAGTTTAATCGCTTTGCCGAGTTCGGAGGTCTCGGCGCCGATCGATTGCACGGCGAAATCGTGCACCGGCCCGCCGGCATGGTCGAAGTAATGCGTGCTCTCCAGATAGGCTGGCCCGGGTTCGGGCGCCTGGCCCGGCGGCGTGAATATCATCTATTGCTACCCTATGAAACGCTCAATCCCCGAGCGGCACGGACTCAGCATACAGAACCGCTCACGTGCCGTTCGCAGAAGAAGGGGCCGTACGGCCTCGTAATGATCCGGTTCAAGCGCGCAGCAGCGCGTCGATGCCCGCCTGCGCAATCTGCTCGTCCTCGTGCGACTGCACGCCCGAGATGCCTACCCCCCCCACGCACGCGCCCTCGACCATGATCGGCAATCCGCCCTGTATCGGCAGCACGGGCATGTTCAGAACGGCGTTGCGCCCCGCGGCGATCCGCTCCTCCCAGTTCTTGGTCGAGCGGCGCGAAACGGCCGCGCTGCGCCCTTTCTCGACCGCTACCTGTGCATTGAACGGCGTCGCGCCGTCCATGCGCTGCAACAGCAGCAGATGCCCGCCGTCATCGAGGATGGCGATGACCACGTCCCACTTGTTCTTGATCGCCTCGGCTTCGCATCCGGCGGCGATCTTCTTCACATCGGCTAGCATAAGACACGGTTTGCTTTTCACTTCACACTCCCAGTTTCAAAAATGGATTCACTTTCCGGCCAGCGCGGCCTTGATCTGCTCCAGCGCGCTCGGGTCTTCGATGGTGGTGAGGTCACCCGGATCGCGCCCTTCGGCCAGAGCCTGAACCGAGCGCCGCAGCAGTTTACCCGAACGCGTCTTGGGAAGTGCGGTTACGAAATGCACCCGTGAGGGCCGCCCGATCGCCCCGAGTTGCCGGTCCACGGTGGCCATGACTTCCTTTTCCTGCGCGGCGCGACCCTCCGGTGTGGCAATCTGCGATGCATCCTTGAGCACCGCGAAGGCGAGCGGCATTTGCCCTTTTACCTGGTCCGCGACGCCCACGACCGCCACTTCGGCCACGTTCGGGTGCGCCTGCACGGCCTCCTCGATTTCGCGGGTGCCCAGGCGGTGGCCGGCGACGTTGATTACGTCGTCGGTGCGTCCGAGGATGAAGTAATAACCGTCCTGGTCGCGGATGCCCCAATCGAAGGTGGTATAGACCATTCTCGAAGTGAAGGTGGAGAAATAGGTGCGCACAAAGCGCTCGTCGTCGCCCCAAACGGTGGACATGCACCCGGGCGGCAGCGGCGGCACGATCGTAACCACGCCCTTTTCTCCGGCATCCGCGTCCGATGCGTCGCTCTCGCGCAGTAGCCGCAAATCGTAGCCGAACACCGGAAAACCCGGGCTGCCCAGCTTGATCGGCGTCTTCTCGATGCCCGGCACCGCCGAGAGTATCGGCCAGCCGGTTTCGGTCTGCCAGTAATGATCGATCACCGGCTTGCCCAGGGCATCGCCTATCCACTTGTGCGTGGTTTCGTCCAGCGGTTCACCGGCAAGAAACAGGTGGCGCAGCGAGCCCATGTCGTATTTCTTCAGATAGGCCTGATCCTGCTTCTTCAGCACCCGTATGGCCGTCGGCGCCGAGAACATCACCGACACCTTGTGGTCCTGCACGATTTTCCACCAGATACCCGCATCCGGCCGGATCGGCACGCCCTCGTACAGAATGGAAGTCATGCCGGCGATGAGCGGACCGTAGAGGATGTAGGAGTGTCCCACGACCCATCCGATGTCGGAGGTCGTGAACATGGTTTCGCCAGCCGAGCCGCAGTAGATGTGCTTCATCGAGGCGGCAAGCGCGACGCAATAGCCGCCGACGTCCCGCTGCACGCCCTTGGGCTTGCCCGTCGTGCCCGAGGTATACAGGATGTACGAGGGCTGGTTCGACTCCATCCACGCGACCGGAACCGAGGCGTCCATGTGTTGCGCGCGCAGCTGCGCGTAGTCGAAATCACGGCCCGCTTTGCGTGGCATCGATTTGTCGATGCCGCGATCGACCATGATCACCTTCTGCGGCGGGTGCCGGGCCAGCGCAATGGCCTCGTCCAGCAAGTGCTTGTACGGCACCGCCTTGCCGGCGCGCATACCCGCGTCGGCCGATACGACTACCGTGGGCCTTGCATCGTCGATTCGGGTCGCGAGGCTCGCAGCGGCAAAACCGCCGAAAACGACCGAGTGGATCGCGCCGATGCGCGCGCAGGCGAAGATCGCGAACGCCGCTTCGGGAATCATCGGCATGTAGATGATCACGCGCTCGCCGCGTCCCACGCCCAGGCTGCGCAGCGCGGCGGCAAATCGGTTTACCTCGGCATGAAGTTCGCGAAAGGTGTAGCTCCTTTCCTGATCCACTTCGGTCGAGATGTACACCAGCGCCTTCTGATCGCCTCGCGCGGCCAGATGCCGGTCGATGGCGTTGTGGCACAGATTGGTCTCGCCGCCCACGAACCAGCCGGCAAACGGCGGCCGGCCATAGTCGAGAACCCTGGAGTAAGGCTTGTTCCAGTCGACGAGCCCGGCCTGCTCGCCCCAGAATCCCTCCGGGTCGCGGATAGACCGTTCGTGAAATGCCTCGTACGCGCTTCCCATCTCCCGCCTCCTCAGTGGATCATCTTCGGGTGAACGTCAACACGTTCCGGTGCCAAAGCTGCCGGTCGGACATTTTCTCCCATAAGAGCAGGTTCGTCACTTGTCCACCAGTGCTATTTCGCTGGACTACTTCTCATCATCCTCGCGTGCTTTCTCGTCCAAATACCGTCGAAGCCGCAACTGCAAAGCGAACACCACTCTTGAATTGACTGCTTGACCGCTACGTTGACGCCGGCTCTGGCCGAACCGCCAAAGCCAATCAAGAATGCTACGGGCAGCCCGCCTTCGTCAGCCAAGCAGAAAGAGGGCCGACATCGACAATCGTGTTTTCGGACGCGGACCTGAGATAATAAAGATGGTTGTCGGCAGAAGATGTAACTAAATAGG
>Ga0326597_10015355_pt1 | contig 10011 bp, 18 predicted proteins | sample RVTome_12_FD_203789 | JGI IMG/M metagenome (GOLD analysis project Ga0326597, IMG submission 203789) | Soil microbial communities from uranium-contaminated site in the Upper Colorado River Basin, Wyoming, United States - RVT100D185 | ecosystem: Environmental > Terrestrial > Soil > Contaminated >...
TATTGGTCGAGTGTAGATCGATCGCTCCGTACAGTTTCATCTTCGTCTCCTCCTTTGGGTTGTGGGGTTGGCTTATCACCAACCTTAGCGCCTCTCGGAGAAGCCTGCTAGATGGTTATCAAATCTTTACGTTTGACATTAACTCGTCTATCAACTTTCTTTTCCAGAATGGAGAAATGGAATCTTTTCATAATCCACTCGTTACAATTCCTGCTTCGAGGTGGTGTCGTCTACTTTTTCGTCTGCTCCTTCTGCACTTTCTGCTCCGATGCGCCGGCCGGTTGCGGATTTGCCGCTGCCGGCGGCGGGCCCAACTCGATCATGGCCTCTCTTTGGGTCGTAACCCAGAGGCGGTCGATCGTCGTTTGATCCCAGACTGGTTCGCCGTCTTTTTGCATCTTGAAACGGATTTGCGTTTCCTTGGCGCCCAAGTGGGGCGACACCTTTCGTAGCTCGCTGCGCACGTCCGACTCGTCAACAACAAAAAAGCCCGACTGGGCTATACCCAATCGAGCTCTCAGAAAATGAGTCGCTGCCACCCCACCGCCCCTTCTCCAGAGCCACGGGCCGGACAATGATGTCTAACAATAAGGTGGGCGGTTTATACGATAGATGCCCCACCGTTGTCAAGGGGCTGAAAAGCGGGAAAAGTTGCTCACCGCTAGTCCGGCAATATAACTTGGTAAGCGCGATGCGCCGCACCGGGTGCCTGGCCGTGGGAGACTGACTCCACTTATGGTGTTCTTGCCTTCGAGTTTCTGCCGCGGTAGGCTGTTGACGGTAGCATATTGAAGCGCGGAGCCGTCGATAAGGAGCAGGCTTGGCCGACGAAAAGTACCTGACCGAAGCTGTAAAATATTACACGGAGATATTTCGGCTGGTCTGGATATCCGTTCTGGCAATTGGAGGGGGATCGCTCAGTTTACTTCTCGGGGATTCGACCGGGGCGAAATTGATATTCGCAATTGTGGGTCTGCTGCTTGTGGCTTTACTGCTCGAAGGGCTGCGGGGACTCAACAAGCAGATTGCGGTACATCTCAAGAAATTGGCAGGAGGCTAGAGATGCTTGATTTATTAGCCGTCATCGTAGGAGTGGCAATTCTCGTTGTCTTCGGCTATGGCGTTTGGAAGCTTTTGAGCGAGCTGCCTTAGGTTCGATCCACGTCCCTTTGTCCGCCTCTATTCACGCTCCCACCAATCGAGAGCGATAAAAAGCCCGACTGGGCTATACCCAATCGAGCTCTCGAAAAACGAGTCGCTGCCACCCTCACCGCTCCTCTTCCGGAGCCACGGGCCGGACCATGATGTCTAACAATAAGGTGGGCGGTTTATACGATAGATGCCCCACCGTTGTCAAGGGGCCAGGGAACGACGCCGGAGACTCTCTTATTCGCGCCAAGACTCCGCCGCAGGACGGTTCAGCCTCGGGCTACGCCGAGACCGCAAGGTAGGCACCCCCATCCACTATCCACGGCTGGTCTCGTACAATCTGTGATGACCTTTCTGCGTTCGATGAAGAGGTGGAGTTAGAGCGTGATTTTTTCCCGTTTCACCGTTCGGTAAATGTCGGCTAGTGATTTACCACGCCAGAAACGTTTTATCTCCTTGACGGTATCTCCCTCGCCGCGCTCAAAGGCCACCAAAAAACGAGTGGCCTTAGCGATACCCATTTTTCGTACCAGAGTCCTCCAGCCTTCCAAGATCAGCGCCTCTTCGACTTTCTCAGCGGGTTTTCCCATAGCTCACCACCTCATTCTCGCGACGAAAACTTCAGGATTCATAACTTCCATGTACCGGACTTCATTTTCAACGACCACAGAGAGGGGCGTTCTTCTGAATTTTCTCGTCACGGCGTCGTCGCAAGTCAGGAAATATTGCGCTTCCCCCATAACGCCACTAGCTGCGTGGAACGCATCGCGCGGCTTCAACTTGAATTTTCTCACAATCTCCTCGGCAACGGCAAGAGTTTGGTCGCTTGCGGTGTGAATCATTTTACTCAAATCTAGCCAAAGATATTTGAAATTTTGGGATGAAGAGAAGATCGGGAAAAAACTGTATCTCCCGCAAAGGCGCAAAGGCGCTAAGGTTCGGAGATATAAAGTAAACCCTTTTCGTCGTGTGCTTGGCTCAGCCAAACGAATTGGGGCTGATCCGTCCTCTGGCAGAGTCTTGGCGCGATAAATGTTCTTGCAGTCGTTTTGTCCAACATTTCTGAGGTAAGAATCTAGATATGCAAAGAACTTGGTTCTCTTGGTCGGCGAGATGATCCGCCGAAGCTCGAACATCAGGATATCGGAAATGAAGTAGACCGCCTCCTTGTTGCTTATCTTTTCGAGAATGCGTCCGAAAGCCTCGGTTTCTCGGCGAACCCTCGCGCCGGTCTGATCATCGAACGGGCGGCAAAGTACATTGGTGTCTAAATATCAACGGATCGCCACGGCACGGTCCCCTTCGGGTCGTCGTGTTCCTTGATATCATGAAATTGAAAACTTTAGGAAGAGCGCGTGGTGAAATCGGGGCGCGGGACGGGTTCTACAACTCACCGACACTTTTCATTGCCGTCGACCAAAACAAAAACCCGACTAGGTTTGCCCCAATCGAGCTCTCAGAAAATGAGTCGCTGCCACCCCACCGCCCCTTCTCCAGAGCCACTGGCCGAATCACGATGCCTAAATAAAAGCGACCTGCTTATAGGATAAATGCTCCCCCGTTGTCAAGGGGCCAGGGACGGACTGAATTGTTTCGTTTTCACGCTCGGTTTAATTGCAGTTCCAAAGGCGCGTGGTGTAGGGTCACTAACGGGTCTCGATGTGATTGGCGATCTGTTGACGCGTGGCTAGCCAGAGTCTATGTTCGTAATGCATTTACGACGAAACAGGCGATGGCGGCGCGATATGATATAGAATATGTTTTGTCGGGAGGTGAAGCGCCTTGAGCAAACCTGCATATAAAGGGATCGTCAGGGGAGGAACAATTGTGTTTGATCGGGCGGCAGAGCTGCCTGAAGGGGCAGAAGTCTTGGTGACGGAACTCGAAGCAAAGCAGGGTTCACCGCAAACAGTTTTAGCGGTTGTCGATGCCCCGCCTCACGTCAATCCGAAGGACGTCGACGAATTGATGCGGCTTATCGAAAAAGGAAAGCGTCGGGTTCGATACGAAAATCCCCTGACACGAAAGCGCAAACGTTAGGGTGGCGACCTACCTTTTAGACACGACGGCTTTTAGCGCTTTGGTAAAAGAACACCCGCTTGCGAAAACGCGCTTATCCACTCTCGAAGCCACTCATCGTGTCGTCATCTGTACTGTGGTGCGAGGCGAAGTGCTGTACGGGTTGGAACTAATGGCTCACGGCAGAAAAAAGCTGGACCTCGAACGAAAAATCAACGACTTACTCTCGATCCTACCTTGCGTAGCCATCCCTGAAGAGGCGGCGACCTATTACGCTCGTATAAAGCGCGGCACAGAACGTAGAGGCTCTCGGCTAGACGAAAACGATCTTTGGATTGCCGCGACTTCCCTTTCTCTCGGAGCCGTTTTGGTCACCGCTGATTCTGATTTTGAGCGCGTGCGCGGCTTAAAATTGGAGAACTGGGTTGAAGAAAATTCCCCCTAACGCCTCGCTGCCTCGACCAAAAATTTGAGTGAGGCTTCCGTGTCAGGTTTTGATGTTTTGCTTTTCACTTCAGGTTCTCAAACAAATAAGCCCGACTGAATTGTACCCAATCGATCTCTCGAAAAACGAGTCGCTGCCACCCCACCGCCCCTTCTCCAGAGCCACGGGTCGGACAATGCTGTCTAAATCAAACTGACAATCTTATAGGATAAACAGCCCCCCGCTGTCAAACGGCCTGGGAGCTAGGAAAGTTGGTGACCGCTAATCGCACAATATGACATGGAAGGGATGATGCGCGGCGCCGGCTCAGTTGGCCTTCGACTGCTACTTGCTCACACGCCCAGCACGAGCCTCACTCCCTCATCCACGCTGCCCATGATCTGGGGCGAAAGCGTCGCCACCCGTTCGGTCAAGCGGCGCTTGTCCACCGTCAGGAGCTGAGACACGTTGACGACAGAGGGTTTCGGCAAGCCCGAGTGGGAACGGCTAAGCCGCACGTTGCCGCGCGCCTGGGCCAACCCGAGGTTGGAGGTAACGACGGCCACGATGACGGTGGCGATCCGGCTTTCGTTAAATGGATTGGACTGAACGATCAGAACCGGCCGGCGCATCCCCGGCCCTGAGCCGTCGGGCGTGGGCAACGAAGACCACCAGACCGCACCACGTCTCATCGGTGAGTGTTTCCGCCTCAGCTTTCTCAAGGGCAGGATCGACGGCGGAGGAGTGGCGGTTATAGACCTGATTCAAGTTTTCCGTGACGGCCTTCGGATCGTGCGAGATCAAGTAAGAGGCGAGCGCCTCGGCATAGAGGTGGCTTCTGGGTTTCTTGAGCTTTCTGGCCAAACTCTCGGCGTTCTTAAAAAGCGGGTCGGGAATGGAGACGGCAACCTTCATGAGTTTAGGCTATCACCGTGGTATGAATGGCGCAAGGCAAAGGGTTCGGCGACTTTCGGCTTCCGTCTCTGGGGTCGTTATCTTTGACATTAGCTCGCCTACCAACTGTCTTTACCGTCGCCCGACTTAATCTCCAATACACAGTTTACTTCTCCTCTCAACCGCCTGCGCTCTCGACTCTCGACTATGCAACCGTGCGACGAAATACGCGGGTCTTTTCATAATCCACTCGTTACGATTTCTGCTTCATGGCGACGTCGCCTACTTGTCCGTCTGCTCCTTCTGCAATTTCTGCTCCGATGCGCCGGACGGTTGCGGATTTGCCGCTGCCGGCGGCGGACCGGACTCGATCATCGCTTCTCTTTGGGTCGTCACCCACAACCGGTCGATCGTCGTTTGATCCCAAATCGGCTCGCCGTCTTTTTGCATCTTGAGACCAATCCGGCAGGTTTAGACTCACGGGGCTCCGGTTTAAGCTAACGCTTTCCAACTGCATCGTCTCTATGCCTCCATGCGGTCTCCCTTGTTTCCACTCAAACTCCTGACTAAAATGTCTTCCACATGGAAATGGCGCGAGCCATCGAAGCTTTGAAAAAAGCCAGACCCAGAGTCCGACTAAGTTGACTTTAATGATTAGTCCCGAACAATGCTGCAAACCGTCAAAGATCAGCTGGGCCATGAGATTTATCTGACCGATGAACGCTGGAACCACATATGCGAAGAGCATCCGGAAATGCAGGGCTACGAAAACCAGGTGCTGGAGACGATTCAGAGAGGCCGAAGATTTCAAGATTCGGTCCGTCCCGATGTGTTCCTCTATTACCGAGACTTTGATGATTTGCCCGCCGGTAACAATACGATCGTCGCCGTTGTCCGGTTCGGCTTTATTCCGGGAGGCGCCGAGAACAATTTTATCGTAACCGCTTACCAGATCTTTCGGCACAGGAGGTGAGAACCGATGAAAGCCACGCGCATTACCTACGATCCCGATGGAGATATCCTCTACGTTACCTTCGGACAGCCCGCTGCATCTACCGGCTATCAACTCTCGGACCAAATCTTGCTGCGGATCGATCCCAAGACGCAGCGCCCAACAGGTCTGACGATTCGCAATTATTATCATCACGCGATTGCCTCGCGGGAAATTCCGTTGCCGGGAATCGAAGAGCATTCTGATGTTAAGCCGTTGCTGCTGAGCATCCTTGGCTCCGCCCCGGTTAGCCAGTTCCTCAGTGTCACCGCGGGGAAACAGGGAATGAGCGCCACGCTTCTCAGCCCCTCCCTGCAACAAGCGGTCGCCGGCTAGTCCCTCACTGTTCAAGGTTCCAGGCCTGGCCTGAGCATAGTCGAAGGGTTCAAAGTTCAGGGTGCGGAGCGGGGATGTTGAACAGCCGTGGGTGTCAGCCGTGGGTGTCAGGCTTCATAATATTGATTTTATTCCTTACAGATAAGATACCGTTTTTGTCGTCTGGTTCGTGCGTTCAGCCGTTTCACAAAAGTGGTCCGTGCCAGGCTTTTGTATTTTGCTGTTCATCTTCCTGGAAAAGGTGTCAGAAATCTTTTTCCTCCGTCACAGCAGTCGCACGAGCGGTTCTACTTCATTTCCCTCATTCGTCGGAAAACTTGTCACTCCACCTCAGCCATGTTAAATTGCGTAATATAATGAGGATGCAAACCGAAGCTGCTTATAAATACCTTGAGCCACGCCCACACCGGTGGCGCAAAATTCTCTGGATCAAAGGCCGCAACATGCACATCTGGCACCTGGTGGCGACGATGCTGCGCGAGGGAGAAACGCCGGAACAGACGGCCAAGAATTTCGGCTTGCCGGTGGAAGCGGTGCTTGAGGCGATCGACTATTACCAGCGAAACAAGGATCTGGCCGATGCTGAAACCGAAGAAGAGGGTCAACGGCTCCGCGCAAAAGGCCTGCTCTAGGGCCGATGCACCTGTCGCTCTATTTGGACGATTGCGCCGACGATGACACATTAGCAGCGCTTCTGCGTCTGGCGGACCATCAGGTCTCCACGCCACGTATTGCTGGAACCTCAGGTCTCTCGGATAGAGAGCACCTCCATTTTGCTGCGCATAGCGGTTATACATTGCTGACCAAAGATCCTGACGACTTCATGGACCTACATCATCAATGGCTAGCGACGAATCGTACACACTCAGGCATCCTGCTCATTTACGAGGATAAAGACGTAACCAAGAACATGAGCCGCGCCCAAATTGTTTTGGCCATTGATAACCTTGTCGCCTCTGCGCTTCCCATCGCCAATGAAATCCACAATCTTAACCAATGGCGATGGTTATTTGATATTGTCAGAATGCGGGCTAAAGGCCGTGCATGGCACCTTTTTAGCCGATTCCGAACTGATGGCACGACGTAGCCGGTCCCTGTTACGGACGCATCGCGCAGACGACATCCACCACCGCAGGCTTTCCGTCCTTAACTACCTTGAGCGCCTCACGCAGCACCTTGGGTAGTTCTCCCGGCGCCGTGACGGGTCCCGTGCTCCAGATTCCAAAGGAACGCGCAGTTGTGGCAAAGTCTACTTCGGGCTCTTCGATCCGAATGCCGAAAACTTTGTTCTCGACGGGCCTGCCCCTGAGCTGAGCCATGCGCTCCTGATGCTCCTCATCGTTGTAGTAAGAGCGGTTGCTGAAAATGACGATGAGCAGGGGGATGCTATAGTGGCAGGCCGTCCAAAGCCCGCTGAGCGTAAAAAGCAGGTCCCCGTCCGGTTGGAAATCGACGCAAATCTTTCCTGAGTTTTTCAGCGCAAGAGCGGCGCCCAATGATGCCGGCAGGCCGTAACCCAAGCCGCCTCCTTTGAACTTGCCGAGCATCTGGTTGAATTTGTCGGCGTCGAAGTAGAGGTTCTCCGCGCCGTAGCGGGTGCTGTTGGTGTAAACCCAATCCTCGTTTTTCAGCACCGTGTTGAGCTCGGTAAAGAGCCGGCTCAGGGCGATGGGTTTGTTGTCCCATTCTTTTTTGGTCTTTGCGTCCCGGACTCTGTCTTGCTCTCCATGGATCTTTTCCCACTCGGCCCTTCTTTGAGCGATGGTCGGGGCGAGCTTCGCCAGCGTCTCTTTTTCTTCCCGCAGCCGTCGCAGGATCTCGGGTAGAAATACCGAGGTGTCGGCCAGCATCGAAAGATCCGCCTGGCGCAGCCGGTTAAATTCCTGCGACCAGGCGCGCACCAGCAGATCGTCCAGGGCAACGTTGATCACCTTCCCTTGAGAAGGCAGCAAGTTGACAATTCCGCGTTTTCCCTTCTCTTGGATTCTTCGCGACACGGCGCTTTCCAAATCCGGCACATCGAGCGCCAGGACGAGATCGGTTTGCGGTATGGCCTCTCGTTCCATGCCCGTGAGATTGAGGGGATGGCGACAGGGAAAATTAAACCGGCCGTTCTGATCGAACACCGGGATGGCGAGAAGTTCGGCGAGCTCTCTTAGAGCGTTGAAGGCCGTTTCATTTCTGCCTGTCCAGTCCGTGACGATTACCGGCCATTTAGCTTCAAGAAGCCAGCGCAGGGTCCTATCGATGCCCTCCTCGGGCGCCTGGATGGGAAGAGCGGCGGGATAGCGATCGAGGGAAATGATAGGAAAATCACCGTCGAGCTTTTTCTCCTGGACATCGGCGTCATAGCAAATATAAACCGGCCCCATCGGGTCCGCCGTGGCCAGGCGGTAGGCGCGGATGAAAGATTCCGGAACCGCCTCGACGCTCCCCGGTTGATCGTCCCATTTGACGAAATCCCGCACCAGGTTTCCTTGCACCATGGCGGTATGAACCCAGTCAATGCGCGGCCGGCGATGCGCCGTGTCCGTGGGGCCCGTGCCGCCCAAAACGATGACCGGCAGCCGGTCACACCAGGCATTGTAAATGGCCATGCTGGAATGCTGGAGCCCAACCACATTGTGGACCGCCGCCGCCATCGGCTTTCCTTTGGCCCTGGCGTAGCCGTGGGCGACGCCGACGGCGATCTCCTCATGGGGGCAAAGAATCATCTCGGGCATGCGATTGCCGCCGTAATTGACCAGGGAGTCATGCAGACCGCGGTACGAAGAGCCTGGATTCAGCGCGATATATTCGATCTCGAATGCCTTGAGCATATCGACGATGACATCCGACCCCCACTCGGGTCTGGGTCTTTCAACGGGTGCCGGTTTGTTCATGATTCACTCCTTTTGCGCAAATTTCCCGGGAGCCGAAGACTCTCGGATTCGGATATTGCTCGCGCAAAGTCCGCAAAGGACGCCAAGGTGACAGGCCGAAGCCAGTCATCCCGAGCGAATGCGAGGGATCTAAGAAAGATTTCTCCCCCGTGGAGTTGCGGCCCATTACTCCACGGGGTCGAAATGACAAGAGGTCGTTCTTTGCGAGCCTAGCCTGGATTTCCACGGAGGGTAATTCCCCTAAGGATTTGCTGCATCGAGCGACAAATCGGCGTGACATGTCAGGCGAGCATTCGTAGGGCTAAGCCGTTCCACCATGGCACCTTCACCGGCGAGTCGAGTATACCGGAGTCGATGATGATGGGGAGGTGGGCGCGACGATGGAAGCGCACCGTCACCTCAGAGGCTCCCACGGTGACGGTTGCGGGCATGTTGATTAGGTCGCGGAAGATGTGGCCCGCCTGGGCGTCCGCGTAACCGCGCATTTTATGGCCCAGTTTCCGGTACAGCCCGCTGGCGATGATCAGGAGCGCCATGTCGAAGTCCACTTTGATGCCGACGGACGAGGAGAGCGCGTTGATGTGGAAGAATCGGACCGCGTCGGACAGAGCGTTCTCGATGAGCATCCGCTTGGCGTAGCGAGTGATGACGTTCTTGGCGCTCTTGCTGTCGTTGGTCAGCAAGATCGTTGATTCCTCGTGTCCGAGATCCGTGATGAACATCTGACGGAAGTTGCGCTCCGCGATCTGCACGGACTGTTCGTAGACCTTGGGGAAGCGATACTTGCGAGTGGGCACGTCGAGTTCGACCTCACGAAACGCGGAGGCTGGCAGGAGGGCGACCTCCTTCTTGAGCGCGGGAGATCGCGCCCGGAGTGTCATGAAGGTGATGCCCATCTTGTCCAGACGCGCCAGATTGGCCAGCGTCGTCAGCTTTGAGTCGAAGACAAGGTGGTGCGGGAGCTCACCGTGGACGCGCTTCCAGAAGGCGATGAACTTGAAGATCTCCTCGGACTCATCTCCTTTGCGCAGGTCGGCGTTGGAGTAGCAGAAGGCGCGACCGTCAATATCTTGGGCGAGGAAGGTGAGCACGCTCTTCTGACGCCGGCTGCGCATCGCGACGAAGTGGCACTGCACGAGCAGGTGCTCGCCGTAGTAGGGGATGGAGTGGAAGTCGAGGTTGAAGGACTCGCCTTTGAAGAGCCCGTCGCCGTCGATCTGCTTGTGGTAGGCCGTCTGGAGGTCGACGATCTGCTGGTGACCCACACGAGAGGAGTATTCGGACAAGAAGCTGCGCTTGGGGATGACGTTGAGACC
>Ga0326597_10015356_pt1 | contig 10011 bp, 6 predicted proteins | sample RVTome_12_FD_203789 | JGI IMG/M metagenome (GOLD analysis project Ga0326597, IMG submission 203789) | Soil microbial communities from uranium-contaminated site in the Upper Colorado River Basin, Wyoming, United States - RVT100D185 | ecosystem: Environmental > Terrestrial > Soil > Contaminated >...
CGGCCGCGCCGCGTGCCGAGCTGGAATCCCATGACGTCTCCCTCCCCTGATGCCGCCACGACCGCGTCCGCTGGTCGAACCCCGACCGATTCTCGCGCCGCGCGCCCGGTGCGTCAACGCGGGCGCGACGTGGGCGCCGTCTCGCGCCGTGGTGACCGTTGCGCTAGACTCTGCACCCGTCGACCTCATGGAGACGTTCATGCCCGAGCCGTTCCCGCTGTCGCAGCGCGCGCAGGTCATGCCGGCCTCGCCGATCCGGCGCTTGGCGCCTCTGGCGACCGTCGCGCGCCAGGCGGGGAAGACGATCTACGCGCTCAACATCGGCCAACCCGACATCCCGACGCCGCCGCAGATCCTGGAGCGCCTGCGTTCCTACGCCGCGGCGAACGTGCCCTACGGCCCCTCGCAGGGCCTGCCCGAGTTCATCGAGGCCCTGCGGCGGTACTACGCGGACGCGGGCCTGGCGCTCGAGGCTCACGAAATCTTCGTGACGACCGCGGGGAGCGAGGCGGTGCTGTTCACGCTCGGCGCGCTGTGCGACCCGGGGGACCAGGTCCTGGTGTTCGAGCCCTTCTACACGAACTACAACGGCTTCGCCGCGATGATGGGGGTGGAGCTGGTGCCGGTCACGACCCGCGCCGAGGACGGCTACCACCTGCCGCTCCGCGGCGCGATCGAGGCGAAGATCGGGCGACGCACGCGCGCCGTCCTGATCTGCTCGCCCAACAATCCCACCGGGACCGTCTATGGCGATGCCGAGATGGAGATGCTCGGGAGCATTTGCCGCGAGCGCGGGCTCTACCTGGTGGCCGACGAGGTGTACCGCGAATTCGTCTACGATGGCCGCACCCAACGGTCCGCGCTCACGCTGTCCGGGCTCGACCAGCAGGTGATCCTGTGCGACAGCGTGTCCAAGCGCTATTCGCTGTGCGGCGTGCGGGTCGGCAACATCGTCAGCCGCAACCGGGCGTTCCTGGATGCGGTGCTGCGCTTCGGCCAGGCGCGGCTGTGTCCGCCCACGCTGGGGCAGGTGGCGTGCACCGCGCTCACCGAGGTGCCGGCGAGCTACATCCAGGGCGTGGTTGCCGAATACCAGCGCCGCCGCGACGTGGTGTTCGACGCGCTGGCGTCGGCCCCCGGCGTGCTGGTGCGCCGGCCGGAGGGCGCCTTCTACATCTGCGCGCGACTGCCGGTGGACGACGCCAATGCATTCGCCGAGTTCCTGCTGCGCGACTTCGATCTCGGCGGTGAGACCGTGGCGGTCGCCCCGGCGGACGGCTTCTACGCCACGCCGGGTCTCGGGCGCGACGAGGTGCGCATCGCCTACGTGCTCGAGGAGCCGAAGCTGCGGCGGGCGATGGAGGTGTTCCGCGCCGCCCTCGCGGTCTATCCCGGCCGCGTCGCGAACGCCGTGCGTCGCTAGCGCGCGCGTCGACCCCGCCCGGCGCGGGGAACTAGGCGAGCACCTGGATGTTCTTCTTCGCGCAGATCTCCTTCAATTGCTTCGGCCACACGCTGACGCTCACCTCGCCGAGGTGCGCCTTGCGGAGCAGGAGCATGGTCGTGCGGGACTGGCCGATTCCCCCGCCGATCGAGAGCGGGATCCGGTCGTCGAGGATCGCTTGGTGGTACGGGAGCTTGAGGAAGTCGAGCTGGCCGCTGATCTCGAGCTGCTGCCTGAGCGTGTCCTTGTTGACCCGGATCCCCATCGAGGTCAGCTCGTGGCGGCGCTTGGTCACCGGATTCCACACCAGGATGTCGCCGTTCAGGCCGTGCATCGGCCGCCCGTCCTCCGACCGCGTGGGCGTCACCCAGTCGTCGTAGTCCGCCGCGCGCATCTCGTGCGGGTAACCGTCCCCCAGCACCCAGCCGATGCCCACGATGAAGACGGCGGGGTGCTTCTGGAGAACCTGCGTCTCGCGCTGCTTGCGCGGCAGGTCGGGGTACATCGCCAGCAGATCCTCGGCATGGAGGAAAGTGAGCTCGTCGGGGAGACTCGGGAAGCGGTCGGTCCTGAGCTTCGGAAACTCGCCCTGGATGAACGTCTCCGCGCCTTTGATGACCCTCCAGATACGGCGCACGGTGTCCTTGAGGTAGTCGAGGGTGCGCTGCTCGGCGCTGATGACCTTCTCCCAGTCCCACTGATCCACGTAGGCGCTGTGGTCGTGGTCGAGGAAGTAGTCCTTCCGCACCGCGCGCATGTCGGTGTTGATGCCCTCCCCGACATCGCACTGGAATTGCCGAAGCGCCATCCGCTTCCACTTGGTGGCCGCCTGGACGACCTGGGCGTCGATCCGCCGGTCGAGACCCAGTCCGCACGGGAACTCGATCGGCGTGCGCGAGCCGTCGCGGTCGAGGTAGTCGTTGACGCCGCTCTCGCGGGTGACGATGAGCGGCACCTCGACCGTGAACAGGTTGAGCTCGCGGTTGAGGTGGTCCTCGATGTAGCGCTTGAGCGCGCGGAGTGCGAGCTGGGTCTCCTTGGGATCGAGCAGCGACCGGTAGTCGGTGGGCAGGATCTTTTCGACTTCCTGATAGGTGCTGATCCCCGGCCCGGCGAGGTCAGCCTGCTTGCCCGTGCTCATGGTGGAACCTCCCTGGTGGGCCCCGAGGGCCTCGGATCGGCGCCGCGGCCTGCCCGGCCCGTACCGGCCCAGGCGTAGTGCGCGCGGCTCGGCGGTAGCGAAACGCAATCCACATGCCAGCATCGGATCGCGCCCGCCGCGTACGATACACCGCGCAGCCGGCTCCTGGTGCGCCCATCGCGGGGCCCGGGACGCCGGGGCGGGCGCCGGCGGGTGACAGAGTTGCCGCCCGGGCGGCCCTTCTGTCAGTCCGAGCCCCGCTTCGATCCCGCCGGCACGCCGCCGGCGCCGCCCGCGCCCGACGCCCGGCGAGCCGCCATCCGGCTACCCTTCGCCCATCGCCGCGGCGAATCGCGGCGGCGGGCGGGGGGGGCCGCGTTGCTCGTCACCGGGGCAGCCTCTAGACTGAATGGGGCGTGCTCTCGACCATGCGGCGGCTGGCGTGGAAGAGTAAGGACGCAGGACCGGGGACGGTTGCGCAGCGGGGGGAAACGATGTGGATGGCGACCGGCCGCGGGGGTGATCCGGGCGCGGGCGAAACCCTGCGCGGTGTGTTTCTGATCGTCGTCGCGGGGCTGGTGCTCGGCGGGTCCTTCAACGCACTCGGTCTCGCCAGCCGGCCCCCGCATGGTCTCGCATGGGTGGCGGCCGCGGACACGACGCGGAGCCTCGAAGCACTGCAGGCCGCGACCCTCACCGCGATCGTCGACAGCGTGCCGCCGGCGGCGGGCGTGATACCGCCGCAGGAGGTGCGGACTGCGGCCGAGCCGCCGCCTCCATCGCTCTCCGCGCCGTCGTCCCGCCGGCCGTCGGCAGAGCCGTCCGGTCCCGCGGCCCTTTCAGAGGGCCGGCCCAGCGCACAGGCCCCGGACGGAGCATCCGCGGCGCCGGCTCCTACCGTGACCGCGACGCGCCCCGCCCGCGTGTCCAGGCCGCCGGCGCTCACCTCGGTTCCGGCCGCGCCGCCGCCGGTGATCCCGGACGTGCCGGGGCCGCTGACGATCGAGCTCGCCACGCTCAAGCGACTCTACGACGCCGACGCGGTGATGGTGATCGACGCGCGCGCCGCGGACGAATACGCCGCGGGGCACATCGCGGGCGCGCTCAACCTGCCTTACAACGACGCCCTCGCCGAGCCCGCGCGCGTGGCGCGCCTCGACCCGCGGGGTCGTCCCATCGTCGTCTACTGCGACGGCGGAACCTGCGAACTCTCGATGGATCTCGCGAAGCTCCTGGTCGAGTCGGGCAAGCGCCGGGTGCTGGTCTACGAGCGGGGCATCGCCGGTTGGGAGGCGGCGGGCTACGCGCTGGCCCACGGGCCGGAGCCGGGGGCTCGGCCATGAGCCGCATCCTGGCATTCGTCTCCTCGCCGCCGGGTATCCGGATCAGCCGGATCGCCGTCGGGCTGGTGATGCTCGCCGCGGCGCTGGCCAAGATCGGTGGGCCCGCCTCGTTCGCCGCGCAGATCCGGCACTTCCGGATGCTGCCGGACGGGCCCGAGAATCTGCTGGCGATCACGCTGCCCTGGATCGAGCTGCTCGCCGGGCTCGCGCTCGTGGCCGGCGTCCGCGCCCGGGCGGCGGCGTGGCTCTCGCTGGGACTCATGGCCGTTTTCACGCTCGCGGTGGGGCAGGCGCTGGGGCGCGGCCTGGACATCGAGTGCGGCTGCTTCGGCACCGCCGACGCCTCGCGCGTCGGGACGTCGAAACTGCTTCAGAACCTCGCCATCCTCGTGGTGGCCTGGATCGCGTCCCAACGCTCGCGCTGATCGCGTTCCCCGCCCGACGGGCACGCGGGCGGCGCCCCCGGGATCTCGCTCACGGGATCATCGCCAGCCGGCGCGTGGTACTCCCGCCCGGCCACTCGAGGCGCACGAAGTAGAGCCCGGGCCGCGCCCGGCCGCTCGCGGTCGTCCCGTTCCACGGTTTGGGGTAGCGCCCGGGCGGGTAGACTCCGTCCGCGAGCAGCGCCAGTTGGCGCCCTTGCAGGTCCAGCACGGTGAGCCGCACGTGCGCCTCGCGCGTAACGGTGAACTCGACCTCGACGGGGCCGGTGCTCGGGTTGGGCACGAGCGACTCGAGCGCGAATGCGCGCACCGGCTCGACCGCGGTCACGACGAGCGGGCCGAAGGTGAGCGTGCTGCCGTCCTGATGCGTTACCACCAAGTGATAGAGATAGGTCCGCCCCGGCTCGACCCCGCGGTCGAGCAGGACGATGGTCGCGGCCAGGTCGCGCCGCGCCGCGGCCACGGGAGTCCACGGCCCGCCCGCCGCATCCGCGCGTTCCAGTCGCCAGCCGGTGATCCGATCGGGCTCGCCGAACTCGAGGCGCAGCTCGACGCCCTCCCCGATCCAGGTCGCCTCGAACAGCGACAGCAGGGTCGGGCTTCCGGTTTCGGTGAAGGTGACGCGCCGGTCCACGCCCGGCCCGGGCAGGGTGACCGGTTGCAGCGTGCCCGACGGCCAGCGCACGAACAGCGAGTCGATCGCGGTCGCGGGCCCGAGGCCGAACGAGGCCACCAGCGCGTCCTGCGAGCCGTAGCCCGAGCCGCCCGACAGCTCGCGGGTCCGCGTCACCCCGCCCGCCACGACCGTGACCCGCGCCCCGATCCCGGCGCGGTTGGACACCGTCCCCCAGAGCCCGACCTGGAGCCAGTGGTTGTTGCTCGCCAGGTCGTTGCGAAGCAGCTTGTTCGCCTGGCCGCTCTTGGCGAGGTAGAGGTCGAGGTCGCCGTCGTTGTCGTAGTCCCCCCAGGCCACCGCGACGCCGAAGCCCGCGTCGGCCAGCGGTGTGTCGCCCGCGACGTCCACGAAGGTGCCGCCCCCGTCGTTGCGGAACAGCCGGTCGGCGGAGCCGTAGTCGGCGAGGTAGAGGTCGAGATCGCCGTCGTTGTCGTAGTCGCCCCAGGTCGCGCCGCGGCCGTTGCCGGTGTCGGCGAGCGGGCCGCTGGTGGCGTCCACGAAGGTGCCGTCGTCGTTGCGGAACAGCCGGTTCGCCGCCCCCAGGAAGTTGACGAGATAGAGGTCGAGGTCGCCGTCGTTGTCGTAGTCGCCCCACGCCGCGCCGCGGCCCGGGCCCGCGTCGGCGAGCGGGCTGCCCGGGGCGACGTCCACGAAGGTGCCGCCGTCGTTGCGGAACAGCCGATTCGCCTGGCCGAAGTTCACGAGATAGAGGTCGAGGTCGCCGTCGCCGTCGTAGTCCGCCCAGGCCACGCCCTGGCCATTGCCCGCGTCGGCCAGCGGGGTGCCGGGGGCCACGTCCACGAACGTGCCGCCGTCGCTGCGGAAGAGACGGTTCGCCGAGCCGAAGTTGGAGAGATAGAGGTCGAGGTCGCCGTCGCCGTCGTAGTCGCCCCATGCCACGCCCTGGCCGGGGCCGGCGTCGGCGAGCGGCGTGCCGGCCGCGACATCCACGAACGTGCCGCCGCCGTCGTTGCGGAAGAGACGGTTCGCCGAGCCGTCGTTGGCGAGGTAGAGGTCGAGATCGCCGTCGTTGTCGAAGTCGCCCCACGCCACCGCGCGGCCGTTGCCGTCGTCGCCGAGCGGGCCGCCGGTGATGTCCACGAAGGCACCGCCGTCGTTGCGGAACAGCTTGTTCGCCTGCCCTGCGTTGGCGAGGTAGAGGTCGAGGTCGCCATCATTGTCGTAGTCGCCCCAGGCCACGGCCGCGCCCGAGCCCAGGTCGCCCAGCGGGCCGCGGGTGGCATCGGTGACGCCGCTCTCCACCACCGTGATCGCCTGGTCCACCGCCGGAGGAGGGGTCACCACCTGCACGATCCCGTTCGGCCAGCGCACCTTGAGCCGGGTGATGGCGGTCGCGTTTCCCAGGCCGAACGAGGCGACCGGCGCGTCCTGCGATCCAAGGGCCGCGCCGCCCGACAGCTCGCGGATCATGGTGACGCCGCCCACCCGCACCTCGACCCGCGCCCCGATCGCGGCCCGGTTCGAGAGCATCCCGCGCAGCTTCACCTCGAGCCAGTGACTCCCGTTCGGCGTGACGTTGCGGAACAGCATGTTCGCCGAGCCGTAGCTCGAGACGTAGAGGTCAAGGCGGCCGTCGTTGTCGTAGTCCCCCCACGCCACGCCCTGGCCCCGGCGGATGCTGGTGAGCGGCGCGCCGGCCACGTCCACGAACCTGCCGCCCCCGTCGTTGCGGAAGAGACGGCTCGTCGGGCCGCCGGGGACGACGCACAAATCGAGGTCGCCGTCGTTGTCGTAGTCGCCCCATGCCGCGCCCACCGCGGCGGTCGCGCCGCCCAACGGGGTGTCGCCGGCCACGTCCACGAACGTGCCGTCGCCCTGGTTGTGGTACAGACGGTTCGCGACGCCGTCGTTGCCGACGAAGAGGTCGAGGTTGCCGTCGTTGTCGTAATCCCCCCACGACGCGCAGGCGCTGGCCAGGACCGGGTCGGCCAGCACGCCGGTCGTGGCGTCCACGAACACGCCGTCGCCCTCGTTGCGAAGCAGCTTGTTCGACTGATTCACGTTGACGATGTAGACGTCGAGGTCGCCGTCGTTGTCGTAGTCCCCCCACGCTGCGCCGGCGCTGACGCCCGGATTGCCCAGGGTGTTGGTCGTGGCGTCCACGAAGGCGCCGTTGCCCAGGTTCCGGAACAGCCTGTTGGACTGGCTGTAGTTGACGAGGTAGAGATCGAGGTTGCCGTCGTTGTCGTAGTCCACCCACGCGACGCCGACGCCGTAGCCCGTACCGACCAAGGGTGCCCGCGTGACGTCCACGAACGCGCCGTTGCCTTCGTTGCGGAACAGCCGGTTCGTCGAGAGGATGTTGGCGACGAAGAGGTCGAGGTCCCCGTCGTTGTCGTAGTCGCCCCAGGCTGCGGCCGTGCTCAGATGCGTGTCGCCCAACAAGCCGCTCGTGGCATCCACGAACGTGCCATTCCCCTCGTTGCGGAACAGCTTGTTCGGCCCGCCGTAGTTCGCGAGGTAGAGGTCGAGGTCGCCGTCGTTGTCATAGTCTCCCCACGCCACGCCCGCGCCGAAGCCCCGGTCACCCAGCGGACCCGTCGTGGCGTCCACGAACTGGGCGAACACGCGCGCCGCGCCCAGCGTCAGCGCGAGGCTCGCGGCGAGGATCGGGCGGCCGGAGCGCGCGAGGAGTGGGGTGATGGACGGCCAACGCATGGCATGGCTCCTCGGGACGGTCCGGGCGGGCACCAACGAACACCGCGACGGTCTGCCGCACGCCGGCGGCGTTCCGGTCCGGCCCAGAGGACCAGGGTGGCGCACGGGGACGCGAGCGATCGCCTTTGCGGCGGGGGATGATTCGAGAGCTTATCGCACCGGCGCGCCAAACCAGCAGGGAGTCTTTCCCCCACTTCGCAAGTCCTGACGCCTGAGGGCGATCGGAACTGGCGGCCGGCGGGCGGGCGTTGGGGTCCGCCCCAGCGCCGCGCCTCGGCCAATCGCCGCCGCCGCGCGAATCGGAAGGCGGGATCCGCGGGGCCCCCGCGCCCGTGCCCGGGTTGAAACCGGCGTCGCCCGGGCGCACCCTGGTTCCATGTGCCCGATCACCTATGCCGGTGCGGTGCAGCTCGACGAGTTTCGCTGGATGCTGCCCAAGGAAGGCGGCATGCGCGTGCCGGGAGTGCTGTTCGCAGACCGGCCGCTGCTCGAGAAGATGCTCTCCGACCGCACGCCGCAGCAGGTGAGGAACGCCGCGCACCTGCCGGGCATCCTCGAGGCCTCGATCGCCATGCCGGACGCGCATTGGGGCTACGGCTTGCCGGTGGGGGGCGTGGTCGCCACCGATCCGGAGGAGGGGGTCATCTCGCCGGGCGCGGTGGGCTACGACATCGGCTGCGGGGTGCGGCTGCTGCGCAGCCGCCTCACGCGCGCCGAGCTCGCGCCGCTGGTCGAGCGCCTCGCCGACGCCCTCTTCCGCAACGTGCCGTGCGGCGTGGGCTCCTCGGGCGCGGTACGCGTCGCCCCCCGCGAGCTGGAACGGGTGCTGCGCGACGGCGCGGGATGGGCGGTGCAGCGCGGGTTCGGAACCGCCGGCGACCTCGAGCACTGCGAGGAGGGCGGCGTGCTCGAAGGCGCCGACCCGGACGCGGTGAGCCAGGCCGCCCACCAGCGGGGCCGTGGCCAGCTCGGCACGCTCGGCTCGGGCAATCACTTCCTCGAGGTGCAGGAGGTGGAGCAGGTTTACGACGAGCGGGCCGCCGCCGCGCTCGGCATCGCGCGTGGCGAGGTGACGGTGATGATCCACTGCGGCTCGCGCGGGCTCGGGCACCAGGTGTGCACCGACCACGTCCGGGACGTCTCGCGCAAGCTCGCCGGCTGGGGCATCGTGCTGCCCGACCGCCAGCTCGCCTGCGCGCCGCTCGCCTCGCCCGAGGCCCAGGCGTACGTCGGCGCCATGCGCGCCGCCGCGAACTTCGCCTGGGCCAACCGCCAGTGCATCGCCGACGGCGTGCGGCGCGCCTTCAGCGAGACGCTGGGCCGCGGGCCCGCCGACCTCGGGCTCTCGCTGGTCTACGACGTTGCGCACAACATCGCCAAGTTCGAGCATCACGAGACCTCGGCCGGCCGGGTGCGCTGCCTGGTGCATCGCAAGGGCGCCACGCGCGCGTTCCCGGCGGGCCACCCCGACGTCCCCGCAGCCTACCGCGCGGTGGGGCAGCCGGTGCTGGTTCCGGGCGACATGGGGCGTTACAGTTACGTGCTGATCGGCAGCCAGGGCGCGATGCGATACGCCTTCGGCTCGACCTGCCACGGGGCGGGCCGCCAGATGAGCCGCACGCAGGCGGTGCGCGATACGCGCGGGCGCGACCTGGTGCAGGAGCTGCGCGAGCTGGGCGTGGTGGTGCGCTACGAAGGACGCGACACGCTGCGCGAGGAGACGAGCGAGGCCTACAAGGACGTGGCGGACGTGGTGCGGGTGGTCCAGGGCGCGGACCTGGCCCGACCGGTGGCGCGGCTCAAGCCCTTCCTGGTAGTGAAGGGGTAAGCTCCTCATCCGGCCGCTCGGCACCGCCGTTCACCGGCGGACGGCCACCGTTCGCCGGAAACCGCGCGCCACGAATGCGATTGGGCCGTAACCTGCTCCGTGACGCCCGAAGCGGGGGCGGAAGGGAGGAGCACGATGGACGGCGAGAAGGGGAGTGGCGTGACGAAGTCGATGATCTGGGGGGCGTTCCTGATCGCCCTCGGCACGGTGATGCTCCTGGAGCGCCTCGCGGTCCTCGCGGTCCCGCCGGCGACCCAGCTCTGGCCCACGATCCTGATCGCGCTCGGCATCGCGCGGTTCGTGGAGGGGCGCATCGGGGCCGGACTGACCTGGGTGCTGGCGGGCGGCTGGCTCCTGGCGTGCGGCTTCGGCTGGCTGGGACTGACCTACGACAATTCCTGGCCGCTGCTGCTGGTGGCGCTGGGAGTGGGGATCGTGGCGCGCGGGCTCAGGCATG
>Ga0326597_10015358_pt1 | contig 10011 bp, 6 predicted proteins | sample RVTome_12_FD_203789 | JGI IMG/M metagenome (GOLD analysis project Ga0326597, IMG submission 203789) | Soil microbial communities from uranium-contaminated site in the Upper Colorado River Basin, Wyoming, United States - RVT100D185 | ecosystem: Environmental > Terrestrial > Soil > Contaminated >...
AACAGCGGCGTCACCAGCAACGTGCCGCCCTGCAGGTTCTTGGCGTCGCCGAGCGCGGCCACCGTCACGTCGATGCGGGTCCCCTGTCCGGAAAAGGACGGGAGGTTCGCCGTCACCATCACGGCGGCGACGTTCTTTGTGTTGATGTTGGTGCCGCGCGTGTTCACACCAAGCCGTTCCAGCATGGTCTGCAGGCTCTGCTGGGTGAAGGGTGCGTTTCTGAGCGAATCGCCGGTTCCGTCCAGCCCAACCACCAGGCCGTATCCGATCAATTGGTTATCGCGGATGCCCTCGACGTCGGTGAGGTCCTTGATGCGCGAATAGGCCGCCGCGTGCAGGGGCGTCAGCGCGACGAGCGCGGCGGCGATCACGGCAAGCGCATGGACAAGGGCGCGGGACATCGGGAATCCGGGTTCTGGTCGGGTTCCTCCCTGCCAATTCCGTGCCGCGGGCAGCACGAAAGAATATCTAATAAAATCAATATACTAACTCCGAAATGGCGGGTGCGGAACCGCTCTCCCGGCAAGCTTTGCCGGGCGGGAATCGCCGCGTCGCCATGCGGCTAAGCGCGCGAGCCGACACGCGAGCGCCGGTGCGACTGACATCGGCGCCGGAGGTGGTCTATGAAGATGGCAGCATCGTATGGACGCCGCGCACGGGAAGCCATGTCGTCATCGCGCATTTCGCCCGACAGCTACGATCTCGTCATCCTTCGGCATGGCGAGAGCGAATGGAACAAGAAGAATTTGTTCACGGGCTGGCGCGAGGTGGGCCTGACGCCCGAGGGCGAGGACGAAGCCAGGAGAGCCGGTCGCGCGCTCCGCCGGGACGGGTTTTGCTTCGATATCGCCTACACCTCGCTTCAGAGCCGCGCGATCAAGACGCTTTGGCTCGCGCTCGAAGAAATGGATCTGATGTGGCTTCCGGTGGTGAAGCACTGGCGGCTCAACGAACGCCATTACGGCGCGCTGCAAGGATCGAACAAAGCGGAAGCCGCGGAGAAATTCGGCGAAACCCAGGTCAAGCTTTGGCGGCGGAGCTACGACGTACCCCCGCCGCCTGTCGCCCTCGATTCCCCGGACTATCCGAAATTCGACCCGCGCTATGCGTTGCTCGGCGATGCCGAGCTGCCGCGCAGCGAAAGCCTCAAGGACGTGCTGGCCCGGGTCATGCCCTATTGGGAAGGCACAATCCTTCCCGATATCAAGTCCGGCCGGAAAGTGCTGATCGCGGCCCACGGCAATTCGCTGCGTGCACTCCTCAAGCATCTGGAAGGGTTGAGCGACGAGGAGATCGTCAATGTGAATCTACCGACGGGAATCCCCAAGGTGTACAAGCTGAATGCGAAGTTCACCGCGGCGGAGGCGCATTTTCACGGCGACCCGGATGAGATTCAGGCCAGGATCGATGTGGTCGCGGCGCAGACTAAGCGCAAATAGCGTGCGGCGCGCGCTCGCGGCCGTTCTTCTTGCGGCCGCTCTTGTTTCGGTTGCGCGCGCGCAGGAGGCTGGCGAGGAGCCGCCGTCGGCGACGTCGAGCGGCGCGGTGGAGGAACGCTATGGCGCCGCCAGGCGCGCGCTCGAGGAACGCCGCGCCGCCGAGGCATCGGCGAAAATCGAACGCGACAGGCTGGCGAACGAGGCCCAGTCGCTGCGCATCCGTCTCATAGCGACGGCCGAGCGTGTACAGACGCTGGAGGTGGAACTCGAGGACATCGCCTCCAAGCTCGTCACGATGGAGAATGACGACAAGCGTCTTTCCGCGTCGTTCGCCGCCGACCGCGAAACGGTGGCCAAACTTCTGGCCGTGCTCCAGCGCCTCGAGGGCGATGCGCCGCCCGCCCTCGTGATGCATGCCGACGATTCGCTGGCGGCCGCGCGCGGCGCGATGCTGTTGGGCGCGTTTCTTCCGACACTCTACGATCGCGCCGCCAAGCTCGCGCTTCGCCTGCGGGCCTTGCGTGATGCGCGCGCAGCCCTCATCGAGAAGCGCCGCGAGGCGTCGCAGACCGCCCAGGCGCTCGAGGGTGCGCGCGCCGATCTCGAAGCGCTTCTCGACGAACGCCACCGCCAGGCCGAAGAGGCCGGGCGTCAATACGAAGAGGTTCACGCCCTGTCCACCGCAGCCGCGCGCGAAGCTGGGGACCTCAAATCCCTGCTTGAACGCATCGCCGCGTTGCGCCGGCAGGACAGTGGGCGCACCGTGACGGTGGTCGGTCCGAAAACGACGTCGCGCGCGGTTCCGCCCAAGCGCGGCGCTTTGTTAAGACCCGTGATCGGAACTTCACGCCCGGGGGGGCCGATCATGGCGGGCGGCACGCGGTCGCCGGGGCTGGAATTCTCGGCCAAATCGGGCGCCCAGGTCGTGGCGCCGGCCGATAGCGAAGTTGTGTTTGCCGGGCCTTACCATAACTTCGCCAATGTCTTGATATTAGAAATCGGCGGCGGATACCATATTCTGCTGGCGGGGTTGGGCCGGCTGGATGTCGGTACCGGCGATGTGTTGCTTGCGGGGGAACCCGTGGGAATCATGCCGGACACGCAGACGGCGGCGCTTTATCTTGAGCTGCACCTGGCGGGTGGACCGATCGATCCGACCCCCTGGATGGCGGCGGAGCTGAGAAAGGCAAAAGGCACATGAAGCGTATCGCAGGTATGGGACTGGGCGTCGCCCTCGGCTTTGCCGCGGCGCTCTCTCTGTTTCCGGCGGCGGAAGGCGCCAGCGTGCTTTCGGCCTATCGCCAGCTCGATCTTTTCGGCGACGCGTTCGAACGCGTGCGCGCCAATTATGTGCGGGAGGTCGAGGATTCCGAACTTGTCGGATCCGCGATCAAGGGCATGGTCAGCGCGCTCGATCCGCATTCGAGCTATCTCGACGCCAAGAGCTTCGCCGACATGCAGGTGCAGACGCGCGGCGAATATGGCGGACTTGGCATCGAAGTCACGATGGAAGAGGGCTTGGTAAAAGTCGTCTCTCCGATCGACGATACGCCGGCCGCGCGCGCGGGCGTGCAGTCGGGCGATTTCATCACCCATATCGACGGCGAGCCGATCCAGGGCATCGAGCTCGACCAGGCGGTCGAAAGAATGCGCGGGCCCGCAAACACCAAGATCACGCTTACGATCATGCGCGAGACGGCGAAAAAGCCGTTCGATGTCACGCTGACGCGCGCCAATGTCAAGATTCAGAGCGTCCGTTTCCGCCGCGAAGGCGACGTCGGCTATGTTCGCATCACGGCCTTCAGCGAACAGACCGATGCCGGCCTCATCAAGGCGCTGCGCGAACTCAAGAAGGAGGTCGGCCCGGGCCTCAAAGGATACGTCCTCGATCTGCGCAACAATCCGGGCGGCCTCCTGGATCAGGCGATCGCGGCGAGCGACGCCTTTCTGGACGGTGGCGAGGTCGTCTCGACGCGCGGGCGGCGCGCGGCCGACACGCAGCGCTACAATGCGCGGCCGGGCGACTACACGGACGGCAAGCCCGTCGTCGTGCTGATCAACGGCGGATCGGCATCGGCCTCGGAAATCGTCGCCGGCGCGCTGCAGGACCATCGCCGGGCGACGGTGCTCGGCATGACCTCGTTCGGCAAGGGATCGGTGCAGACCATCATTCCGCTGGGCGGCGAGCATGGCGGCGCGCTGCGGCTCACGACGGCCAAATACTACACGCCTTCGGGGCGCTCGATTCAGGCCACCGGCATCGAACCTGACATCGAAGTGGCGCAAGTGTCGGAGGACGAGGAGGCCAAGCTTCCCGATCGGCGCAGCGAGGCTGATCTGCCCGGCCACATCGCGGCCGAGACCGGCAAGAACGGAACCAAGGCGTCGGCCATCCGGCCCGAAGCCGGGAAGAAGTACGAGAACGACGACTTCCAGCTTGCCTATGCGCTCGATCTGCTTTCCGGCCGTGTCGCGAGCACGGTGGCGGCGAAGCGCGCCGAGGCGAACTGAAGAGCGCCGCCTGCTTCGTTAACCGGGCGGTAACCGCGCCGGGCGCAAGCCTCGTGCATGGTTACCGCCGGTATCGCGGCTAATATGAGTCCCCTGCGCGGGCGGTCGGACGGGCGGGCGCGCGACGGCCGGGCTCATCCGCTCGCATTGGCCTTCTTCGCTCTTTTTGCCGGGCTGGTCGGCCTGGCGCTTGCCATTGCCTTCCTCGGCGACGCCTCCGACGGCGACCCGGTGGTCGTGCTCGATCTGTTTGCGCCGCCTGCCGAAACCGCCGGAGCCATGCCGGCCATGCCAGGCCTCGCGCCGCGGGCGCCCGAGAGCGGGCCCGCGGCGACCGATCTCGCGCCCGGGGAAGGCGCACCGGCCGTGCCCGAGACGCCGGCCGCGCCCGCCATCGCCGAAGCGCGCTATGCGGACGGCACGCTCGTCGCCGACCCCGCGCTGATTGAATCCTCGCCCATTGGTCCGTTGCCGATCGTTGCGGCCGACGGACGCCGGCCAATGGACGCCTATGCCAAGCCCTTCGACAATGTCGATGCGCGCCCGCGCATCGCCATCGTCATCGGCGGGCTCGGCATCTCGGCGCGCGCCACCGAACTCGCGATCGAAACGCTCCCCCCCGAGGTCACGCTTGCCTTCGCGCCCTATGCCGGCGACGTGCAGAACTGGGTCGATAAGGCGCGCGCCAAGGGCCACGAGGTCATGGTCGAAGTGCCGATGGAGCCTTACGACTTTCCCGATTCCGATCCGGGCCCGCATACGCTGCTCGCCGCCGCGTCGAGTGAAGAGAACATGAAGCGTCTCATATGGTCGCTCACGCGGTTCACCGGCTATGTCGGCGCGACCAATCTGCTCGGCGGCCGGTTCCTGGGCGAAGCCTCGCCACTCGAACCCGTGCTCGCCCAGTTCAAGCGCCGCGGTCTTCTCTTTTTCGACAATGGCGCGAGCCCGCGTTCGGTCGCCGCCGACACGGCGCAGCGCATGGGCGCGCCCCTGGCGACGGGTGCGCTCATCATCGACACGGTGCAAACCAAGGCGGGCGTCGATGCCAAGCTCATGGATCTCGAGGCGCGCGCGCGTGAAATGGGCCGCACGACGGGTTCAGGGTTCCTCTATCCGGTCACGCTCGAACGCGTCGCGGAATGGGCGGCATCGCTTTCGTCGCGAGGCTTTGTTCTCGCCCCCATATCGGCGATAGTGCGCGCGCCCCGCTCCGAGACGCCGGAGACCGCCGCCGGCGTTCCGGGCTGAAGCCGTTCTCTCTTTCGGTATGACGCGCACACGCACATACAGCCGCGAAGATCTTCCCTACCGCCCCTGCGCCGGCGTGGTGCTGTTCAATCGCGACGGGCTCGTCTTCGTGGGCAAGCGCATCGATCAGACCGTCGAGGCCTGGCAGATGCCGCAGGGCGGTATCGGCGAAGGCGAGGCGCCGCGCGCGGCCGCACTGCGCGAGCTTGAGGAGGAGATCGGCACGAAGAACGTCGAAATCCTGCGCGAACATCCCGACTGGCTCCGCTACGATCTGCCCGAGCATCTGCTGGGCGTGGCGCTGCAGGGGCGCTATCGCGGCCAAGCGCTGAAATGGTTTGCCATGCGCTTCCTGGGCCGGGACTCCGAAATCGATATCGCCACGGCGCATCCCGAATTCTCAGAATGGAAATGGCTTGTCATCGATGCGCTGCCGTCGCTCATCGTGCCGTTCAAGCGCGATATCTATGAGCGCGTGATCGCCAGCTTCCGCGATCTCGCGGTCCCCACGCGCTGAGCGCGAGATTTACCTTGCGCTTTGCGCCCGCGTGACGAAGCATGCTGCGGGGCAGTACCGCGTCGGGGATTTCGTTTCTTGCGTCCACCCATGGTCATGATTCACGGCGCCTTTTGCGGCGGCTGGGCGTTCGACGCGCTGCGTCCGATTTTCGCGCAAAGGGGCTATCGCGCGATCGCGCCGAATTTGCGGCATCACGATCGCGGCGCCTATCCGCCCGAAGCGCTCGGCACGACGAGCGTGCTCGACTATGCCGACGATCTCGAAAAACTGATCCTCGCGCTCGACGAACCGCCGATCCTCGTCGGGCATTCGATGGGTGGGCTGATCGCGCAGATGCTGGCCGCACGCGGCCTCGCACGCGCGCTCGTCCTGCTGGCCCCGTCCGCACCCTGGGGCGTGCTTCCCTCGACGCCATTCGAGGTGGCGTCGGCGCAGGCGTTGTTCCTGGCCGGGGATTTCTGGTCGATGCCGCTGCGCCCAAGCTATTGGATCGCGGCGGCGAACGCGCTCGATCGCATGCCGGAACCCGCGCATCGCGAGATCTTCGCGCGCTTCGTTCCCGAATCCGGCCTTGCCTGCTTCGAAGTGATGCACTGGCCGCTCGATGCGCGGCGCGCGAGCTTCGTGCACGCGCGCGACGTCGCATGCCCCGTGCTCGTGCTCGCCGGCAGCCGCGATCGGGTCAATCCGCCGGCGACCGTGCGCTGCGTCGCCAAGCGTTATGGCGGGCGGGCGCAGTTCGAGATTCTCGAGGGCCGCGGTCATTGGCTGATCGGCGAGCCCGGCTACGAGGTTGTGGCCCAGCGCATGGTTCGCTGGCTCGATGACGCGCTCGCGCCGGCCTCCATTGCGGCGGACTGAAAAACATTTTCCACTTCGGTCGGCGAAAGAATAATCGAGCCCTCTCCTTGGGGGAGAGCGGGGTTCAACCGAAATTAAGATGCTCTAGATTCTTTGATTTGCCGCGCAATCTTACGGCGAGCCAGTTCCCACTTCGCCGGATTGCGCTCTAATTCGGCACCGTCATTGGTTCTTGCGGCGTGTCGTAGCGGCGCCGGAAATCGGTCATGAACGCCTGTAGCGTATCGACGGTCGCCACCTTCTTTGCGAGATCGCGAAACGCGACGCCCTGGCGGTCGATGTGCTCCGTCACGATCTCGAAGGACTTCCCATCCGGCCCCGCGCTCATCTTGGGCCAGAACTTCACCTTGAGGCGCTCGAGCCCGCCGGCATCATCGGCGAGCGAATAGGCGATGGCCGCGCGCATCACCTGGGCGCGCTCCTCGTCGTCCAAGGGCCGCGCGTCGCGCCAGCGATCGGCGAGGATGTCCTCGGTCTTCTCCGCGGCTTGGCCCCAATTGTCGCTTTCCCAATAGATGTCGGCCCGCAGGCGGCGGGCTTCGTCCGTATTGTCGTCGGCGACGAGTTCGAGCGCCGCGTCGAACTGCTTGAGCCCCGAAAGCGCGCGGGCTTCGAGGATGCGGCGCTGGGCGTTGATGTCGTCGGGGAGATGGGTGAGCCGCGTCTCGCGCAGGGACTGCAAGGCCTCCTTGGGCTTGCGATCCATGAGCTGGATCATGGCGAGCCTCGCGGCGACGGAGGCGCGTGCCACGCCTTCCAGCCGCTTGTCGACCTGATGGCGCAACAGCTCGGCCGCCGGGCCCAGCAGATCAACGGCGACGAGGCGGTCGGAAAGCCGGCGGATCATGTCGTCGCCATTGCGGCCGATCGGCGTGAGATCGATGAAATCGTAAAACAGGGCGAGCGCTTCGACCGGGGGAAGGCCGTCGGCCTTGCCGCGCAGGAAGAGGTCTTCGAAGGCGCGGCGCATGTCATCCTGGGCGAGGCGGCCGAGCTCGGCGCGCGGGAAATTGACGGCCCCCACGCGCAGGGCTTCCAATCCCTCGCGCCAACGATTCTCGGCGATATAGAGGGCGCCCAGCTTGCGCAACGTCTCCAGCTCGATATCGTCGCCGCGCCAGCGGAAGCGGAGCTTCTCCAGCGCCTCGATCGCTTCGTCGCGGCGCATCGTGCCGGCCGCGGTCTGGATTTCGATGCGCGCAAGACGGGCGCGCGCCGTCATGGGCGGATAATCCGCATTCTCGATCGCGCGAAAGCGCGTCGCGGCTTCCTTGGTGCGGCCCTGGGCGGCGAGAAGGCGCGCGCGTTCGAAATCGGCCTCGAGGGCCAGCGCACGCGGCAAGCGTTTGGGCAATTGATGCAACGCGTCGCCCGCGCCAGCCACGTCGTTGACGGCAAGCGCGGATTCCGCGCTCGCCAGTTGCGCGCGCGCGCGCCATTCGTCGGGATAGCGATGCAGAATGCGATCGGCTGCTTCGAGTTCGCGGCGCGCGGCCGCCCAATCCTTGAGCGCCGCCGAGGTCAGGCCGCGCCAGAACGCGGCATGGGGATCGCCGTCCAGCAGCGAAAGGGCCAGATAGCCGCGCGCGTCCCGATAGCGCGCCATCATATAGCTCGCCACGCCCTTCATCGTCGCGAGCGCGGGATCGCCCGCGAGCGTCCGGTTGCTCGTCTGCGCAAGCGCGATCAAGCCAAGGGCTTCGGACGCCAGATCATTCGCAAGATAGAACCGTGCGAGCTGGATGCGCGTGGGGTTGGCGTCGCTTTCCGCAAGATGCGCGATCCGCTCGCGCCAGGAATGGGCCATATCGGCCACGCGGGCGCCCCCGGTGGCACTCCATTCGGCGAAGTCGACGAAGGCCGGACCGTCGGTGCCGGTCTCGCCCTTACCACCGGCCGAGGCGATTGCGCCCTCGGACGGCGACAGCGAAAGTCCGTCGGGCCGCCCGAACATCACGCGGGCCTCTTCGACCGAAATTGCGATATCCTCCGCATAGGGAATGACAGCAAGCCCTTGCGCGGTCGCGAGCGCCTGCAGTTCCACGAACCGCTTCGGCGTCAGCACGGCGCGGCCGGGCGGGGCCGGCAAGACAATCACGGGATCGCCGGCATCGGGATCGATAAGCGTGATCGCACGCGTCGCGCCCACCAGATCGGCGATCAGGCGCGGTTCGAGCCTGGCGTCCTTCCCGCGCGAAAACAGCGTGGGCGCTGGCGGCGCCCCGACCGTCGGCGAGAGCACGACGCGGAGCGCCGCGCCTTCCTCGCGCGCGGAGACCAGAAGCGGTTCTTTCAGCGCCAGCAGGACGACCGCCGCGCCCTCGGCTTCGGGTGCCTCGGCGGCCGAAGCGATCGGCGCGAGGTTTTCCGCCAGCGCCGCGATGTCCACGGGTCCGTGACCGTCGAGCACGATCCAGAGCCGCGATCCCCTCAAAAAGACAGCGGCCGCATGCCCCTTGGCCGCGGGGAAGGAAAGCACCGCACCGTTCGCGGTCCGCTCGGCATAAGGGCGCGCTTCGCCCTTCGGCGGCGCTACGGCGGCGTCCGCATTGTTCTCCCGGCCGGCATCGGACTTGCCCGTATCGGGTTTATCGGGCTCGGATGCCTTGCTTTCGGCCGCGGCCATGATCGTGGCCGCATCGCTTCCCGACGGCACGATGATCTCGGGAGCGGCGCGTTCGGCATCGGTGCCGCGTGGCGGTGCGACAACCGCCGCATCGGTTGCCGGCGCCTTCACGTCGATGGCGATCTTGGTGCCTTCGCGGAAATCGCTGTAGGGCGATTCGGGATCGGTCGCGAGCTCGACGACGAGCTTGCCGTCCTCGATGCGCCAGCCCGCGGATTTGATCCAGGGTGGCCGCCGGCGCGACAGCATCGAAAAGTCGGGTCGCGCCGCGGCGTCGAAACGCAGCGTCACATGGCCGTGTCCGGGATATACCGTATACGGAACGTTATCCGCCCAATCGAAGACCACGCGGGTGAAGTCGGCATGCTCGCCAACGCGCACGGCGAGCGGCGGAAGCTTCGACGGGTCCTTCGGCGCGGCCGGGCGTTCCTTCTTGGGCGGCACGTAGGGCGGCAGCTCGGGCGGCTTGCCGGCGAAAGCCATCGGCACGAGGTCGATCGCCACATTGGGGCCCGATACCGAGCGATGCAGGCGGAAGGGACCGCCGAGCGCGAAGCGGTAGGTGCGCCCGTCCGCGTCCTTGCGCGCGCTGGTCACGACGCCGTCGAGGCGGCGCGCGATCTCCTCGGCCGCAGGCTCCGCCGCGCGCGCGAACGCGATGGTGAGCACGCCGTCGGCGATCACGGCCTCGACGGGGTTGGGCACGTCGAAGACGAAGAGGATGCGGGCGTAACCCTGGCTCGTGTCGACGGACAATTTCGTCGCGGCGCGCGCGGGCACGACCGCCATAACGAAGGCGACGA
>Ga0326597_10015359_pt1 | contig 10011 bp, 13 predicted proteins | sample RVTome_12_FD_203789 | JGI IMG/M metagenome (GOLD analysis project Ga0326597, IMG submission 203789) | Soil microbial communities from uranium-contaminated site in the Upper Colorado River Basin, Wyoming, United States - RVT100D185 | ecosystem: Environmental > Terrestrial > Soil > Contaminated >...
ACTCCGCGACCTTAGAAGCAGGCCTCCAGGTTCCGCTCCAACGAATCGCCGTCGCGGCCGACGCCGCCGCCCTCGGCGAGGACGACGGCCAAGTCCAGCGTGTCCTCGAAGTCGTCGGCCTGCAACATCTCCAACTTCACGCTGTCCGGCAGCGGGTCGAGCGCTTCGACCACGCAAACGACAGCCGCGGCGATCCGCCGCAACTCCGCTCCGCCGCTCTCCTCCGCGATGAACGGCGCCGCGAATGCCGCCAGCCGCTGTTTCAGCTCGGTCGCTGAATCGGGGAACGCCTGTCCCAACGCCGGGGCGGCGAACCAGCCGGGCGCGAGCAAAAGACCGGCGATCACGAAACTGCGCCGCAGCATGAGCGTCCCCTTGGGCCGTTTGTTTCAAATTGAACCTCGACGGACGGCCGCCGCAATGCAACCCATGTCAAGCCAACGCAGAAAACGCTGCCAGTCGCACATCCCACGGCGGAGTAAGACTTTAGCCGGACCGTCGTTAGCTAGGCATTAGTTAAGCACTCTGGTCTAGCTTGCGTGGCCTAAGTCTTCGCGGCTATTCAACCTTTTCGGTTGGCAAAAGCGCCGAATACAACCAAGCCGCGAGCCATGAGGGCGCCGGCGGGAGAGTCAATGCCGATTGCCGCGAAGTCGCCCGCCGAGAAGCGTGCACACCGCCGCATCGCGACCAAATTGCTTGGCCGCTACATGCTGGCGGACCGGCGAGAGTTTCCGTGCACGATCGTCGACGTTGCCGAGGGCGGCGTCGCTCTGACCGGTCCCGAACGCGGTCAGATTGGCGAGCCGGTCATCATCTACATCGACCAGCTCGGTCGCGTCGAAGGCAAGATCGTGCGCCACATCGACGACGGCTTCGCCGTTCGCTTGACTGTGAACAATCGCGCCGCCGAGAAGCTCGCCGCGCGCATCATGGAGCTTGAGGCCTCCGACGCACCACCCAGGGCGCCCGACCGGCGCCGCGAGCCGCGCATCACGCCCGACGAGCCCAAGGTACAGACCGATACCGTCGACGCCGAGGCACAGATCGTCAATCTGTCGTTGTTCGGCGCCGAGATAAACATGAAAGAGCGCCCGCCGGTCGGCGCTCTGGTCCAAGTCGGCCGGCTCAAGGGACGGGTCGTTCGCCAAACCAAATCCGGCGTCGCCATCGAATTCCTAGACAAGAACGAAGCCGCGACTCTGACCGAACGCCTCACCGAGATCGCACTGCCAAAGGTGCGTTGAGGGCGCGAGCGCCACCCACCACCGCGCCTAACCCGCCAGGAACCTTCGGGCGCCCAACAAGCCCAACGCCGACGCGAGCAGCCAGCCTGCCGCGGGAAGCGGGACAGGCGTGGGATCGATCGAGTAGTAGCCGAAGGTCATGATCTCCGGCATGGTCGTGTTGAACGCCATGAACTCCGGCAAGTCCACCCCACCGCTCGTGTCGAAGAGCTGCAGGACGCACAGGCCGAGCGGGCACGTCGCCGTCGCGACCGAATTGACGACCTCCGCTGTCGGCTGACCGAAGCCGTGGAACTCCACGTCCATCAGCCCGTTGAGCGTGTTGAGGATGGGGTTGTAGACCGGCGCCGCAGCGCCGGCGACGGGCGTATCGAAATGCGTGCCGCCGAGCAGGGTCACCGAGAACGCCGTGATCAGCCCACCGCCGACCGGCGCTTCAAAGGTTCCCGGGGTTCCGCTGAAATCGACCGAGTAGGTCGCCGCGGCAGCCGGTGAGGCTATTCCTAGGGCCACCGCGATCGCCAGGGAGCGCGGTGATAAGAGAATGCTGCGAACGATGGCGCGAGCCGCGGTCATGCTTTCGCCCTCCGTGTCGGCATCCGGCGCCCCGCAACGAACGCACGGAGCCGCTTGGACTATGCTGCATCCGAAATGGCGCGGTTTCATGACACGCTGACTGAACGGCCAACGGTGCCGGCAACGTCGCGGCCCGATTGTGATCGCACCGCCCGTTTGGTAGACCGCGCCGTCCCCTTGGCGACGGCGCCGCGAGATATGATTCCACGCTATACGCGACCCGAAATGGCGGCGATCTGGTCGCCCGAGACCAAGTACCGCATCTGGTTCGAGATCGAGGCGCACGCCCTTGACGCCATGGCGGAGATCGGCGCGGCACCGAGATCCGCCGCCGAGACCGTTTGGGCCAAGGGCCGCGACGCCACCTTCGACACCGCCCGCATCGATGCCATTGAACGCGAGGTCAAACACGACGTCATCGCCTTCCTGAGCCACCTCGCCGAGATCGTTGGGCCGGAGGCGCGCTTCGTTCATCAGGGACTGACGTCCTCCGACGTCCTCGACACCAGCTTCGCCGTCCAGCTTGCCCGCGCCGCCGACCTGCTGATGGCCGACGTCGATGCATTGCTCGCCGCGCTCCATCGCCGCGCCGAAGAGCACAAGACGACCGTGTGCATCGGCCGCAGCCACGGCGTTCACGCCGAGCCGACGACGTTCGGGCTCAAACTTGCCGCGGCCTACGCCGAGTTCGCGCGCGCCCGACGCCGCCTGCATGCGGCCCGCGAGGAGATTGCCACCGCGGCGCTGTCAGGCGCGGTCGGCACGTTCGCCAACGTCGACCCGCGCGTCGAAGAACACGTCGCCCGCGCCATGGGACTGAGACCCGAGGCCATCTCCACCCAGGTCATCCCGCGCGACCGTCACGCAGCGTATTTCGCCGCCCTGGCGGTCGTTGCCGCGTCGATCGAACGCCTCGCCACCGAAATCCGCCACCTGCAGCGCACCGAAGTGCGCGAGGTCGAGGAGTATTTCGCGCCCGGTCAGAAGGGGTCGTCGGCGATGCCGCACAAGCGCAACCCGGTTCTGTCGGAGAATCTGACGGGGCTGGCGCGCCTGGTTCGCGCGACGGTCCCGCCGGCGCTGGAGAACGTTGCGCTGTGGCACGAGCGCGATATCTCGCATTCCTCGGTCGAACGCGTCATTGGCCCCGATGCCACCATCGCGCTCGACTTCGCCCTGGACCGCTTGGCCGGACTGATCGACAAGCTCGTCGTCTACCCTGAGGCGATGCGCGTCAACCTCGACCGCCTCGGCGGCCTCATTCATTCGCAGCGCGTCATGCTCGCGCTGACCCACGCCGGCATGAGCCGGGAGGACGCCTACGCCGCCGTTCAACGCAATGCCATGGCCGTGTGGGAAGGACGCGGCGACTTCCTTGCCCTGCTCCAGCACGATCCCGAGGTCGCTGGACGGCTCGGTGGCGACGATCTCGCCGCGCTGTTCGACCTCGGCCACTACCTGAAACACGTCGACACGATCTTCCACCGCGTGTTCGGTGCGTCGGCCGCGTGACGATCAACCCCGGCGCTTGACGGCCGCCAGCAGCGCCTGCACGCCGCCGGTCAGGTACCTGTCGTCGTTGCCGACGCCAATCAGCCGGTAACCGAAGTCCATGAGACGCCGCGCCAGCTCCGCGTCGACTGCGAAGCCCGCCGCCAGCTTACCCGCCACCGCGGCCCGGTCGGCCATCCGCTTAAGCGGCGCGTCGAGCGCCCGGTCGCGCGGATCGATCCGGGCGCCATCCGACAGCGACACCGACATGTCCGAGGGGCCGGCGAAAACGCCGTCGATGCCATCGACCGCCAGGATGTCGTCGAGCGCATCGAGCGCCGCGTTGGTCTCGATCATCGCGAGCGCCAACGTCGTGGCGTTGGCGGTGTCCAGGTAAGCCTGGTTGCCGTCGGCGCCATGGAGCGCCATGGCGCGGAACGGGCCCCAGCTGCGTGCACCGACCGGCGGGAATTTGGTCGCCGCGGCAAAGGCGCGCGCGTCGGCAACCGCATTGATCATCGGCGCGATCACTGCGGCCGCGCCCATGTCCAGCGCCCGGTTGGCGAAGGCGTTGTCGCCGACCGGTATGCGGATGATCGCGGCGGCGCCAATCCGCGCCAACGCGGCCACGCCGCGCATGACCGACGCCGCGTCATGCATCCCGTGCTGCATGTCGAGCGTGACACAATTGAAGCCGGCGCGTGCCTCGGCCTCCGCCAGCAGCGGCTCGGGCCAGGCGTTCCACGCGGTGAAGAGCGTTTCGCCGGCGCGCAGACGATCGGCGAGAACCGGTGCGGGCATGTCCGCGGACGTCAGAGTTCGTTCCGGATCTGCTCGATCGCGGTCTGCTTCAGCTCATCCATCGTCCGCCGGATCTGGTGGTCGGACTGCGCGACATTGGCGGCGTCGAAGTCGGCGCGGATCTTGCGGAACACGTCCTCCTCGCCGGCCTCCTCGAAGTCGGCCGAGACGACTTCCTTGGCATACGCCTCGGCCGCGTCGCCGGTCTTGCCGAGCAAGCCCGCCGCCCACAAACCGAGAAGCTTGTTGCGCCGCGCTTCCGCCTTGAACTGCAGTTCGGCGTCATGCGCGAACTTCCTTTCGAAGGCGTCCTCGCGCTTGTCGAACGTCGTCATCGCAACGCTGCTCCTCGTGCTCGCCGGCCGCGGTCCGGCTGCCTTGCATATCGTCTGGGGTGGTCTAAATCAACGCTGCCAAGGCCGTCCCGGATGCGCTCATTGTACAACGTCGGCCGATCGAATAAGGTCCGCCGCGTGGCGTCGGTCCTGCCAGTCGAGTCGGCATTAGGTCATTGTCGCGACACGGTTTTGCTGCCTGGAGACGCCGGCCAATGGATTTTCTCAAACCGCGGTATGTGCCCATGAACCGTCGTCGGCGCATCTATGAGGGCAAGGCCAAGATCCTCTACGAGGGACCGGAGCCGGGGACGCTGGTTCAGTTCTTCAAGGACGACGCCACCGCATTCAACAAGAAGAAGCACGACGTTGTCGACGGCAAGGGCGTGCTCAACAACCGCATCTCCGAGCACATCTTCAACCACCTGAACAAGATGGGCATCCCGACCCATTTCATTCGCCGCCTCAATATGCGCGAGCAGTTGATCCGCGAGGTCGAGATCATTCCGCTCGAGGTCGTGGTGCGCAACGTTGCCGCCGGCTCGCTGGCCAAGCGCCTCGGCATCGAGGAAGGCACCGTGCTGCCGCGCTCGATCATCGAATTCTACTACAAGAACGACGAGCTCGACGATCCCATGGTGTCGGAGGAGCATATCACCGCTTTCGGCTGGGCGACGCCGCAGGAGATCGACGACGTCATGGCGCTCGCCATACGGGTCAACGACTTCCTGTCGGGGCTGTTCCTCGGCGCCGGCATCCAGCTCATCGATTTCAAGATCGAATGCGGCCGGCTGTGGGAAGGCGAGATGATGCGCATCGTCGTTGCCGACGAGATCTCGCCGGACTCCTGCCGGCTGTGGGATATCCAGACCAAGGATAAGCTCGACAAGGACCGCTTCCGCCGCGACATGGGCGGTCTGCTCGACGCTTACCAGGAGGTCGCCCGCCGACTCGGCATCCTCATGGAGCAGGAGCGGCCGAAGGGCTCAGGCCCGATCCTGGTCCAATAGGCTCGCTCCCGGCGTGAAGGCCCGCGTCACCGTCACGCTGAAGACGGGTGTCCTCGACCCGCAAGGCAAGGCCATCGCTGCTGCGCTCATCGTCCTCGGTTTCGCCGGTGTCGGCGCGGTGCGGCAGGGCAAGGTGTTCGATATCGAAGTTGCGGAGACCGACGCCGCCAAGGCGGAGGCAATGCTCGCCGACATGTGCGAGAAGCTGCTCGCCAATACGGTGATCGAAGACTACCGCGTTGAGCTCGTCTGACCCGCGATGAAGTCCGCGGTCGTCGTTTTCCCCGGCTCCAACCGTGACCGCGACATGATCGCGGCGCTGACGGCGATCACCGGTACGCCGCCCGCAACTGTCTGGTACGCCGACGCCAACATCCCCAACGTCGACCTGATCGTCCTCCCCGGCGGGTTTTCCTACGGCGACTATCTGCGCACCGGCGCGATCGCCGCGCGGGCGCCGATCATGCGCGCCGTCGCCGAGCGCGCCGCGGATGGGGTTGCCGTGCTTGGCGTCTGCAATGGCTTCCAGATCCTCTGCGAGGCCGGCCTGCTGCCGGGCGTGCTGATGCGCAACGCCAGCCTGAAATTCGTCTGCCGCGAGGTGCACCTACGCGTGGATACCGTCGACTCGTCGTTCACCCGTCGATGGATCAAAGGCCAAGTCATCCGCTGCCCCGTGGCCCACGGCGAAGGCAACTACCGCTGCGATAACGCCACGTTGGCCCGCCTAGCGGGCGAGGATCGTATCGCCTTCCGCTACGTTAACGACAGCGGGGCCACGACCGACGCCGCCAACCCCAATGGCTCCATCGACAATATCGCCGGCATTCTCAACGCCGGCCGCAACGTGCTCGGCATAATGCCGCACCCGGAGAACCTGATCGACCCGCTCACGGGCGGAACCGACGGCCGGGCCCTGTTCGAGAGCATCGCCGAGGCGGCGGGCGTGGTCGCTTGACCCGGCTTACGCCGTGACCGGGACCCGCCCCGTGGCACAACCGGCCGATGTCCGTCGCGATCGTCCGCCTCCCCAGCGACAATGCCGCGTTGCTGACCCGCGTCGCGCCCGACGTCTTCGATGAGCGGGTTGCCCCTGGCCGCTCCTTCGGTTGCGAGGAATCATGGGTCGGCACCGAGGTCGACAACGTCGCCGCGCGCGCCCTCTACCAGTCGCTCGCCCCTGCCGAGGTCGCGCCGTTCGTCATGTACGTCAACAAACTCCGAGGCGCACGTGCCCCAGTTGAGCGCCGGCATTCTGATGTATCGCGTGACCGGCGGGACGCCCGAGGTCCTGCTGGTCCACCCCGGCGGCCCGTACTGGAAGAACAAAGACGATGGCGCCTGGTCGGTTCCCAAAGGCCTGTACGAGCCGGGTGAAGACGCCGTCGCCGCCGCCAAGCGCGAGTTCGCCGAGGAGACCGGCGCGAGCGTTACCGGCGCCTGCATTCCGCTTGGCGACTTCCGCCAACCGGGCGGCAAAGTGGTCACCGCATTCGCCGTCGAGGGCGGCTTCGACCTCGCCGCCTTCCGCAGCAATACCTTCGCGATGGAGTGGCCGCCGAAGTCCGGACGGACGGCCACTTTTCCCGAAGCCGACCGCGCCGCGTGGCTCACGCTCGATGCGGCCCGGGCCAAGATCGTCAAGGGCCAGACGCCGATCCTCGCGGCGCTCCACGTCCACCTGACCGGCCGAACGGCGCTCACTCCCCGATGAGGTGGAGCACGATCTCCCGCGGGTGCGGCCGCCGTCGGTGCTCGAAAAGGTAGATACCCTGCCAGGCGCCAAGAACCGGCGCACCGCCCTCCACCGGGATCGACAGGCTGGTCTGCGTCAGCGCGGCGCGGATGTGCGCCGGCATGTCGTCGGGGCCCTCGCTGCGGTGGACGTAGGATCCCTCTTCGGGCGCCAGCCGCTCGAAGAACGCCGCGAGGTCGGCCAACACGTCCGGGTCCGCGTTCTCCTGGACGACCAGCGAAGCGGAGGTGTGCCGGCAATAGAGCGTCAACAGGCCGGTGGCGATTCGCTGCCCCGTGACCCAGTCGGCGACCTTGCCGGTGATCTCGGTCAGTCCCTTGCCGCTGGTCCGAACGGAGAGTCGATCGCTGGCCTGACGCATGTGATCCCAAGAATGCCTCGATCCGCTGCCGATCCTCAAGCACTGCTGCGCCGCAGCACGATCTCGTCGGTTTATGCTGCTTTGCACAAAATGCAACGCACCTATGCGGCCTTTGCCCTGCACGACCGCCCGCCCGCTGTCTAGATTCACGACCGAGCGGCGGGTGCGGTACCCGCCAAACGAGCCGCCACACGAGCCACACCATGACAAAGGGACTTGTGACGAAATATCGCAATTGGCGCCGTTATCGCGCGACCTACAACGCGCTGATGCGGCTGTCTGACCGCGAACTTGCCGACTTCGGCGTCGACCGCGCCGACATCGGTTCGGTCGCGCGCCGTTCGACGGCAGCCTGACGAAAACCCGCCCGGGGCTCTTCCTCCCAGCCTCGAGCGGTCCCTAGAGCCGGCACGCACCTCCTTCACAGCCGCCGGTTCTCAGGACGAGGAACGCCCGCCGGTCTCCTCCCCCGGCGGGCGTTTTTCTTTTCCTCATCATTGAACCGCGCCCGCGGCCCAACTAGCTTCGCCGCCATGGTAGAGCCGATCCACGTCATCGGCGGCGGCCTCGCCGGCACCGAGGCCGCGTGGCAGGCCGCCCACGCCGGCGTGCCGGTGGTCCTTCATGAGATGCGTCCGGTGCGGCAGACCGAGGCGCACAAGACCGACGCCCTGGCCGAGCTGGTCTGCTCCAACTCATTCCGATCCGACGCGGCGGAGACCAACGCCGTCGGTCTGCTGCATGAGGAGCTGCGCCGGGCCGGCTCGCTGGTCATGCGTGCCGCTGACGCGCACTGCGTCCCTGCCGGCTCGGCGCTCGCCGTCGACCGCGAGGGCTTTTCCGCGGCGGTCACTGCGGCGATCATGGAGCATCCGCTGGTCACCGTCGCCCGCGAGGAGATCGCCGGTCTGCCGCCCGCCGCCTGGGACAACGTCATCGTCGCCACCGGCCCGCTGACCGCACCGCGCTTCGCCGAGGCCATCACCGAGGTCACCGGTGAAGACGCGCTGGCGTTCTTCGACGCGATCGCACCCATCGTCCATTTCGATTCGATCGACATGGACATCGCTTGGCTCCAGTCGCGCTACGACAAGCCCGGACCGGCCGGCACCGGCGCCGACTACATCAACTGCCCGCTCGACAAGCGGCAATACGACGCCTTCGTCGATGCCTTGCTCGCCGGCGAGCCGCACAAGCACCACGACTGGGAAGTGATACCCTGCTTCGACGGCTGCTTGCCGATCGAGGTAATGGCGGCGCGCGGCCGCGATACGCTCCGCTACGGCCCCATGAAGCCTGTTGGCCTCACCAACCGCCACCGGCCGGAGGAGAAACCTTACGCCGTCGTCCAGCTCCGTCAGGACAACGCCCTCGGCACCCTCTACAACATCGTCGGTTTCCAGACCCGCCTGCGTTACGCGATCCAGGCCGACGTCTTCCGCATGATCCCTGGGCTGGGGCGCGCCGAGTTCGCCCGCCTGGGCGGCCTCCACCGCAATACGTTCCTCAACGCGCCGAAACTCCTCGACGGCACGCTGCGTCTGAAAGCGATGCCGCGGCTGCGCTTCGCCGGGCAGATCACCGGTTGCGAGGGTTACGTCGAATCGGCGGCGATGGGCCTGATTGCCGGCCGGTTCGCCGCGGCGGAGCGCCTCGGCGGGACAGTACAACCGCCGCCGCCAACCACGGCGATGGGTGCGCTGCTCAACCACATCACCGGCGGGCACGTCGCAGCGGACGAGCCAGGCAAGCGTTCGTTTCAGCCGATGAACGTCAATTTCGGCCTGTTTCCGCCGATTTCGGCGCCCCCTCGGGGAAAGGGCGCGCGCTTCGAGAAGAACGCCGCCAAGAAGCGCGCCATCACCGCCCGCGCTCTGGCCGACTTGGAGACCTGGTTATCGGGCGTCATGAGCGAAGCAGCGCAATAACCCCGCCGACCTTGCCCCCCTTCGCGTTATGCTCCACTGTGCAGTGGGTGATTTGACCATCATCAATCCAAGCGGACGGATCGTCGGACAGCGGCGATGGTCGGCCAGATACGGAGTTCCATGGGGCTCTCCTCCAAAGCGCTGACGCCCGGCGTCGCCCGCGTCGCCGTGGGGCAGTCCGCCGCCCGCGCACCGCGTACCGCCGCGTCCGGTGGCGCCGACCGCGCCACCCGCGTCCGGCGCCGCTTCCAGCTCATACTTGTCAAGCCATCACACTACGACGACGACGGCTACGTGATCCGCTGGTGGCGTTCAGCGATTCCCTCGAACTCGTTGGCGAGCCTCTACGGGCTTGCCCTCGACTGCGACCGCCGCCAAACCCTCGGCGCGGACGTCGCGATCGACATCGACGCCATCGACGAGAGCAACACGCGGGTCGACGTCAAGCGCATCATCGCCCGTATCGCCCGCCACGGCGGTTTCGGCATGGTCGGGTTGGTCGGCGT
>Ga0326597_10015360_pt1 | contig 10011 bp, 9 predicted proteins | sample RVTome_12_FD_203789 | JGI IMG/M metagenome (GOLD analysis project Ga0326597, IMG submission 203789) | Soil microbial communities from uranium-contaminated site in the Upper Colorado River Basin, Wyoming, United States - RVT100D185 | ecosystem: Environmental > Terrestrial > Soil > Contaminated >...
GTCCCCATCTATCAAGCGTTCCTCAAGAGATCCGGGATCAGGACGGTGGAGGTGGACAATGTCGTCCAGGGGATCGACATGGACTTCAACACGTCAGGTTTCACCGCAGCCCTCTATGTTCCGTACGGCTTCGTGGCTACGGGGAGGATCTGCCTGTTCGCCTCTTTGAACCAACCAAAGGAGAAAAAGTTCACCGTCTCCACGATCTGCTCGAAGGAGTGTCAGCGCCACTATGCGGAGTGTTCCTACAACGAGGCCCCCTTCAAAGGCAACCCTTTCGCGCTCCTCCACAGGGGGAACACGGTCTTCTACCCTCAAGGGAAGAACCTCCTCCACTCCGCTCTCCTTCATGCCGAGGCAAAAGGCATAAAAAGGATCATCTACCAACCGCGGATCCCTATGTAGCAGTAGATCCATGAGGGAAACCCGTGAAGATTGCGTGCCCCATCAGTTCCCCCGAAGAGGTCGAGATGCTGGCGGAAAACGGCGCGGAAGAGGTCTACTGCGGCCTGACGCCGAAGGAGTGGTTCTCAAGGTACAACATTGCCCTCTGGCTCAACCGTCGGAGCCCCAGGGGGGCAAATGTTTTGAGCTACGAGGCCCTCGCCCAGCTCGTCGAAGGGGCTCACAGATACCAGATCCCCGTATTCCTCACGGCGAACGCCCACTATTACACGCAGGAGCAACAAGCCCTGGTTTTGGACCTGACGAGGAGGGCGGTGGAGATCGGGGTGGATGCCTTGATCGTCGGCGATCCTGCCTTGATTCTGGCGTTAAGGGAGGCGGGGATCGACATCCCCCTCCATATCAGCGCCCTCGGCACTTGCTTCAACGCTGAGACCGCTGGCTTCTACAAGGATCTCGGGGCCTCCCGGGTGATCCTCCCAAGAGAGCTGAGTCTCGATGGGATCAGGAGGATCGTGGCGAAGGTGAAAGATCTTATCGACTGCGAGGCGTTCATCTTGAACGACGGCTGCGTTTACACCGAGGGATTCTGCCTGACGACCCATAGTGTCGGCCAGGCCTTCTGCTATAGGGACTGGAGCTATGCGTTTCACTCAGGGAGCGGGGTAAGGGCTCAAACGGAGAGGGAACGGCTTGCGGAGCACTACAAGCACTACAAAGAGTGGATCTGGTACGTGAACGGCTGTGGATGCTCCGTATCCCATCGAGGGTTCCAAAATGGCCCCTGCGGCCTGTGCGCCATCAAGCCGCTCTATGACATGGGCGTCACCTCGATCAAGATCGTAGGGAGGGAGGCCCCCTCTTTGAGGAAGCTTCTCAGCTTGAAGCTTGTCAAGACGGTGGTGGACAGGGTGCGAACGGAGGCTTCCGAGGAGGAAATGACGGCCCTGTCCAGATCGCTCCGAGATACCCCAGGGCTCTGCGATTCGGGCTATATGTGCTACTACCGATAACAGGGTACCCGGCTGCCAGGAGGGGATCGGATATGGCGTATTACATGAGCATGCAAGCCGTGCGCTTTCGCAGCCCTAATGACTTGGAGCTATTCAAAGTGCTCTTAAAGGATGCATTGAAACGGGTCAAGGAGATCGAAGGGTTTGTGAACGTCAACTACTGGGTGCATCTCGACGACCCTCAATTATTTCTTGAGACGAGCATCTGGGAAAGCAAGGCGGCCGCTGAGAGATGGGACCGAAACCCGTTTCATCAGCGCCTCAAGGAATGGGGCCACGGGGGGCCGATCATGGAGGACACGATCACGAACTGGATGAGCGCGGAGGTGAGAATTTCTAGAAGGTGCCCTCTTTGCGGCAAGCCCTCGGGGCGGCCCTTTGAGCTGAAAGAAGAACTCAAAGATAAGTCTACACCTTGCGAGTGTGGATTTGCCTTCCCTTACCTTGGAACCACCGAACACTTTGCTGTCTTTGCCGGGTGAGGGGAAGGGGGGGCGAAGGGAGGTGATGAGCCGGCGTAGGATCACTTAGCAACCCATAGAGAGGGGATCTGTGGAGCAACCACATGAGACAGGAGGAGGGTTGAAAATGGGCATGCGGTTCAAAACAGTAAGCATCATTGGGATTGCGGTGATGGTCCTGGGCGCCGGGATCGCCCTGTTCGCGCAGCCGGCGACAGGGCAGGTAGTCGGCGCAATCAAGGATCGGCTCGTCATCGAGCGGTGCGCGGGCTGTCACCCCCAGGATGCCCAGGGAAGGCTCGACCGGATCAGCTTCCATCGGAAGACGCCGGAAGGGTGGTACATGAGCGTCTTCAGGACATCTCGGCTCTACGGCGTTCAGATTACGGACGAGGAGCGCTCCAAGATCGTCAAGACCCTCAGCGACGAGCTAGGGCTCGCTCCCGCTGAGGAGGCTCCGGCGGCCTACCACCTGGAGCGCTACCGGCACCTCACCACCGGCAAGGAATTTGAGATCTTGGGGATTACGGGAGAGGCTAAGGCTGCCATCCAGGGGGCCTGCACCCGGTGCCATTCCCTGGCGTTCTTCGCCGAGCAGCGGAGAACAGAGTCGCAGTGGAATCACATGCGGGAATGGCATGAGGCGACATGGCCCATGCTCATGCTGACGATGCGGAGCGTGGACTGGGACGAGGTTGCTAAGAAGGCGATTCACCACCTCGCTGGGAGGTTCCCTTTCGAGACGCCAGAGTGGAGTGAGTGGAGGGAAAAGAAGGGCCTGGAGCTTTCTGGGAAGTGGCAGATCATCGGGCACCATCCCACGCGCGGCGACCTGAACGGAACCGTGTGGTTCACTAAGACCGGCGACGGCTGGTACCGTGAGAGTGGGACGGCAACGTACGTTGGCGGAAGCACGATCCAGTGGACGGGTAAGGTGGCCCTCTATAACAAGGGGAGCGTTCGGAGCGATCTGGATATGAACGGCAAGAAGTGGAAGGGGGTCTACCGGGCTGTTCCTACCGAGGATGGAGATGCCTTGAAGGGGTCAACGTACATGAAGGACGACATCGGGATCCGCTTCGAGGCGGCTTACTTCAGGCCGGGGACGACACCGCCTCCCGTCCGGTCCTATGGGGCGAAGATCGCAGTTGGCAAGAGCATCGATTACATCAAGGTCGTTCCGGAGTTCGGCGTGGGGACCCTTGGAGACAGGTATCCGACGCCGCCTGAATCCGTTCAGTTCGAGGCCATTGGGTATAGCAACGGGCCAGATCGGAAGGCCGGCACTGCCGATGACGTGGAACTAGGGCCCGTCGAGGCCGAGTGGGATACCAGGGAACTTGCCTTCCTGCACGGTGACGACGAGGTGGCCTTCGTGGGGAAGATCAACCCGAAAACGGGGCTTTTTACTCCAGGAGCCCCTGGGGTCAACCCGGCAAGGAAGGAGTACAGGGGGGCTAAGGGAGCCGAAGGCTTCGCCAACGCCGGGGAAGTCTGGGCTTATGCCACCTACCGTCCGAAAGAAGGGGCGCCACTCGAGGCCAGGGCATATCTCCTGTCGATGCCCCCTTACTTTAACCATTTCTATCACTAAAGGTCATGCGGCTCAAAGAGCAAGAACATAGGAAGTTCAAGAGGCGGGACCGGACCTTCGCTTTCCTGGTGGCGACGAACGCCATCGTCGAGCTGGAGCACGTCGCCTTGGCTGTTCTCGAGACCATCGAGGGCTCGCCCGAGGGCCTCGGGGAGGATCAAATTATCGAGGCCCTTGACGGTCGCTTCCCGCCAGGGGAAGTCCGCGAGGCGATTGGTGAACTTGTCAGGATGGCGATCCTTCTCCCCGAGGAGAAGATGGAACTTTGGGCCGATTCGGCCTTCCCGACGGCTCCGCCTGATGTCCCCATCACCACGTTGGTCCTCAACGTGGCCCAAGACTGCAACATGCGGTGTAGCTACTGCTTTGCCGTCGCCGGAACCTACGGGAAGCCGGCCAAAAAGATGGCGCAGCAGACGGCTCTGAATGCCGCCGATTTCCTTTTCAAACACTCAGGGAAAAACAAAGAGGTCACCCTGACCTTCTTCGGTGGCGAGCCTCTTCTCAACTTCGACGTTATCAAAGCAACCGTGCGCTATGCCAGACAAGAGGCCAAAAAGGTCGGCAAGCTAGTCGATTTCAGTCTGACCACAAACGGGACTGTCTTGACTGAGGACAAGATCCAGTTCTTAAGTGACAACCGGATCGGGGTCACGGTTAGCATGGACGGCCCCCCCGAGGTTCACGACAAAAACAGAAGGCTGGTGGGGGGCCAAGGGTCGTACCGGGCGGTCCTGCCGAAGGCCCTCGCTTTGATTCGAGGGCACAAGACCAGGCCAGTGGGCGCCAGGGCGACCCTCACCCGGGGCATCCCTGATCTCAGGCGGTGCCTCTTTCACCTCCTCGACCTGGGCTTCCACGAAGTCGGGTTCAGCCCAGTGACCTCGTCGGACGCGAATCACTACCTCAGCGAGGCGGACCTCGACACCCTCTTGAACCAGTTCCGGGAGTTGGCGCTTCTCTTCCGGGATTGGGCCTTGGAAGGAAGATTTTTGGGCTTCTCGAACATCTCCAATCTCGTGGCTGAGCTTTACGCCGGGGAGGTAAAGCGCTACCCCTGCGGCGCAGGGCTGGGCCTTTTGGGGGTGAGCTCCACGGGCGGCCTGTTCCTCTGCCACCGCTTGGTCGAGAACGGGGAGGCCTTCCTGGGGAGCCTCGAGAAGGGGATCGAACACGAAAGGAGGGAGCAACTCCTCAAGGGCCTTCACCTCGGTAAGAAAATCGAATGCCACAGATGCTGGGTCCGGCACCTTTGCGCCGGGGGATGCTACCACGAGGCCCTGGAGCGGCAGGGAAGCCTCTACAAGAAGAACGCCCACTACTGCGATTGGATTCGGGCGTGGATCGAGATCGGGATCGGGGTGTACTTGGACATTCTCGAAAGCAACCCTTCGTTTTTCGAGAAGTTCTTAGCTGGGCGACGGGTTCCGGCTACCGCTTTCACTGGCACGCTGATGAGGTAGCGGATCTGCCGCTATGGAGGAGAGTGATGAAACACATCAAACCTCGTAACCTGCGAGCGGAATCGATGGAAAGGCGGTCGGAGCAAGAGGACGTCCGGGGGATGCAGATTGCCGACTGGCTCCCACAGGGCTGCACGACCAACTTCGACCCCGGATGGGAGGTGGACTACCGGGGGACGCCGGCTGGCCTCTGAAACAGCATGGAGCGCGACCTGTATGGTTGCTCGGGCGATTGCTGGTGGCCGGCGGCGAATCCGGATGAGATCAACCTCTGGGCGGGGAAGTTCCACGAGCAGTGCGCAGCCGCCACTCGGGATTGGCGGAAGCTGCCCCTGTTCGATTATCCGGATCTGCCAGGGTAGGCGGATCATTGGCCAAATGTTAGCAAGATAGCGGGAGGGTAAACCGTGAAAAAAACGCTGATCGTTTTCTGGATGATAATGGCCCTCGTCATCGCGATGGCCCACCCCATCGGGGCGGCGGATAAGATCTACGTCTCGGGCTACGAGAAGCTCTTTGTGATCGACGGGACCCGGGACGTCCTGACCAAGGAAATCCCCGTCAAGGGGATTCTGCGGGAGATGCATTACTCCCCCGACAGCAAGTACCTCTACGCGACCCACGAGCGGCGGGAGCTGGTGGCCGTCGTCGATACCGGTCGGGACGTGGTGGTGAAGGACCTCTCCTTCGCCTACCCCGAGCCCGGGAGCGTGTCGCGGGTCCTGGGGCTGGCTGTCTCCAACGACAACAAGAAGCTCTTCACCCACACCCTGAACTACCGTGTCCTGCCCACCAAGGGGATGATCGAAATGCTCCCTTGGACCGTCAATATCACCGACGTGGCTACCGGAAAGGTCGAAGCGCGGATCCCCGTTCCCAAGGGGGATGGGAATGCGATCTACCCCTTGGCTGACAGCCGGTACATCTACCTCCTGGGGCGGGACATTTGGAAGATCGACGTCGTTGATAAAAAGGTCGTCGATATGATCCCCATGCAGAGCGACCCGGTGCAGGCCAAGGATGCCCTCTGGCTCTGGTGGCAGTACCGGCGGAAGGGAGGGGTCATCATCGAGCCCTACTACGCCAGCGATGCGATCGCCGGAGGCCCGCGGAATCTCATGGGGCTTGTCTGGATCGACCCCAGCGGTAAGGTCACCATCAAGGAGACGGGTCCCCCGATTTTCTACTTTGCGGGGGTGATGTCCAGCGATCGAAAACGAGCGTACGCCATCTACAACGAGCTCACCATGTTCGAGATTGAGGACAAAGAGGGGACCGAAGTCGTCCGGGTCTCTCATCGGGTCCTGCCGACGCCGGAGCACCCATTCCCCGGCTCCTACTACTCCGTTGACCTCTCAAGCGACGACAAGAAGGTCTACGGGAGCGCCGCGGGGCCTGATGTGATGGTGATGGACGCCCACACCGGGAAGATCCTCAAGATCATCGATCTGCCCACTGAGACTTGGCATATGGTGGTCGTCCCGAAATAGCCGTGAGGCGAGCATGAGGAGAGGGGGAGGCGGTGAGCCTCCCCCTCTATTGCTGGGGAGTTGAGAATGGGCGATTTCCTGAAGATCGTCACCTTCCTAAAGCCCCGTTGGCGGGCGGTCTTTATCCTCCTGGCCCTCTCCTTGATCGCCAACCTCATTGGCTTGGCCTATCCGTTGTTGGGCAAGGTCCTCATCGACGAGGTCCTCCTTGCCAGGAACGGAGCCCTCCTGAAGATTGTCGCTCTGGGGATGGTGGCCCTGGCCATGCTCGGTTTCTCGTTCAGCACTCTCAACCGCTATCTCTACACGAAACTCACGACCCGGATCCTCTTCGAGATGCGCCTTCACCTCTACCGGCATCTCCAGGGGTTCTCGTTGCGCTTCTTCTCCAACACCCGGGTGGGGGAGATTCTCACGAGGCTGAGCGGGGATGTGGCCGAGGTGCAATCGGCTGGGATGGACACTCTTTTCCAGTTAGCGACGGGCCTCTTCACCATCGCTGTTACGTTGAGCATCCTCCTCTGGCTGAACTGGCAGCTTACCCTTCTCTGCCTCTTGGCAGCCCCCCCTGCTCTCTTGGCGCTCCGCCGGTTCCAGCCCAGGATCGAAGGAGGGGCCAAGGAGATCCGAGACAAGAACGCCGACATCGCGGCAATTCTGGTTGAGACCTTCAGTGCCATCAAGGTGATCAAGTCCTTGGCGGCCGAACCATTGGAGACCAAACGATTCATCGACAAGACGGAGGACGCCATGGGATCCATCCTCCGATACCAGCTTTTCACGGCACTCGTCGCCGGGATCCCCTCCATTCTCTTCGCCGGGGCAGCCTCATTGGTCTTCTATTACGGCGGGCGCTCGGTCATCGAGGGGAGGATGAGCATCGGCGGCCTCGTCGCCTTTGCCGCCTACCAAGCCCGGTTGATGGGGCCTCTCCAGGGGATGATGGGCCTCTACATGCGCCTCCAGCGGGCCAAGGCTTCGCTCACACGGATCCTGGAGCTCTTTGAGCAAGGGCCAGGCCTCCGCGAGGAGGGGGGAAATCTGGTTCTCGACGGAAAAGGGGGAGCCATCGAATTCCACCAGGTTACCTTCAGCTACGAGCCCAATGAGCCGGTGCTCCAGGACGTGAGTTTCACGATCCCGGAAGGGGCGCTCGCCGCTATTGTGGGACCCAGCGGGGCCGGCAAGACAACCCTGATCGATCTCTTGCTCCGGTTCTATGACCCTCAGCAAGGGTTCATCACCATCGGCGGGCGAGACCTCCGAGACTTTAAGCTCCATTCCCTCAGGACGCACGTGGTTCTCGCCGGCCAGGATACCGTCCTTTTCCACGCGACCATCGAGGAGAACATCAAGTATGCGGCTCCGGATGCGAGCCGCGAAAAGATCGTGGCGGCGGCCAAAGCGGCCGACATCCACTCTTTCATCATGAGCCTCCCAAAAGGTTACAACACTGTCGTCGGCGAACGGGGCGAGAAGCTCTCGAGAGGGCAGCGCCAGCGGCTGGCCATTGCCAGGGCCCTTCTGAGGGACCCGAAAATTCTGATCCTCGACGAGGCGACCGCATCCCTCGACGGGCTGACCGAGTCAGTTGTCCGGAAGGCCCTGGCCACCATAATGGAGGGGCGGACCACCATCGTCATCACCCATCGGCTTCAGTCGGTCAAGGAGGCGGACCTCCTCTTGGTCATCCACGGGGGGAAGTTTGTCCGGGCGGGGACGCATGACGCCCTCATGGCGTCCGAAGACCTGTACCGGAACCTCTATCTCGAGGAGGAAAGGAAGAGCATTGAGACCGGAACGTTGCTGGGGGCCTTGCCAGGAGGGTTGGGATGAAGGTGTTCGACGGAGAAGCGATCCCCTCGCAGTTGGCGTGGGGACGGCTGACCGGTCGAGGGGTCAAGGTCGCCTTGGTCGATAGTGGCATCAACGCCCACCATTCCCATGTCGGATGGGTGGCTGGCGGGGTGACGGTCCACGTCGATCACGAAGGGCGTCCCACGTTTGCTGATGGGTACCAGGACCGGCTGGGCCACGGGACAGCCGCTGCGGGGATCATCCGGCTGAGAGCCCCTGAAGCTTTCCTGTACGCGGTGAAAATCTTCGAGGCCCGCCTGACAGCGAGGATCGAAACCGTCGTCGCTGCCCTTGAGTGGGCTGCCGACGAAGGGATGAAAATCGTCAACTTGAGTCTAGGAACTGATAATACTGCCCATCGGCCGCTCCTCGAGCAAGTGTGCCAGAAGGCCGCCGACCAGGGGATCATCATCGTGGCCTCTGGCGAAGAGGAGAGGTTGCACTATCCGGCGGCTCTTTCCATGGTGATTGGGGTTGCCATGGATCCTGACTATCCACCAGTCCACTTCTCTTATAAGGAAGGCGACCCCGTAGAATTTCGGGCCTGCGGCTGGCCGAGGAGGCTGCCGGGAATCCCCCAGGTCAGAAATCTGAGGGGCCCGAGCTTTGCCTCGGCTCATATCGCAGCCCTCTGTGCCCTGGTTGCCGAAGAGAATCCGGAGGCTGACGTGTACAAGATTCGAGGAGTCCTGAAGGGACGAATGCTTCCTTTACCTTCAGGTAGCCTAGAGAAGGAGGTCATGGTGTGAGACTGAGTTGGCGAGTTTGGAGCATTATCATGGCCTTTCTAGTGATTGTTGTCTCTACAAGAAATCTGGCCGCAGAGCAAGGCGATCCCGAAAGGGGGAAGGCCTGGTTTTTATTTGGTTGCATGGCCTGCCACGGGGAAATGGGCAAGGGAGATGGTCCCGCGTCGAAGAGCTTCAATCCTCTGCCTCGGAACCTCACCGATGCCCAGTACATGCAGGGTTTGACCGATGATTACCTCTTCAACGTCATCAAGTCAGGGGGAGGAGCGTTCCAAAAGCCAAACATGCCCGGTTGGAGCCACTTGCTGAAGGATGAGGAAATCTGGAACCTCATCGCCTACATCAGAACCCTTTCGAACAAGTAGGGTGTGCGATGCTACATAAGCGGATCGCCTGGGCCGTCGCGGTTCTCGCTGTTGCCTGGCCGATCACATCCCCTGGCGGACGAGAGGCCTGGGCCGTCCATGAGGTGGGCCATCTCAGGGTGCTGCCGGAGGAGAGCCGCATCGAGTTCGTAGCCAGCTATAGCTTCGTGAGTCATCACCTGAATATCGGCGGGGAAATCGAGGGGTTGCTGAACGTGCGATCGGGCGAGGCCAGGACGAATCTCGCGAATCCGACCAAAGGGACATTTGCCGAGATCGTGATCGATCCCCGTTCGCTCGACACGGGGAATCGGTGGAGGGACGAGCGGCTGAAGGAACAGTACCTCGAGGTCGAGAAGTTTCCGGAGATCCGGTTCAGGGTGACAAAGCTGACTCGCTCCCGTGGATTTGCGGACCTCGTCGAAAAGAGTGATCTTACTCTGGAAGGGCGTCTCACCCTCCATGGTGCTACACGGCAGATTGTGGTGAAAGGGAGGAGGGTGAATAACAACCGTCGGGTGGTGGTTGATGGGGAGGCCGTCGTGCCGATGAGCAGGTTCGGGATGAAACTTCCTAAGGCGCCTCCGTTCCTCACCGGCCGGGACGACGTCAAG
>Ga0326597_10015361_pt1 | contig 10011 bp, 3 predicted proteins | sample RVTome_12_FD_203789 | JGI IMG/M metagenome (GOLD analysis project Ga0326597, IMG submission 203789) | Soil microbial communities from uranium-contaminated site in the Upper Colorado River Basin, Wyoming, United States - RVT100D185 | ecosystem: Environmental > Terrestrial > Soil > Contaminated >...
TGGGCGTGGTCATGGCCTGGCCCCGGTGGATGTTCATACCGAACGACGAGAGGACGCCGGCGATGTTGGAGAACAGGTACGGCTTGTCGAGCGCGGCCACCGTCAGCTCCCAGATCTCGTCACGCTTCTCGAGCGACAGATGCGCCTCGCCCTCCCGGAGTCCCCGCGCGAGCCGGACGTGCCGGTAGATGGCTGCCAGCCCGAAGACGCTCAGGTAGCGCCTCGGCAGGCCGTCGACGAACCGCGAGATCTCCTCCTCGGTCAGGTCGTCGGGACACTCGGCCAGCACGCGCGCGCGGTCGGCCTCGTGCCGCGCGATGAGGTCGTCGGCGTAGCCGAGCGTGACGTGGTTGTACGCATCGACGTAGAGGCGCCAGAGCAGGTCCTCCTTCCAGGGCGTCAAGGTGCCGGGCGCCACGGCCTCGATGTCGACGAGCGTCATCAGGCAGAGCATCTTCAGCCGCTCCTCGGTGCCGACGAGCTCGGCAAAGGTTGCGATGGTGTCCGGATCGCCGAAGTCACGGCGGAACACCACCTGCGACATCGCCAGGTGCTGGCGGATCAGGAACTCGACGGTGTCGCGATCCTCGACGTCGAGCTGGAGCCGGGCGAGCATCGGCTCGGCCAGGCGTGCGCTTTCGACCGCGTGGTCGTCGTCGCGCCACTTGCCGATGTCGTGGTAGAGGAGCGCGATCGTGAGCAGCTCGGGCGCGCGGACCTCATTGAGAATCGAGCCGAAGCGCGCCCGGCTGGCGCTCGCCGGCTGCCGGAGCGACTCGAGGTTCCTGATGGTGAGCAGCGTGTGCTCGTCCACCGTGTACTTGTGGTAAAAGTCGCGGATCACCCGGTAGTGGATGCGCTCGAACTCGGGGAAGATCGCGCCGAGCAGGCCGCACTCGAGCATCTCGGCCAGGCGCGCCGACAGGCCCGGCCGCGGGACGAGCATCGCGCGCAGACGTCGCCGTGCCTCCTCGGTCGCCACGAAGTAGTCGGCCGTGTAGCGGCCGACCTGCTCCTGCATGAGCGCGCGGGCCTCGGGTGCGACCGGACAGCCGTGCGCGATCGCGACCTCGAAGGCGTCGAGCCAGACGGCCGGCTGCGCCATCGCGCGGGGCGGGTCGAGGAAAACGGCACCCTCGGGGCCAATCGCCACGTGCGCCGACACCGGCCCCTGATCGGCCGGCTCGGGTGGCGGATCGACCACCGCGCGCGTCCAGGCGAGCGCCTGGACGACCCCGCGCGCGTGGCGGAAGTAGTCGCGCATCAGGGCCTCCACGCGCTGGCGCGGGTCGTGCCCGGGCACACCGAGCATCCCGGCCACCCGCTCCTGCAGCTCGTGCGTCAGGACGTTCATGTCGCGCCCGCTCTCGACGTGCAGAACCGACCGCACGCGGCACAGGAACTCCTCGGCCTCGTCGAGCGAACCGCCTTCCGGACGCACCCGGCCGGCGAACGCCTCGCGGGCGAGGGATCGGATGAGGCGTGCGGCCGTGACGTCGCGCAGCCCGCCCGGCGCCTTCTTGATATCGGGCTCGAGCTGGTAGACCGTGTCGTTGAATGACCGATACCGGTCGCCAATCAGCCCGAGCAGCGCGTCGACCAGCCGAGCCGACCGCGTGGCCGTGTCGCGGTGCACGCGGGCGAGCAGGTCGTCGAACAGCCGCACGTCCCCCGTGAGCAGCCGCACGTCGCAGAGGGCCATCAGCAGCTCGGGGTTCTGGTGATCCACCTGATCGAGCTCGTCCAGCTCGCGGACGTGATGCCCGACGGTCAGGCGCAGGTCCCACAGCGGCTGCAGCAGCCGGTTGAGGAACCGCTCCTCGGCCGCGCCGATCCGGCCGTCGAACACGATCAGCATGTCGATGTCCGAGTGCAGGCAGAGGGTGCGGCGGCCGTAGCCACCCACCGCGCAGACCACGTGCGGGCGCCGCGTCTCGGCGGCCGCCCGATCCACCAGGACCCGCACGAGACCGTCCATCTCGGTGGCGTGGCGCGCCTGCACGGCGCGCCCGCCGAGACCGGACCGGGCGGCGAGCACGAACTGCTCGCGCGCCGGTCCCAGTCTCTCCATCAGCCGGGTCTGGAGTTCCTGCCGGTCAGCGTCACGCGACCCCGTTGAAGCAAAAGGTTCTGCTGTCATCACCGGATAGTACGCTCCAGCGCCTGGTTATATCGGATCTCTAGAAGCTGAAGCCGAAGCCGACGGTCCCGATGACCTGTGACGACTCGCCGTCGTTGAACTCCCGTAGGATGTTGTCCGGAAACGCCAGCACCTGCACGCCGCCGTGGACCTCGAAGATGTCGCCCACGGGAGCACTCGCCATCAGGCCAATGCTGAAGAAGCCGAATTTGCCGTCATCGCCGGTCACGGAGTGGTGGTAGTAGTCCTTCAGGCTGAGTCCGAACGTGACGGGAATCGACAGGCTCACGGGCGAGTCCGCGATCGGAATGCCCGGTTCGATGCCCAGCTGCAGATAGATCCCCTTGTTGCCCCCGCCGTCAGCATCGTTGTCGCCGAGCTCGAACGCCAGCGTGGCCGACGGCGCGATCGGGAAGGCGCTCGTACTGTCGTCGTACCCGGCCGAGAACGCCAGCTCGTGCACCGTCCCGAAGGAGTCATTCGGACTCGTGTAGGCGGTGTAGGTGACCGACAGGACGGACACGTTGAGCGTGGCGTAGAAGTCCGACTCGTAGAAGCCGTCGGCCGAGCCGCTGTGGAAGCTGTTCCAGGTGCCGATGTTGAAGCTGACCATGTCGCTGGCCGCCACCCCGACGTCGAGGTAGGGCTGGAAAGTCCCCTCCGGGTCGCCCTCCTGCCTGATGCCGCGGAAGAAGTAGACGGACGGGACGTCCGCCCCGAACGACAGGCTGACCACCGGATCGGCCGCGGGGGCCTGGGCGGCGAGCGTCGCGCGCGCCGGTGTGGGCGTCGCGGTGGTGAACGTCAGGCCCTCGAGGGCGCGATCGGCCCGGAACGCATTCGGCGGCGCCTGGGCGAAGGCCGGTGTTCCAAAAGTCGCGGCGAGAAGAATCCCGAGCACAGTCTGTCTCATAAAGTCGTCCTGCTCCTGCCGCGTGCGCCCCATGGCCGCGCGGCCGATGATGTCGGTCATCGTCAGAGCAAGATGGACGCCAACCCGGTCGGAGGTCGGGTCGAGGGCGCGGTGTGCGTTTGCAGGCGCGAATGCGGGGGTTCTGGCGCACGGACGGGTACAGCGCAAGAGCTCGACTATCTACATTTATGTCGATTCATCCAGCGTGTTCCACACGCCTGTCGAAATCTGACGGCCCATGCGACCGTGGCGTCCGCTCCGGCGCTCGACCCACCGAGTCGATCGCCCACTCGCGGGTCGTACAGGCGACGACAGCGGACATAATTGTCGATCTTCGAATTCCTGCCACACGATTGTGGAACGCCTATCCCTTGAAGCGATCGCGGTCGATGCCGAGCTTGCGGATGCGGTAGCTGATGATGCGCTCGGTCGACTGCAGGATCTTGGCGGCCTTCGAGGCGTTGCCGCGCGCGGTCTTCAGGGCGTCCTGAATCAGGTTCTTCTCGTAGGCCGCCACCGCGTCGGCCAGCGACACGTTCTGCATGGTGCCCGACGCCTCGGCCGTCTGCAGGGTCGGCGGCAGATGGTGCGGATGCACCACGCTGCCATCGCAGACGAGCACCGCGCGCTCGATCGCGTTCTCGAGCTCCCGCACGTTGCCGGGCCAGTGATAGGCCATCAGCATGTCGATGGCCGGCGTCGACACGCGCTTCACCCGATGTCCGTGCTCGATCGAGTACTTCTCGAGAAAGTGATCGACCAGCAGCAGAATGTCCGGCCGCCGCTCCCGGAGCGGCGGCACGTGGATGGTGAACACGTCGAGCCGGTAGTGCAGGTCCTCCCGGAACGTGCCCGCGGCAATCGCCGCCTCCAGGTCGGCGCCGGTCGCCGTAATCAGCCGCACGTTGGCCGCGACCGGTTCGGTCCCACCCAGCCGCTCGAACTCGCGCTCCTGCAGGACCCGCAGCAGCTTGACCTGGGTGGAGAGGTTGATGTCGCCGATCTCGTCGAGGAAGAGCGTGCCGCCCTCGGCCAGCTCGAAGCGCCCCTTCTTGCGCGCCTGCGCGCCGGTGAACGCGCCCTTCTCGTAGCCGAACAGCTCCGATTCGATGAGCGAGTCCGGCAGCGCCGCGCAGCTCACCTTGAGGAAGGGCTTCTTGGCGCGCGGCGAGCTGTAGTGAATCGCATGCGCGATCAGCTCCTTGCCCGTGCCGGACTCCCCGCGAATGAGCACCGTCGTGTTCGCCCGGGCCACACGCGCGATCTGCTCGTAGACCTGCCGCATCGGCCCGCTCGTCCCGATGATGCGCGAAAAATCGTAGCGCTCGCGGAGCTCCTCCCGCAGGTGTGCGTTCTCGTCAATCAGCCGCTGCCGCTCGGCGTCCACCAGCCGATCGACGCGGACGGCCTGCCCCACCATCGAGGCCACCAGGCGCAGGACGCGCACGAGGTGGTCGTAGTCGCGCTGCCGGGTGAAGGGCAGATCGGCCGCCAGGGCGCCGACGGCCTTGCGATTGACGACGATGGGCACGCAGATGAAGCTGACGTCACGCCGATCGACCTCGGGGCGTGGCAGGTCGCGGAACGCCGGCTCGCGGCTGACCTGGGGTACGACGATCGGCTTGCCGCTCTCGACCACCCGCGCGGTCAGGCCGTCGAGCAGGCCGTACCGGACGGTGGCCCGGTCGGCCTGGATGCCATAGGTCGCATCGGTGTGCAGCTGGCCGGCGGCGTTGAGCAGCGCCACCGCTCCTCGCACGAGTCCGTACTGCCGGCCGAGTACTTCGAGCACGCGGACCAGCGCGGACTTGAGGGTGAGGCTGCCCGACAGCGCCTGCGCGATCTCGGTGAGCGCCACGGCCTGCCGCACGCCGCTGCTCTCGGGCGCCTGCGCGGGACCGGGCGTCGCGGGGCTCATGGACGGGTCAGCGCACCATCCCGGCCGCCGCGGGCGCCGACAGTTCCGAGGCGCCCATGAGGTAGGTATCGACCCCACGAGCCGCGCCGCGGCCCTCGGCGATCGCCCAGACGATCAGCGACTGCCCGCGCTGCATGTCGCCGGCCGCGAACACACCCGGGACGCTGGTCATCCACTGCTCGTCGGTCCAGACGTTGCCGCGGTCGGTCAGCCGCACGCCCAGATCGTCGAGCAGGCCGCCGCGCTCGGGCCCGGTGAAGCCCATCGCCAGCAGGACGAGATCCGCGTCCATGACAAACTCGGTGCCGGGCACGGGCGTGAAGCGCCCCTGGCCGTCCCGCACGACACGCTCGACCTCGACGGCCTGCAACTGCCGGACGTGGCCGGCCTCATCGCCCGTGAACCGCTGGGTCGAGACCGAGAACACCCGCTCGCCGCCCTCCTCGTGCGCCGGCGACACGCGGAAGACGTAGTCCCACTCGGGCCAGGGATTGCCGGGCGCACGTGTATCGGGCGGACGCGGCATCAGCTCGAACTGGTGCACCGAGCGCGCCCCCTGACGGTGGACCGTGCCCAGGCAGTCGGCCCCGGTGTCGCCGCCGCCGATGATCACCACGCGCCTGCCCGCGGCCGAGATAAGCGCGTCGTCGGGAATCGTGTCCCCTTCACAGCGGCGGTTCTGCTGGGTGAGGTATTCCATCGCGAAGTGAATGCCCGACAGCTCCCGACCCGGAATCGGCAGGTCGCGCGGCTGGCAGGCGCCGCCGGTGAGCACGAGTGCGTCGAACTCGGCCTGCAGCTGGCTGACCGGCAGCGTGACGCCGACGTGCACGTTCGGCCGGAAGATGATGCCCTCGGCCTCGAGCAGCGCCAGGCGCCGATCGAGGAACCGCTTCTCCATCTTGAACTCGGGAATGCCGTAGCGCAGCAGGCCGCCGATGCGATCGTCGCGCTCGAAGACCGTCACCCGGTGCCCGGCGCGGTTGAGCTGCTGCGCGGCGGCCAGCCCCGCCGGGCCGGAGCCGACAATCGCCACGCGCTTGCCCGTGCGCCGCAACGGTAGCTGCGCCTCGACCCAGCCCTCCTCGAACGCGTGCTCGATGATCGACAGCTCGATGTCCTTGATCGTCACCGGGTCGTCGTTGATCGCGAGCACGCACGACGACTCGCACGGGGCGGGACAAAGTCGCCCGGTGAATTCCGGGAAGTTGTTCGTCGCGTGCAGCCGTTCGATGGCGGTCGCCCAGCGGTTCCGGTAGACCAGATCGTTCCAGTCGGGGATCAGGTTGCCGAGCGGGCAGCCCTGGTGGCAGAACGGCACGCTGCAGTCCATGCACCGAGCGCCCTGATCGCGCGACGTCGACTCCTCCACTGGCAGGTAGACCTCGTGCCAGTCCTTGAGGCGTTCGGTCACGGGCCGCTTCTTCAGCTTCGCCCGGTGCCACTCCAGAAATCCGGTGATCTTACCCATGCGCCACCCCGACGAGCTCCTCGAACCGGGGTTCGCGATCCTCGGAACGCGCCCGCGCCTCGGCCATCATCACGCGTTTGTAGTCGCGCGGCATGACCTTCACGAACTGGCGGCGAATCGGCGCCCATTGCTTCAGCAGGTCGGCCGCGTAGGTGCTGCCGGTCTGCCTGACATGCCTCGCGATCAGATCGGAGACGATCGCGATGTCCTCGTCGCCGTCGAGCCCCTCGAGGTCGACCATCGCGTGATTGCAGCGGGAGGCGAACTGACCGGTGGTGTCGAGCACATAGGCGATGCCACCGCTCATGCCCGCCGCGAAATTCCGCCCGGTCACCCCGAGCACCACGACCCGGCCGCCCGTCATGTACTCGCACCCGTGGTCGCCGACGCCCTCGACGACGGCAATGGCCCCGCTGTTACGGACCGCGAACCGCTCGCCGGCCAGCCCGCGCACGTAGGCCTCACCGCCCGTCGCGCCGTAGAGCGCGACGTTGCCGATGATCACGTTCGTCTCGGGCGCGAACGTCGAGACGCGCGGCGGGTAGATCGTCAGGCGGCCGCCCGACAGGCCCTTGCCGAAGTAATCGTTGGCGTCGCCCTCGAGTGTGAGCGACATCCCCCGCGGGACGAACGCGCCGAAGCTCTGACCGGCCGATCCGGTGAAGTGAATCCGGATGGTGTCGTCGGGCAGACCTTCCGCGCCGTGCTTCCGCGAAATCTCGGCCCCGAGCATCGTCCCGACCGTTCGGTTGACGTTGCGGATCGGCACCCGCAACTCGACAGGGGTCGCCGCGGTGAGCGCGGGCTGACAGGCCGCGATGAGCTGGTTGTCGAGCGCCAGCTCGAGGCCGTGGTCCTGGGCCGTGACGCAGCGGATCGCGGTCGACGCGTCCACCTCGGGCGCGTGCAGGATGGGCGTCAGGTCGAGCCCGCCCGCCTTCCAGTGGTTCACCGCACGCCGCACGTCGAGCCGGTCCACCCGGCCGACCATCTCGGCGACGGTCCGGAAGCCGAGCTCGGCCATCAGCTCGCGCACCTCCTCGGCGACGAACCGGAAGTAGTTCTCGACGAACTCCGGCTTGCCGGTGTACTTGGCACGCAGCACCGGGTCCTGCGTCGCGATGCCGACCGGACAGGTGTTCAGGTGGCAGACGCGCATCATGATGCAGCCCGTGACCACGAGCGGCGCCGTCGCGAACCCGTACTCCTCGGCGCCGAGCAACGCCGCGACGACGACGTCGCGTCCGGTCTTCATCTGACCGTCCACCTGCACGACGATGCGATCGCGCAGGCCGTTGAGGACCAGCACCTGCTGCGTCTCGGCCAGGCCGAGCTCCCAGGGCACGCCCGCGTGCTTGAGGCTGGTCAGCGGCGAGGCGCCGGTACCGCCGTCGTGCCCGGAAATCAGCACCACGTCGGCGTGCGCCTTGGACACGCCCGCCGCGACCGTGCCGACGCCAACCTCGGCGACGAGCTTGACGTGCACGCGCGCCTGGTTGTTGGCGTTCTTCAGGTCGTGGATGAGCTGCGCCAGATCCTCGATCGAGTAGATGTCGTGATGCGGTGGCGGCGAGATCAGCGACACACCCGGCGTGGAATGCCGCACCTTCGCGATCCACGGATACACCTTGAAGCCGGGCAGCTGCCCGCCCTCGCCCGGCTTGGCGCCCTGCGCCATCTTGATCTGCAGGTCTGACGCGTTGACCAAATAGTGACTCGTGACGCCGAAGCGCGCCGAGGCGACCTGCTTGACGGCGCTCCGCCGCCAGTCGCCGTTGGCGTCCGGCGCGTACCGGTCTGGATCTTCGCCACCCTCGCCGCTGTTCGACTTGCCGCCCAGCCGGTTCATCGCGATCGCCAGCGTCTCGTGCGATTCCTGGCTGATCGACCCGTAGGACATCGCGCCGGTCGCGAAGCGCTTGACGATCTCCTCGATCGGCTCGACCTCCTCGAGTGGGATCGCCGTGCCGTTCGCCTTCAGCTCGAGCAGCCCGCGCAGCGTCCCGAGTGTCTGGCTCTGGTCGTTCACCAGGCGCGCATAGTCGCGATAAATGGCGTACTGCCCGGTCCGGGTCGCGTGTTGGAGCTTGAACACCGTCTCCGGGTTGAAGAGGTGGAACTCGCCGTCGCGACGCCACTGGTACTCGCCGCCCGGATCGAGCTCGAGCTCACCGGGCACCGGCACGCTGTGCGCGCGCTGGTGGCGGATCGTCACTTCCTCGGCAATCACGTCGATGCCGACGCCGGCGATCCGCGACGCGGTGTGGGTGAAGTACTGATCGACGAACCCCTGCTCCAGCCCCACGGCCTCGAAGATCTGCGCGCCGCAGTAGCTCGACAGGCACGAGATGCCCATCTTCGACATGACCTTCAGGATGCCGAGGTTCAGCGCCTTGATGTAGCCGGCCACCGCCTCGTTGTGGGTCATGCCCTCGAGCGATCCCTGCCGGATCATGTCGTCGAGCGTCTCGAACGCCAGGTACGGGTTGACCGCGCCGGCGCCGTAGCCGATCAGCAGCGCGACGTGGTGCACCTCACGCGCGTCGCCGCTCTCGATGACCAGGCCGCAGCGCGTGCGCAGCCCCTTGCGCACCAGGTGATGGTGCACGCCCGACGTGGCCAGCAGGCTCGGAATGGGCGCCGCCTGCTCGCTGACGTCGCGATCGGAGAGGATCAGGATCGTCACGCCGTCGCGCACGGCCGCCTCGGCCGCGTCGCAGAGCGCGTCCATCGCCCCCGCGAGGCCGGGCCCGTCCGCGGCCGGGTCGAACAGCATCGGCAGCGTCAGCGACCGGAAGCCCCGCACGGCGATGTGCCGCAGCTTGGCCAGCTGGTCGTTGTCGATGATCGGATAGGTCAGTGCGATCTGCCGGCACGACTCCGGCTTCGGCGCGAGCAGGTTGCCTTCCGGTCCGATCGTCGATCCCATCGAGGTCACGAGCTTCTCGCGGATCGCGTCGAGCGGCGGATTGGTGACCTGCGCGAACAGCTGGGCGAAGTAGTCGTAGAGCAGCCGCGGCCGGTCCGACAGCACGGCCAGGGCCGCGTCGTTGCCCATCGACCCGATCGGTTCCTCGCCACGCGCGGCCATCGGGCCGATGAGCAGCTTCAAATCCTCGTCGGTGTAGCCGAACACCTGCTGGCGCTTCTGCACGGTTTCCGATGAGGGCTGCGGCAGCTCCTCGGCGTCGGGCAGATCCTCGATGGCGACCAGGTTCTCGGCCAGCCAGTCGGCGTAGGGCTGCGCCTGCGCCAGCTGGTCCTTCACCTCCTCGTCGTCGACGATGCGGCCCTGGGCCGTGTCGACCAGGAAGATGCGGCCCGGCCGGAGGCGTTCCTTCAACAGGATGTTCTCGGGCGGGATGTCGAGCACGCCGGTCTCGGACGCCATGATGACCAGATCGTCCTTGGTCACGCAGTAGCGCGACGGACGCAGGCCATTGCGATCGAGCACCGCGCCGATGACCGTGCCGTCGGTGAAGGCAATCGAGGCCGGGCCGTCCCACGGCTCCATCAGCGAGGAATGGAACTCGTAGAACGCGCGTCGCTCCGGGCTCATGCTCTCGTGG
>Ga0326597_10015362_pt1 | contig 10010 bp, 8 predicted proteins | sample RVTome_12_FD_203789 | JGI IMG/M metagenome (GOLD analysis project Ga0326597, IMG submission 203789) | Soil microbial communities from uranium-contaminated site in the Upper Colorado River Basin, Wyoming, United States - RVT100D185 | ecosystem: Environmental > Terrestrial > Soil > Contaminated >...
TAGAAACTGCGCCGGCGTGGCGCGATTTCCGTTTTTGGAATAACGGGCGATGTGCCATTTGTAGATGATTTATCAGAAGAAGGCGCGCAGGCTGAAGCGTGGGGATTGGGGTGGTGGGCAGTGCCCAGCCTACGGGAGCGGTGCCCACCCTACCGAGATAGATGGGTAAATGAGGGATCCTCGAATACGTACGGTCGCGCAGGCTGAAGCCTGCGGCTCGGGGTGGTGGGCAGTGCCCAGCCTACGGGAGCGGTGCCCACCCTACGGGAGCAGTGCCCACCCTAGGAGATCATAATGCCATCATTTGTCACTCATCTTGAATCGGCGATTGACGGGACGCATGTACCGCACGACACGATTCAGACGCTGTACAAAGAGCGGCCCTTGTGGGTGCGGTACGATCTCGACGCCATCGGCCGCGCGGTGCAGCGCGATGACCTCGCTCGGCGCCGACCCACCCTTTGGCGCTACCGCGAATTGTTACCGCTGCCGACCGAGCATGAACCGGTCACCCTGGGTGAGGGCTATAGCCCATTACTACCGGCCCCCGGCTTGGGACAACAATTGGGCGTGGGTGATCTGTGGATCAAGGACGAGTCGCAGCTTCCCACCGGGTCGTTCAAGAGCCGAGGACTTTGCATGGCCGTTTCGATGGCACGGCGCTTCGGCCTCCGCCGGCTGGCGATTCCCACCGCGGGGAATGCGGGCGGGGCGATGGCGGCGTACGCGGCGCGGGCGGGGATAGAGGCGTTTGTCTTCATGCCGCAAGATACGCCGGTCATCAATCAAATGGAATGCGTGCTGGCGGGTGCCAAGGTGTACCTGGTTGCCGGGCTGATCAACGACTGCGGCGGCATCGTTCGAAACGGCGTTGACGCCATGGGGTGGTTTGATTGTTCCACACTCAAGGAGCCCTATCGCATCGAGGGCAAGAAAACGATGGGGCTGGAGCTGGCGGAGCAATTTGATTGGTGCCTCCCGGACGTCATTCTTTATCCCACCGGAGGCGGCACGGGGCTGATCGGCATGTGGAAGGCGTTCGCGGAGCTTGGCGCGCTGGGCTGGTTGGAGTCAGACAAAATGCCGCGCATGATCGCGGTGCAGAGCGACGGATGTGCGCCCATCCCGCGTGCGTTCGATGCGGGTGAGCGATTCGCCACGCCCTGGCAAGACGCCAACACGTGCGCCAGCGGCTTGCGCGTTCCGAGCGCGGTGGGTGACTTTATGATTCTCGACGCCGTGCGGGAGAGCGAGGGATGTGCGTTGGCCGTGGCCGAATCGGGCATTGTCGAAGCCATGCATCGTGCGGTTTCGGCGGAGGGCGTTTCCATCTGCCCGGAGGCGGCCTGCTGCGTCATGGCACTCGAGCAATTGGTCAACGACGGTCGCATTTCCAGGAGCGATCGCGTCGTCCTGTTCAACACCGGGGCGGCCTGCAAGTACATCGAAACCGTACCCTTGGAGCTTCCAACGATCGATAACCCACACGAAGTGGACTACGCAGCTTTGGCCTAATAACCGGCATCCTTTGATGTGCCCATACGTGGCACTCAATCGCTTCCTCGCACGTTCGCTTTTCTCGGTCGTTAGCGCCGTTTTCGGACGCCACAACCACGGTCACATACCGGGTGTTTTTTTTCCTCAGACACGCCGTGCGTCATCCGATGGGTAAACCTGTGCAAGTTAGGTTTTCTCCTCGCCCTTTCTATTGGAGTTATGGCTCATGCGTCGTCAATACACGTTCACGTTGGGTGGGGTCTTTTCGCTTGTTGTCTTCGGATTGGCCGGCTGCGGATCAAATAACTCGCTGCCCTCCACGGTCGTCGTGGAGTTGCCGGACGGCACAACGGTAGTGGCCGACCAGGGCGCGGGCGTGGCTGAACTGGCGAATTCGTCGTGGAATTTTATCCGCACGGCCGGGGACGCCCAGGGGCTTCCATTTGCGACGATTTCGTTCAACGCCGACGGGGCGCTGGATGCGTTCGATAACAATACGATGGCTCAGGATATTCTGGGATCCTCGGTGTTGTTCGACGGCTCGCGCCACACCACGTCCATGGAAGGACTCGAATACGCGGCCAGCACGTTTGGCGCGGCCACCAATGACGGCACCGGGTTCGCCTTTGAAGGTCGATTCACGGCGTTTTTCTTCGGCCTCGTGGTCGGGGAAGGGGAGGCAGGCGCTATGGGCACGTTTGACCCGGACGATCCTGATACCATCACCGGCACGTTCTCGTTCTCGATGGAAATCACGGTTCCCGTCGAAATCCCCGGTGCCAACCAGAACGAGTCATTCCCCTTCGTTGCGCAACGCGTAAGAAACTAATCACAGTGGCGACAGTTTGGCATTGACTAAGCGAGGCCCAGCGCCCCGGCGCCCGGCCTTGCGTCATGTGCGCTCGACCAGGCGATCGATCAAGAAGCTCGATTGCTCAAGGGCTTGGTCGGTAAACGGGCCAAAGAACTGCCGCACCTCTTCGAACGTCGCGCGGAAAGCGTCATCGTCATGATCGCTCAGGATTTTTTGGAGCGATTGCGCCGCATCGACAAATGCGTCCGTTACTTTAGGCGTGGCCGGATTGCTCATCTGAATCGATCCGTATAGCTCGGAAGATTGGGCGAAGTGACGGGCGGTCATCAACAACTCCATCAAGTACACCGGAGATGTAAAGCGAAGGGTTTCTTCAATATCCACACCCAGGCGCACGAGCGTCTTCCCCATGACTTCCGTCGCAAAGTGTACCAGCACCTGCACGACGGCCATCGCGCGATCATGGTCCTGGGGTGAACTCTCCATCGCAACCAACCCGCGAGCGTGGAACATCTTCCATAACCAATCAAACCAATCGTCGCCGCGCCCGCGACACAACACGATGCGTTGCCCTTGCAGAGAATGCACGGACGGGGCGAAGAGCGGGTGGGTACCCACCACACTCCCCGTGCATGATTCCATCATCGCCTTGAGCGGACCGGACTTGACCGAGGTGATATCCATGAGCAGCGCGTCCGGGCGAATCAGCGGTCCGACCCGATGAATGACGTCAACGGTCACGTCGATCGGAACGCTTATGACCACCACATCGGCCATCGATGCCGCTTCCTCAATGGAGAGCGACGTATCCAAATCGACCACCATGGTCGCGTGACCCAAATCGCCGAAGAACTCAACCATGCAACGCCCCATCGATCCCTTTCCACCGATGACGGCCACGGTTCGAGGCTCGGAATTGAGAGGCACTTCCGCTTTCAACGCCGCCTGCCGATCGCGACTGCCCCAAAGAACAAGGCGAAAAACGCTTTCAATCACCTGCGGGGAGAGACCCAGCGAAACACCTCGTTCACCACGATCCTTTAGAATCTCGCGTTCGCGTTTGAAATCACGGATGCCCAGGCCATGCTCGCGTTTCACTTGAGCGACCTCCGTCACCAGACCGTTGCGGCGGGCGAGCAATTGCAACACGTCACGATCCACGGAGTCAATCATCGCCCGCAGTACGGCCAGTGGTTGTGTTGATTCAATTGGAAAGTCTTGCATCGTATCGCCCATGGTCCTGCCACCCCCCATCCAACGGACCACTCCGCATCAGTATAGTCAGCTTCGCCCGCGTTTTATTCCCTCGCCACACCTACCATAGCATTCTTGATCGCCAACACGGCTTGGTCGATCTCCGACTCGGTGGTATAGCGTCCCACGCTAAACCGAACGGCACCGAAAGCGATCTTTTCGGGAACGTTCATGGCCGCAAGTACGGCGGAGCGTTGACGGACCGACGCATGGCACGCGGCCCCGGTACTCGCGCAAAGGTTGGGGCAGGCATCAAGAACATCCGCGCCGATGCGACCACGAAACCCGACGGCTAACGTATTGGGCAGGCGCAATTCCGGATGTCCCAAGAGGACAACATCGTCACCCAACGCATCATGCAATCCGGAAAACAAACGATCGCGCAGGGTACGGGGTGTCACCTCGTCGAATTTCTCCACTGCCAGCTCGGCGGCTTTGCCCAGTCCGACCAGCGCGGGAACCGGTTCTGTTCCGGCGCGGCGTCCGCCTTCGTGACCGGCGCCATGGTGGAATGGCGCAATCTCGATGCCTCTTCGAATGAACAGGGCGCCGATTCCCTGCGGCGCATAAAGCTTATGACCGGCCAAGGAAAGAAAATCGACACCGAGGTCGTTTACGTGGGTCTTGATCTTCCCGCAGGCCTGGGCCGCATCGGTATGCATCAATACACCACCCTCTCGCGCCGCCTCGGCGACTTCGGCGACGGGCTGAATCGTGCCCACCTCGTTATTGGCGAGCATGATGGAGATCAGAATGGTGTCCGGGCGAATTGAGTGAATGACCTGCTGGGCGTCGACCAACCCCGTCGCATCGACGTCGACATAGGTAACCTCATAGCCACATTCTTCGATGAATCGACAGGGATTGATCACCGCGGGATGCTCGACTTTCGATGTGATGACATGCCGGCCACGATCGCGAAGGGTGTGCGCGACGCACTTGATGACGTGGTTGTTGGCTTCGGTTCCGCCGGAAGTGAAGATGATCTCCCCGGTGTCCGCCTGCAACATCGATGCGACTTGCCGGCGGGCTTTCTCCACGGCCAGGCGCATGGGGCGACCCAGCGCATGGCTGCTGGAGGGGTTTCCATGCAACTCGCCGAGATAGGGCAACATGGCGTCTCGAACGGCCGGATCGATCGGTGTTGAGGCGTTGTAATCAAGATATATCATTGAAACGCCCTCGCAAAAAGGATTCCCATCAGCGGGTATGCCTGTACATGAACATTTTGTCAGTCATATACGACCGAGAAAAATAAGCCCCCTAATGGGCGCGTTGCAGTTCATCCACGTCCCCCATTATCGGTATCTGAGCGGATTGCACAATTGCTCAACAGACCATGATGCGCAGCCGATGGACCTTGGGGTAGCCCGGGATGGTGTACGTTAGTTGGCCGGGCATTTGATGCAATGGCAAAGCCGCCACTTCAGGGAGTGACACGATGACGACCACAGCGACAGACCAGCTTACGGAAACGATTCAGAATTTCAAGCAAGCTGCTGAAGACGCCCTTAGCAGCCAAACCATCGAGCAGTTCATCGACTTTGAGCGGTTTACCAATGAAGTTGCAGCGTTTGTCCGAGAGACGCAGCAGGCCATGTGGCATGATGAGGCAATGGCCACAATCAGGAGCCTGGAAACGGGAAGACCTCTGTCCCCGGCGGATTACGACATCATACGTACGTTCCTGATTTCCGACGCCGAGCACTACCTCAAGCACGAGAATAATTTCGGTGACTGGAAGCGCGAGCTATCGCGGATCGTGGATGATCTGTCCGTGCGGGTCAACACCGTCGATCGGCACACCATCGCCGACATGCGCGGCGTGCTGTGCGACGCGATGCGTCTGGTTCCCGACATTCGCAACTACCTCGAAGAACAACGCCGTGTCAAGAAATTCGAGTCTGCATTGGAAACATTCGACGATGATTCCCGCGCGATGTTGGCCAAGCTCATGCGCGAGCAGCTCCAAAGCACCAACCGCTAGCCAAGGATCATAAGCCACACCGGTGGGCCGTGCCCACCCTACATACTTTTGATACCATACTCCACTATGTGTGGTCGATTCACATTGTGCAAGCCGGGTGATGAGCTGGCAGGGATATTTGACTTGGTGGAGTCTCCCGCCATCGCTCCGCGATTTAACATCGCGCCGACGCAACCAGCGCCGATCATTCGCCAAACCAGCAACATGGTCGGGCGACGGCTGGAAGCGCTGCGCTGGGGATTGATCCCCGCATGGGCGAAGGATCCGGCCATCGGATCACGCATGATCAACGCCCGCGCGGAAACGGTTTCATCCAAACCATCATTTCGCGCCGCCTTCCGAAAACGCCGCTGCCTTGTCATTTCCGATGGTTTCTATGAATGGCAGACGGTCGATCCGGCGCACAGTGGATCGCGCCCCCGAAAGCAACCGCATTACATTCACCTCCGCGACGGACGCCCCTTTGCTATGGCCGGCTTGTGGGAGCACTGGGAAGGCACGGATGGAACAATCATCGAATCATGTACCATCATTACCACACGGCCCAATGAAGTGGTCGCACCGCTGCACGATCGAATGCCGGTCATCCTTGGGGCGACGGACTATGACAAGTGGCTCGACCCGGATAACAAGAAACTCGACGAACTACAATCATTATTGGAGCCCTGCGCTACGGGTGAGATGGATGCCTACCCTGTCAGCACGCGCGTCAATAGCCCAGCAAACGATTCGCCGGACTGCATCGCACGATAAGCCGCGTTTGATCGCCGCCTGGCGCGGTCACCTCGATGAAGCCTTTGCATGTCTGGACCGGGCGTACGAGGAGCGCGATTCTGTTTTGTTTGCGATGTCCTCTTGGCCGATGTGCAAACCGCTCCGCGGCGACTCTCGCTATGATTGCCTGATGGCGCGATTGCGATTACCTTATGTACGTTGAACAGGATCCTATGAACACTACGGCTAAATGACGCTAACGAACGGCTCGAAACTAGGCTCCTACGAGATCCTCGCTCCGCTGGGTGCGGGTGGCATGGGTGAGGTCTACCGTGCGAAGGACACCAACCTCGATCGTGAGGTGGCCATCAAAGTGCTGCCCGATGAGATGGCCCGCGACGTGGAACGGATCACTCGGTTTGAACGCGAGGCGAAGTTGCTTGCATCGCTGAACCACCCCAACATCGCCGCGGTCTACGGCTTTGAGACCGCCGCATCCTCCCGAGCCGCAGGCTTCAGCCTGCGCGAAGCATCGGAAACCGAGGATCAGGCGACACCCCAACGCTCGCGCGAAGAATCGGTGGGCGAAGACTCCACAACACTTGCAAGTTCGCGCAAGCTAAAGCATGCGGCTCAAGGTTTATATTTCCTGGTCATGGAACTTGTCGAAGGGCAAACGCTGGGTAAGCGGCTGGAAGAAGGACCGCTGGCTATGGAAGACGCGCTCGACGTCGCGAAGCAGATGGCCGAGGGGCTCGAAGCCGCTCACGACAAAGGGATCATCCACCGCGACCTCAAGCCCGGCAACGTCATGATCGACGCCGACGGAACTGTAAAAATACTCGACTTCGGATTGGCCAAGGCCATGCCGGAGGATTCCTCGCGGTCGACTCAAGCCAATTCGCCAACCCTCACCGCAGATTACACCAGACCCGGCGTCATCCTAGGCACGGCCGCCTACATGAGCCCAGAACAAGCCCGCGGGCGATCGCTCGACAAGCGCACCGACATCTGGTCGTTCGGCGTTCTTCTGTTTGAGTGTCTCTCGGGTACCGCCCTGTTTCGCGGCGAGACGGCCACCGATTCGATGGGCGCAATTCTGCACTGCTCACCGAGCAGTGGCACACATTTCAATTCTTACACCTCGCCCGAAAATAGCGTGTTACGATGCACTAGAATGGAAAAACGATTATCATCTGCGCCGTGTCCGAAGAAACACCCTTGTCAATCATCGATGTAGCGATAATCGGTGGTGGTGCCGCCGGGTTGGCGTCTGCCATCTTTGCGGCCCGCGCCGCGCCGGCTAAGTCGATCGTTGTTTTGGACGGTGCACGCAAGCTCGGCGCCAAGATTTTGGTGGCCGGTGGCGGGCGCTGCAACGTGATGAACCAAACTGTTACGGCGGCAGACTTCTGCGGAACTCACCCCAAGATCATCAAGCGCGTCTTGGCAGCGTTTCCGGTCGAACAAACGGTCTTGTTTTTTCGAGAAATAGGCGTTGAGCTCAAGGCCGAGGAGCACGGCAAACTCTTCCCGACGACGGACCGCGCACAAACGGTCTTGGACGCGCTGCTGCGCGAGGCTGACCGGGCCGGCGTGCGCATCCAAGCGGCAAATCGTGTCACGGATATTGAGAAACAAGACGATGGTTTTCGAATCGAAACCGACGTCTCTACGCTCAATGCACGCCGAGTCATACTCGCCACGGGCGGAATGGCGCTCCCCAAGAGTGGGAGTGACGGTGCCGGTTTTGAGATGGCGCGACGACTTGGACATTCGATCGTGCCGTTAACACCTGCGCTGGTGCCGTTCGTCCTAGAGGGTGACTTTCACACCCCGCTGTCTGGCGTCGCACAGGATGTGGAATTGTCGATACGGGTTGACTATGCCAAACCGATCCGTGTACGCGGGGCGATGTTGTGGACGCACTTCGGCGTGAGTGGACCGGTCGTGTTGGACGGCTCGCGTCATTGGCATCGCGCACGAGTCGAAGACCGCGAAGTAGCCGTGACCGCAAACTTTCTGCCCGGCCAAGATTTCGCAACCGCTGAACAAGCATGGTTCGACATGGCGAAGTCAAATCCGAAGATGCTGGTGCGCAAGGGTTTGTCACGCCGGCTGCCGGCAAGAGTGGCGGAAGCCGTTCTGCGCAAGCTCGCTATCGATGGAGCCATACCATTGGCGCACTTCAGCAAAGACCAGCGCCGCAGGTTGTTCCACGCACTGCTTGCGTGGCCGCTACCTGTTCGAGATAGTCGCGGATACACTCACGCCGAGGCCAGCGCCGGGGGTATACCCCTCACGGAGATTGATTCGCGCACCATGAGTTCGCGTAAGTGCCCGGGGCTTTTTCTGGTGGGCGAGATTCTGGACGTGGACGGGCGGATCGGGGGTTTCAACTTCCAATGGGCGTGGTCGAGTGCGTGGGTGGCGGGATGGGGGGTTGCCGCCCTTTCCGACGAACCGGTTAGGCGATAAAATCCCGCACCATGGCCGTCTGCGTTTCATGTTCGAAGGAGATTCCACAAGACAGCCGGCTGTGCCCCTATTGCGGCACCGAGGTTGTATCAGCCGGCGCAGATCGCACCGTCACAACCCCTCAAGCCCATCAACCCGTAACGCCCTTGCCCATCGACGACGCCCCGAGCCACGCTTCGTCATCGGATACCATCGACGAAGCCCGCTTCACGCCGGGGACCATGCTCACCGAGCGCTACCGCGTCGTCGGCCTGCTGGGAACCGGCGGCATGGGCGAAGTTTATCGAGCCGACGACCTGAGACTTCGCCAACCCGTGGCGCTCAAGTTCCTCCCGGCCGCACTTTCGAAAGTCCCACGCAAGCTGGAACGTTTTCACCACGAGGTACGCGTCGCTCGGCAGGTGTCGCACCCCAACGTCTGCCGCGTCTATGACATCGGCGAAGCGCAGGGGCAGCCCTTTATCTCCATGGAATACGTGGACGGCGAAGACCTGGCCAAGGTGCTTCGCCGCATGGGCAAGCCGTCGCAAGACAAGGCGCTGCAAATCGCCCGACAGCTCTGTGCCGGACTGGCCGCCGCTCATGACAAAGGCGTCTTGCACCGAGACCTCAAACCGCACAATGTGATGATCGACGGGCAGGGTCGCGTGCGTATTACGGACTTTGGGTTGGCCGGTTTCGTGGGCGACTTCGCCGGCGGCGAAATCGCGGCGGGTACCCCCGCCTACATGGCCCCCGAACAAATCGCCGGTCGAGAGGTATCGGTCAAGAGCGATGTTTACTCGCTCGGGCTGGTACTGTTTGAACTTTTTACCGGCAAGCGACTTTTCGAGGGTAATACGCGCGAACAGATCAGTCAGCTTCGCAGCTCGACAATACCCACCACGCTCTCCGGCTACACCGACGACATGGACCCGGCCATCGAACGGGTGATTCTCCGTTGTTTGGAGACCGAACCTTCCGCAAGACCTTCATCAGCCTTGGCGGTGGCGGCTGCGCTTCCCGGTGGCGATCCCCTGGCGGCCGCACTCGCCGCCGGTGAAACCCCCGACCCCGAAATGGTCGCGGCTGCGGGTCAAGCCGGCGGCATGAACCCAGTCAAGGCTATCCTTTGCCTGGCGGGGATCGTAGTAGGTTGCATCGTGGTCGTCGCTCTTAGTGATGGATTCCACAAGCAAGTTCCACTTCCAAAACCGCCGGCCGTACTCGCCGACGACGCGGCCGAGACCCTCCAGCGTCTTGGGTTTGATGGAAGAATTGCTGATA
>Ga0326597_10015363_pt1 | contig 10010 bp, 8 predicted proteins | sample RVTome_12_FD_203789 | JGI IMG/M metagenome (GOLD analysis project Ga0326597, IMG submission 203789) | Soil microbial communities from uranium-contaminated site in the Upper Colorado River Basin, Wyoming, United States - RVT100D185 | ecosystem: Environmental > Terrestrial > Soil > Contaminated >...
CGGGGCGACGAAGGCGGGCATCGTCGGGCTGACGAAGTCGCTCGCTCGCGAGGTCGGTACCAAAGGCATCACGGTGAACGCGCTCTGCCCGGGCCTGCTGGACACCGAGATGACCTCGCACCTGACCGAAGAGGCTCGCGCCTACTACCTGGATCAGACCCCGATCGGGCGCGCGGCCAGGCCGGCCGAGGTGGCGGCGGTCGTGCGATTCCTGATGTCGGAGGAGGCGTCGTACGTGAACGGAGCGGTGATCCCCGTCGACGGGGGGCTCACCGCCTAGTCGGAGAGGTCGCCGAGCCCCTAGCATGGGCCGGCACCGGAGGGGCCACAGGAGGAAGACCAGATGGACAAGGCAGAGATCGAGACCAGGGTCCGCAAGGTCCTGGCGGAGCAGCTGGCGGTGGACGAGGCCCAGGTCGTGCCGGACGCGCGCTTCGCCGAGGACCTGAACGCCGACTCGCTCGACCTCGTCGAGGCGGTGCTCGCCCTCGAGGAGGAATGGAACATCGAGATCCCCGAGGAGGAGATGGAGGGCGTGAAGACGGTCGGCCAGGCCGTCGCCCTCGTGAACTCCAAGCTCGGGCTGTAGGAGCACGATGACCGAGCGCGTCGTCGTCACCGGCATCGGGCCCGTGACGCCGGTCGGGACCGGCGTCGAGGAGTTCTGGGCGGGGCTGACGTCGGGGCGCAACGGCGTCGGGCCGATCGAGCGGTTCGACGCCTCGGACCTCCCGGTGCGGCTCTGCGGCGACGTTCGCGACTTCGACCCGACGAAGTGGCTGGACGCCAAGGAGATCCGGCGCACCGACCGGTTCGTCCACTACGCGATGGCGGCAGCCCAGCTCGCCTGGGAGGACGCCGGGAACCCGGAGATCCCTTCCGATCGGGGCGGCATCATCTTCGGAACCGGGATCGGCGGCATCGAGGGGCTCCTACGCCAGCACGCGGTGATGCTTGAGAAGGGACCCGGCCGCGTCTCGCCGTTCATGGTGCCGGCGCTCATGGCCAACGCCGCGGCCGGACACATCGCGATGCACTTCGGTCTCACCGGCCCCAATTTCTGCACGGTCTCCGCGTGCGCCTCGGGCGCCCACGCGGTCGGGGAAGGCTTCCGCTTGGTGCGCGACGGCTACGTGGATCTCGCGCTCGTCGGGGGCTCGGAGGCCTCGACCCTGCCGCTCACCGTTGCCGCGTTCGCGCAGATGACGGCGCTCACCAAGAACCCCGACCCCGAGACGGCCTCGAGGCCGTTCGATGCCGCGCGCGATGGATTCGTGCTCTCCGAGGGCGCGTGCGCGCTGATCCTGGAGACCGAGTCCCGCGCGAGGGCCCGCGGGGCACGCGTCTACGCCGAGGTAGCGGGGTACGGTGCCTCGGACGATGCGTTCCACATCACGGCTCCCGACCCCAAGGGCACGGGCGCCGCGATCGCGATCCGCCGAGCGCTCGAGGACGCCGGCGTGGAACCGGAGGCGGTCGATTACGTGAACGCCCACGGGACCTCCACGCAACTGAACGACTCCGGCGAGACGGCGGCGATCAAGGTAGCGCTCGGCGAGGAGGTCGCGCACCGGGTGGCCGTGTCCTCGACGAAGTCGATGACCGGCCACATGCTCGGCGCGGCCGGTGCGGTCGAGGCGGCGGCCGCGATCTTGGCGATCCACACCTCCACGATCCCGCCCACGATCCACTACGACACGCCCGATCCGGACTGCGATCTGGACTACGTGCCCAACACCAAGCGCGAGACCCAAGTCGACTTCGCGATCAGCGACTCGTTCGGCTTCGGCGGGCAGAACGCCGTCGTCGCGTTCCGCAGGTCTTCCTGAGGCTCACACCACGGCACGGGTGAACGCCGCGCCGTCGAGCACGGCTCGCACGGCCTTCCCGTTAACGAAGGCCTCGAAGCGCAACCGGTCCGGCGACCCCTCCTCATCCGGGCGGTAGCGACCGTCCGCCAAGCGGAGCAACGCCCGCTCCTCGTCCCCCCAGTCGGATGAGCTCAGGACCAACGAGGCCCACAGTCGCCCGTCCCGCTCGGTGATCTGGAGGATCGGCGCCCACGGGTTCCACGACCTGTAGCGGCCCGCGAACGCCTCCCACCGCGGCGGACCGTTGCCGTCCCCCCCGGCCGGGACCCGCCACGGCTCCCGTTCCGACGGAGGTGGGATCTCGGGCATCGGCTCCCCGGCGGCCTCAGCCGCGAGGCACGCGAGCGCGAACCGCGCCAGCTCCAACCGGTAGCCGCCGAAGGCGGAGTTCATCAGGACCGTCGTGCCGAACCCGGCGATGACGTCGACCACGAGGTAGGCGGTGAACCCGAGCATCGACCCCGAGTGCCCGAGCAGTCGATCTCCCTCGATCCACTTCACGCCGTAGCCGTACACGTGACCGCGCGCCTCGGGGTCCTCGGCGACCCGAGCGGTCATCCGTGCGAAGCTCGGCTCGGCGAGCACGCCATGCCCTCGCATCAACAGGAGACGCGCGTACGCCGCCAACTCCTCCGCGGTCGCACAGATCGTGCCGTCGGCCGTCGCGCTCTCGCACCACACCGACGGCGTCCATCCGTGCTCGGGCACCCACGGACGGTCGTCGAACGGCGCCGTGTACCCGACCGTCAGGCGCTGGCGCACATCGTTGGTGATGATCACGTCGGCCTCGCCCATCCCGATCGGCACCATCACCCGTTCGTGGACCGACTCCCACCACGGGCGCCCCGAGACCGCCTCCAGGACGAGCCCGAGGGCCTTGTAGCCGGCGTTGGAGTAGCGGAACCGCGTGCCCGGTTCGCTCCCGATCTCGGTCTCGAGCAACAGCAGCAGCTCACCGACCACGTCACCGGTCGAATCGAGGCCGCAGGCGAGCCCGCCGGTGTGCGAGAGGAGGTGATGGATCGTCACAGGGCGCTCGAACCGGGACGGCACCAGGAACCAGGGCAGGTAGTCCGTGACCGGCGCGTCGAGGTCGATCCTTCCCGCCTCGACCTCCCGCAGCACCGCCATCGCGGTGAAGCCCTTGCTGATCGACCCGATCTGGAACCGGTGACCCGGCTGCACGGGCGAGGACGCGTCGATGTTCGCCCACCCTCGGACGATCGTCGCGAGCGGACGCGCTCGATCGGTGAGCCCGAGTGCGAGACCGGGCGTATCGAGGGAGGACCAGTGCCGATCGACGTAGGCGCCGATCGCCTCGAGCGCGGAGCTCACATCCCGGCCCGCAGCGCGTCGACCGGTTCCAGCCGTGCCGCCCGCAGAGCCGGGTAGAAGCCCGCCAACAGGCCCGTCACGCAGCCGATCAGGGGTGCCAGGACCGGCACCAGGGGATCCATCACCGGCGTCCAGGTCTGATAGGCGGCCACACCGACCACGAGCAGCATCCCGAGGCTGGCGCCGAGCACCCCGCTGACCAGGCCCAGGGTCGCGCTCTCGAGGAGGAACTGCGTCGCGATGTGGCGGCGCGTCGCGCCCAGCGCCCGCCGCAGACCGATCTCGCCGATACGCTCCATCACCGCCACCAAGGTCACGTTCGCGATCCCGATCGCGCCGACGATCAGCGAGACGGCGCCTAGCATGAGGAAGAGCACCTCGAGGTCGCTCTGGACGCCGGCTCGGACCGGCTGCGGCTGCTGGGGAGAGGTCACCTTCAGTCCGTACGGAGCGTCTGGACGGAGCGCGAGCGCCACCTGTCGCTTGAGGAGCGAGGTGGCGCCGACCTCCGTCTCGATGATGACCGACTGCGGCGCCTGCAGCCCGTACCGCGCGCGCGCCGTCCCCTCGGGGATGATGACCGAGCTCAACAACGTGTGCTTGCGCTCCACGCCGTCCAAGATGCCGATGACGAGGAAGACCTCGTCGCCGATGCTGATCGACTCCAGGTGCGCGACCCCGTTGATCCCGAGCTGCTCGGCGGCGTTCGGCCCCAGGACGGCCACCTTGTCGCCTCTCTCGGAATGGCCCTCGTCCGGGAGCCGGCCGGTGCGCACGCGAGCGCGGACTGCGGTGAACAGTTCGGGCGAGGCAGCCTCGATGGGGAGCTTGAACGCGGAGTTCCTCCCCGGCTCGACGAACGGCGAGGCGCTGACCAGCGCGTCGTCGACATCCACGGCGCTCAGCGTGCCGACCGCGACGACCCCGTTGAGGCGCCGGATCCGCTCCGACGCGTCCCAGGGCAGCTCGTTCGTGGGCTTGCCCTCGCCGGCAGGGCGCGAGGACACGGTGATCTCGGTGGCCGCGAGCTCGTCGAACCTGCTGATGATCTGAGCGCTCGCGGTCCGGGAAAGCCCGAGCGTGGCCACGAGCGCGGTCAGCCCGATCATCGTCCCCAAGATCGTCATGACCATGCGACCCGGACGCGCGAAGATTCCGGCGAACGCCTCGAGGATCAGGTCCCTGAACCACATCCGAGAGGGTTGGAGTGCCTCCTCGGTCAGCACGTCGGCCTCTTCCCTGGTCCTCGTGTCCACCGATCAGCCTCGCAGTCTTCCGTCGGCGATCGTGACCTGCCGCTGCGCCCACGCCGCGACACCCGGATCGTGGGTGATCATCATGATCGTCAGCCCCTCGGCATGCAGCCCTCGGATCAGCTCGAGGATGCCCCTGGCCGAGACCGAATCCAGGTTCCCCGTCGGCTCGTCGCAAAGGAGCAGGCGGGGACCGTTCACGAGGGCGCGGGCGATCGCGACCCGCTGACGCTGGCCGCCGGACAGCTGCGTGGGCAGGAACCCCTCGCGGTCCCCTAGGCCCACCGCCCCCAGGGCCGCGGACGCCCGGTCCCTGCGGCCGGCGCGAGGGCGACGTCCGTAGACCTCGGCGAGCATCACGTTCTCCAGGACGGTCCGGTAGGCGAGCAGGTGGAAAGCCTGGAAGATGAACCCGATGTCGCGGCTGCGCAGTCCCGCCCGCTGTGGGTCGCTCAGGCCCGCGACGTCCATCCCTTCGAGCCTGTACGACCCGGAGGTCGGCCGGTCCAGACAGCCGATGATGTTGAGCAGCGTCGTCTTGCCAGAACCCGATGCGCCGACGACGGCCACCCACTCCCCGACGTCAACCTCGAGGTCGACCTCGCTCAGGGCCACCACCGGTGCACCGTCGCCGAACGTCCGCCCCACCTCGAAGAGCGAGACGATCGGCTCGGCCATCGCCTCAGCCACCGCCGGAGGCGCCCTGCTCGACGCCGACCACGACCAGGTCGCCGTCCGCGAGCACACCCTCGAGCGGGGTCACCGTGACGTAGCCGTCCGCTGACAGGCCGGTCTGGACGGGGACGACCTCGAACCCGTCACCGGAGGACCGCTGCACCCGGGACCCTCCGTCCGGCCCGAGCGAGACGGCGCTCAGCGGCACCGTGAGCTCGGTGCTGGTCGTCGATCTGATCGGGATCGTTAGTCGGAGCGACGCGCCGATGACGCCGGCCGGTGCACCTTGGTCCACCGCGACCCGGAAGTACACGTGGAACCCGTCGGCACCGTGCGTCCCAGGTCGCTCTGCCACCAGGCCCACCGTGCCGGTGGCGGTGATCCCGAGGTCGGGCTCGTCGATCAGCACCTCCGCCCCCTCCCGGATCAACGAGGCCTCCTCCACCGGGACGAAGGCGTCGACGACGATGGCGGAGGACGTGACGGTGACCAGGGGACCGGACGGCGGGTCGCCGACCGCGGCGGGGACCGCGCTGACACGCAAGGGCGTCGCGGGGAGGAAGACCACCTCATCGGCGGGCAGCTGGACGCCGCTCTCGGCGCGGCTCCCCGCCACGAGCTCGGCTTCGAGCGGACGCGCCTCGGCCAGCTGCGCGTCGGTCGCTACCACAGCGGGGAACCCGTGTCGGCCGTTGAGCGCCTCCACCGCATCTTCGGTCTGGGCGTCGTACGACCCATCGACCGGGCCCGGGTCGAGGCCGAGCCGCTCCAGCGCCTGTTCGAGCTGCTTCACGTCCCGGCCGGACATACCGGGGCCCAGGTCGCGGTAGGACGGCTGGATGCCCTCCAGGACGAAGACCGGACGACCGGAGATCGTCAACAGTACGTCGCCCTCCTCGAGCTGCGAACCGACGACCGGCACGCTCGTGACGACGCGGGGCCCCGTCTTCAGCGCGGACGAGGTGACGGCGACCTCGCGCGGGGAGCCATAGCGCCCTGTCCCACGGGTCACGACCTTCGTCGCCAGCACCTGCTCCACCACCGGGACCAGGATCGGCGCAGCATCCGGTGGAGCGGTCTGGGCCGCGATCTCCGCCGGTGAGCGGATCCACTCGTTGGCCACCCAGGTGATGATCGACGACGCGACGACCGCGGCGACCAGCGAGAGCACGAGCGTCCGTCGCTTCATCAGAGCTCTCCTCCGGACGACCGCGACCGCGATCCGTCGCCATCCACGTACGGCGTTCGTCCCTCTCGGCGTGGCCTCCTCACAAGGGTCTCCCGTACACCTCGGTCTCGACCTGCTCGTAGACGTCGTCCGTGTACTTGATCTGGCACTCCAGGTCGGCGAGGGAGACCGCGATCTCCTCCTGCTGCAGCTCGCGCAGCGCCTCAGCTCGCGCGCCGGTCAGGGTGGCGGGGTCGTCCCCGTCGAGCAGCTCGTCGAGTCGCTCCTGGTACTCCTCGATGATCTCGTCCTGGTCCTCCTCGTACTCGTAGCCGAGCTCGTGCATGCACTTCGACCAATCGCGGCGGGCCTCGGTGATCCGGGGGTCGGCGTCGATCAGCACGTCCTTCGGGTTGACGTAGCTGCCCTCGATCTCCTTGGGCGTGAAGACCTGTGCGACGGCCTCCCGCGTGCATCCGCCCGTCTCCGAGAAGTCCTCCTCGTCGAGCGCGAAGGCGAAGTCCATGTTGGGATCCTTGCCGAAGAGGGTCCGGAAGTAGGCGTCCTGGTCCTCCTCGGACAGGCTCTCGTAGATCGCCAGGTTCGGTCCGAGCCCGGTGTCTCGGACGGGGTTGTCGAAGCGCGTCGTGACCCCCAGGCCCCACTTCTCCTTGTACGTGCGTCGGGTGTAGCCGGGCTCCTTGCGGACTCGCGCCTGGGCGGTCTCGATCGTCTCGACGTCGACGGGGACGTACTCGAACCCCGCCTCGGCCATGCACTCCGCGATCAGGGCCTGCGTGTCCTCGATGTGCTGGGCGAACTCCTCCTCGGTGAGACCGAACTCCTTCAGGCCGGGGAGCGACTCCTCGGTACTGGGGTCGGAAGCCTCGCCACACGCCGAGAGGGCAAGGGCCACCGCCGCGACGGCGACGAACCGCCTCGGGCGGGCGGGCACGAGCAGCTGCTTCATGGTTCGGGCACCTCCAGGGGGACCGTCTGGCCGTAAACGTCCGGGCTCACCCGGTACGCTCGCTCCTCCATCGCCAGGGCCTCCTCGTGGACGTCCGCGAGCTGCCTCGGACCCAGACGCACGGCCTTGACCAACAACAACCTCTCCTGCTCCTCCTCGTTCTTTCCCCTCCAGCCGACGCGGACGACCCCCACACCGGGTGCGTAGAACTTCAGCTGGAAGGCGCCACGTTCCGCGCGATCGAACTCCTCGATGACCAGGACGTCTCGGTAGCACTCGGTTGGGACGCAGGTCCGCTCCCCCATCCGGTACACGCGCCCTCGGTCGGCCCAGTTGACCGGGCGCGGGGCGAACCCCTGCTCGTAGCTCCGGGTCCCCAACCGAGGGTGCGCCATCATGTGGAGCCCGGCCCTGGCGCCGGCGAGCCCCGCCAACCAGGTGACCGCGCCGACGAACTCGCCGTCCTCGTACTCCTCCGGGTACTCGCCGAACTGCCACACGTTCCCGCCGTCGTCCTGCCCGAAGAAGGCGAGTTCGCTCTCCGTCAGCTCCCCGTCCGTGTAGTCCCGCTCCCAGATCACGACGTTGGGGACCCCGAGGATCTCCTTGGTGAGGCCCGTGACGGTCATCACGACCCGACGGGTGACGCGCCGCTTGCCATCCATCGCGTCTCCTTCATACACCAAGCGCATCCCCGGCTCGAGCGGGAAGTACGTGTTGTCGACCGTCGCCGAGGCACCGAAGTTGGACGCGTCGAAGTCCTTCGCCGTGATCGGGTCGCCCTGGCTCCCCGTCGCACCCGTGCCTGCGGTCCCCGTGGGACCGGGATCGACCGCTGGGGCCGATCCCCCCGTGCACGAGGAGGCCGCGACCACGAGCGCCGCGACGGCCGGAACGCAGGTGGCCCGCAGGCGCATCAGCGTCCGGGCCCCCTTCGGAGGCGTCTGACTATGTCGGCTCGCCACCGTCCATCGCCTTTCAGCTCGAGACCTACGCCGCCGCCGCGGCGCGTCGGGACCTGCCGAACCGAAGGTACAGGGACGGCACCACGAACAGGTTCAGCAGCGTCGCCGTGATCAGCCCGCCGAGGATCACCCACGCCATCGGGTACTCGATCTCCTGGCCCGAGATCTCGCCCGCCATCAGCAGCGGCACCAGCGCCAGGCCCGTCGTCAGCACGGTCATCATGATCGGGACGACCCGCTCCTTCGCTCCCCGCAGCACGAGCTCGGGACCGAACGGCACGCCCTCGAACTGCTCGAGGTGCTGGTAGTGGCTGATCAGCATGATCCCGTTTCGGGCGACGATCCCCAGAACCGTGAAGAAGCCCACGAGGGACCCGAGGGAGATCACTCCACCGGTGAGGTACGCCGCGATGACGCCGCCGACCAGCGCGATGGGCAGGGTGAGGAACGACAGCGTCGCGAGCCGCCAGCTGCCGAACGAAGCCTGCAGCAACAGGAGGATCCCGATCGCCGCGGCGATCGCCCCCAGGTTCAGCCGACCTGCGGCCGCCCGCCGCTCCGTGTACTCGCCGAGGAACTCCGCGTGGTACTCGGCCGGCCAGTCGTAGTTCTCGAGCTCGTCCTCGAGCTCCGACACGATGGAGCCGAGGTCCCGGGTCCCGTCGATGTTGGCGCCGACATCAAGGCTCCTGAACAGGTTGTCGTGATAGATGACGTTCGGGACGGGCTCGATCCTCACGTCGGCCACGTCCTCGAGCCTCACGTACTCCCCGCTCGGGGTATCGATCAGGAGGTTCCCGATGTCCGTGTACGAATCTCGGTACCGCGGCGGGCTCCAGACCTGGATGTCGTAGGCCTTGCCGTCCCGGAAGATGTCGCCGACCTCTTCGCCGGCCAGCAGCCGTGCCGCGGTCCTGCGGACGTCACCGGGCTTGAGCCCGTACAGCTGCGCGGCGGGGAGATCGACGGTGACGCTCACCTGGGGGATGTCCTTCAGGGACTCGACGTGGTTCTCGGTCACGCCGGGGACCGCGCCGAGGATCTCGTTGATCTCGTTGGCCGACTCCTGTAGCACCGCCAGATCCTGGCCGTAGATCCGGATCGTGATGGCCTCGCTCGAACCCGTCAGGACCTCCCGGATCCGCTCCTTCAGGTACGTGAGCTGGTCCCGGTAGAGGCCCGGATACCCGTCGACGACCTCCCGGATCTTCGCGACGGTCGCGTCGTAGTCGACCGAGGGATCGACGCTGATCCAGTTCTCGCCGAAGTCGATCCCGACGACCTCGTCCATCAGCAGGGCCTGCCCGATGTGCGAGCCCGCGTTCCTGACGCCCGGGATCTCCAGCAGCTCCGCGTTGGCTCGCGCGGAGATCCGGAACATCTCGGGCTGCCCGGTGCCGGGGACCGTCACCCAGTGCATCAGGAAGTCCCGCTCCTTGAAGGAGGGCAACAACGACTGCCCGAGGAGGGGCAGGAGGACGATCCCGATCACCGCGGTGAGGCCGACCATCCCGTAGGCGCGACGCGGCCTGCGGACGATCCTCTCGAGGACGAATCGGTACCCGCGCTGGAGCGCTGGGACGACCGGAGACTCGCGATGCTCCAGCGAGGAGGCCCCCCGGAAGAAGATCAGGCTCATCGCCGGCGTCACCGTCAGCGCGACCAGCATCGACGCCAGCAGCGCCAGGGCGTAGGAGGTGACGAGCGGGCGGAAGAACGACCCCGAGAGCCCCCGGAGCATGAAGATCGGCGCGACCGCGACGATCTCGATCA
>Ga0326597_10015364_pt1 | contig 10010 bp, 13 predicted proteins | sample RVTome_12_FD_203789 | JGI IMG/M metagenome (GOLD analysis project Ga0326597, IMG submission 203789) | Soil microbial communities from uranium-contaminated site in the Upper Colorado River Basin, Wyoming, United States - RVT100D185 | ecosystem: Environmental > Terrestrial > Soil > Contaminated >...
GTGCTTCCTCTACCTATTTGGGAAGAAACTCTAATATTTCCTCCAACTTGGGTTATAATTCTTTTGACTAAAGCTAATCCAACTCCAACCCCTTCTCCGTCATCTTTTGGGGTTAGTTTGCTGAACATATCGAAAATTTTATCATGGAACTTCGCATCAATTCCTTTTCCATTATCCTTGACATAAAACTCATAAAAACTTCCTACATCGCTGTAATCTATTTTGATTGATGGTACGTCAGAATTATTGTATTTTATAGCGTTATCAACAAGGTTGGAAATGACTTGAGTAAATCGCATTTGGTTGCCATATATGACTGGCATCTGTCTAATGTTGAACTCGGCATTTCTACCTACCATGTCAATGACGCTTTGAATAGCTTCTTGAGCGTTAAACTCTTCTACTTCAGTATTTTGTCTGCCAATGCGAGAATATTCGAGTAGACCATCTATGAGCTTCTGCATCCGCTGTGTTCGTTCGCGGAGTAGGCCAAGTTTATGAGCTATATCTGGATCTATTCCAGTGCCCATATCCTCGACTATCCATTGAGATAGGTTATCGATACCTCGCAGCGGAGCTTTGAGATCATGAGAGATTGCGTAAGCAAATGATTCAAGCTCTTGATTTGATCGCAATATATCAGACTTAATAGATAACATATCTTGTTCATGTTGTTTTTGCGCAGTTATGTCGATGATTTCAACTATGAAATGCAGATTCTTGCCGTGACTATCTCGTATCATACTGACGGTTATTTCGGCCCAAACAATGTAGCCTTTTTTATGAATATATCTTTTTTCAAGAACGTAGTTGTCTATGTCTCCAACTATTGACTGTTGAGCAAGTTGTAGGTCCATGTCAAGATCATCTTGATGCGTAATTTCCTGAAATGTCTTTTCAAGAAGTTCTTCTTGACTGTAGCCTAATATTTTGTACAGTCTCGGATTGCCCTTAAGAAAACGGCCATTGAGATCAACATAACATTTACCGATGCGAGAGTACTCGAATAGATCATTTTCCAAGCCTGTATTTTTGATTATTTGAATATCTTGAAAGGTTAGCTTATTTTCTACAATAAGCGAAATAGCAGAGGATATGGCTGCTCTAGCTTGCCACAAGACTAAAAGTCTATTTATAGGCCAAGATATATATTTGTATAGGGATAAATGTTCGAACATTACTCAACCTCTGGTAAGAATTCGTATGTTGAATTCTTCCAGAAGGAGCGACGGACCTTCCTGGTCTAGAAAAGGAATTCCCTGATATTTGAACGCAAAGCCGTTCGCTTAAAAGGCGAAAGTTTTACTATTGGGCTAAGAGAGACTGCCCAAACCTTATAGGTCTCAGGCAAAGCCTAGACGACTTTTACATTTTGAAAAGAAAGACCTATAATAGTGACCAGCATCTCAACCATCTTTGGGTGGCGTATGCTGTGATTCGCGAATACGCTTGGCAGGATCCTCAATAGACCTTTTCAAAATCTCTCTGACGATGTTGCTCATGCTCATTGGTTGACCAGCTTCGTCAAAGGCCAGGGCCTCAGGATGTTTGCGCTTCAACTCTTCAGGGTCGTGACGCCCACTTTTGAAGAGACCTTCATCAAGAAGTCTTTTGAATCGCGCTTCATGTCGCTTCTGGTCCCGGTCAAGTTTTTTGTATAGAACCGCGATACCTGCGCCTACGGCAGTTGCAGTCCAGATAAGCTGTTTCAATCCCATTGCGGTTGCTCCTTTTCCTCAGTATACAGCGGTTCGATTATTCACCCGAACAAGAGACTGTGACTACCAGATGCTCCAATCAGCAGTTGTTTCAATATCAGCCTTGAGTTCAATCATATCAAGTTTGTCTGCCAAAATTTGTTTGAGACCATATTCTGTTCCAAATGGAGGAAGCTCATCAAGCTCATCTTGGGACTGGTCCCACTCTTCTTCAGTAATTTCGCCTGATTCCTTCTTGGCGAAAATTTCACTGCATTTTTCGTGATAGAGGTCGTAGTCTCGTTCGTATTGTTTTTCGATTGGCTCGATGATTGCACGAAGTTCTTCTTCGGTACACTTCTTAGTAGAAGACATCCAGAACTCTTGTTCATATGTTATGAACCTGTAAAGATATATTGGGTTTCCATTTTTATCATAAAAGGACATGAGAGCCTCCATGCGTATTGTATCAGTCATTTTTTGTCACTTGTAATAGCTTTTTGTCATTTGTAATAGCTATAGGCGGCATCTAGGAGTTTTTAAATCGCGCCTAACAGAGTCATGAATATACCAGTCCTCGATGCCCGCGTCAAACGCTAGCCTATATCCATTCATCATGAGAATGCCATAAATAGAGCTTCTTTGGATATGTTTGCATCTGTGTGAAATGGTTATTGTTCCGAAGGTATATTTATTGAAATCCACGGATTCGAGGACTTCAATTTCAGCGCCCTCTATGTTGAGGCTGAGATATTCAATAAAGTTTGGAGCCTTGTTCTCTTCAAGAAGTTCCATAAGGCAAACAGTCTTTACCATATCATGAACTATCTCTTGCTCTTCGTCAAGGTCTCGTATGCTGTTGAGATTGAAATACCTTTCAAAAGCGCTACAGCGATTATCTTGATTATGGAAATCAATGAGAAACTCTTCTTCAACATCAGATGTTTTTCCGAGAGCACGATGGTCCGTATAACAGAACCTATTCTGACTGATAAGGTTAAAAGCCGGACTGGGTTCAACTAATATGCCTGTCCATCCATATTTTTCAAGAGCGAAAGTATTTGACAAGCTGGTTCCGTCGCTAGCGCCCGCTTCTACAAAGAAACCACTGTTTTTGCAGTTGTAAACGGTCTTGAAGACCCAAGAATCTTGGCCTAGCTTACTTGTCAACATTCACCAGCCATTCTACTGAAGGTGTTTGCAGCGTTTTTCGCTATTATTCTGGATACCATCTTATCGAATAGGAGACCTTCTAAAATGAAACCAGAACAGATTATTCAGTCCCTTATGGGCTTACTCATTCTCGTCCTTAGCGGCCTTTTTACATGGTCGCTCGGTCGTATCAATGACCTTAACGATGATGTTGCTAGCTTGCGCACGGATATTGCCTTGATGCAACAAACCCTGGAAACTATTGCAAACAACAATGAAGCTGACACGAATCAGAATGCTCAACTGAGCAAGCAGTGGCGTATCGTTAGTACGCATAAGGATTGGATTAACGACCTTCGCGCAAGAGAAGGCCTTCCCATCGTTAGCTGGCCTCCGCTAGACTAAAACGCCTGGTTAAACACGAAGTCAGGAAACAGGTTTTGCTGAACCGTTTTTGGGATGCGCTCGTAGGCGTTTGTCAAGAACGGCTGCGATAATACATAGTTTCTATTAACAGCCGAAAGACGATGGAAATATTCTTCGGGAGTAAGGCTGTTACAGATATTGAAAATATCTTCTTCATCCTTGGCAAAGATGATGCCATCAGTATCAAAGAAGTCTGCGATGTTCGGACATCCAATATAGATGGGTATGGTCTTCGTGCAGAAGCAATCGATGATTTTCTCCGTAAAGTAATCCTTCTCGATGCTGTTTTCTAGAGTAATCGAGAACATAGCTCTGAATAGCTTGTTCTTGGCCTCATCTCTCGTGTGTATGCTTGGCAGCCCAAAGTCGTTTTTCATCGGCTTGCGTGAGCTATTGTAAAAATGCTTTGGTATCGATATCCTATCTTGGTCGTTCCATATGATATGACGCATAAGTTGAAGCGGAGAGTCTGTTTTATTTGTGCAGACAAACGATACCGCGAACTCTTTATTGAAAGACCTGTATCTCGATGAAAACAGTTTGGGTATGAAAGAATAGGCACTCAGCGTATGAATGCAGTTCGGAATTTTCCCTACAACACGTTCATCAAAATCAAAGACATAGCTTAGTTTATAATGGTTTTCTTTGATGAAGTCAGGATACTCATCAGGCTTGATGATTGTCTTCTTATCGCCATCGAGGATAGCTATATCCTTGTAGAGACGAGGTTCGCAACTGTAATAGCCAACCGTGACGATCCCTCGTTTGGCTCTATCTTCTACTTCTGCATCCGATGGGAAACGTAGAATAAAAGCCTCAACAGGCTTCGGAGTCAGACACTCTTTCTCGACTATGTTTTCATCGCTATACCAGGTACAATGTAGAGGATAAAGCTTCATTCCGGCAAGAACCAATCTTCAAACTCGACCTGTCTTTCAAGTCTATAACCATGCTGGCGCATGAAGTCTCTCACACCATCTCTGTTATCGGCTATATGATTGTGTTCTATAGTCAATGCCCCGAACTTCCTGCGAGAGAAATCGCAACCCTCAAGACATGCGAGTTCAGCGCCCTCGATGTCGAGGCTCATGTAGTGGATATAGTCTGGCGCATCGAAGAGTTCGAGAATAGTTTCAAGGGTTTGACAGACTACCGTGGTTGATTGAACGCATGAGGCTTCGAGTTCAGGAAAGAGTTCCTGGGCTCGATTGATTTCTTCAAACGAGTTGTATCCCCGGTGCTTCTCGGTACAGATATCAAGAAACTTACGCATGCCGCTGTCCGAGTCAACAGCTACATTAATCATCTTACAGTTGCGGTTCTCTTCTAGGCGGGGATATAAAGAAGGGGATGGCTCTATACAGATACCATCCCAGCCCAAGAGTTCTAGATTATACGTATTCGATATACAAACACCATCATAGGCTCCTATATCGAGATAGTAACCGTCAGTGACATTAGGAAATACCTGTTCGATTATCCATTGGTCTTGAAGTAATTGACCTTTGTATTCCATGTTCTACCTCGCAAAGCGGAAAGAGGGGCAAACCTGCAAGATTGTGACGCCATGGTCGTTTTTAAACTCAGTTACTTTTCATATTTATCCAAAATAGTAGTCAGATCGTCTCTGAGTTTTCTAATGGAATGTAAATTCATGTATATATATTCTTTACCGCTGGGGCAATCTTCTGCTCTTTTTGCTAGTTCTTCTTCCGTGCGGCCAGCATCCCACCCCCATTCAAGCCGTATATAAGGAAGGTGTTCTTCGCCTTCATACTTTTGAAATGGGTCTGAATCTACGGGAACAGCGAAAACTTGCCAGAACATGCCTGGCAAATCTTCGTCTTCAACAAACTCCAGTTCTGGGAATCTGAACTTGTCTATATTCGCTTTTACGTACTCTTTGCGCTTTTCTCGTCGTTCTTCCGCATCTTTAAGCATTTTTAATATATCTTTATTTTCCATATCTTTATTTTCCATATCTTTATTTTCCATAACGGAAGGCAGGGGACTCGAACCCCTAAAGGCCGCTACTAACGTCCTTTCTTTGATTTCAAATCAAAGTGACACTCCATCGTCGGGCCTTCCAGTTTAGGAAGAGAGGAATCGAACCTCTCAATTACATTTCTTATTATAGCACTGGCAACATGATGGTAAGAGTTTCTTCTTATTTTTATCCGCAACAAAGTTGATGCCATCAAGCTGCGCTGCGTACAACGCCATGCTTCCTAAATAACGGAGAACAGCGGAATTGAACCGCAACGCTTTTATACGTCCAACTACTTTCCAGGTAGTGCCCGTCGCCGTCCGGGATTATTCTCCAGAGTTTATCTTTTCAAGTAATCTACATACAATCTTGAAGTACCGCTACCCTTGTAGTAGCGGATTCTCGTTTCGTCACTATAGAGCTTAGAATGTCTTCTAAGTCTTGCTTAAATGGATCAGAGTTTTGTAGACTGTTGCTCATGTCAGGTCTTCGATTTTGGTATCGGATGTCGCGTTCCTGACGAGTCCGATTGCATGCTCAGCGTCAGCCTTGTTCTTGTAGCCATCGCCAGAGTTTGCGATGATACGACCGTTTTTGGCTCGCAGACGCCAGCGGAACTCATCAGACGCATCCTTATATATCTCGAACTCACGAGGCGAGCCAGTCGTCTCATCGCTCGATGCCGATTTGCTTGCTGTTTCTCCGCAAGCGCCATGACCGCATCCGCAAACCTTCTTGCCAGTTGAAGTTACATTTGGCTTGCTTGGGGAGCTTTCAACTGGCGGAACAGGAAAATCCGTTCCACCAAACTCGCCAGCGCCATCAAATCCATAATCTCCCATTGTGTTCTCCTTTTCATCTGAACGGAAGGCAGGAGGCACGATCTCCAACGGTATTTCACGTCCACCTATTTTCGAGATAGGGCCGAAACCAACTTCCGGTTTACCTTCCAGATACATGCTCGCTTCTAAGGCGAACATGACGATTATTGTTGAAAGCAAAAAACCGATTGTTATTCCGATACCTACGAACAGGACTGCGTCCATAAAACCGCCTTCTATATTTGGATAGTATCGACCTTCGTAGGATATCGCTTGAGCTTATTCACTCAGACAATCTAGTTTGATTGGTTTTTTGTAAACATACTTAGTTTTAACTGGTTCATTCTTTTTCGTAAATATCTTGCCATTCTTCAAGGGCTACCCTTGATGCTTCTCTAACAATTGGTTCAGGGTTAGAATCGTATAGCCCAGCGCAGGCAAAAGAGTTAGACTCTAACAAGTAAATGTCATTACAGCCTGTTTTTAGGTCATGACTTGCTGTTGGTCCCCAGTTGCAAAGATCAAGCGTATAGAGTCTATCTGGTTGCCAATCAGATGAGGCGATTTCATTTGCTTTGTCCCAAACAGAATTTGGTATTTTGCTGCTAATCACCAGTTTATCAGCAAGTTTATATTGAGAACCAGAAATTGCTTTACCATCACAAATAATCATACGCCATTCATAATAGAGCGACTTTGGGCTCGCAGCCACAATAAGCGTATCTGGCCTTGTCATAGGCCCTACAGGACCATCTAGCCTTTTGAAATCTTTTTCATCTACACAATGACCGCCGAATGTTTTACAGCCATCATCAGGTCGAATAAACAAATGAGATTTTTCAGGAGTGGCATGCCCAAGCATCTCGCAAACTTGATGTCTTCTGCGACAAAGTTCTGCGTATGGCATCATTACATAGTCGTTATTGAGGAGATATTTGCCCCAATGAGCATAATACGTAGAGCAGTTATAGTTGCGAAAATTTACTACAGGACCAGGCACCCATGGCGTTTCTCGTTGTAACTGCCTGGCCAAATTGATAGACCCGTAGAAAATAACGCAATCTTTTTCATTGTACAAGTTCCTATAGTTTCCACTTTCAAAAGGTTTGTATTTGATAAGTTTAAGATTATGTCCTTGATTTTCTATTTCTGTCAATAGTGGTTCGATATCTTCTTCAAAAGGAGTTTTTTCTATAAGCCAGTTCACGCTTTTCTTCCCCATAACTATCTCCTTTGTGTAAAGGTAAAACGGAGAGCAGGGGACTCGAACCCCAAGCCATTTTTCAGACTCAGACGATTTAGCAAATCGTTCCTTAACCTCAGAGGGTTACTCTCCAAATAATAAGGCGACCGGGACTCGAACCCAGGACTAAGTCAGTCAAAGTGACTTGTGCAGCCATTACACCATCGCCCTAAAAAGGATTTCAAACAGGTATTCACTTGTCAAAGAAGCATACGAAAATAAGACCTAATCTTTAGACTAGGCCTTCAACAGGTCTCAACTCAATACTGAATCAGGTCAGTTCATGGAGCGAGAGCGCAAGGCCAGCCGAAGCTCGAAGAGCTTTGTGAGGACTGACTTTGCGATTGCTGCTTCAACATGAACATGGTCCTCCGTGACCCCATTATACCACCGAACGGGGCCCTTTCCTTCCAAATCGGCAAAAAATTTGCCCAACTTGAGAAATTCACTCAGTTTTGATGGGGGTTCGAGGATATTGCAGGCAGTTGGCCGCTATTTCTTGGGTCGGGTCAAGGTGATGTAACAAGTCAAGCAGGTGGCCTACGGCGTCCTCATCAGAATCATTCTTGATGCAGTACGCAAGAGCATCAAGCTTCTTTTCCATCGTGAGAATCGAGATTCCGTTTTCGCTAACTCCCATAGCTACCTCTTGATTGGCTTCTTGAGTATTTCCAATTCAGCCATTGAAACATCCTCAATGACATCATCAAGTTTCAGTCGCAGCTTGACTCTTGGGTCATACAGCGAAATCTGCTGTTCCAGGTCAAACCTGCGAGAGTATTCAGAGTCGCAGCCAACAAACACCCATGGAAACTGACCATTTGTTTGTTCAGTTTTTTCCGAGAATTGAATCTCTCGCCCCCGTCCAAGAAACGTGCCAAGCTCGAACAGAGCGATAGGGCAGACAGTCTCCTTTGGGAACCAGAACATCACGAAGTTGCATGCTCGTAGATGTTCATACTCCCATTGAATCTGCGCAGTAGCTTCATGACCTGTCTTTGCAAGGTCAACGCCCTCGCGCCGAGGATTGACGACATATAGAGCAGTCTCGTCAAGAAGTTTTTGCGATGTCTCTTTTTGCCAGTTCTGAGTTCCTGAGATTCCGCCAGCCAAGAAGACGGCTTCGTGAACTGACTGTTGAAAATCGCGAATAGGAAGAACCTTCGGCGATTCGATATAGCGTTTGTCTGTAATAGTCATCATGTAAGCATGATATCATGATGAACTTTCACTTGATTACTGAATAGCGAGCATCAGTCTGTCAATACCAACTGCGAAGCCGATTCCTTCGTTGTAGCTACCGCCACCGAGGACTTGTTTCTGGGCTCCCAGAGAGTTGACGCTTGCCTCAAAACCGTCATCGACGTAATACGCCAAGCCACGCTTAACCTGGCTTGACCACTCATAGTCTGCGCCGATATTCCCAAGCATCGACTTCCCAAGCGATTCAAGCTCGTTTCGAGCAGCTTCAGGATCCCGAGGATTGAGCCATTCAACGCCAAACTGAGTGAACTCACGGTAACGACCCGCCTGTGGCTGCTCGTACCTCCAGCATCGCGTTTCGTACCAGAGCTTCACGTCTTTACGAGTTCCGAGCTTCTTGGCGAGAAGCTGAACTGTTGCCGTGCCTTCAGGACGAAGACAAAGTTCTCGCCCTCCACGGTCCTCGAACACGTACATCTGTCCAAAAATCTCTTTTCCTGCTTTATCTTCGTAGATTTTGGCGGGTTCGATGAGGGGAAGCATGATTTCATCGAAACCCTGCTTTTCAGCTTCTTTAGCGAGAGAGTTGATGAAGACGCCTCCGCAGCTTGGCTTCATCGCCAATGAGTAGTCGCGTTCCCTTTGCTTGCTGTTCTAGTCGCATGACTTTCTCCTTTTATGCGAGATAATGAAATTGACCAGGAGGGACTCGAACCCACATTTCTCCCGTTATGAGCGGGACGCTTAACCGTTCAGCGCACTGGTCAGTCAAAAAGTTGGATCGGGGAATCCCGAAATCCCGACCTAATCCTTATCAAAGATTAAATACTCCCGGAAGGATTCGAACCCTCAAAAGCTCAGATTAGTTTTTACGGAAGGATTATAGTGTAATATCATGAAAACAGTGATGACAGGACTCGAACCTGCATGTATCCAAATTAACCTTTCACCTGTTTAGAAGACAGAGGGTATACATCACTATGATTAATGAACAAGATATAATAAAAGATATCCAGAATACGCAAAATATATTAGAAAAAGTTCCCACCAGAAATCAATATTTAGTAGGTCTTTGTCCAAATAATCATTGGGAATTTGATAATGGTTATTTAGAATTATAAAGAAGTCCGAGTCGCCGTCCAGTGGCACGGAAGCAAAACAGCCGCACTAGGATTCGAACCTAGAACACCTTTTCAGGTACCTACTTAGGAGGTAGGGGAGCGTCCACCCGCTCACTACGGCCAAAGTCAAACAGCCCCAGCGCGATTCGAACGCACGCCTTATCCTTCGCAAGGATAGATTCTCTCCAATTAAACTACAGGGCTAATCAGTATCCATCGCTGCGTTCATAGTGACGATGAGCTTTTGTTTCTTCTTTTTTGCCACAGACAGGACACTTTTTGCCAAGAATGACAATCTCTGCATCGCACCCGGCGCACCAGTTTTCTTTGCCAGTGCTTCGTGGGCGTTGCGAAACATGC
>Ga0326597_10015365_pt1 | contig 10010 bp, 4 predicted proteins | sample RVTome_12_FD_203789 | JGI IMG/M metagenome (GOLD analysis project Ga0326597, IMG submission 203789) | Soil microbial communities from uranium-contaminated site in the Upper Colorado River Basin, Wyoming, United States - RVT100D185 | ecosystem: Environmental > Terrestrial > Soil > Contaminated >...
TTACATCGTTAGCAGCTCGAAATGGCTCGGCGGGGAGAAGCGGCCTTACCGGATGCTGTTGACGGCAACCCGCGATGGGAAGCTCCATCTGACGCAGGGCTGGGAGGTGGTGCCGATCCCAAATGCCGGAAGGCCACGAGCGAGCGAAGTCCTTCAATTCGTACCGTTCGAGCCGACGCCGGAAGCAAAGGAACAGGGAGCCGTAAGTCTCGAATGGCGGCGACTCTCTCTGAACAACGAGGCGTTGAACGAGTTTTTGCGAGATGCGGTCTATTACGGGGAAACTCTGGGAGGAATGATTTGGGGAGCGGCCTGGTGGAGCATAGCGGTGCTAGTGGTGGGTTTGTGCGTAGCGGTTCCGCACGACCGAAAAGCGTTCCAAGTGCGAAGAGAGGGACGAGTCTTGCGCGGTCCATTGGTTGTGAGCCGGGATGAGTTCAACCGCAAGCGGAAGAGGCGAGGGAGAACGGACGGCATCGGGTTCATGACGACGGAGCGGCGGTCTTTCCGCGAGTGGCTGGTGCAGTACCGCTATGGGCCGACCCTGCAAATCCCAAGCGAAGACGAGCCGAGGCACGCGTTGTTCATGGGAACGACGGCATCGGGAAAGACAACGGCAATGCAGCAGGTGTTAATCCAGGCCCGCGACCTGGGGGATACGGCGATTATCCACGATCCGGCGTGGGAGTACGTGCGGCGGTTCTACGATCCAGGGCGCGGGGACATTATCCTGAATCCCCTGGACGAGCGGTCGCCGTACTGGAGTCTGGGCGAAGAGGTGGAGCACGAGGCGGAGGCTCTGACGATTGCACATGGGCTGTTCCCGGACCAGCCGAGGGAGACGCCGTTCTTCCTGAACAGCGTGCGGAAGGTATTTGCTCATCTATTGCGGTTGCACCCGACGCCGGAACATCTCGTGGCATGGATGACCGATCCGGGCGAGATTGACCGGCGAGTGGAAGGGACTCCTTACGCTTCCATCATCAGCAAGAACGCCCCGAACCAGCGGGAAGGGGTGCTCGGGACAATGAACCAGGTAGCGGACACGATCCGGCTGCTGAGGGCGGAAGGAAAGCCCTGGACGGCACGCGAGTGGGTGAAGAACCGCCAGGGCTGGATCTTCCTGACGAGCACGCCGGAGACGCGGGAGGCATTGAGGCCGCTCGACAGCCTGTGGCTGGACCTGTTGATCCTGCGGTTGCTGCACCAAGCGAACGACCCCACAGTAAAACGGGTATGGATGGTACTTGATGAAGTCTCGACTCTGCACCGGCTTCCGCAACTTGAAACCGCGCTGACACAGAACCGGAAGGCGAATACGTCTATCTTGCTGGGGCTGCAAGGCAAGGCGCAGCTCGAAACGATCTACGGACACATGGCCGAGACGATGCTCGCCATGCCGTGGACCGCGTTGTTCTTCAAGACCACAGAACCGGATGCAGCGGAGTGGATCAGCCGATATCTTGGAGAGCAGGAGGTCGAGCGATGGCGGGAGAGCCGGACGAGCGAAACGAACTGGGGCAACAGGCGTGAGACAAAGACCGGCAGCGTAGAACGGCTGAACCGGTTTCCGGTGATGGCATCTGAGATCAGCGGCTTGGAGGAACGGAAAGGGTATCTGAAGTCGGGAAACCTCATCGTGCCCCTGACAGTGAAATACTGCCCGCTGCCGGACATAGCCGAGGGCTTTGTTCCGCGCAAGCTTCAGCCTTTGTTTCCAGGGACGATGCAAGACAAACACCAGGAGCGGGAGCGTTCGCAACAGAGGGACCGGAAGCAGGAGCCAGGGCAAGGCCGCCGATTCTTCGAATAGACACCGGTTTGATGAGCAAAGGTGAATCATGTTGACGATTTCGAAACCGTTGAGCGCAAGCCAAGCCGAGGCATATCACGCCGAGGAATTCACCAGCGCCGAGCAAGCGTACTACAATAACCAGGAAGGTCAAGTGCGCGGCGAGTGGCACGGGAGACTTGCCGACAAATGGGGTTTGAAGGGCGAGGTCACGGAGGAGCAATTCACTCGCCTTGCCAACGGCCAGCATCCAGAAACCGCCGAGCAGCTTGTCAGACATCGGGAATCTTTCGAGTACCAAAATGAACACGGCGAAACAGTGAAGGCGATGGAGCACCGCGCCGGTTGGGATGCAACTTTCAGTGCTCCGAAGAGTGTTTCACTGACGGCGCTTGTTGGCGGTGACGAGAGAGTGCACCAAGCGCACCGGGAGAGCGTGGAGGTTGCCCTGGACGAGATGGAACGGTTTGTGCAGGCCCGCATGGGAGGGAACCGTCCTGCCCAGACAACAGGCAAGTGGGTTGCCGCCAAGTTCGAGCACGACAGCGCGCGCCCCGTGGACGGCTACGCGGCCCCACAGATTCATACCCACGTCGTATTCTTCAACCTCACTGAAACGGAAGACGGGAAAACGCACGCCATCCAGCCGCAGGAACTTTTCAGAAGCCAGCAGTACGCGACTGCAATCTACCAAGCGGAACTCGGCCACCGGCTCCGGCAGCTTGGCTATGAGATCGCAGCCAGTAAAAACGGTGCACCGGAGATCAGAGGGTATACCCAAGAGTACCTGGAAGCATCTAGCCCCCGAAGCAGGCAGATCAAGGAACACCTTCAAGAGCAGGGTTTAGAAGGCGCTGGGCCCGCGCAGATCGCGGCTCACCGAACGCGGGAGGCCAAAAGTTCGCTGAGCGCGGAAGAGATGCTCGAACGCCACCGGGAACTGGCAGAGGCATCTGGAAACCAGCCCCGGAAAGTAGTGGAAGATGCTCACAACCGAGCGGTGCATCAGCACTACGGCCAGGAGGAAAGACAGACCCGCGCACAGGAAGCCGTCACGTACTCTCGTGACCGGCACATCGAACGGGAGGCTGTAGTAGACGAACGAGAGCTAATGCGCGATGCGCTCAGGCGTTCTATGGGAGAGGCCACGTTTCGAGAAGTGCGGGAAAACCTGGAGCGTCGCGTCTGTTCAGGCGAGTTCATCGAAGTAGACCAGGAACGCCCCAGGAGCGAAGGCAGGCTCCTCACCACCCGCGAGATGTTGGACTATGAGCGAGAAAACATTGCCCGGATGAAAGCAGAACAAGGACGCTATGCACCGCTGGTTGTGGATAGAAGCCAAGAAGAGTTGGCGGCGGTGTTCGCGCACCTGTCCAAGAGCCAGCGTCAGGCCGTCGAGGAAATCATTAGCAGCCGCGACCAAGTATTGGGACTGGACGGTGTTGCAGGAGCTGGGAAGACCACTTCCCTTGCCGCCATCCGCGAGTCCGCCGAACGTCAAGAATACGTTGTGGAAGGGTTTGCGCCCACTTCACGAGCCGCACAGCAACTTGAAGATTCCGGCATCCGCGCGAGCACGCTGCAACACCATCTTGCCCGATCCGGTGGGAACAGCAGTGGGGAGCGACACCTTTACATCATTGACGAGTCCAGTTTGGCAAGCACCCGGCAGATGAACGAGTTCTTGCGCCGGCTCCACCAAGATGATCGCGTGATCTTTGTTGGTGATACCCGCCAGCACCAGGGCGTTGAAGCGGGGCGACCGTTCCAGCAGCTACAAGAAGCCGGAATGCACACGGCACACCTTGACGAAATCATTCGGCAGAAGGACCCAGCCTTGAAACAAGCCGTGGAGCAGCTCGCCCGTGGTGAGGTCCGTGAGGCTATGGAGAATCTCCGGCAGCAGGACCGAGTCCATGAGATTGCAGGCAGGAAGGAACGTATCGAGGCCATTGCGAAAGCTTACGCGGAGCGCCCGGAGCAGACTCTTGTCGTTTCGCCGGATAACCGATCCCGCCGGGAAATTAACGAACTGATTCACCGGGAGCTTCAATCCAGGGGCAAGGTAGAGACGCAAGAGCACCGCTTGGCGGTTTTGGTGCCGCGTCAGGAGATGACGGGAGCCGACCGCCAATGGGCCGCACAGTACGAGTCGAGCGACATCGTGCGCTATACGCGAGGCAGCAAAGCAGCGGGTATCGAGGCCGGGGAGTACGTGCGAGTCACCGCCATTGACCGGGAGCATAACTTGCTTACCGTGGAACGGTCAAGCGGCGAGCAACTTACCTACGATCCCCGCAGATTGCACGGCGTGGCCGTCTACCGAGAGACCGAACGTCAATTTTCAACCGGAGACCGCGTGCAATTCACTGCTCCATACCGGGATCAGCACATCGCCAATCGACAGCTTGGAACCGTGGAGCACATCGACTCCGAAGGGAATCTTCAAATCCGACTGGACACAGGAAAAGAGATGGCGTTCAACATCCGGGAACATCCGCATCTCGATTGCGGCTACGCGGTCACCAGCCACAGCAGCCAAGGAACGACAGCGGACCGCGTGCTGGTTCACATAGACACCGAGCAGGCTCACGACAAACTCATTAACACGCGGCTGGCATACGTGTCAGTTTCTCGGGGACGCTACGATGTACAGATTTACACAAATGACGCAGAAAAGTTGGGCGCAGAATTGAACAGGAAGGTCTCGAAGCAATCCGCTATCGACGCCGAGCGAACCAATGTCCCAGGCGGAGGCCAACCCGAGGGGACAGAGCACAAGGAGGCATATTCCAAAAGCCCGACCATGGACCGAGGGCCAACTCAGGAACACGAGATGGAGCGTTGATGGGCCAGGATAGCCTCAGGCAGCTACAAAAGAGCTTATAATTCAAGGGTCGAGGCGGGCCTGGATCATCCTCGCTAGGATACGGGAGTTCCGAGGCGAATTGGACCGCTGGGCAGCGAGACCAACTATACTATAGAAGCAAACATCCGCCGAACGAGTGTACTAAGGTCGTATTCGTTCACAATGGCTGTAAGCCCAAATAGACTACGGACACGATGGCTTAGTGGAAGCGTACAGCAATGGATTCAGAAGAGGGAAAGCGTCTATTCTTTTGCGGTTGTCTGGGCGTACTGTTGACTGCTGCCGCGCTGCCCGGCTTGGCCCGTGCCCAAGCCGTTGAATGGATTCGTCAGTTCGGCTCCGCAGGCAGCGATACCACCCGGGGAGTAGCCGTGGACGCCACAGGCGTTTACGTCGTGGGAGAAACAAGTGGCACTCTGTCGGGTCAGACCAACGCCGGAGGAACTGACGCTTTTGTGCGGAAGTACAGTGCCAGCGGCAATCAGCTGTGGACTCGTCAGTTCGGCTCCGCAGACGGCGATTTTGCGACGGGGGTAGCCGTGGACGCGGCAGGCGTTTTTGTAGTGGGATATTCAACAGCCCCCCCCTTGCTCTCCACCAATGAAGCTTTCCTACGAAAATACGACGTTAGTGGAAATCTGTTGTGGACTCGCCAGGTCCGCATCCCAGGACTCAATACTTATGCGCATGGAGTGGCCACACAGCCCACTGGCGTTTATGTTGTGGGACATTTCTCAAACAACGCTGGTGGGTTTGTTCGGAAATACGACTTTGAGGGAAATCTAGTGTGGGTCGGCTCGGGTGGTTCCGGAGCGTTTGGAGTGGCCGCAGACGCCACAGATGTCTATGTCGTGGGATTAACGGACCAGACCCTGCCGGGACAGACTGGCGCCGGAGGGAGGGACGCCTTTGTGCGGAAGTACAGTGCCAGCGGCAATCAGCTGTGGACTCGTCAGTTCGGCTCGGCATTGAGTGACAGGGCTTGGAGTGTGAGCGTGAATGCCACGGGCTCCTTCATAGCGGGAGTTGCACAACCCTATGTGGGACAGACCAGTCCCGTAGAAGGCGAATCCTTTGTGCGCAAATACGACATCGACGGCAACGAGCAGTGGACCCGCCAATTCGAGGGTTTGGGATATGGTGGAGTAATGGCAGCAGACGCCACCGGCGCCTACGTCGTGGGGGCAACAGGCGGCAGCGGAGGTGGCGCCTTTGTGCGCAATTACGATGCCGATGGGAACGAACTGTGTATCCGTCAGTTCGGCTCCGCAGGCGACTTTGCGGCGGGGGTAGCCGTGGACGCGGCAGGGATTTACGTCGTGGGAGGAACAGGTGGCACCCTGCCGGGTCAGACCAACACTGGCGGAACTGACGCCTTTGTGGTAAAGCTGGCTCTAAGCAGCGCCTGCACCGACTCGTGCACCTACTCGATTGCCCCGACGAGCCAATCATTTTCAGCGAGTGGAGGGACCGGCAGCGTCAGCCTCACAGCGCCGAGCAACTGCTTGTGGACGGCGTCGAGCAACGCAAGCTGGATCAGCTTTACCTCGGGGAGCACTGGCAGCGGCAATGGGACTGTAGGTTACTCAGTAGGGTCCAATAACAGCGCTTTGGCCCGCGCCGGGACATTGACAATTGCCGGGCAGACTTTCACAGTCACCCAAGCAGGGTTGACGCCCCCGGTTCCGGTCGTGAGCGGGCTGGTCAACGGCGCCAGCTTCGCTCCGGGGACAGCGGTTGCCCTCGGCAGCATCGCCTCGGCCTTCGGCAACAACTTGGCTCCCTCCGCTTCGGGAAGCATCGCAGTACGGTTAAATGGCGTTAACGCACCCGTCTTCGCGTACACGGGTACACAGGTGAATTTCCAGGTCCCCTGGGAACTGGCCGGCGTAACACAGGGGTCCTTGACTGTTACGGTAGATGGTGTCACCAGCAGCCCCGTTATGGTCCCGCTAAGCATGTTTGCGCCTGGGTTGTTTTCGACCAACTCTTCCGGCGGCGGCCAGGGAGCCATTTTGATCGGAAACACTTCCTACATCGCTGCTCCGTTGGCAGCATTCCCCGGTTCGCGCCCGGCCCACCGTGGCGAGTACATCTCGATCTACGGTACAGGACTCGGTTCAGTGACGAACCAACCGCCTACAGGGATAAGAGCTTCCGACAACCCGTTATCGGTAACGACCGTAATACCTTTGGTTAGCATTGGAAGCGTCCCAGCCTCCGTCATCTTTTCGGGCTTGGCTCCGGGATTCTCTGGGCTCTACCAGATCAACGTGCAGGTGCCGGAAGGAGCACCAACCGGAGTCGCTGTGCCAGTAGTGCTCGCCATCGGCGGCACAACATCAAATATTGTAACCATCGCCGTACAATAGATTGTTGTGTGCGAGATCAGCCCCAGGTGTTTCGATTCGGCTATTATACGACACGGCGAGACGGCAGCTATGTGGCGCTCAATTCAGTTCGCCTTGAGCCTTTAGGAGGAGACACAAATGCCATATTATCAAATATATGAGAATGGAAAACCAACCTCCCACGAGAAATACGCGAACCGTGAAATGATGTGTTAGAATGGGCAAAGGCCCCGTCAAATCGTGTAGTGGTTGAAGTGAATGCTAGCGGGAACCCCATCCGCGTGCTCACAGAAGAACAGTGTTGGGAAGCGGCGAACAAATTCCGCTAATGGTGAAGGTCTTGCATACTGAGCGACGACTGGCAATCAAGTATCTATTCCTGATTCGCCTTTTGGGAATAACAACCGCAGGATGCTTTGCGACCCCCGTAGCATATTGCGAACCCGCTCCGCATCGTGACGTTGGCTTCCTTGACTTCCATCGCGGGGGTGCTCGGCTTTGTTCCTTTCCTTGTTAAGGTCGGTCGCAGTGCGATAAATTTCATCAACATTCAGGCCAAGAGCACGCAGAATCTCACGAACAAGGTCATCCTTTCCCAAATACCAAAGTTGGTCTCCAAGGCCAAGTCTTGGATTGAAGTTTCCCTGCTTCATAAGCTCACGACCCGGTGACCCGTAATCCTTGTGACCGCGTTCGACCAAACCGTGTATCAACGCTTTGCTGATATTTCCTCGGAATTCACACTCGTAGGCTTTATGGAAGTATTTGATCGCGGTATAAAAGTCATCCTCGATAGGGTTCCTGTAGTGGAGTTCGGCCCGTCGGATATGATCCTGTGTTTCACCATTGAGATCTCGGTACAAATTGAAAAGCTCGCAAAGCTCCTTCTCATCAACTGTTACTTGCTTTCCTGACTTCAGCAAGTCAATCCGTTCCATCTGCAAATCTTTTAGGCGGTCCACATCGTCCTTAATCCATACGACTGTTTCCAAGATTTTTCCGATATCGGCTGGCCCATGTCCTTCTCCATGTACAAGCACTCCAGCATTTTTGCTGCGCAGGAGTTGTTCTTGATCCTGAAGATACTTGCGCAAGAATTCGGGAGCCGCGTGTTCGACCGTTTGATAAATCGTGGAGCCAAATTCTGCCGGGAACTCCTCCTGGAACAGGTCCAGAATCTCAGCGGCCAGCATCGCCCGGAAAACAAATACCTGCACTTCCTGGGGCAAAGAAGCGATCAGGGGGCCGGTGGTTTCCGAGTAGTACTCGCAATAGCCCGGACCCATGCGTGGAGCGACACAGAAACCGCACAGACCCCACGCGTCGTTCAAAAACTGTAGTTGGCTACGAGTTGTTTCCCCTGCCTGTGCAAGCAGCTTGAGCAACTCTGTGTGCTCTTTCTGCCTGCCCGACGATGGAGCGGATGGAACGAACGGAATTGGTTGCGGTTCTTCGTTGGAAATATGCAGGGGTTTCAAGGAATCTGCCACGAGCGGATGCGACATTTGCAACTCAGCGTACTCGACCTGACGATGGAGAACCCCTAGATTGTGTCCAACGCGAGATAAGCACTCCCTAACGTGGGAGTCGATCCGAGAAATGGCATCGGGCAGGTCCGCCTGGCACTCTTCACACTCCTGCCAGTGACTCCGAAGGCTTTCGATGTCTGAATAATACTCAACTTCCAGGTTACCTGAAAGAAGAGCGTGCAAATCCTGACAACCTTCGCTCATGCCCGTCCTGCCTTCTGAAACTTGTGACCTGATTCGACAAGCCGTTCAACCATGTCCATGAACTCTGATCGGAGAGCCTTCCCTTTAGAAAGTCGGATTTCATTTCCCCAAAGTGGTGTCCGTCCCAGCTTGCAGTTTTTCCCACCTCGGCTATCCTGCGTCGGCTCAAACATGCAACGCCCCGTAATGGATTGCAGCGGGATACCGGCCTCATTCATTCTCTGCTGCAATATTGCTTCAGCCTCTCCCTTTGATATGTAAAGACGCTCCATTGTACCTTCTTCGCTTGACCGTCCCTGAATGGGTGTGGATGAACGTGGAGAAGGTTCTGGGTTTTTTCCCGGCAAGTCCTCTGGCGTTGCTCTCTCCTCTGCATGGGGTTCAAGTCCGCCCGGCCCGCCCTTGATCTCGCGGGAAATGATTTCCTGACAACGCTCTATCGTTTCCCTTTCTGTCCTTCCATAGCATAGCCGAACACCTCGCACTCCAAGACGTTCGAGGTCCAGCTTAGAATTGACGGCCTCTTCTATCCTTTGAAACTGTGAGGCTTTCTGTGATCCCGCTTTACCCGAGAGAGTGGTCACAAAAACAACCAGCGTCCTGCCAATGCGATAGGGGGAATAGTTATTCGACGGGGTGTAATTGTCTGCAATCAACACCGGCAGGACATCCCCCAAAAGCTTTTTCGGATTCGGATTGGGGTCAACCTCAATAATCAACTCGACAGTTCTTTCTTGCTCGTTGCACACAAGGATGTCCACTTGGGCGATCTGGTTCGTGCGGCCCTGGCCCTGTACTTTCGATCCGAGATAAAGCCCCAGGGTTTCGCGAGCATCCGTTACGTGGTCGCACCGGACTCGCAACGAACCTGACCATTTGATTTCGTTGAGCCACCCGCAAAGAGCTTCGATCACCCTGGCTTGGTTCATGGGAGTAAAAGATTATCACGACATTCCCCTGCGGAGCCATCCCGCCAAGGGACAAGTAAGCGCGCACGCCACAGTCTGGGCCAGCACCACGGCAGGAGCGCGGGCCGACACCTTGCGCAGGCTTTACACCCCACATATAATTCCCCTATGGATACGACGATTCGCCTGACACCTCACAGCCGCGAGCTGCTCGAAGAGCAGCTCGCGCACGGGCCTTTTCGCTCGCCCGAAGAGGTTATCGAGCGGGCGTTGGAGACCCTTGCGCAGAAAGAATCCATTCGTCTCGGACTCTCGCCAAAAAACCCCGCCGAAGCCATTGCCGACATTCTGGAAATC
>Ga0326597_10015366_pt1 | contig 10009 bp, 10 predicted proteins | sample RVTome_12_FD_203789 | JGI IMG/M metagenome (GOLD analysis project Ga0326597, IMG submission 203789) | Soil microbial communities from uranium-contaminated site in the Upper Colorado River Basin, Wyoming, United States - RVT100D185 | ecosystem: Environmental > Terrestrial > Soil > Contaminated >...
AGGCGCTCGCCGCTGCGCTCGTGCCGGACGCGCGCGCCGGCGATTTCGCCCAGGCGATGATGGACCTCGGCGCCGTCATCTGCACACCGCGCCGGCCGCGCTGCGTCCTCTGCCCGTGGCGCAAGGATTGCGCCGCCGCGGCGCAGGGCATTGCCGACAGCCTGCCGGCCCAGGCCGAGAAGCCCGAACGGCCGCTGCGACGCGGCGTCGCGTTCTGGCTCAGCCGCGGCGACGGCGCGGTGCTGCTGCGGCGCCGTCCGGAAAAGGGATTGCTCGGCGGCATGATCGAATTGCCCTCGACGGTCTGGCGCGGGGCGCCGTGGACCGAATCGGAAGCGATGCGAGCGGCGCCTGCCGCGGCGGCATGGAGCGCATTGCCCGGGACGGTAACGCACGGCTTCACCCATTTCCGCCTCGAACTGGCGCTGCTGGCGGGGACGACCACCGAACCGGTCGCCGGCATCTGGGCGAAGCCCGGCGAATTCAAGGACTACGCCCTGCCGACCTTGACGAAGAAGCTGGTCAAGCATGCGATGTCGTCGGAAAAGTCCGAAGAGAAGAGTCCCAAGAGAAGAGTAGGATGGGCTGAGCGCTGCGAAGCCCATCATTTGTTTACAACGAGACGGTGAAACAGCGGGAAAGACAAGTCTCGCGGTCTCGCCTGCCGCATCGCGAGATAACGCGATGGGCTTCGCTGCGCTCAGCCCATCCTCCTGCTATCGGCCGAGACACTTGGGTCGGACCGTGGCGGTTCCGGCCGCATGGCGGGCGAGACGCCCACGGTCCCAGATTGAATCTATGTTTTTTACCGCCCGCGCTTCTCGTTAATGCCCGAGACTCCCTCGCGGCGCGCGAGTTCGGCGGCGATGTCGGCGGGGGTAAGGCCGGAAGCGGCCCACAGCACGAAGAGGTGATAAAGGAGATCGGCGCTTTCGCCGGTGAGGGCGGTGCGGTCGCCTCTCACCCCCTCGATGACCGCTTCGACGGCCTCCTCGCCGAGCTTCTGCGCGATTTTCGCGGTGCCTCGGGCGAACAGTTTGGCGGTGTAGGAGGTCGCGGGGTCGGCGCCGCGGCGCTCCTCGATGACCTGCCACAGCCGCTCCAGCGCCTCGCCGAGCGCGTCCGCCATGCCTAGAGCCGCACCGGCACGCCGCAGGCGGCGAGGTGCGCCTTTGCCTCGCCGATGCGGAAGGTGCCGAAATGGAAGATCGAGGCGGCGAGCACCGCCGTCGCATGGCCGTCGCGGATGCCCTCGACGAGATGATCGAGCGTACCGACCCCGCCCGAGGCGATGACCGGCACCCGCACCGCATCGGCGACCGTGCGGGTCAGCGGAATGTCGAACCCGGATTTCGTGCCGTCCCGGTCCATCGAGGTAAGAAGAATTTCGCCAGCGCCGTAATCGGTAAGGCGGCAGGCCCAATCGACCGCATCAAGCCCGGTCGGCCGGCGCCCGCCATGGGTGAAGACGCCCCACTTGCCGGCGCCGGTCGATTTGGCGTCGATCGCCGCAACGATGCACTGGCTGCCGAATTTCTCCGCGGCTTCGCGCACGAACTCGGGACGCGCCACGGCGGCGGTGTTGATCGACACCTTGTCGGCTCCGGCCAAGAGGAGGCGGCGGATGTCGTCGACCGTGCGCACCCCGCCCCCCACGGTCAGCGGCATGAAGCATTGCTCGGCGGTGCGGCGCACCACATCGTAGAGCGTGTCGCGTCCCTCATGGCTCGCGGTGATGTCGAGAAAGCACAATTCGTCGGCGCCCTCGCGGTCATAGATCCGGGCCTGCTCGACCGGGTCGCCGGCATCGGCGAGGTCGACGAAGTTGACGCCCTTGACGACCCGCCCATCCTTCACATCGAGGCAGGGGATGACGCGCATCTTCAGCATGGCGCCGCCTCCCCCGCCGCCACAAGCAGCGCCTCTGCCGGGTCGAGACGGCCGTCATAGAGGGCGCGGCCGCAGATCGCACCGGCGATGCCGTCGGCGGCATGGGCGGCGAGCGCGGTGATGTCGGCAAGCGCGGCGATGCCGCCCGAGGCGATGACCGGCAGCCCGATCCGGCAGGCGAAGGCAGCAGTCGCCGCGGCATCGACCCCGGTCAGCGCGCCGTCGCGGGCGATGTCGGTGTAGACGATCGCGACGACCCCGGCATCGGCGAAACGCTGGGCCAGCTCGACGGCGCCGATCTCGCTGGTCTCGGCCCAGCCCTCGACCGCGACCCGCCCGTCGCGCGCATCGATGCCGACGACGATCCGGCCGGGGTAATCGGCGGCGGCGCGGCGCACCAGCATCGGATCGCGCAGCGCGACCGTGCCGAGCACGATGCGATCGATGCCGAGGTCGAGCCAATGGTCGATCGCGGCGCGGTCGCGGATGCCGCCCCCGAGCTGCATCTTGAGTTCGACCGCGCGGCGGATCGCCCGCACCGCGGCGCCGTTGACCGAATGGCCGGCAAAGGCGCCGTCGAGATCGACGACGTGCAGCCAGCGGAAGCCGATTTCGGCAAAATGGCGGGCCTGGGACGCCGGGTCGTCGTTGAACACGACCGCGCTCGCCATCTCGCCGCGCACGAGCCGGACGCAGGCGCCGCCTTTCAGGTCGATGGCGGGGTAGAGGATCATTGGCCAATCACGGGGTCGTCGAGGCGCTTGTAATAGTAGTGCCCGGGAATGATGCGCCCGTCGACCTGGGCGTAGCACGGGTGGGTGCCCCAGCGCATGTAGCCGAGGCTTTCGTAGAGCCGGATCGCCGGCCGTTGTGTATCACGCAGATCGAGATTGAGCACGACGAGCCCGAGCTCTCGGGCGAGCTTTTCAATCTCGCTCACAACGGCGTGGCCGATGCCGCGGCCGCGCGCCCACGGCGCCACAAAGGCGCTGGAGAGCGTGCCCGCGAAGGCCTGCGCCTCGTTGTTGCGCGGCGCGCGCGAGAGCTGCACCGAGCCGGCGATGACGCCGTCGAGCCGGCCGACGACGAGGCGGCGCTCCGGTACCAAGAGCACGCCCTTCCAGTAATTCTCCAGCACCTGGCGCTCCGGCGCCTTGAGCCAGCCGAAGCCGCCGCCTTCCTCAATCGCGCTTTCGGTCGCTTCGCACAGATCGTCGAGATCGGTGCCGGAATACTGGGTCAGGTGCTCGACCGTGACCCGTCCGGCCGATGTCGGCACGGCCGCGTCGCTCATGGCCGCCACCCGAGGAAATTGGCGATCAGCCGCAGCCCCGCCATCTGGCTTTTCTCCGGGTGAAATTGCGTGCCGATCAGATTGTCATGGCCGACGACCGCGGCAAGCCGGCCGCCGTAATCGGTATCAGCGATCAGATCGGCCGAATCCGCCGGGCGGAAATGGTAGCTGTGGACAAAATAGGCGTGGCTGCCCGCCGGCAGCCCGGCCAGCACCGGATGCGCGCGGCGCGGCATCACCTCGTTCCAGCCCATGTGCGGGATCTTGAGCCTCGGGTCTGCCGGCTCGATCGCCACGACCTCGCCGGCAACCCAGCCGAGCCCCTCGACCGTCTCGAACTCCCGGCCGCGCTCGGCCATCAGTTGCATGCCGACGCAGATGCCGAGAAATGGCCGGCCGCGCCCGATCACCGCCTCTTCGAGCGCGGCTTCGAGGCCGGGCACCGCTGCGAGGCCGCGCCGGCAATCGGCGAAGGCGCCGACCCCGGGTAGCACGATGCGCTCGGCCGCGGCCACCTCCTCGGGCCGGCTGGTCACCAGGATCGCCTCGCTGCACCCGCTCTCGGCGGCGGCGCGCTCGAACGCCTTGGCGGCCGAGCGCAGATTGCCCGAGCCGTAATCGATGATGGCGACGGTCATGCCCTACCCCAGGCTGCCGCCGAGGGTGCCCTTGGTCGAGGGAACGGCATCGCCGCGGCGCGGGTCGATCTCCACCGCCTGACGCAAGGCGCGTGCCAGACCCTTGAAGCAGCTTTCGACGATATGGTGGTTGTTTTCGCCGTAGAGGTTCTCGACGTGAAGGGTCACCCCGGCCGATTGGGCAAAGGCCTGGAACCACTCCTTGAACAATTCGGTGTCCATCTCGCCGAGCTTCGGGCGCGTGAAGGTAACTTTCCACACGAGATGCGGCCGGTTGGAGGCATCGAGACTGACCCGGGTCAGCGTCTCGTCGAACGGAATCACGGCGTTTCCGTATCGCTGGATCCCGGCGCGGTCGCCCAGCGCCTTCGACACCGCCTCGCCGACGACATAGCCGGTGTCTTCGGTGGTGTGGTGGAAATCGATGTGCAAATCGCCCTTGGCGTTGAGCGTGAGGTCGATCAGGCTGTGCTTGGCAAGCTGCTCCAGCATGTGGTCGAGAAAGCCGATGCCGGTCGCGACCTCGGCCGCGCCGCTGCCGTCGAGATCGACCCGGCCCTTGATCTGCGTCTCCTTCGTGTTGCGCTCAACCGTCGCGACCCGCACAGCTTTTTCTCCCTGATGGCGCGCCCTTTTAACAAGATAGGAGGCCGGGTGCCAGTGCGCGACGGAAACCCGCGGCTATCCGCGCCCGTTGTCTTAACGCGCCATCTGTGAGCGCGGCCGGCGCACCAGCGGCATCAGCAAAAAGCCGACGATAAACATCGAGGAGAGCAGCATGATCACGTCGTTAAAGGTCATGACCAGCGCCTCGCGCTGCACCAGCTGGGCTAAGAGCGTGACGGCGGCCTGGTGCGGATCGCCCGGGATCAGCGTCTCGAAGCGACTGGTCTGCGCGTCGAGAAATTGCTGCACCACGGGGCGCGCCAGGTTGATGTCCTCGATCAGCCGGTTCCAGTGAAAATGCAGCCGGGCGTTCATCAACGTGCCGATCATCGCGAGAATGATCGCGCCGCCGAGATCGCGGGTCAGGTTGTAGAGGCTGGCGCCGCTCTTCAACCGGTCTTGCGGCAGCGAGCCGAGCGAGATCATGTTGGCTGGCAGATAACAGAACATCAGCGCGAACCCGCGCAGCGCCTGCGGGAAGAACAGTTCCCAAAATCCCGACTGGTTGGTCAGGAATGCGGTCAGGTAGATCGCCACGCTGAACAGCGCCATGCCGATCGCCAGCATGATCCGCAGGTCGAGGGTACGCGCGACATAGGCGGTGAACGGCGACACCAGCATCTGGACGATCCCGGTTACAGCGACGGTCTCGCCGATCTGAAACGCGGTGAAGCCGCGCACCTGCGCGAGAAACAGCGGGATCAGGTAGGTCGCGCCATAAAGCCCGGTGCCGATGACGAAGGTGTAGAACGCGCCCATCGAGAAGTTGCGATTGACAAAGGTCCGCAGGTCGACGATCGGCTGGTGGTAACTCAACACCCGCCAGAAGAAGCACACTCCGGCGATCGACGAGACGATTGCGGTGATGAAAATCGTGTCGTCCGAGAGCCAATCCCAGCGCGGCCCCTCCTGAAGCGTATATTCGAGGCAGCCGAGGAAGATCGCCATCAGCAGGAGCCCGGTGACATCGAAATTGCGCAACAGCGACAGCTCGGGCTTGTCGATGTCGATCGTCAACCACACGATGATGGCGACTCCAATCCCCGGCACGATGTTTACGAGGAACAGCCAATGCCAGGAGAAGGTGTCGGTGAGGAACCCGCCGATCGTCGGGCCGAGGGTCGTCGACAGGTTCAGGATCAGCGAGATAAAGACCATCAGCGAGGCCAGCTGCGGCCCGCGGAATTTGGTGTAGACGACCGGAAAGACGGCAGGCCCGATGGCGCCGCCACAGAACCCCTGCATCGCGCGATAGAGGATCATCTGGGCGAGACTCGTTGCGGTGGCGCACAGCGCGCTCGCCCCGGTGAAGCCGAGGACCGCGATGACGAAGACGATGCGCGTCGAGAACATGCGCGACAGGGTCCCCGACATCGGGATCATCACCACGTCAGCGATCAGATAGGCGGTCTGGACCCAGGCGATCTCGTCGGTGCTGGCCGACAGCCCGCCCTGGATCTGGACCAGCGAACTGGTGACGATCTGGACATCCATGATCGCCATGAACTGCCCGACGACCATCGCCAGAACACCAATCCAGTCGCGCAGGATTGGCGGCTGTGCCAGTTGGGGCGCAGCGGCGCCGGGAGGCGGGGCCGGAGCGGGCGGCGCGGCAATCGCCGGCTTCGGATCGGCAACCCGCGCGCGGGCAAGGCGTCCCCGCCACAGCGGTAGGGTCGGCGTCCAGCTCATCGCGTCAGCACGCCGCTCTGCGCTGCTGGCTTCGTCTGGTCGCTGCCGACGATCGCCTCGTGGGCATCGGCAGTCGCGGCGGCCGGCCCGGTGCGGGTATCGACGCTGACCGTAACGGAAAGCCCGGGGCGCAGCAGCCGGGCGAGCGGCCCGTCCGCCGGCAGGGCGATGCGCACCGGCACGCGCTGCACGATCTTGGTGAAATTGCCGGTCGCGTTGTCCGGCGGCAACAGGCTGAACTGGGCGCCGCTCGCCGGGGCGAAGCTTTCGATGCGGCCCCGCAGCGGCTGATCGGGATAGGCGTCGACCGAGATTTCGGCCATTTGGCCCGGCCGCATATGGGTCAGCTGGGTCTCCTTGAAATTGGCGGTGACATAGACATCGGGGAGCGGCACCAGCGACAGGAGCTGTGTACCGGGCTTGACATATTCCCCGACTTGGCCGGCGCGGTTGCCGACGATTCCGGCGACCGGCGCCCGGATCACCGTGCTGTCGAGGTCGTTCTTGGCCAGCTGCAAATTCGCCCGCATCTGCTGCCGCTTCGCTTTTTCTTCGTCACGCTGGGCGCGCAGCACGTTGAGCTGGTCGCGCGCAGCAGCCAGCGCCGCACGTTTTTGCGCCAGCGCCGCGGCGGCCTTCCGGTCGTCGGCTTCGGCCAACTCCAGGCGCTGCCGGCTGGCGAAATCGGTCGCCGCCAGCCGGGCATAGCGCCGGTAATCGCGCTCGGTGCGAACCCGGTCGGCCTCGGCCGCGGCGATTTCCGCCTTCGATTGCTCGATCACCGATCGCTGCAAATCCATGCGGCTGTCATACGTCAAGACCGAGGCTTCCTCGGTTTTGATCGCCGCCTCGGCCTGCGCAACCTTGGCCGCGAAGTCGCGGTCATCGACGACGAACAGCACCTGGCCCGCGCTGACCGGCTGGTTGTCCGCGACGCGGACTTCCTTCAGATAGCCCTCGACCTTCGGGCTGATTACCGTGATGTCACTCTGGACATAAGCGTCGTCGGTCGATTGGTGGAACCGCCAATCGGTCCACCAATACCACCCGACGCCGCTGACGAGCGCCAGGACGACCAGCGGGAGGAAAAGCACTGCGGTCTTGCGCATCAGCATCGACTAGACTGAACCGTTCAGTTTAGTCTAGTCTGCCAAAAAAAACGGCGCTAGACACATTCGATGGCACAGCGCGCATAACAGGGTTCGACCGATGAGCACGCCGCAGCGGGAGGCCAGCCGCACGGAGCCGGGCGGCAAGGCCGAAGCGATCCTCGCCGGCGCCGAGCGCGCCTTTCTCGCCGGCGGCTTCGGTGCGGTGAGCATGGACGCGATCGCCCGCGAGGCCGGTGTCTCGAAGGCGACGGTCTATGCCCATTTCGGCGGCAAGGAGGCGCTGTTCGGCGCGGTCGTCGCGCATCTCACCGAGCGCCGGTTTCACGGCTTCTCGGTCGAGGCGCTCGACCCCCGCGACATCGTGCCGTCGCTGACCACGATAGCCGCGCGCTTCCTCGATCTCGTCCTGTCGCAGGAAGCGATCGCGCTCAATCGCATCATCATCGGCGAGATCACCCGCTTTCCGGTGCTGGGCGAGGTTTTCTGGGCCGCCGGGCCGGCGCGGACGCGCGTCCAGATCGAGGCCTTCCTGCGCCGCTGCGCCGAATTAGGCTCGCTCGCCGTGCCCGATCCCCGGCTCGCCGCCGAGCAGTTCATCGCACTGGCGCGCGGCGAAATTCATCTGCGCAGCCTCCTGCGGCTCGAAGATCCCGGTGATCCGGCGGCGCCCGAAGCTGCGGTCGCGAGCACGGTCGCCACCTTCCTGCGGGCGTTCGCCCCCCTGCCGGAAAACCCGTAGTTCAAGCCGCGGCGACGGCTTTCCGTTTGCCGCGGGCCGCGATCGCCGACATGGCGTCCGGAATATCCGCCTCGTCCTCCGACAGGATCAGCGCCGGGTCGCTGTAAGGCAGCGGATCGCGCTCGACCTTTTTGCGAAGGCGATGCAGGAAAAGATAGTAGGCAACCAGCCGGACATGGGTGTCGGCCACCTCCCACACCCGTCGCGGATAGAAGAAGAGCGGGTTTTCGCGGGGCAGCCCGGAGCGCCGGGTTCTGCGGATCTTGCGCCGGAAAAAGCCGCCCTGCAGCGGATGCACCTTCTCCTGCTTGAAGGTGAAATAGAATTGCAGAATGTGATTAACGAGGCGGACGGGTTTGATCCCCGAGGCTTTGGCGCGCCGGAACATCCGCTCGATATGCTCGGGAGAATAATAAAGGTCGAAAGCGTGGTGGTAAACCGACTGCCACTGCGCATCGGTCATGACCTGATGGTGAGCAGTAACGTGCTCCAAATCGTATTTGTTCATGTCGGGGTCCATCCACGCCCCGTCGGCATGGAGCTGCTTGTGGTCGGCGGAACCGGGCAGCGGCGTCAGGATGAAAAATTCGAGCAGGTCGACCGGCAGTTCCCGCTGCACCGTGGCGATGTCGCGGGCGATCCGCTCCGGGGTATCGTTCGGGAAGCCGAGGATGTAGCCGGCATAGGTGATGACGCGGTGCTTGCGCCATTCGAGAAAGAGCTGGCGATATTCATGGACCCGGTTCTGCTTTTTCTTGGCCGCTACGAGATTGTCGGGGTTGATGTTTTCCAGCCCGATAAACACCCGGGCACAGCCGGCGCGCGCCGCCTTCTCGATGAAATTCGTAATGCGGTGGCACAGCGTATCGACCTGGATCAGGAAGTTGAGGGTTAGTCCTTCCCTCTCGCGCATGTCGATCAGGCGATCGAAGATCGCCTCCCAATTGCGGTTGCGCGCGAAATTGTCGTCGGTGATGAAAAACCGGTGCACGCCCTGGGCGATGTTCGCGCGAACCAGCTGCTCGACATCATCGGCGTCGCGCCAGCGCGACTTGCGGCCCTGCACGTTGATGATCGTGCAGAAGCTGCATTGGAACGGGCAGCCGCGTCCGGCGTCGAACGCGCCCAGGCTTTCGCTGTAGCCGCGGATGATGTTGATCGGCAGGAACGGGGTGACTTGCTGCTGCAGCCCCGGCAGGTCGTCCATGTAGTTGTAGATCGGCTTGAGCCGGCCCGCGAGCGCGTCGGCGAAGACCGCGGCGAGCCGGCCCTCTGCCTCGCCGGCGAACAGCGAAACGCCGAGATCGCGCGCCGCGGCGATGTCGGGCGGCAATTCGGGAAGCATAGCGAGGCAGCCCGACACGTGAAATCCGCCAACCGCGACCTGGATGCCGGCAGCGCGAAACTGCCGGGCGATATCCATCGCGCGCGGGAACTGGTTCGACTGCACGCCGACGAGGCACACCAGCCCGCCATCGGCGGCCTTTATGCGCCGGATGATCTGCCCTGTCGGGATGACCGTGTGGCACTCGTCATAGGCGCGGATGTCGATCGCCACATCGGCGCCGAGCGCTCGCCGCTCCGCTACCTCCCGGGTAATTGCATAAAGACAGGCGAGCGAGTTCGACGGGATCCACGATCGTGCCCATTGGATGACGTAGCCGTCATCGTCGTAATGCGACGGCTTGATCAGCTCGACGACGAAACGGCGCTCCCCCAGGTTCATGTCAATCGTCCACCCGCGCGATGGGCGAGTCTAGCGCGTGATGTGTGCGATAAAAACCTGTTCTTAACCGCTCGGCCGCAAACGCCGGCTCTGACGCATTTTTGCCGATCCCCGACCGAATCAGGGGTTGGCCCGGCCTTGATAGAGGAAGGTCCAAGGCTTCGGCCCTGTCATGTAGCCGGTCTCGATGGCGTCGAGCCGGAAACCCGCAGCGCCGATCAAATCGTCGATCTTGCGGTCGAGATGACAACC
>Ga0326597_10015367_pt1 | contig 10009 bp, 8 predicted proteins | sample RVTome_12_FD_203789 | JGI IMG/M metagenome (GOLD analysis project Ga0326597, IMG submission 203789) | Soil microbial communities from uranium-contaminated site in the Upper Colorado River Basin, Wyoming, United States - RVT100D185 | ecosystem: Environmental > Terrestrial > Soil > Contaminated >...
GAGATCGACAAGACCGGCGCCACCGTGCAGCGGCGCTTCCTGCACCTTCTCGACTCGGGCGAGATCCGCCCGGTCGGCGCGACGACCTACCGGCCTCTGGACGTGCGCGTGCTCTGCGCGACGAGCTCGAAGGACCTCCGCACGGAAGTGCAGGCCGGCCGCTTCCTGAAAGACCTGTACTACCGTCTCAACGACATCTGCATCTCGATCCCGCCGCTCCGTGAGCGCCGGGAGGACATCCCCCTCCTGGCCGAGTACTTCGTCACGCTCTACAGCGAGCAGATGAAGAAGCCGATCGCCGGCATCTCGCGGCGCATGGTCCGCCGGCTCGTCGAGTTCGACTGGCCGGGGAACGTGCGCGAGCTGGAGAAGGTGATCAAGCGGGCGATCACTCTGGGCGAAGAAGGCGAGATGATCGATCTGCACCTTCTGCCGCCGGAGCTGATCGAGGCCACCGAGAGCGCAGCGCGCGCGCAGGAAGTGCGTGAAGGCGGGCTGCGCGAGAGCGTCATGGCGTACGAGCGGGCCGCGATCATCCGCGCGCTCGAGCGGTTCCAGTGGAACAAGAGCCGCGCCGCGGCGTATCTCGGCCTCTCCCGGAAGGGACTGAAGAACAAGATCCTGCGTTACGGCCTGGACCGGCGGCGCCTGCGCGCGCGCTAGTCTCAGCCCGAACGAATCGGCGCGGGGCATCGGGGAACCGGTGCCCCGCGGTGCGTTGAGCGGTACAATCGGTCACAGGTCCGCGCATGGAATACGGTCCCGACCAGCTTTCGACGGAGCGCAACGAGCCGAATCCCCCGGAGACGCCTCGGCTGGCGGATTCGGCGGGGGGGCCGCGCCCGCGTGGGTGGCAGCGCGTCGTCCTCTTCCTCCTCACCTTCCTCGGGCTGAACATCCTCGTCGGTGTCGGGTACGTCGCGATCCGGCTCATCCTGGAGCCGGGGCTGCTCGCCGATCCGGCAGGGCTCACGCGGATCAGGGAGACCGATCTCGTCGCGCTCCTTCTCGTGATCGAGCCGCTGACGGTGCTGCTCGTCGTCTTCTTCCGCCGCGTGGTGGACCACGCACCGGTTCGAACGCTGGGCGTCGCGATCGGTCCGGGGTGGGTGCGGCGCGCGGCCACGGGCGCGCTTCATGCAACGGGCGTCATGGCGGTGCTCGCGGCCGTCATCTTCGCGTCGGCGCCGGAGATCTCGTGGACGCGCGAGCCGGCCGGCATCTTCCTCGTCCGGCTCGTCTCGTTCCTGGCGCTCTTCGCGGCCGTCGGGTTCACGGAAGAGATCGTCATGCGGGGGTACATCCTGCGGAATCTCCTCCTCGACATGAACGCGCGCGCGGCGGTGGCGCTCTCCGCATTCATCTTCGCGATCTTCCACGCGGCCAATCCGGGATTCGAGCCGCTTGCGATGGCGAACATCTTCCTCGTGGGAGTCTATCTCGCGCTCGTCGCGCTGAAGGAAGGCTCGCTCTGGTACCCGATCGGGTTCCACTTCGCGTGGAACTTCCTCCTCGGGTTCGTCCTGTCGCTGCCGGTGAGCGGCGTGCCGGTCGAGGGCGCCGTCGTCATCGAGAGGGACGGATCGCCGTCGATCTTCTCGGGGGGCAACTTCGGCCCCGAGGCGAGCGTGGTCTGTTCGGCGCTCCTCATCTTCCTCGTGCTGCGCGCGCTCCGCACGTTCGAGGTGCGTCCGGCCCCGGTCGCGGACGCGCCGCTGCCGCGCGCGCCGGAGACGTGGCCGTGATGGCCGGGCGGGCGCGAGCCGGGGGCGCCGCCGGGGAGCGCGGCGCCGGGCGCTGCGGCGCGCCGCTACGGGCTGCCGGCGCGATCCTTCTCCTCGGCCTCGCGGGCTGCGCCCTCGGACGCGCGCGCGTCGAGAACGTCGGCTCGCTCCTCGACGACTCGCGCAGCCTCCTCGGGGAGGGGCGCGCCGTCGAGGCGGTCGAGAAGCTCCGGGCGGGACTCGGGCGCGATCTCTCGCTCCGCGACGGGTGGATCCTCCTCGCCGCGGCCTATCGCGCGCAGCGGACGATCGAAGCGCGCGTCGAGGCGGAGAAGATCCTCGCGACGCTACATCTTCGCGCGCCCGACGACACCGAGATCCTCCGGGATCTGGCCGCGCTCCATCTCGAGCAGGGGTTCTTCGGCAAGGCGCGGCGCGAATACCGCCGTGTCCTCGCGCTCGATCCCGACGACGTCTTGGCCACGAACGCGCTCGGTCGGCTGCACGAAGCCGACTGGCTCCGAACCTTCCGTGAGGACGAGTACGACGCGGCGCGCGCCTACTACGAGCGCTCGCTCGAGCTGGAGCCAGGGAACGCCGAGGCATCGCTCCGTCTCGCGTTCGGCGAGATGGAGCACGGACGCACCGGCCCCGCGATGGAGACGGCTCTCCGGTTCGCGGCGACCCATCCGGAGGCGTTGGAGGCACACCTGCTCCTCGGCGCGCTCTACGCGCGCCAGGACGATTTCGCCGCCGCCGCGGAGGAGTTCGAGGCGGCGCGCGCTCCCGCCGGCTTCCTCGCTGCGATCGACGGCATCGAGTTCCTCGTGAACGAGGGGACATGGGTGCATTACGAGGACGCGGCGCCGTGGGACCAGGAAGCCCAACGGCGCGACCGCTGGATGGAGTCGGATCCGACGCCCGCGTCGGAGACGCACGAACGAAGGGTCTCGCACATGGCGCGCGTCTTCTGGTCGGACTTGCTCTACGGCGTCCCGCGGCTCGGCGTGCGCGGATGGGAGACGGCGGCCGGCGAGATGTTCATCCGCTACGGTCCGCCGGTGACGAAGGAGTACGTGCCCGGATCGGCGGGCGCCGGCGGGCTCGCGCCTCCGCGCTGGGTCTTCACGTATCTCGTCGAAGGCGAGGAACGCGTCGTCGTGTTCGAGGACCTCACGCTCTCCGGGCGCTTCTACTTCCCGATGAGCCTCTGGCCCACGGAGGCCGACCACATGCGCGAGTTCCACCCGAACGTCCTCGAGCTTCCGGGGCGCGCGGGCCGGATCGAGTACGCGTCCCGCACGTGGCAGTTCCGCGGCGAGCGCGGCCGGACGCGCGTCGAGTACTTCCTCGAGGCGCCCGAGCCGCCAGCCCCCGAAGGGTTCCACCCGCGGCAATGGGGCGCGCTCACGCGCGAGGTCGCCGCGCTCGACACGATGTGGCGCGCGGCCGAACGACGTCGCGAGAACTTCGCCCGCGGCTGGGAGCTGCGGGTGGGCGAGGCGTATCGCGTCGTGGACGGATCGTCGTTCCAGCTGGAACCGGGCGGATACCGTCTCGCGAGCGAGATCGAAGACCTTCGGTCCGGTGCGCACGGAGGGAAGCGCGACGGCGTCGAGGTTCGGCGTTTCTCGACGACCGAGTTGGAGCTGAGCGCGATCGTGCTCGGGCGCGCCGGAGCGGGCGCCGCACGTGGTCCGGACGGCGCGGATGCCGCGGGCGCAGGCGACTCCGGCGCCCAGGCGGGCGCTCCGGCGTCCCAGGCCGCGGGCCTGCACGGTGGCGCCGCAGCCGGCGCGTTCGGCTTCGCTCCGTCCGTCACGGGCCGGCATCCGCGCGCGGAGCCGCTCGAGGTGTATTTCGAGGTCTACAACCTCCAGCCGGACCTCGACGGCAACTGCCGCTGGCGTGGCTCGTACACGCTCTACCCCGCGGGGCGGGAGAAGGACTTCTTCAACCGGGCGCCGCGTTCCCTCTTCGGAAGCGCCCCGAAGTTGCCGCCGCACATCACCCAGAGCTTCGACGAGGAGTCGAAGACGGCGGATCCGAAGCGCCGCCTGCGCATCGATCTCGCGAAGCTCCCGCCCGGCGAGTACCAACTCCTCATCGAGGTCACCGACTTCAACTCGGGACGGAAGACGAGCGGGCGCACGAGCTTCGTCCTCGAGGCGCCGCGGCGATGAAGCGGCGGCACGGGCTCGCCGGCTTCGTCGCCGTCTCGGCGGCGATGCACGCGGCAGCCGCGGTGATTCTTTCGGGCGTGCCCGTGAGGCTCGCGCCGAAGGGGTCCGCTGCGGCGCCCGCGATCGCGGCAGGTTCCACGGCGCCGGCGCCCCGGCTTCGTTCCGCGCTCCGCGGCGCATTCCACGTCGTCGCCCTGCACGTTGACGACGCGGTCGCGGCCGCGCCCGATCTCGAGGAGCGCGCCCGTGCTACGCGCGAGAGAGATGCCGCGCGAAGCGCGGACGCTCGTGAGTCCGGCGCGGCGGCCGATGCGGAAGGGTCGGCGTGGGACGCGCTCGCGGCGGCCATGCTCTCCTCGGAGTCCATGGGTGTCGGTCCGCGGACCACGGGCCCCGAGACGACGGGCCCGGGGCGGTTCGTGCCGCCCGTTCCGGTGCGCGTCGTCTGGCCCGAGTTCCCACCGTCGGCGCGCCGCGGCCGGGCGGGCGGATCGGTCCTCGTGCGCGTGCACGTGACGCGGCAGGGACTGGTCGATTCGGTGCGCGTCGAACGGCCGCTTCCCGAGCCCGCCCTGAACGCGGCCGCCATGGAGGCGGCGCGGCACCTGCTCTTCGAGCCCGCGCGCATGGACGGCCGTCCGGTGGACTATTGGTTCACGTATCCCGTGACGTTCGCTCCCTGACCACGATGAGCCTCCCGCACTTGACAGTCCGAATCGCCATGCTATTCTCGTTAGGTGCACTGTTCCGATGGCGACGACGGTCGCCTTTTTTTTGCAGGGAATCGTCCTTCGCGCTTCACGGCCGGTGAGCTATGAGCCTTCTCGAAATCCTGGATGAGCGCTGCGTCGCGCTGGATCTCGACTCCAGCGACAAGCACGAGGCTATCTCGAAGCTCCTGGAGATGCTCGCCTCCGCTGGCGCCCTGAGCGAGAAGGACGATGTGCTCCAGGCGGTCCTCGAGCGGGAGCGCCAGATGAGCACCGGCATCGGCGGCGGCGTGGCCATCCCGCACGCCCAGAGCAAAGGTGTGTCGCGCCTGGCCGTCGCCTTGGCGCGGCCGAAGACCCCCATCGACTTCGAGGCGATCGACGGCAAGCCCGTCAGCCTCATTTTCCTCATCGTCGGGCCCGAGGAGCGCGGTGGGTACGTGCGCATCCTCGCCCGGATCTCGCGGCTTCTGTACACCGGCGACCTCCAGAAGAAGCTTCTCCGTGCCCGCACCTCTGACGAAGTCCTTCGCATCATCGATGCGGAGGAGGAGAAGCTGAAGGTCACATAAGGACGTGGATGGTCTGCCCGAGCTGTCATTCGGTCCATCCTGACGGGACGCGCTACTGCTCGCACTGCGGCACCTATCTCGAGGAGCCGTCGCCGTCATCGACGCTCCGCGAGACGTGGCTCCAGGCGCTCGCGCTTCTCCACGACGGCGAGCTCGAAAAGTCGAGCCGGCGCCTGCGGGACGTGCTCGCCCTCGAACCCTCTCACGCGGTCGCGCGCACCTACCTCGGACTCGCGCATCTGGCCGCCGGCGACCTCGCCGAGGCGAGCGAAGAACTCCGGAAGGCCTCGGAATCGGGGCTTCCGCTGAGCTGCCTCTTCCTCGGAATGGCGCGTCGAGCGTCGGGCGATCCGGCCGGCGCGGTCGCGGCCTTCCGCCGCGCCGCCGCGCAGGCGCCGCCTCTCCGCTTCGCGCTCCATGGAGAGGCCGGCGCGGGGCTGGACCTTGACAATCTGTCCGCCGCTGCCAGCGCCTATGAAAAGCTGGCCGAAATCGACCCCGAGAACGCCGTCCCTCACTTCTGGCTCGGCGTCATCCACCGGCGGCGCGGCCGCCTCGACGATGCCGAAGCCTCGCTCGAGCGCGCACTGGGCAGGGATCCGGATTTCAACGAGGCGAGACTCCTCATCGGTGAAGTGCGGCTTGCGCAAGGGAATGGCCGTGGCGCTCAGGATGCGTTCGAGGAACTGCTCGCGCGCACTCCGGGCGACGGCCGTGCGCACTATCGACTGGGCATGATCCTTGCGGAAACCGGACGCGGAGAGGAGGCCATCCGCCACATGGAATCCGCCGTCGTCGCCCGTCCGGAGCACTTCGAACCGCACTTTCAGCTGGCTCTCCTCTACTACAGCGAGCGCCAAGACCTCGAGCGCGCACTAGGCGAACTCGAGACGGCGCTGGCGATTGAACCAAACGATCCCGCCGCCAACCTGATTCTGAGCGAGCTCAGATTCCTCGGCGGCCGGGCGGGCACACAGAGCTAGTCGAAGCACCGGGATCGCGGGGGCAAGGTGTAGGGGTCGAAGTGGAATCGATCGTTCGGCTACTTCGCTGGACTTCATTCATCGGATACGCTGCGGCGTGCGCGCTCTATCTGCGCCCGCTCTTCGTCTCGACGGCGTCCTCGCGATGGGCGGTCCGCGCGCTCGTCGCGACGTTCTTCGTCCAGACGGTCGCGATCGCCGTCGCGTGGATCGGCCCGGGCTGGGCCCCTGTCGGCCGCATGGTCGATTCGGTCTATTTCTACGCCTGGCTCGTCGTCATCGTCCTCCTCTTCGTCGAGATGTCGGTCAAGGAGCGCTCGATCGGCGCGTTCCTCCTTCCGGTCGTGCTCCCCCTCATCGCGTACTCGCTGCTCGCGAGCCGCGGGCGCGCCGTTCCTCCGTCCATCACGAACAGCCATTGGTTCGAGATCCACGTGCTCTCGGCATTCTTCGGATACTCCGCGTTCGCCGTCTCGTTCGGAGCGGCGCTCATGTACGTCTTCCTCGCGCGCCAGATTCACGGGCGGCGCTTCGGGCGGCTCTTCGTGCGCCTGCCGTCGCTCGAGCTTCTCGACCATCTCGGATACCGCGCGGTCTCGGTCGGCTTCCCGCTCTTCACGCTGAGCCTCCTGACGGGCGCGCTCTGGGCGAACCAGGCGTGGGGCGCGTTCTGGCGGTGGGAGCCGAAGGAGACGTGGGCGCTCGTGACGTGGCTCCTCTACACGAGCTACCTGCACGCGCGCTTCAACGCCGGATGGCAGGGCCGGCGCGCGGCGCTCCTGGCGATCGCCGGATTCACGTTCAGCATCGTCACGTTCGTCGGCACCTCGATGCTCGCCAAGGGCAAGCACGTCTTCTGAGGGACGGATGAGGATCCTGGTCGCGGGACTGAGCCACAAGACGGCGCCGGTCGAGGTGCGCGAGCGCATCGCGATCCCGTCGCGCGACTATGTGGAGACGGTCCGCCGCCTCGTCACCGCGCCGTTCATCGACGAAGGCGTCGTCCTCTCGACGTGCAACCGGAGCGAGTTCTACTGCACGACGGCCGAGCCGGAGCAGGCGCGCGGGCATCTGCTCGAGTTCGTCGAGGAACTGGGCAGGCGGAACGGCCACACGCTCTCGTCATACCTGTACACGAAGGAAGGGGAGGACGCGGTGCGGCACCTGTTCACGGTCGCGGCGAGCCTCGACTCGCTCGTCGTGGGGGAGCCGCAGATCCTCGGGCAGGTGAAGGAGGCGTACCTCGCCTCCTCCGAGGCGAAGGCCACGGGGTTCACGCTCGACCGCCTCTTCCAGGAAGCGCTCCGCACGGGGCGCGACGTGCGCTCGAAGACGGAGATCGGCTCGTACGCGATCTCGGTCAGCTCGGTCGCGGTGGAGCTGGCGAAGAAGATCTTCGGGCAGTTGGGCGACCGGAACGCGCTCGTCATGGGCGTCGGGGAGATCTCGCAGCTCACGCTGAGGAGCCTCGTCTCAAACGGCATCCGCCAGGTGTACGTCGCGAACCGCACGCACGAACGGTCGGTCGAGGTCGCGAAGGAAGTGGGCGGAACGCCGGTCGAGTTCTCGCGGCTCCTCGAAGTGCTCCGCGACGTGGACGTGGTCGTCACCTCGACCGCGTCGCCGCGCCATCTCATCCGACGCGACGACCTCGCCGCGGCCATGCATCTCCGCCGCAACCGCCCCATCTTCATCATCGACCTCGCCGTGCCGCGCGACGTCGAGCCCGAGTGCGGGCAGATCTACAACGTGTTCCTCTACAACATCGACGACCTGAAGGCCGTCGCCGAGGGGAACCTCGAGCGGCGCGAGAAGGAAGCGGCGCGCGCGCAGGCGATCATCGACCGCGAGGTCGAGCGGTTCCTGGGCTGGTACCGGTCGCTCGAGGTGGTGCCGACGATCGTCTCGTTGCGCGAGAAGATCGACGGGATCCGCGACGAGGAGTTCCAGAAGGCGATGTCGAAGCTCTCGCACCTTTCGGAGAAGGACCGGAAGGTGGTGGAGCAGTTCGGGACCAGCGTCGTGCAGAAGATCCTGCACGGCCCCACGGTCCGCTTGAAGGGAATCGAGAACGACGAGAGCGCGAGGGGGCTCATCCACTCCTTGCGTCATCTGTTCCGCCTGGATGACGAGGAGGGTACCAAGCGTTGAACGTCCGCCCTGAGGCAGTGGGAGGGGAACGGGAGCGGGCCGGGCGGCCAACGGGCGTCGCATCCCGTGCCTGGCATTGGTTCATCTCGATCAAGGTGGGGCTCGTGCTCCTCTTGATCATCACGATCATGTCGTTCCTCGGGATGCTCTTCCCGCAAGGCGGCGAAGAGGCGCAGTACGTCGAGAAGTACGGGCGGAACGGCGCCTCGCTCATCCGCGCATTCGGCCTCGACAACGCGTACCACTCGTGGTGGTACCAGGCCGCGCTCCTCGTGCTCGCGATCAACATCACGGCGTGCACCATCTGGCGCATGCCGCGTGCGCTCCGCACGGCGTTCCGCAGGCAGTGGATGGAGGCGGACCGCATCCAGGCGCTCTCGCTCCGGAAGGTCTCGACGGCGCCGATGCTCCCCGAGGAGGCGGCCTCGACGGTCCGCACGGCGCTCCGCGAGGCGCATTACTCGGTCGAGGAGCGGCGCGGCGCGAGCGGGATCCTCCTCTCCGCGACGCGCGGCGGCATCTCGCGCCTGGCCGCGACGGTCGTGCACCTGGGGCTCGTCGTGACGCTCCTGGGCGGCGTCTACGGCGGGCAGCGCGGCTGGTCGAAGCTGGTGTACGGCGCGCCCGGCGAGACGGTGTCCTCCCCGAGCGGCGGATTCGACGTGCGCGTGGACGACTTCCGCATCCTGAAGAACGAGGACGGTTCGATCAGGGACTACATCTCCACGTTGACGGTTCTCGACGACGGCAAGGAAGTCGCGAAGCAGGACATCGAGGTGAACAAGTACCTGCACCACGAAGGCGTGAACATCTACCAGTCGAGCTACTCGGCGCTCCCGGACCGCGTTTCGACGGCGAGCCTTCGCGTCGTCTGGCCCGACGGCCGTACCTCCGAGCCGTTCACGACCGCGCAGGGCGCGGAGACCACGGTCCCTGGATCGGCGCTCGTCGCGCGGCTCGAGGAGTTCGTGGCCGACTTCCGGATCGACACCGAGACGCGCCGCGTCTATTCGGCTTCGATCGAGCCGCGGAACCCGGCGGTGCGCGTCGCTCTGGCGGACAAGGGGACGGACTTCGGCGGCCAATGGTCGTTCCTGCACCACGGCGGGATGCACGCCCACGAGGGCGCGCCCGAGGTGCAGTTCCTCGGATACGAGCCCGTCTACGCGACCGGGCTCGACTTCGCGCACAACCCGGCGGTGCCGATCGTCTGGACCGGCTTCGCGCTCATGTCGCTCGGCGTGCTGCCGATGCTCGTGCTCATGACGCACCGGCGCATGTGGGTCGCCGTGACGGCCGACGGCGGGCGCGCGCACATCGTCGCCGGCGGCGCAGTGAACAAGCACCGGGAGGCATTCCAGAAGGAGTTCTACCGGATCATGGACGGCATCGAGGCGGGGAAGGGGGCGACGGGACATGGCCGTTGACGTCTTGCTTTTCTGGGTGGCGCTCGGCGCCTATCTGGTCTCGACGATTCTCTACACGCTCTACTTCGCCTTCCAGCGCCCCACGATCCTGTACGCGGCGCGCGCCGGAATGGCGATCGGGTTCCTGTCGCACACGATCGCGATCGTCGGGCGTGCCGCGGACGTGGGCCACATGCCGGTGACGAACCTGTACGAGTACGTCTCGCTCTTCGCGTGGTCCGTCGTGCTCGGCTACTGGGTCGCCGTCTGGAAAGTGCGG
>Ga0326597_10015368_pt1 | contig 10008 bp, 12 predicted proteins | sample RVTome_12_FD_203789 | JGI IMG/M metagenome (GOLD analysis project Ga0326597, IMG submission 203789) | Soil microbial communities from uranium-contaminated site in the Upper Colorado River Basin, Wyoming, United States - RVT100D185 | ecosystem: Environmental > Terrestrial > Soil > Contaminated >...
CGAGGAGCGTGGCATGGAGGCCGCGGCGACGGTGTCCGGACCTTCGGGCACCTGGCTGGCGCTGAGCGGCGTCGACCCCGACCTGCCGGTTTGGACCAAGTCGGTCAGACTGTTCCGCTGGGGGTCCGGGTGGCAGTTCGTGAGCCGCGTGGCGACGGTCGCGACGTATACCGAGATCCAGGATCTCTTCGTGTCCGAGCTTCCGGACGGCGCGACGGTCACCTGGCGTGAGCTGAGCAGGCAGGGCGCGTCGGCGATGGCTCGCGTCGGGATCAGCACCGACAGTCCGGGGACACCGCTCGTCGTCGACGCCCACGCCCAGCAGGCGAAGCCCCTCACGCTGGCAAACGGGACTCCCGCGTGGGTGGTCCAACACGTCAGCGAGATCACCGGGCTGGCCGACCTGAGACTCGTTCGTCTCGAAGGACGTGGCACGACCGTCTCGTGGCGCATCCCCTACCCATACACGGGCTACTACGCCGCGACGCCGGCGGGCCCGAACGAAGTGTTGGTGACGGGTTCGGAGTTCGATCCCGATCCGGCACGTCCCACCGTCCGCAGCCTCACGCTCAGGTTGAGTTCTTCCTGCCAATAGCTCCTCGCTGCGGGCTCCACATCAGGTCCCATCACTCATCTCTCAGGAGGAGCTCATGTCCCCAGCACACTGTTTTCGCGCCGCCCTCGCCACCATGCTGGTGGCGACGGCGTGCTCGGAGGAACCCATCACGTCCTTGCCGGCCGCGGACCTCGAAACGCCCGTGGACCTCGCGCTGGCGTTCCCACGACTCACGGCCCAGACGCTGTTCCAGGGCGAGGTCGTCGAGCTCGCCCCCACCTCGGGGCCTGCCCGGGACTTCTCCGAGGACGTCCCGGACGACGACGACGTCTCGCAGATCTACGGCGCCGGCACCTCCGTGGGATTCACTGCTGACTACGCCTATTCCAACGGACGCCACACCTACACAGGCAACCTTGGGAAGGTGGAGACCACGGCGCGCGTGTCGTTCGACGGCGCGCAGATCGGCAGCCAGTTCGCGTTCCAGGAGGAGTACACGCCCTTCCTGCTCGACTTCGGATCGGTCAAGGAGATCCTGGCCGAGGCGTACGTCTTCATCGATCAGGACTGCGGGCTCCGGGTGGACGGCGATTCAAACCACTACGCCGGTTGGCAGTGGTTCTTGGGTAGCACCGCGCCCAACTGGGGACCGGCCGGCATGAGCACGCAGGCCTTCCCACCCGTGAGCCAGCCCGCCTGCCGAGAGCAAGAGGAGGACGCCGACGGCGGCTATTCAGGGGGAAGCGAGTCCGGGGGAGGCGAGGGATGGGTCACCTGCTGGTACCTGGTCACCTACGATCCCTACAGCGGCGAGATCTTCGATGTCGACTTCCTTTTTTGCGACGACGTGGGCGGTTGAGATGGTTCACTCATTCCAAGGAGATTCCTAACATGAACGGAACTACGCGTGTCACGGTCGCCCTCCTGGGGCTCGTAGCGCTGATGGGAGCCACGGCCCAGACGCCGCTGGTCGGTCAGGAGCCCGGCTCCGCGCCGATCTTCATCGCGCTTCCCGAGACGTTTCCGGACGTCGATGCCCGCGCGGTGCTCATGAGAGAGCCGGGTCGCGATATCGTGATTCTCCGGGCCTCGGATGCCGGACCCGAGACGCTCCACGTCGCGCTTTCGCTTCTGGGTAGGCTGAGGAGCGAGCAACCGCGTCTGGGAGATCGCGGTCAACTCATTCCGATCACGGGCTTCGCCCCTCGGCGGGAGCTGGCGGCGGACCAGCGTGCGCGGCTCGAATCGGTGCTCTCCGATTTGCGCACGCGCCCGCTGGCGAATGTGGGGAACCTCGGGAGCGGACGCTGGATGCCGTACCCGGGGAGCTAGCAGGTCGCCGGGGCGTCCCTCGGGGCGTCCCGGCTTCCTCAGTCCTGCGTGGACACCGGGGGCGGGTCTTCGTCGAGCCGTCCGTCGACGGGCGCGGTCAGGCGAGAGGCCACGTAGCCGTTCGCGCCGTCCGGCAGGCGGACCCGGAAGTACTCGCCGGAGCCTCCCAGCACCCGCACGGCGGTGTGTAGGGGCAGCTCCCGCAGGACCGGCGAGCTGGAGCCGGGCGAAACCCGTAGGCGGATGCCGTCGTTGGCCAGCCGGACCCACGTCCCCAACTGCTCGAGGTCGGCCGTCACCTCGGCGAGCGTGCCATTCGGGGGCCTGAGGAAGGGCGTCGGATCGACGGCGCCCTGTCCGCCCCGGTAGAGTCCGAAGTGGAGGTGGGGTGGCGTGGTGCGTGCGTTGCCGGTGTTGCCGACGAAGCCCAGAGTGTCGCCGACCTCGATCAGGTCGCCCTCACGCACGGACTGGCTGTCGAGGTGCGCGTAGTAGAGGCGCGCGTTGTGGACGTCGTCCCTGACCCATACGACCTTGCCGCCCCGGTTCGTGATCTCTACGCCGTAGGCGCGCCCCGGGGCCGCCGCGAGCACGGGCGTCCCGCGACGCGCGAAGATGTCGACGCCGTCGTGAGACCGCGCCCCGCCGTCCCGCTCGACGCCGAAGACGCTCTGGACCGCTCGCATGTTGTAGCCGTCGACCGGGAAGGCGAGCTGGGCCTCGAGTCTGAGCGTGACGCTGTACTGTCCGCCTCTCAGGAGCTCCGGCTGGAGCCGCAGGATGAAGTCGCCACCGCGCCACGGCTCGTGTACGAAGGTCCCCGGCACCGAGTCGGTGGACAGGACCGGACGGGGAGGATCGGCCTCGTCCTCGGCGACCCTGAACAGGTCGACGAAGACCCGGGTGTCCTGTCCGTTGGAGAGCGACACCTCGGCGGTCAGCTTCCGCCCCCGCGGGACGGTCAGCCGGTACGCGACCGCGCCCGGCTCCTCCACCGTGATGTAGCCCTGCTCCTGGAAGGGCAGCGCGACCGGGGCCGCCGTCTGCAGGGCCGACCGTCCTGCGCGCAGCCAGTCCCGGCCGAGGGCCGTCTCCGCGAGCCCCGCCGCCGTGAGCGACTCTCGATAGGCCTCGTAGGGCGTCAGGTCCCGGAAGCGATCCTGGATCTGGTCGACCCCTTCGCAGCCCGCGAGGGCCACGACGAACAGCGCGGCGGCGCCGCGCAGGCGGGTCTGCGTCATCGAGCCCTGATCAGAAGGGAGTCGGACCAGCGATCATTTCGAACGTGCGACCTCGAGGGCCGGCCGGTCAAGGTAGAAAATTGAACGGTAGGAGCGCCCTCGGTTAGCTTTCGCGCCTCTCCCCTTCAGGATCCCCCCAGCGCGTAGGGTCACAGCGTGGTGCGCATCGCCGAAATCGAAGCGGGCAGCATAGCCGACGAGCTCAGTCTCGAAATCGGCTCCCGCATCGTGCGTATCAACGGGGAGCCGGTGCGTGACGGCATCGATCTCACGTATCTGCTTTCGGACGAATCGATCGCGCTCGAGACCGTGTCTCCCTCGGGGGAAACGTCCGTCTACGAGTTCGAGCGCTGTTCCGGGGCCTCGGTGGGCATCGTGCCGACGCCGGACGTCATCCGCGAGTGCGCCAACGAGTGCGTTTTCTGCTTCATCGACGGGAATCCGAAGGACGCGCGCCGGACGCTCTGGATCCGGGACGACGACTTTCGGTTGTCGTTCACCTACGGGAGCTACGTCACCCTCACGAACCTGGGGCCCAAGGGATTGGCGCGGCTGGTGGACCAGCGCATCTCGCCGCTCTATGTGAGCGTCCACGCGACGGAGCCCGAGGTCAGGGAGCGCCTGCTGGTCAACAGCCGCGCGGGTCTCATCATGGACCAGCTCCGCGAGCTGCTCGATGGCGGGCTCGAGGTCCACACGCAGATCGTGCTCTGTCCGGAATGGAACGACGGCGAGCACCTGAGCCGGACCATCGAGGACCTGTGGGGTCTGGGCGAGCCGATCCGGTCGCTCACCGTCGTGCCGGTCGGGCTCACGCGCTACAACCTCGGCCGCCCGGTACGCCTGCCCACGGCCGCGGAGGCCGGGAAAGCCATCGACCGGGTGGACGAGGCCCGCTCGCGGGCGCTACGGGCGCGTGAATCCGGATGGTGCTACTCCGCCGACGAGATGTATTTGATCGCCGGACGTCCCCTTCCAGGCGCGTCGTACTACGACGACGGAGCGCTGCACGAGAACGGGGTCGGCGCGGTCCGACGCTTTCTGGAGGCCTTCGACCGCGGGGTATCCGAAGTGCCCCGCTTCGAGGGCCGCCGAATCCGGCTGGTGACGGGGGCGTCGATGGCGCCGTTCCTGCGCGAACGCGCCCTCCGGTTGCAGGAGGCCGTCGCCACGCCGGTGGAGGTCATCGAGGTTCGCAACGACTACTTCGGCGAGACGGTGACCGTGGCCGGCCTCCTGGGAGGGCAGGACATCCTCGCGCGGCTGCGTGACGGCCGGAAGGGCGACCTGGTGCTCCTTCCCGCCGAGGCCCTGAACGCCGACGAACGCTTCATCGACGACATGCCCAGGACCGAGCTCGCCGCTGGCCTGCCCGGTGTCGAGATCCGCGCCGCCTACGAGGTCACCGAGGCCCTGAGGGCGTCATGAGCGCCCGAACCCCCGTGGTCGCGGTCGTGGGGCGGCCGAACGTAGGCAAATCGACGCTCTTCAACCGGGTGATCGGCCGCCGCTTGGCGATCGTGGACGACCGTCCGGGCGTCACACGCGACCGCAACTTCGCGCGCGCCGACTGGTCGGGTCATGAGTTCCTCATCGTGGATACCGGCGGCGTCATCGAGGGGAGTGCCCAGCCGATCGACCGGGCGATCCGGGCACAGGCCATGGCCGCGGTCGAAGAAGCGGACGTGATCCTTTTCGTGGTGGACGGCAAGGAAGGCGTGCACCCGCTGGACGAGGAGCTCGCGGCCGTGCTGCGCAAGGCGAACACGCCGGTCGTGCTGGTGGCGAACAAGCTCGACAACCTGCCGCGCGACGACAGCCATCACGACTTCTGGTCGCTGGGCATGGGGGAGCCCGTGCCGTTGAGCGCGCTCTCCGGAAAGGGCTCGGGCGACCTCCTCGATGTGGTGCTCGGTCGGCTGCCCGAGGGCACGCCGCAGGGAGCGGCGGAGAACCAGATCCGGGTGGCCGTGGTCGGCAAGCCGAACGTCGGCAAGTCCAGTTTCGTGAACCGGCTCCTGGGTGAGGACAGGGTCGTCGTATCGGAGGTCGCCGGCACGACGCGCGACCCGATCGACACGCCCATGGAGTACCATGGCAGGACGCTGATCTTCGTGGACACGGCGGGGCTGCGCAGGCAGAGCAAGGTGACCGACAGCCTCGAATACTACAGCGCGATCCGCACCGACCGCGTCGTGCACGAGGCGGACGTCTGCATCGTAATGGTCGACGCCAGCGAGACGGATCTCCACGCCCAGGATATCCGGATCGCGCAGACCGCCTGGGATGCGGGGAAGGGCGTGATCCTCATCGCCAACAAGTGGGATCTCGTGGAGAAGGAGACCAGCACCGCGCCCGATTGGGAGAAACAGGTGCGCTTGCGCATCCCGTTCCTGCAGTGGGTACCGATCGTGTTCGTGTCGGCGCTTTCCGGTCAACGGGTGCGGAAGTGCCTCGACCTGGTTCTGGACGTGGAGGCGCAGCGCCACCGGCGTATCGAGACCCACGAGGTGAACGAGGTTCTCGGGAAGATCGTCGAACGCCAGCCGCCGCCCCACTTCCGCGGCCGCAAGGTGAAGGTCAAGTACGCCACGCAAGCCTCGGTCGACCCCCCGACGTTCGCGGTTTTCAGCAACTATCCGAAGGAGATCCCCGAGCACTACATTCGCTTCCTACACAACGGCTTTCGGGAGGCGTGGACCTTTATGGGAACGCCCATCCGGCTTCGGCTCCGGAGCAGCAGGGACTGAGGAGCGAACCCGAGGTACCAGTGAAGTGATCTACGCCCTTCTCGTATCCGCGTACCTGATCGGGGCCATTCCGACCAGCTATGTCATAGGTAAGGCATTTCATGACATAGACCTACGTGAGCACGGCTCAGGTAATCTCGGAGCGACCAACGCGTTCCGGGTGCTGGGGGCGAAGTCGGCCGTACCCGTGGTCATCCTCGATATTGCCAAGGGCTTCGTGCCCGTAGGGTTCTTCCCCGGGATCGCGGGCGTCGGCTTCGGTTGGACGCTGGGCTTCGGCGCGGCGGCCATCGTGGGCCACATGTTCAGCGTCTGGGTCGGATTCAAGGGAGGGAAGGGGATGGCGACGAGCGCCGGGGTCTTCCTCGGCCTCGCGCCCTGGGCAGTCCTGGGGAGCCTGCTGGTCTGGTGCGCCCTCACGTTCTCGACCGGATACGTCTCGCTGGGCTCGCTGGGCGCGGCCATCGTGATGCCGGTGCTGGTGGCCCTCACACCCCACACGGGGGGCGACGCGCTGATCTGGTTCGCGGGCGGACTGGCCGTAGTCGTCGTCTGGGCGCACCGGGCCAACGTCGGGCGCCTCCTGCGCGGCGAGGAGAACCGCTTCGGACGCCGCGGCCGGGCCGCAGAGGCTTCGGCCGGGCCGGAGACCGACGCGTGAGCGCCCCCGTGCGTGCGGCGGTCGTGGGCGCGGGTGCGTGGGGAACGGCGCTCGGCGCGGTGTTGGCCGGCAAGGGGCACGACGTGGTCGTGTGGTCCTACGAGGACGACGTGGTCGCTTCCATCAACAGCGGTGAGGGCAACCGATACCTCCCGGACGTTGCCTTGCCGCCGAGCCTTCGGGCCGAGGCCGATTTGGCGGCGGCGGTAAGGGGCGCGGAGGTGGTCGTGTCAGCGGCGCCCTCCCAGTTCGTACGGGGCGTCATGGAAGGCGCGGCGCCGCATCTGGCGACGGATGCGCTCCTCGTCAGCGCGAGCAAGGGCATCGAGCTCGTCTCCTTCCTGCGCATGGACGAGGTCCTGGCCGAGGTCCTCCCCGACTCGATCATGCGACGCTTCTGCGCGCTCTCGGGTCCCAGCTTCGCATCGGAGGTCGCCCAGGGCGCGCCGACTGCGGTCGTGGTCGCGAGCCGCGCCGAGGAGGCGGCCGTGCGGGCGCGCGACCTCTTTCTCACGCCCTCGTTTCGCGTCTACACGAATTCGGACGTGATCGGTGTCGAGCTGGGCGGAGCGCTCAAGAACGTCGTGGCTCTGGCGGCGGGCGTGAGCGCCGGCCTCGGATACGGGCACAACACCCTCGCCGCCCTCATCACGCGAGGCTTGGCCGAGATGACGCGGCTCGGTGTCGCGGCGGGCGCCGAGAAGGCTACTTTCTATGGGTTGGCCGGCGTGGGGGACCTCGTGCTGACGTGCACGGGCTCATTGAGCCGAAACAGGACCGTAGGTTATCGGTTGGGCAGGGGCGAATCTCTCGATGAGATCCTGTCCGACATGAGCGCCGTGGCCGAGGGGGTGAAGGCGGCCGAGGCGGTCGATGAGCTGGCCCGTCGCCATGGGGTCGAGATGCCGATCATGGAACAGATGTACGCCATCGTGCACGAGGGGCGGAGCCCCTCTGACGCGCTGCGCACGTTGATGTCGCGAGAGCCCAAGACGGAAGATTGGTCATGAGATGGCGTGGCTCGTGGGACCCGGAGACGAAGCGAGTGCGTTGGCACAGCCTTTCAGGTCGAGGAGCGTGGATGAACGAGCCCATCGCGAAGAAGGTCTACTATTCGATCGGCGAAGTGTGTGACCTCACAGGCCTCAAGCCGCACGTGCTGCGGTACTGGGAGACCCAGTTCGAGGTGCTGAACCCGACGAAGAACCGCGCGGGCAACCGCGTCTATCGGTCCAAGGACATCGAGCTCGTGCTCCTGGTGAAGCACCTGCTGTACGAGCAGAAGTACACGATCGAGGGTGCGAACATGCGGCTCAACGGGATGCGCAAAGACGGAGAGCTCGAGGAGGAACGCCAGGAGGTGGTCGGCCCGGAGTTCCTGTCCGGGATCAAAGGCGAGCTCGAGGCGCTCCGCGACGTGCTCTCACGGGGTGGGTCCGGCGCCTGAAGATCCTCTGCACGAACGACGACGGATACCAGGCGACCGGCATTCACGTGCTGGCGGCCGCGGCTAGCGCGCTGGGCCAGGTCACCACCGTCGCACCGGACCGGGAGCAGAGCGCGACGAGTCACTCGCTCACGCTGCACCATCCCCTTCGTGCGCGCAGGGCGCCGGACGGGACCTGGATCGTCGATGGCACCCCGACGGACTGCGTCCTCTTGGCCCTGGGGGAGCTTCTTCCCGAACGGCCCGACGTCTGCGTCTCCGGCGTGAACCACGGACCCAACATGGGCGAGGACGTGCTGTACTCGGGCACCGTGGCCGCGGCCATGGAGGCGACCGTGTTGGGGATTCCCTCGATCGCGATCTCCTATGCGGGTGCGCTGCACGAGGAGCTCGCGGGCTGGGAAGAGGTCGTGCGTGGCATCCTCCAGACGATCCTCGGGCGCGAGGCTCTGCCGCCGGAGACGCTCTTCAACGTGAACCTGCCCGCCGTGGCGCCCGACGAGGTAAGGGGGATTCGTGTGACGTCCCTGGGCCAGCGTCGCTACGCGGGCTCCATCACGCGGGCCAACGATCCGTCCGGCCGGGAGTACTTCTGGATCGGTGGGGGCGTGGCGAGCTGGAGGGGCGCCGAGGACTCGGACTTCCAGGCGGTCGAGGACGGATACGTGTCCGTGACGCCCATGAATCTCGACCTGACGAACTACAGGCTTCTGGAGGAGATTCGGGCGTGGGGACTGACGCTCTAACCGACCTCCGCTTCGTCGGGTACCGACGGAAGCTCATCGAGGAGATCCGTGAATGCGGGATCGACGACCTCGAGACGCTCCAGATCTTCGATCGCGTGCCCAGGCACCTCTTCCTTCCCGAGGGCGTGTGGCCGAGGGCCTATGAGGACGCGCCCATTCCGATCGGGTTCAGCCAGACGGCATCGCAGCCGTCTCTGCAGGCGTACTACCTGTCTCTCTTGGCCCCCCTTTCCGAGGACAAGGTGCTGGAGATCGGGACCGGCAGCGGCTACCTGACCGCGTTGCTCTCTCTCATGGTGGACCGCGTGTACTCGGTCGAGCGCGTGCGGGAGTTGTCGCAGAGGGCGCGTAAGGCGCTCGACGCTATGGGCGTGAAAAATGTCGCGCTCCTCGTGGGCGACGGCACCATCGGGTGGAGGAAGTACCAACCGTTCGACGTCGTGGTCGTATCCGCGGCATCTCCCTCGATTCCGAGCGCGCTCGTGGATCAGCTCGCGGATGAGGGCCGCATGCTGATTCCGGTGGGATCACGCCAGACGCAGGATCTCGTCCTCGTGCGCAAGACTGGCTTCGTGGTGACCGAGGAGGTCGTCAAAGGTGAGTGTTCGTTCGTGCCGCTCCTCGGCCGGTTCGCGTGGAAGGCCGAGTCCGAGGCGCCGTGACGACCCGGCCTCCACCGCTACGCAGGCTCTACGACTGGGTGCTCCATTGGGCGGAGACGCCCTATGGCTCGCCCGCGCTCTTCGCGCTCGCGCTGGCCGAGTCGTCGTTCTTCCCCATCCCGCCGGATCCCCTGCTCGTCGCGCTGTGCCTAGGGGCGCCGGCTCGGTCGATGCGGTTCGCGGTCACAGCGACGGTGGCGTCCGTGGTGGGGGGCGTCCTGGGTTACGCGATCGGGGCGGGAGCGTGGACGCTGCTCCAGGACTGGTTCTTCGCCTATGTGCCGGGCGTCAGCCCGGAGTCGTTCGCGAGCGTTCAGGCGCTCTACGAGCGATACGACTTCTGGGCCGTCTTCCTCGCGGGCCTGACGCCCATCCCCTACAAGGTCTTCACGCTCTCCTCGGGCGTATTCTCAATCAACTTCGGCGTCTTCGTCCTCGCCTCCGTGCTGAGCAGGGGGCTGCGGTTCTTCGTCGTGGCCGGGCTCATTTACAGGTTCGGGCAGCCGATCACCCGGTTCATCGACCGATACTTCAACCTTCTCGCGTTGGCGTTCGGCGCGCTGCTCGTCGGTGGATTTCTCCTGATCGAGTTTCTGCTCTAGTCCGGCAGAAT
>Ga0326597_10015369_pt1 | contig 10008 bp, 7 predicted proteins | sample RVTome_12_FD_203789 | JGI IMG/M metagenome (GOLD analysis project Ga0326597, IMG submission 203789) | Soil microbial communities from uranium-contaminated site in the Upper Colorado River Basin, Wyoming, United States - RVT100D185 | ecosystem: Environmental > Terrestrial > Soil > Contaminated >...
TGACTGGGACAACTGCTCGGCCGAGGCGGTGAGGACGCGCATGCGGGTGGAGAACGGCCGGATCGTGCTGCCCGACGGGATGAGCTACCGGCTGCTGGTGTTGCCGCAGACGCGCACCATGACGCCGGAGCTGCTGGCGCGCATTGCGGAGCTGGTCGCGGCCGGCGCGACGGTGGTGGGGCCGAGGCCACTCCGGGCGCCCGGCCTCAGCGGCTATCCCGAATGCGACCGGGAGGTCGAGCGCCTCGCCGGCAAACTCTACGGCGACTGCGACGGCGTGTCGGTCACCGAACATCGCCACGGCCAGGGGCGCGTCGTGTGGGGCGTCGCGCCGGAGCAGGTGCTGGAAGCCATGGGGGTGCGCCCCGACTTCGCCGGCCCACCGGCCTGGCGCTTCATCCATCGCGCCGCGGGCGAGACGCAGATCTACTTCGTCAGCAACCAGCAGCCGGCGCCACTGCGCTCGAGCTGCACCTTCCGGGTCAGCGGGAAGCGAGCCGAGCTGTGGTGGCCGGAGAGCGGGCGGAGAAAAGTCGCCCCGCTGGCGCTGCGGCAGGACGGCGCGACCAGCGTCCAGCTCGCGTTGGGCCCGAACGAATCGGTGTTCGTCGTGTTCCGCGAGGAAGAGGCCGCGCCGGAGGACACGGTGACGCGCGTGACTCGAGACGGTGAACTGCTGTGGTCGATGGCTGCTCCGCCCCCGCGCCCGATCGTCTCGAGCGCGCGCTACGGCGTGCTGGACGATCCCGCGCGCACCAGGGACGTGACGGCGAAGGCGCAGGCAATCATCGATGCGGGCGAGTACGTCTTCCGCGTGGCGCGCATGGCCGCGGGGGACGACCCGGCCTATGGCATCGTCAAGACGCTGGTGCTGGAGTGTGAATACGACGGGCAGCGGTACACCGTGACCGGCACCGATCCCGAGACCATCTCGGTCGCAAGGGCCCTGAAGCAGAGCGATGCCTTCACGCTGCGCCGCGGGGCAGACGGCCGCCTGGAGCTGGCCACGTCGCGGTCGGGCCGCTACGAGTTCGGGCTGCATTCGGGAGGCACGCGCGAGGTGAGCATTCCGGAGCTGCCGGAGCCGCGCGACGTGGCGGGGCCGTGGCGGGTCGACTTCCCGGCCGGCGCCGGCGCGCCGGAGAGGATCGTGCTCGAGGAACTGACCTCGCTTTCCGCGTCGCCCGATCCGGGGGTGAGGTTCTTCTCCGGCACGGCGACCTACACGGCGGCGCTCGAGGTGCCGGCCGCGTTCCTCGCCGAAGGCCGGCGCGTGTTCCTGGATCTCGGCCAGGTCGAGGTGATGGCCAAGCCCAGGCTCAACGGGAAGCCGCTGGCCACGCTCTGGCGGCCGCCGTTCCGCGTGGACGCCACCTCTGCCGTCAAGCCGGGGAGGAACGTGCTCGAGGTCCAGGTCGTGAACCTGTGGCCCAACCGCATGATCGGCGACGAGGGCCTGCCGGAGGACAGCGACCGCAACCCGAACGGCACGCTCGAGACCTGGCCGAAGTGGCTCGAGGAAGGAAGTCCGAGCCCGACCGGACGGTTCACGTTCACCTCCTGGCGCCTGTGGGGCAAGGATTCCGAACCGCCGCCCTCCGGCCTGATCGGCCCGGTGCGGCTCGAGTGCGAGGCCACGGTGCAGTTGGAACCATGAGGGCGCTTCACGCCGGTGAAGCGCGGCGGCGCCCTTACTCGTGCCGCAGTGCCTCGATCGGGTCGAGGTTGGCGGCCTTGACGGCGGGGTAGAGGCCGAAGATCAGGCCGACGGCGAGGGAGATGCCGACCGAGAGCATGATGCTGAGGCTCGTGACGACCGTCGGCATGCCGACCCAGTAGGTGATCAGCCAGGGGATCCCGAGGCCGATGCCGATGCCGATCGCTCCGCCGGAGCAGGAGAGCACGGTGGTCTCGATCAGGAACTGGGAGACGATCTGGCCCTTCTTCGCGCCGATCGCGCGGCGCACGCCGATCTCGCGGGTGCGCTCGGTGACCGAGGCCAGCATGATGTTCATGATGCCGATGCCGCCCACCAGCAGGCTGATGCCGGCGATCGATCCGAGCACGATGTTGAAGTTCCGCTTGGTCGCCTCGGCCTCCATCAACAGCGCCAGCGGGACCCGGATCTTGTAGTCGAGCTTCTTGTGAAAGTGCTTCAGCATCGCCTCGACGCCGGTCGAGACCCGCAGCACGTCGCCCGTGGAGCCGATCTCGACGATGATCTGGTGCAGTTCGACCCGTTCCAGTTCGCGGCTGCCGGCCGAGCGCTTCGAGACCGTGTCGCCGAAGCGCTCGCGGGCGATGTGCAGCGGAATGTAGGCGTCCACGTTCTCATCCGGCACGCGCACGCCTTCCGAGCCGGACTCGCTCTTGACGATCCCGATCACCTCGAAGAACCCGCCGCCGATCCCGATCGATTCGCCGACCGTGTTCTTCGTCGCCAACAGGCGCCTGGCGCCGTGCTCGGTCAGGACCACGGCGTTGTTCACCCCGGTCATGTCCGCCGGGCCCAGCACGCGGCCCGCGATCACATCGCGTCTGACCAGATCGAACCACTCGTGCGTCGTGCCGACCACGCGCAGCTCGAGCGCCCGCGCGCCCAGCCGCCCTTCCTTGCGCACCAGCTTGACCGGCACCGTGCGCACGACCGCGTCGAAGGTCGAGGCGATGCGCCGCGCGTCCTCATACAGCAGGCCGTAGATGTTCATGCGCTGGCGCATGGTGTTCGAGTCGGCGTCCTCGGCGGCCTTCTCGGAGTTGATGATGATGTTGTTGCTGCCGAGCTTGCGGATCCGGCTGAGCGCGTCGGCGCTCGCGCCCTCGCCGACCGCCAGCATGGCCACCACGCTGCCCACGCCGAAGACCACGCCCAGCATGGTCAGGAGCGAGCGGAGCTTGTGCAGCATCAAGGTCTTGATGCCGAGCTTGACGTCGCGGGCGAGCTTGAAGCGGTTCATGCCGGGCCGGTCTCGACGGCGTCCACCAGGCCGTCGCGCATGTGGATCCGCACGCCGGCGAGCGCCGCCACCGGCGGTTCATGTGTCACCATCACGATCGTCTTGCCGCTTTCATTCAGGCCGACCAGGAGGCCCAGGATCTGTTCGCCGGTGGCCGTATCGAGGTTGCCGGTCGGTTCGTCGGCGAGCAGCACCTCGGGATCGTTGGCCAGCGCCCGGGCGATCGCCACGCGCTGCTGCTGGCCGCCCGAGAGCTGGGTCGGCCGGTGTCCCAGGCGATCGCCCAGTCCGACCTGTTCGGCCAGCTCGATCGCGCGCCGCTCGCTCTCGCGGGCGTCGAGCCCGAGATAGTAGAGCGGCAGCTCGATGTTCTCGAGCACCGAGAGCTGGGCGATCAGGTTGAAGCTCTGGAACACGAAGCCGAGCTTGGCCAGCCGCAGCTCGCTGAGCGCATTGTCGTCCAGGCTGGAAACGTCGACTCCGTCGAGCAGGTAGCGGCCCGAGGTCGGGCGGTCGAGGCAACCGAGCAGGTTCAGCATCGTGCTCTTGCCCGAGCCGCTCGCGCCCATGATCGCGGTGAAACTGCCGGCCTCGAACTCGAGGCTCACGCCCGCGAGCGCATGGACCTGTTCCTCGCCCATGGCGTAGATCTTGCGAATCTCCTGCAGGGAGATCACCGGACCCGGCGGGCGCTGCGTGACGGCGGTCGCGAAGGCGGCGGTGGAGGCGGGCCCGGCTGGATCGCCCATGCGATCAGTTCCCGGAACCGGCGGAGGGCTGCCCCCTCTGCCGGCGGCCGCCCGGTGGCCGGACGCGGCCCTCGCCCTGCGTGCCCCCCTCGATTCCATGGGTTCCGTCCGGCCGCTGGCCTCCCGGGAACCGTTGGCCGCGTTCGCCTCTGCCGCCCGGCGGCCGGGAAGGCACTTCCTCGGGCATCGGCCCGGTCTCCGTCGACGACTCCGTGATCGGTTCGCCGCCCCCGGGGCCCTCCGGCGGCTCAATGAGCGGGCGCGCCGCCCGGGTGCCGGTCTTGTGGAGCGGCGGCGCCAGCCAGACGAGTTCGCCTTCCTCGAGGCCGCTGGTCACCTGCACCATTTGATTGTTGTCGAGACCGATCTCGATCGGACGCTCGACCGGCTCGCCGCCCTCGAGCACGTAGACTCGCGTCTGATTCCCGATCCGCACGACGGACTGGATCGGCACATAGATCACATCCGTCAGTTGGGCGATGACGACCTCCGCCCGGCAGGTCATCCCGGTGCGGATCTCGGCCAGATCACCGAGCAGATCGATCTCGGTCGGATACACCTTGAGGTCCGGATTCATCCAGGCCGACTGGCCGTCCGGCAGCGGGGAGATCTTGCTGACCCGGCCCTCGAACGTCTTTTCCGGCAGGGCGTCGATCGTGACCAGCACCCGCTGTCCCACGCTCACCTTCTCCAGGCTCGACTCATGCAGCTTCACGTCGGCCCGTTTGGAATCGGTCGTGGGCAGGTAGATGATCTCCTCGCGCTCGCGCACCGACTTGCCCTCGTAGAGCGGCTCCTCGTTGCCTCGCCAGCTCCCCCGGCCGGTGGTGGCGTAGATCACCATGCCCGCGCTCGGAGCCCGGATGACCGCCTTGGCGATCTGGTCCTTGATGCGGCGCAGCTTCTCCGTCTGACGGGTGAAATCGGACTCCCTCGCGCGCAGCTCGGCCTGGGCCTGGATCACGTCCGCCTTGGCCTTGCGCCGGATCCGCTCGAGCGCCATCTCGGACTGGTCGATGGCGCTGTTCAGCTCGTCCAGCCTGCGGGTGTGGGTGTACTGCTCGAGCAGCTCGAGAGCGGCCACCGCCAGCTGACACTCCAGCTCGGCGCGGTGCTTGGCCAGCCGGTCGCGCTCCAGCTCGGTCTGCGAGAGGTATTTCTCCTCATGCAGCCGCTCCGACCATCTCAACGTCTCGGCCGCGTTCTCCAGTTCCTCCTGGGCCAGGGTGATCGTCGACTGGGCCTCCTTCAATTCGCGCGGGTACTCCCCCTCGATGTACTTCTTGAGGTCCTCCCTGGCGAAGCGGTCGTCCAGCTCGGCGATGGCCACGTCGCTCATCGCCTGGCTCTCGGTCACCGCCAGCGCCTCGGTCGCGCTGATGAAGGCCGCCTCGGCGTTCTGCCGCGACGATTCCTGCTCGATCTCCCGGTCCTTCAGGTCGCTGGCGTCCAATTCGACCAGCAGCGTGCCGGCCTCGACCTTGGTGCCCTCCTCGATCAGGTAGATGATCGTGCTCTGCCCCTCGATCTCGCTCTTGATGACCTCCCGCTCCCTCGACTGGATCGTCCCCGATTCGGTCACGCTGATCAGCAACGGCCCCCGGTGCGCGGCGAAGCTCGGCCGGTCGGAGACCGACGGGTCGCGGCCGATCAGGGTGGGGCCATAGAGCGCCGCCAGCGTGGCGAACGCCAGAACGGCGAGCGCGCCGAGCAGCGGCACGGTTCGCCGTCTCCGGCCCGCCCCTTGCGTCCGGCCCGCCCCTTGCGTCCGGCCCGCCCCTTGCGTCCGGCCCGCCTCAGGCGCCTGGTTTGATTTCGAGTTCACGATGGTCGGTCTCCTGCCAGAGTCCGTCGTTCGTGATCTCGAGCAATCCGAGATCACGCTGCAGCTCCAACTCAGCGATTCTATACGCAATCAGCGCGGCGGTCAGGTCATTCTGCGCAACGATCAAAGCTTCCTGCGCTTCCAGCAGGTCGCGCGTCTGGGCGCGGCCCGCATCCAGGAACAGCCGGGCGCTGTTGACCCGGCGCTCGGCCAGCCGTACCGCGGTGGCCTGGATTCGCTGGCCTTCGCGGGCCTCGAGCAGGGTCCGGAGCTGGTTGCGGACCTCCAGCTTGACCTGATCCTCGAGCTCCTGCAAGGAGCGCACGGCGCGCTCGAGCAGGATCCAGCTGTCGCGGTAGACGTTGCGCTCGGCGGTGCGCTCGAGCGGCAGATCGATCGACAGCAGCGCCTCATAGGTGGCATCGTTGTAACGCAAGCGGGTCGAGTCGGGCAGCGTGGCGCCGCCCAGCGTCCGGCGTTCGCCCAGCGAGGCCGTCCCCAGCAGGGAGACTTCGGCCCGCAGCGCGTCGGCGGCCACGACCACCTCGCGCTGCGCGTCGAACACGCGGCCCTGGATGACGGCCAGATCCCTGCGCTTGTCGAGCGCGATGCGCACGGCCAGCACCGGGTCGATCTCGAACGGACCGCTCTGGCCGAAGCCCGGCTCCGGAAGAGTGATCGGCGCGTCAGCGTCGGCGACCTCGTCCTCGCCCTCGCCGCCTGCGCCCGCTTCCGATTCGGCCTCGGCCTCCAGCACGCTGCGGCTCTTCTCGGCGACCCGCTCCAATTCGGAGCGATCCAGCGAGAAGCTGGCGTCGGTGGGCAGACCCAGTTCGATCCGGAAGCCGTCCATCTGCCGCTTGAACGACTGAATCGCGCTGATCCAGCGATCGCGGGCGCGCAGTTCGTCCTGCCGCGCCTGGTCGACCTCGAGTTCCGGCCGGCGCCCGGCGTCCGCGAGCCTGCGGAGCTGCCGCCCGGAGGAGATCAGGCTGCGGTAGTTCTGCTCGGCGTTCTTCACCTGGTCCGCCTGCTGCAGGACTTCGAGGTAGCTGCTCGAGATCTGCACCGCGAAGGTCCGCTTGAAGCGCTCGAACTCGAGGATCGCGTAGAGCACGTCCCGCTCGGCCTGGATCAGCGGCTCGGCCACGATGTGCCGTCCGGAGCCGCGCATCAGCGGAATCGAAATCGAGGAGTCCCAGAACAGCCCCATCGAGCGGTTGCGCTCGGCGGTCAGCAGGCGCACCACGTCCAGGCCGATCAAGGACGACAGCGCCACCCCGTTCTGGAACAGGCGGGTCGCCCCCAACGAACCGGTTCCTTCCAGCCCGGTGACGCGGGTGCGAGGATCGCTGGTCAGGGTCGAGTCGAGGCTTCCGGAGAGCAGGCCGGTAAAGGTCGTGCGAAATTCGTTCCGGGCGAGGTCGAGATCGAGGGCGGTCCGGAACACATCCTCCTTGCGGCTCTGATAGTCCCTCGAGTTGCGCGCGGCGACTCCCAGGGCATCCATCAGGGTCAGCACGAAATCCCTCGAGCGGCCCTGCGCATCCCGGGCCACCGTTTCCTTGGGCCCGCGCGGACTCAGATCCTCGGGCCAGTAGTCGACCGGATCGAGCGCCTGCGTGCCGAACGAGGCCGGTCCGGCGACCGGAAGCTCCTGATCGACCAGCAACCGCCGCCGCAGGGTCCAGGCTGGCCGTTCGATGGTGAACTCCGTCTCGGTTCCCAGGGCCCGCCGGTAGGTCGACTCGATGATCGACAACGCGGCCCGGTCCGCATCTTCCCGATAGTCCGAGGGCGTCCGACAACCCGCCGCCACGCAACCGGCCAAGGCCATGATGAGGGCGGTTTGTCGAGAACTTCGGTGGAACACCATGACGGTTTCGGTTTTCCTCTGGGGCCCGGGTCGTGTCCGGGGGAACGGTGGGTGACGAAGCAGTCCACCCTATCAAACCATGCGGGCATCGGAAGGCGCGTACCGGCAGCGACCTACGAAGGAGGGTGGAGCATGTTGGCCGCCTCGGAATTTCATCATTTTGTCGGCTGAGCCCACGGAGAGGGTGACATATGAGGAGGATCGAACCGAACGGGAGTGCGGTGCGGATGAACCGGGCCGTCCGACGAGGAATCGCATCATGAACGCATTGGCAGCTCCGGCCACCCTGCTGGCCCGCATCCTGATCTCGGCGATCTTCGTCGGCAGCGTCCTCAACGACATCCCGAAGTTCGACACGCTGGTCGGCATGATGGAAGACGAGGGCGTTCCGGCGGCCTCGTTCCTGCTGGTGGCGGCGATCGCCTTCAAGCTCGCCGGCGGGCTCTCGGTGATCGCCGGTTTCCAGGCGCGCCTGGGAGCGGCCCTGCTGCTGATCTTCCTGATCCCGGCCACCTATTATTTCCATGACTTCTGGACGTTTCAGGACGCGCAGGAGGCGGCGGCCCAGCAGATCCACTTCATGAAGAACCTGGGGCTCATGGGAGCGACGCTGTTCATCCTCGCCAATGGTCCGGGGCCCTGGAGCCTGGACGCGAAGCAGCGCCGGACATGAACCGTGTCGCGGCGCGCCGGGTGGCGATCACGGGCAGCAGCGGTCTCATCGGCCGGGCGTTGTCGGGCGCGCTGAGGCGGGCGGGCTACGACGTGGCGCCGCTGGTGCGGCCGAGCAGCGATTTCGCCGCGGTTCCCGAGGGCGATCGCATCCTCTGGGATCCGGACGCGGACGCGGTCGAACCGGGCGCCCTCGAGGGGCTCCACGGCGTCTTTCACCTGGCCGGCGAGAACATCGCGGGCGGCCGCTGGACGGAAGCGCGCAAACGGCGCATTCGCGACAGTCGGGTGCGCGGCACGGAGACTCTGGCCCGCGCACTCGCGGCCTGCGAGCGTCCGCCCGAGGTCCTGATCAGCGCCTCGGCGATCGGCTACTACGCGTACGGCGATGAACCCCGGGACGAAAGCCATCCGGCGGGCGACGGTTTCCTGGCGGAGGTCTGCCGGGCCTGGGAGGCGGCGGCGGAGCCGGCGCGAGCGGCGGGCCTGCGGGTGGTCCATCCGCGCATTGCCCCGGTGCTCAGCGGGGAGGGCGGCCTGCTGGAGCGGTTGTGGTTGCCGTTTCGCCTCGGACTGGGGGGCCGGATCGGGAGCGGGCGGCAGATGATGAGCTGGTGTTCGCTGCACGACCTGGTGCGCGCGCTCCTCTTCGCGCTCGAACGGGAGGCGCCGGCTGGTCCGTTCAACGCGTGCTCGCCGAATGCGGTGACGAACGCCGAGTTCACCCGAGCGCTGGCGCGGCTCCTGCACCGGCCGGCGGTGCTGCCGTTGCCGGTGTTCGCGCTGCGGGCGCTGGCCGGTGAGCTCAGCGAGGAGATCGCGGGCAGCCGCAACGTGGTCCCGGCGCGTCTTCTGGCCTGGGGCTTCGAGTTCCGCGAGCCGGAGCTGGAGGCGGCCCTGCGGGCGGCGGCGGAGGAACGCGACGCACCTGACTCGAGCGGTTGATCGCGCGAAGCGGTGCGAACCGCCAAACGGCAGAGTGGATGGACCAGATCGTGCAGCGCGCGTATGATGTCGTACCGCGCGAGCGTTTCTACGGGGCCTGCCGCGAGAACGTCACCGCGGCCCTGAACGACATCGAAGGCGCGCATGCTCGACGGCGCGCCGAACCGGAGGCGATCCTCGCCACCATGAAGTGTCTGGACTGATTCGTAGAACCCGAGGCGAACGATGAGTGGCGGAGCCGGCGCGCGTCGTAGCGGAAGGAGTTTCCTGCCCGGCACAGTCACGTGTGAGAAGATCATCGCTAGCAGTCTTTCGAGACGCGCTTTGTACGAGCGTGAGTATGAGCGGAGGTTTCCAAGGAGGAGACAACATGGGGAATGAGAGCCGGTCGTGGCGTAATGACTAAGAGATCGCGCTGGGTGCTGCTGGGTGTGGCAATCTCCGTGTGCATGATCTGCATTCTCGTGTCGACTTCCTCGCGAGACGATGGCTCATTCATTGACCGGCATGGCGCGCCTCCCCTGACCGACGACGCCAGCGGAGAGATATTCGAGGCTGCGACGCCAGATATCAGGGTGTTGGCTGGCGATTCTACCGAGCATGACGTGGCGAGCGGCCAATGGCCTGTGATTCTGCGGGGACATGTAATCGACCAGAATGGGGCCGGACTGGCTTGCGCATCAATCGTGGTGTGGGCAAAGGATGTGCTTACCGGAGCCCGCGTGGATATCGGTTGGTCCCTTGTGCAGAACTCGCCGAATGGTGAATTCGCCGTGGCAGTTCCCCGAGACAAGCTAGACCGGATCCAGGGCGACGAGAGACGACTTGTATTGTACGTAAGGGCAGAGGTGCCGGGCTATGTGTCGAATCCTCCGTACCCGGTGGAACTCGCCGAGGGATTCAGCAGTGAACCTGATGAGGTCGTGCTGATTAGACTGATGAAGGGAGGCATGATACGAGGGCGTGTCGTGACCGAGGAAGGAC
>Ga0326597_10015370_pt1 | contig 10007 bp, 12 predicted proteins | sample RVTome_12_FD_203789 | JGI IMG/M metagenome (GOLD analysis project Ga0326597, IMG submission 203789) | Soil microbial communities from uranium-contaminated site in the Upper Colorado River Basin, Wyoming, United States - RVT100D185 | ecosystem: Environmental > Terrestrial > Soil > Contaminated >...
GCGGCCTGTTATTAACGTGGCCGACGTGGACGACAAACGGCGCCGCATCGACACGGTCCTCGAGCCCGAGTACCTCGAGGGTCTGCCCGCCCTCGAGCTCGACGAAGTCCGTCGTCGACGGGACGCCGCCGAGGACGTCGAGGCCCAGATCTCGTATTACCGAAGACTCCTTCACGGTCGCATGGACCTGCTCGTTTTCGAGAGCCGACGTCGGAGCGGCGAGGAGACCCGGACGATTCTCGAGGCCCTGCCGGAGATCCTGGCGAGCGGTCTCGTGCTCAGCGGTGAGCCGAACCTGAAGCACGTCGAGACCATGCCCCCGCTTCCGTCGGTCACCGGGCGTCGTCTGATCGACAAGATCATGGACGATGGCGTTTTGACGAGTCTCCCCGAGCTGTCCGACAACGAGGTTGGTGAAGCGATCGAGCGGTTGCGGGAGGTTGAGACGATGCTCTCCGAGCAGCGGCATCAACTGCACCACGTCATCGATGCGCTCCAGGACGAGATTGTCGCTCGTTATCGAACACAGCATGGCGAGGCTTCGGTAAGCGGCTGACTTGCTGGCCCAACAGGTCAGATCCGGGTTGGCGGAGACGAGCCATGACGGGGCGGTTGCCGTGGTCGCTCCGGATGGCACGCTCATCGCATCCTCCGGGGACATCGACCGGCCATTCTTCATGCGCTCGGCGGCCAAGCCGTTCCAGGCCGTCGTATCACAGGAGGCGGGCTCGATGATGGAGCTGTTGGAGTTGGTCATGGCCTGCGCCTCCCACCGTGGGTTTCCCGCCCAGATCGCATTGGTCGACAAGATCCTGGGCAAGGTCGGCCTGGATGAGTCGGCGCTGGGCTGCCCCTTCGATTGGCCGCTCTCACCGCGTGCGGCTCACGGTGTGTGGCATGGCGGCGCCCCAAGGCGACGCCGGATCTGGCACAACTGCTCGGGCAAGCATGCCGGGTTCCTGCGTGCCTGCGTCGCGTCGGGCTGGCCGGTGGATTCCTACCTCGACCCCGACCATCCGCTCCAGCGTCGTGTGATCGCGCTGACGAGCGACCTGGGTGAGATGTCGGTGGAACCGGTAGGCGTCGACGGTTGTGGGGCTCCCGTGCTGCGGACCACCGCCCGGGTCATGGGGCTGATGTATGCGCGTCTGGCCACCGAGCCTCGTCTCGCAGAGGTGTTCGGGGTGATGAGGCGGTACCCGGCGCTGGTGGGCGCCAACGAAGAGGCCGACACCGAGATCGCCATCGCCACCGGTGGCGCCGCCAAGGGTGGTGCCGCGGGCTGCATCGGTGTGGCAGTCGACGGCCGGTTCGGGCTGGCCGTGAAGAGCTGGGATGGCCTTGGCTCGATCGCAGCCATGGCAGCTGCGACCTCGCTGCAGCGCCTCGGCGTCCTCAACGCAACCGCGGTGGCCGCTCTGGACCCCGTGCTGCACCCCCCGGTCCATGGGGGCGGGCGGGTCGTCGGCCATCTCGAGTCGAGGCTGGAGCTTCATTGAGGTCGGTCCTCGAGGAGCGGATCCGGCTTTGGCTCGACGATGCCGAGTCATCGGTCGAGTACGCCGAGGAGGTCGACGGTCGGTGGGCGGTCCGGATGCGTCAGCAGACCCGCGACGCCACCACGGTCTGGTTCGACGTGGGCGAGAGAAGCATCTGGTTCGAGGCCCATGTCATCCCCCAGCCCGTCATGGCGGCCGAAGCTCATCGTCAAGCGCTGCTGCGGAACGGGGCCGGGTGGAGATGCTTTTTTGCCCTCGACGACGAGGGGGCGATCTTGCTCCGGGGCCGGCTGGCAGCGACCCATGTGACCCTCGATGAGCTCGACCTGGTGTTGGGAGAGATCTACGACACCATCGAGGTCGCCTTCCGACCGATGATCAGGGCTGGCTTTCCGAGTCGCGAAATTTCGGGTTAGAAACTTGTGAACAAACCGGTGTGGACAAAGCCTGTGCAAAAGCCCGATTCCTGTTGGTAACCGCGGATGCGTCGGGAGTCGAGATCATCTGACGATGGTTGGCGCTCATATCGGCGCGCCACGAGGCCGTTGATATTGGGTACTGCATTGCGTACATTCGAGTGTGAGCAAACGCCCTAGAGGCAAGCCGGAGAAGCGTCCGTTCGGGGAAGTGCGGAGGAATCTCTGGAGGGTCACTGGGGCGTTTTGCTGTCGAGATCACCACCTAATCGTGACACATCCACCACAGACGGGTGGCGGTGAAACAGGATTCTCCTGGTGTGACCGGTTTGTCAGGACCGACGATCAACGTGGTGGTCGTGGTGGGGGGAAGGGTCGTCGTGGTGGTTGTGGGTTTGGGCTTGGTCGTTGTTGGCGGGCTTGCCGATCCGCCAGCCGAGGTTGTCGATGTGGTCGCAGCCGGGGCGGTGCTCCCCTTCTTCATGAAGACGACCGTCACATAGAGGTAATCGCCACCCTGGGCGGTCCCGATGCCCACGTAGTTGTAATCACCGAGAATGTTTGCCCGGTGCCCCGACGACTCCATGAAGGCCTTGTGGAGGCTCTCGACCGTACCTCCCCTGCCCACGTTCTCACCGAGTTTGGACCATCCACTGCCTGCTGCCGCTCGCAGCTCCGAATCCGAGGAGTGGTAGATCTTCCCGGCGGCGATCATATCGGCGGTGTGATTGCGGGCGTGGGTCTGAAGACTGCCATTCATGGTGAGCGGGGCGAGGCCGTTGGCGCTGCGGCTCGAGTTGATCGCAGAGAGGAACCCCTGCTCGGTGCCAGTGTCGGCACCGACGGACGCGTTGATTCCGATGGTCATGGTGGCGACCATCAACGTGATCGATAGCCATTTGTGCTTCCCCAGCATGGGCCAGGTATCGGCCCGGTCGCGGTTTTCCTTGAGGCTTCCCCACAGGTCCGGAGACCCAATCGGCCGTCATTCAGACGCCGAACATCAGCTCGCGCAGGCTGATCACGGTGCCCTCGAATGTGGTTGGGTCTATCCGGATCGAGCCCAGACGCAGACCGGTCATCCCCTCACCGACATTGGTCATGACCCTCAGCGTCTCGTCCTCCACCTGGAGGATCCCGAGCCCTAGGCACCCCCCGGAGGAGTCCTGGACCCCGACCAGCACCTCGTGGAGTCGGCCCAGATTGAGGCCTACCGGCAGGGTGGGGGCGAAGACGGTTGGGCGCACCTTCCACCTCTCCAGAGGTGGCTGCAACGCATCGGCGAAGCCCTCCGTTCGCCTGCGGGCCCTTTCCTCCGGTCCGAGCGGATTGAGCCCGGGGTCGGTTGGCGCGGTGATCACCTCGACGTCGAGGAACCGGCGAAGCATCCCGACCACCGGTTCCATCTCCTCCCCACGCTGCAGCGCGATCACCCGGTCGGGCCGACACAACTCGGTCTTGTGGTACTTGAGTGTCTCTCCGGCGACCCCTGATGCCACCGCGGTCGTGTCCACGATTATGACGTCACCGAGTCGTCGGGCTCGATCCACCATCGACGCGGTGGCAACCACCTGTTGGAGGACGAGACGGGATGGCGCGACCGTGCCGACGAAGTGGAGAGCATCGGGTGCCCGAATCTCGGCGAGATCGCCTTCGCTCCGAAACACCTTCATCCCCACGCACGCCGGAGGGCCGACGGTCGGTATGCCGACGTCGGCGTCCACCAACACGGGCCGATGACCCGAGGCGAGGGCATGACGGACGGCATCGATGGCGACAGTCGTCTTGCCGGTGTCCAACCCCCCGATGAGCATAGTCACACCCGGCGTTGCCGCCTGTCGGGCCAGGCTCTCATGTGTCGGATCGGCCATACGCGCAATATAGGTGGTCGAGGGCGTGGTCTCGTATCGAGCGTCCACCGCGCCCTCGATTCAGCGACACTCCACTAGCTTCGACGCCGATGTCGATGCCGATCAGCTTTCTCTCCGACTTCGGCCTGCGCGACGAGTTCGTGGGAGTCGTTCATGGTGTCCTCGCCAAGCTGGCCCCCGAATCGCGAGTGATCGACGTCGGGCATGAGTTTGGCCGGGGCAATGTGAAGGCGGCGGCCCTCGCCCTCACCAGGGCGGTTCAGTACCTCCCGGAGGGAGTATGTCTGGCCGTGGTCGACCCGGGCGTCGGCACGGCGAGGAAGGCCGTCGCCGCCGACACGGAGTGGGGCATCTTCGTCGGTCCGAACAATGGGCTGTTGTCCCCGGCGGTGGCCATGGTCGGAGGCGCCTCCCGGGTCGTCTCCATCGAGAGCCCAGAGGCGATGATCCCCTCGCCGGGTGAGACCTTTCACGGTCGGGATGTCTTTGCCCCAGCAGCCGCCCTCCTCGCCGCGGGTGATGCCGTCATCGGAGACTTGGGGCCGGAGCTGGCGGCCGAGGAGGTGGTTCCCTTGCTACTGCCCCTGACCGAGACCGAAGGCTCGGTAGTCACCGGCGAGGCATGGTGGGTGGACGTCTTCGGCAATGTCGAGACCAACATCGGCCCCGGGGACCTGGCTGCCATCGGGATCGAGCCCGGAGAGGTGGTGACGGTGAAGGTCGGCTCCACGCTCCACTCGGTTCGCTGGGTCACCTCCTACGGAGAGGTCGACGATGGGGAGTCATTGCTCCATGTCGACTCGGTCGGCCTGATTGCCCTGGCGGTGCGCGGGGGGAGGGCAGATGACCAGCTCAATCTCACCGAGGGTGTGGCGGTCAGCCTGGTGGGGAGAAGATCAGCCACAATTGAACCACCCCGGTGATGGCGATGGCGGCCAGCAAGATCAGCACGACGATGGCGGTAGCCGGGCGCACCCCTCGATGGTATTGCCCATCGTTCCATTTCCCCATTCTGTGAGGTCCTGGTGAGCCCAGCCGACATCAACCTTCGAAAAAAGGGGGCCGGTGCATGTCGAGGCCCCCGAATGGTGGCGGGGGCCTCGACTACATGAAGGACGGTTCTTCACCGTGGGGCGGGCTGGGAGGCTATCCGTTCACACCTGGGAACGTGCCCTGGGTGTGAGGGGAAGAACCATTCCTTCCTGCATGCAACGCCGTTATCGGTCACGGAGAGTGAGATCTTGAGTGATTTATTGGTGTGGTTCCTCACCAGGGACGGGTGTCGTCTCTGTGATGAGGCACGGCCATTGGTGGAGTGGGTGGCACGACGTCTGCGTGTCGACCTAGTCGAGGTCGACATCGACACCGACGACGAGTTGATTGCCCGCTACGGGTTGAGGATTCCGGTGGTTCTCGGCAGGAATGACCAGGTGATAGCCGAGGGCGTCATTGACGATGCCAGGTACCTGCGTCGGGCGATGAGAGCCCTCTCCTAACCGGATGGGATGGTGGTCGCCGTGGGCTCGCCACCCTCACCTTCGTTGGCGCCTTCACCGTCACCACCCTCGGCCTCGACGAGACCACAGTCGGTGATCACCGCCTCAGAATCGGCTCCGCCAAAACGGACCCGCTCGAAGGAGACCACCGAGGCGAGCTGCTCGTCGGTGAGGCTGGCGTGGGCAGGCATGCCCCCATTGATTCTCTTGCCGGTGTCCCCATAGGTGGTGTCACCTCTTCCACGAAGCCCCTCCGAGCCGAGCCGCACCCATTCGAGATGATCGGCACAGGCGCCAAACGTGGTCACCACGCCGGTCAACGGTGGGAATGAGCCAGCACCCTGGCCACCTACCCCATGGCATCCGGAGCAGTTGACCCCCGACGCCCCCGTGCCCAGATAGATGTCCTCACCGAGGGCGACGAAGTCGGTCCCATCGCCTCCGACCCCGCCACCGGTGAATTCGGAGCCGTCGCAATTGACGATGGCGCCCGAGATGACGTCGACGGCTAGCTCCGTGCCCTCACCGCAGGTACCGGTGGCCGAACCACCCAAGACGAAGAGTGCGAACAGCGGTGCGGCCAGCATGACCGCAGACAGCCATCTGGGGATCACGAAGTTGGTTCGCTCCCTGATGCCCGCGGTCGGTACCGTGATCACTTCAGGGAGATGAGCCGCCTGGGCCGGTGTGACCTCGTCGGGTATGGGGGCCCGGGACGCGGCGGGACCAGGTGCGGTCGCCATGGCTGCGGGGGCCGGTGCGACCGCTGCCGGAGCCACCGGTTCAGGGGTGGGCTCCGGTGCTGGCGCAGCCTCCTCCGGCTCCGGTTCGCTTGCAGGTGCCGCGGCTCCCCGAGCAGGCGTCTCTCCCCCGGCCCAGGCCGCCAGGATCTCGTCCACGCTGACCCCGGTCTCGGCGGCTCGAGCGGCCGCGGAGCGCTCGACGAGAGCCTCGGGCAAACCCAATGCGGCTGCTGCTTCACCGAGGCTCACGACTGCTCGGTCCCCGATGTGCGTGATTCGGAGAGATATGCGACCAGGTCGGTGAGCATGTCGGAGGAGAGAATCAATGACGGGTGGCTTCCCAGGCCACCAATCACCGCCTCGATCTGGTCGGCGGTCATCCGGCTGCCCAAGTCCGAGAGATCGGGCCCGAACCGCCTCGTCCCCAGCACCTGGTTGGTGTCAGTCAGGGTGACCGCGCCGAGGCCGACGTCGGCAATGACAGGACGGACCATCTGAGTGTGGCAGGCGGCACAACCACTCGTCGTGTAAATATCGCGGCCCCTTTGGGCGGACTCGGTGTAGGGGATCTCTGAGCTACGGGCACCGGCGATGTCCGTCGAGATCGAGGGACCGACCAGCCCGACCAGCACGATCATGATGAAGAGCCCGATGGCGCCGAGGAGGATGGTCATCGGATTGTCCCTCGCCCCCACCAGTACCGGAGGCTTGTAGGGCCCTGTCGGAACGGGGGCTGCGGTCTCGGGTCGAGCGGGGACGTCGATGACGATCTCCTGAACGGCAGTTGGAGGAGTCGCAGCTTGTGATGGAGTCTCCTCGTCATCCTCGGCCGCGTCTTCCGCATTACTCGTCTCGCTCACCGCGGCTTCGGCGGGAGGTGCCGAGGCCGAAGCAGCCTCGCCACCGGCCCACTCGGTGAGGATGTCGTCCGCACTGGCACCCGTCTCGGCGGCCCGGGCCGCGGCCGACCGTTCCACGAGAGCCTCGGGTAGCCCCAGGGCGGCGGCGGCGGCGGTGAGCTTCTCACTCATCCGACGTCTCTTTGGCGACCAGCACCTCTTGGGGGATTGCCTTGCCTCGAGTGACGGTCCCGGTCACCAGGGCGGTGTAGCTGAGCTGCCCGAGGAAGAGGATGATGCCGAAGATCAGCGCCACCAGGACAAGGGTGTCGTATGTGCCGCTCACGCCGGCTGCCCAACCTTCCCCGGCGTCGACATATGCGGCGCTGTTCGAGCCGCCGATCCAAGAGTACCCCGACACGATGCCGGCGGCTCCGAGCGTGATCAGCACGCCCACTGCTCCAGCGATGGTGAGACGATGGAATCGCCGGGCCTGGGAGGCGGTCTCCACCTGACGACCGATCAGACGGGGCAGGGCGGCGAGACTCACGCTCGAGACCAGAAGGGTCCCGACCCCGCCGAGCGCAACGTATTCCACTGCCTCCCAGAAGGCGGTCTCCGAGGTCACCGAGCCGACCGAGCGGAATCCGGCCAGCGCCGCAACGGCAGCCACCCCTACCGTCAGGTAGAGGCCAAGCACCCCGGACAGGACGCCGGGACGTTCCCCGAGCTCTGCCCAGGACCCCTCGAGTGTCATCGAGACGTTGGCGGCATTGGCCAGGGCACCAAGGGGGAAGGCGAGACCGAGAGCGGCAGCCACGCCGGCGACCCACCCGGGACCGGGGCCGAACAGCAACTGAGCGGCTCCCCACCATGCGGCGGCGAAGCCGAGCGACCAGAACCCGACCAAGGCCAATTGACGACTCGCCAGGGCGATGTCCAACTCCTTGACGACGGTGTAGTAGACGAGCCCGGACCCGACGGTCACCAGGAACATCGTCACGAACCCGGCGGAGAAGAAGACTTCGCCGTAGGCGGTCGCGACCGACGAGACATCGGGAAGCTCCGTGACCAGATGGGCGATATACAGGAGTGGAAGCCAGGCCACTCCCCCGAGCACGAACCACAGGGTGACGAAGCTGCGCTCCTCCTCACGCCGCCGAATGGTGGCGACGGTGACGATCAGGGGGATGGAGAGCACCAGGACGAGGGGCAGATCGATCCATATCGGCAGCCCCAGTGGCTGGCTCCCGTCACCGAGCCCGACGCCGATGACGATGAGACCGACGATCACGAGACCCGCCATGCCGAGAAGGCCGAGCCAGGGGAGGTCGACACGCCACAACCGGGCCCCGGTCAGTCGGGGCAGGACGTAATACACGCCCCCGATGAGGGAGATGGCGACAAAACCCACCATCAACGTGAGATTGGCCATCGGCTCGATACGTCCGTAAGAGAGCGGTAACAGGCCGGCGAAACGCAACGAGACCAGGGAGAGCAGCTGGAGCCCACCACCCAGGACCAGCAAGGCGGCCCCCACCATGAAGTGGGTGGCGGCGAGTCGATCCCCTTCGGAACCACCGCCCAACAGGGCCTTTGTGTCTGCTGTCTGGGTGTCGGCCAAGCGACTTCCTTGCGCGTGATGAGTCGGGCGGGAGCATAACGACTTCGGGAAATCTGTCCGCCGCCAGATTCGGGGTTGCCGCCACCAGAGGTGGTTGGTTCCTGAGCGCCCCTATCCTGTGCTAGAAACCCCACAGCAAAAACCACCTCTAGCGTCCGGACTGCTGAGAGAAGATGTATCGCCTTGGAGAACTGAGTGACTCCCGCCGCAAGCTGATCGGTGGCAGCCTTCTCGCCTTGGGGCTCCTCGGTTTGGTCCTCGGCGTCGTCTGGATCCATTGGTCGTCGATACCCCGGACCGAGGTCGTCGACGGTGTCGAGGTGGAGGTCGTGGTCGACTATCTCAACTGGTGGCCACGAGGCCTCGTCTGGAAGGGGATCGGCTATCTCATCGTCCTCGGATCCACCACTCTCGCCCTCCTGGGGGCGACCTTCGTCTGGGTGCTCAACCAGAAGATGACCTGGGCCCGGGCCGCGGTGGCGGCGCTGATCGCCTGGGCGGCTCTTGTCTTCTACTTCGGCATGGTTCCCTCCGAATGGCTCAACTTCGCCCAGACCGACCTCGACTGGTCATCGCAACGTGTGGCGGTGAGCGTCCCTTCGTTCCTGGTCCTTGGCAACGAGGTGGATATCAGCTGGGCGGCCATCAAAGACTCGATTCAGATGGGCTACAGCCTGGGGCTGTTGGGCTTTGCCGGGTTCCTCGCCATCAAGATCCAGCGGATGAAGGAGGGCCGCCCGGCGAGCGCGGCTCCCGTCGAGAAGAAGTCGCCCTACGGGCGACCCCTGGTGAAGGGAAGCTGATGCCCAAGGGTGTCGTCGACGAGACTCCGCCGATCAGGGATGACTATCAGCTCGCCCTTGTCGAAGGAGACTATTTCACCGGCAAGCTCCGTCCCAAGCAGTTCCTTCACATCGATCAATCGGAGTGCATCCTCTGCGAGGGCTGTGTGGACATATGCCCCTGGAAATGCATCCACTACCTGTCTTTGGATGCCATCGACGAGGCTGTGAACGTCGACCACCCGCAGGATGACGCCCAGAACTTCGGGTTCTTCATCGTCGACGAGGACGAGTGCACCAGGTGCGCACTCTGCATCGACCGTTGCCCCACCGGGGTCATCTCGTTGGGCAAGTTCGAGGGCTCGCTGGCCGATCAGGCGGTCGAGCTCGGGTTGGACCGCCGCCCTTGGGATTTCGACACAGGACAACGTGACTTCAAGAACGGGTACTCATATGGGATGCGCTGGTAGGCATGGCTGACGAGAACGGCAGGGTCGGGCTCAGGGACCGGATCAAGGATGGCACGGAGAAGCTGTGGGGCTCACAGCTCGCCGAGTCGATCATGCGTCCCGGCTCTCCCTTCAAACAGGGCTACTCGGACAGCCCGAGGAACCGCTCGTACGTGGTGATGAACAACGTCCTCTATCACCTCCACCCGGTCAAGGTGAAGAGACACGGCGTCAGGCTCTCCTACACCCTTTGTCTCGGTGGGCTCAGCTTCTTCCTCTTCATCCTGT
>Ga0326597_10015371_pt1 | contig 10007 bp, 12 predicted proteins | sample RVTome_12_FD_203789 | JGI IMG/M metagenome (GOLD analysis project Ga0326597, IMG submission 203789) | Soil microbial communities from uranium-contaminated site in the Upper Colorado River Basin, Wyoming, United States - RVT100D185 | ecosystem: Environmental > Terrestrial > Soil > Contaminated >...
GCCCTCTCGCTCATTCTTTTGCCGCAGATGGTGTTCTCGATGCTTGCTGCCATACCGCTCTCGTTTGCCTCCAGCGCGGCGTCTTGGTACAACGCCTTCCTCGCAAACCCCTGGGATTACGGCTTCGCCTACTTTATATTGGTCGTTCTTTTCACCTACTTTTACACGGCTGTTACCTTCGAGCCGCACCGCGTCGCCGAAAATCTCCAGAAGAGCGGCGCGTTTGTCCCCGGGGTGCGTCCGGGAAGAGAGACCGAAGACTTTATTGGCAAGGTCGTCAACCGCGTCACACTGCCCGGAGCGACCTTTCTCGGCCTTATCGCTGTTGCGCCTGCAATCGTTCAGGGTCTCACCGGCATCACGACGATTGTCTTAGGCGGTACCGCGCTCCTCATCGCGGTGCAAGTCTCGCTCGACCTCGTCCGCAAGATCGATGCTCAAGTTTCTCTCCGCGAATATTAAAAGTGATAGAGTAAGTAAATGGAGACGCACACGATTCATGGTGAGCAATGCCGAACGATATTCTTCACCGGCAAGCCGGGGAGCGGGAAGGGAACACAAGCAAAATTGCTTTCCGAAGCGACAGGGTGGCCGATAAGGGTTGCGAGCGACGGCCTACGAGAAATCATCGCTGGCGGCGGTGTCGTCGGCCGCAAGCTCAAAGAGACCATGGACGCCGGCTTTCTCACTCCCTCTTGGTTCCCGGGGTACTTGTTCATAAAGTGGCTATCCGCACTTCCTGCAGATGGTAGCGTGATTTTCGATGGATTTAACCGCAAAATTTCCGAGGCGGAGTTTGTTAGCGATGCGCTTAAGTGGATTGATCGCCCGTTCATCGTCGTCGATATAAATGTTTCCGACGCCTCGATCCGCGAGCGGCTCAAGCTCCGAAAAGAAGTTGAGGGGCGCACCGATGATGCGGCTGTTGATAAGCGGTTTGAGGAATATTATGCAAATACAGCTCCGGTGAAAGAATTTTTCCGTAAGGCGGGTGTCCTTATTGAGATAGATGGCGAACCGACACCTGAAGAAATTGCGGTAGAGATCCGTGAAGCACTAGGCATCAAATGACGGTTACAAGCGACACAGAGCGGGAGAATTTGATAGAAGGTGGCAAGCGCCTGGGAATAATTTTGAAGAAGCTTGAGACAAAGGTCGCGCCCGGCGTCACCTCGCAGGAGCTCGACGACCTTGCAGAGGCGCTCATACGCGAGGGCGGCGACACCCCCGCCTTCTTGGGCTACACGCCCGAAGGCGCGCGTCGGCCCTATCCGGCGACCCTCTGCGTCTCGATTAATGACGAAGTCGTGCATGGCATCCCGAACGAGTCAAAAAAAGTCTTAAAAGAAGGCGATATCGTCGGTCTCGATCTCGGCCTTGCGCACGGCGGCATCATCGTAGATTCGGCCCTGACCGTGCCAGTGGGCGCAGTCGACGAAGAAGCGAAAAAGCTTCTTGCGGCGACACGGCGTGCGCTTGATGCCGGCATCAAGGCAGCGGTGCCAGGCAATCACGTGGGGGATGTCTCTCATGCTATTCAAAAAGAAATCGAGAGCGCTGGCTTCAGAGTCGTTAGAGAGCTTGGCGGCCACGGGGTGGGCAGCCGCGTGCACGAAGAGCCTTTCGTTCCCAATTTTGGCCGCCCGGGCGCCGGCGCAGTTCTTAAGGAGGGGATGGTGCTCGCGCTCGAGCCTATCTCAACTGCCGGTAAGGCCGCCGTTGTTGTGGCACCAGACGGCTACACCTTCCGCACCAAGGACGGCTCGCGGAGCGCACACTTCGAACACACCATCTTGATAGAAAAGGACGAAGCGCGTATCATAACGGCATAATCCGCCCGGAGGCGGACGAATTATTTTCAAACCATGCCCACTAAAAAGAACAAGAGCCTAAAAGAAGAAAGGACCTTCGTAATGCTTAAGCCTGACGGCGTCAAGAAGGGACTTATCGGAGAAGTTATCAAGCGCTTCGAGCAGCGCGACTTGAAGGTTGTGGCACTCGAGATGTTCCAGCCGACCCGTGAGGAGATGGACGACCACTACCCGAAGAACGAAGAATGGATCACGCGCCTCGGCGGGAAGACACTTTCTACATATGAGAAGTACACGATTGATCCAACAGAAGAGTTTGGGACTAACGACCCTGCGAAGATCGGACCGGAGGTACGCAAGTGGCTCATCGATTATATGCTCTCTGCGCCGCTCGTGAAGATGGTTATCGAAGGAACACATGCGGTCGATATGGTCCGCAAAATCTGTGGCCCCACACTCCCCAACGTGGCCGACATGGGCACGATTCGCGGCGACTTCTCCGTGGATTCTCCCGCAGTCGCAAACGCGGAAAAACGCGCCGTAGCGAATATCCTCCATGCGTCTGAAACCGTGGAAGATGCGGAAAAAGAAATAAAGCACTGGTTCGGCGATAAGGAAATATTTGGCTATAAACGCCACGGAGAGTAGGCTGCGCCCTACGAATCGTTGCGGGGCAGGTTCTCCACACCCCCTTCATGAAAGGGGCGGTATACTATTTATTGGGGCCGTTCTTAAAAACGCAACTTGCCTAATCTACGGGAGCAGTGCATTAAGGCTAGCTTGGCGAACTTCGCAAGGAGATCCGAGAGCTGCCGTTGCCGCACCCACCTGGCATAAAGAAGTTGCATAAGGGAATGGCTCCGCGAAAAAACCGCTCTGTACAGAGCGGCTTTTTCGCGTCCTGCGAAGCCTTGGCGAAGTAGGGCAGTGTATAGTGATGTAAATGAAACTCACTTTTTATGGCGGGGCGGGGAAGGTGACCGGCTCGAATTTTTTAATTGAAGGGTCTCATGGGAAGATACTGGTAGACTGCGGCATCGAACAAGGCGCGGACGTAAGCATCGCGAGTATGTACGGCCCGTTCCCCTACGACGCGAAGGCTGTGGACGCACTTATCGTCACTCACGCGCATCTCGACCATGTCGGCCGCATCCCCAAGTTAATGAAAGAAGGATTTCGCGGGAAGATATATTCGACGCCCCCGACGCGCGCCCTCGCCGAGCTCATACTTCACGACTCGATGAATATTCTCGCCGAGGCAGCGAGGCGACTCGGTAGAGAGCCGTTCTATAACGAGCAGGACATTAGAGAAGCTTTTTCGCTCTGGGAGACGTTGCCGTATCACGAAGAGAAAGAAGCCGCGCTAGGGCTCTCTATATACTTACGCAACACTGGCCACATCTTAGGCTCAGCGAGCGTGCGGATTAAGGATACAGAAGGCGCAGCAGTTGCTCTGACAAGCGACATCGGCAATTCGCCCTCGCCGCTGTTGCCCGACTGGGAACCCGTAGAAGATGCCGATGCGCTGGTGATGGAGAGCGTCTATGGCGACCGCACACATCCGGAGCGTAAACGACGTACCGAGCATCTTCGCGAGGTGCTGAAGCAGGCAATTGCAAAGAACGGCACTATCCTCATCCCCGCCTTCTCGCTCGAGCGCACCGAGCTCATGCTCTATGAGCTCTCGAACTTTTTTGCTTCCAACACCCTACCTCCAACGCCTGTTTTTCTGGACTCACCACTCGCTATTAAAGTCGTCGCGGTATACGAGAAATGGGGCCCGACTTATTTTAAGCCCGAGGCTAAAAGTGAGATGCAGAAGGAAGGGAGCCTGTTCGAGTTCCCGTTTTTGAAAAAGACGGCCGCGCGCGAGGAGTCAGAGGCGATAGAGAAAATTAAAGGCCCTAAAATCATCATCGCCGGCGCAGGCATGAGCCACGGCGGCCGGATAGGGAAGTGGGAAGCGCGTTACCTTCCGGATCCGAAAACGACGCTCATCGTAGTCGGCTATCAGGCACCCGGCTCGCCCGGCCGACGCCTCGTCGAGGGCGCCTCTCGCGTACGTTTAAACGGTACAGAAGTCACTGTGCGGGCTAAAGTGGAAAATCTCGAAGGATGGTCGGCGCACGCCGACCGCGACGAGCTCCTGCAATTTGCCGAAGCGTCTTTGAAAGGCAAGCGCATTAAAACGATCTTCACCGCGCTCGGCGAGCCCTCTGCCGAGCGCTTCCTCGCCCAACGCATCCACGACTACTTGGGCATCCGCGCCATCGCCGCCCTCCCCTCCCAAACCTGGGAAATCACCAAAGACTCTCTTTCTAGAATTTAAAAACGATTTCCCTTCCGCTCGACCTGTTCGTCGAAAGTCAATTTAGTATAGTTTCGGTCATCGAGCCCTTTGAGGCGGTACACCTGATTAGTTGAGAATATCTTTGCATCCTCACGCTTAAAGCCAAGTTTTTCTGCCGCCGCATACACCGCATCCCAGTTTAGAGCCTCGAGTTCGAGGTAGGGAGGGAGGAGTGGCCATGTATCGATATCACACTCAACATCGTGAAGGCGATACCGCGTCCGTTTATTTTCCTGATACATTTTTTCGATAAAGCCGCATTTAAGGAGTATGTCCCGAGCCGCATCAAAGTCAGTCACGACTATTTCGCGCTCGTACATCCCCTCGTCGCCAGTAAGCGTATCGCGTACATTTGTTCCGAGCCGCTGTTTAAAGGTAAGGGTGGTTTTGTCTCCCTCATCCCTAAGTCGAAGCCAGGCGGATTGTTTATCAAGATGAAAGTCCGGATAGTCAAAAACTATGCGCCGATAGTGATAGTCACCCTCCTTCTGTGCTCCGAGAGCGAGTAGTTTTTTCTCAAGCTCTTTTGGATTGACTTCGAGAAATTTAATCTCGATTTCTTCCATATTGTTATGATATGCCCGGAGTTTCAGGCGATCTTCTTGGCGATGCGGGCGAAGATCTCAGGATGCTCGGAGGCGAAGGTGGAGAGTACCTTGCGGTCAAGTTCAAATCCGCTTTTCTTGAGCTTATTAATGAAAGTGGAGTAGGACTGGTGGCCGTTTGAACGCACTGCGGCATTCAAGCGCACGATCCAGAGCGAACGGAAGTCACCTTTCTTGTCGCGGCGGTGGGCGAAGGCATAGCGTCCCGCACGCATGAGCGCTTCATGCGCATAACGCTCCTTCTTGGAGCGCACGCCGCGATAGCCCTTGGCCCGTTCGAGAATATTCTTGCGGCGCTTCTGCGCCATCACACCTCCTTTAACTCTGGTCATACTGGTTACTGGTTAACTAGTCACTAGTAAACTGGCAACTAGGTGCCAGGGAGAAAGCGACGGCGTACTCGCGCAGTCAAGGCAAGCGAGACAGAACGACGCTTCTGCGAACGCTTCGCGCCGCTCTGCTTCGCGTTGAAGTGGTTCTGACCCTTGGCGCGTACCATCAACTTCCCATTGCGGGTCACCCGTATTCTTTTTAGATATGACTTGTTTGTTTTCATGATTTATTCGTTTTTCCGCCGGAGGCGGACCCGCCTTCGGCGGGCATTTTTTGCTGCTTTTCTCTCTTCTGCTGCGCGACCTGGTCGCGCTCTATAACGCCTGCGAAGCCCTTCGGGCTTCTCGTGATAGGCTCGGCGATCTTATAGGCGTACGGGATACGCAGAAGGAATCTCTCGAGACGTTCCTTTAAGAACTCCTCGCTCATGCCCTTGTAGCGGCCCTTGAGGAATAGCTCTGCACGCACCCGGTGGCCCTCGGTTAGCCACTCGGCTGCCTTCTTGGCCTTGAGGTCCATATCGTGCTCCCCGGTGCCCACCTTGATCTGGACCTCCTTGGTTTCCGATGTTTTGACCTTGGCTTTTACAGCCTTTTCCTTCTTGCTTCGCTCGTATTCAAATTTACCATAATCCATGATCTTAGCAACGGGAGGGGTCGCCGTTGGCGAGATTTCAATAAGGTCAGTACCCGCCGACTTCGCAGCGGCGAACGCCTCGGCAAGCGAGAGAACGCCGAGATTCTCGCCCTGCGCACCGATAACGCGCAGCTCTGCCGCGCGTATCTCATTATTTATGCGAAGTCGATCAGTAGCCACTGGAAGTTTGCAAACTATAGCACACCAAAGAAGTCCCCGCCACGTTAGTTTGAAATCTGATTCGGATTGGAGAGGATGATTTCGGCCTTGTCTTTATAGAGTGAGATCTTACCGGTCAGTGTGACGGTCTGCCCCTCATAGCGGGAGAGGTCGCCGAATTTATCCGCGTCATCGGCGAAGATGACGCCCGAGAACGGACAGGTCTTATAGTCCTTACAGAAGTCGAGAAAGACGGTGCCGCTTGATGAGGTGTGGGCGTTCACGAGGGTTCCGCGCACCGAGGCGTACTCTCCGATATGCTTCGACGCGTCCGTGTAGGATATCGTCCCTGCGTTTGTGGGCGCCGCGAGCGCCGCCTTCGCGCTGTTACCCTTATATGCCGCGTAGAGATTCTTTAAAATGTTTTCATAGGCTTGCCGTACGCCCTGGTCAGTCCCGATCTCGAGAATCTCATCATTGACCGTCGTTGCCGATGCGGTCCAGTTGTAGCTGCCGTGCGCGTAGGCGCTTTCCGTAACGATCGCTTTTATATGCATGATGCCACCCCCGCTTGCATGCTTCTCGACGACGACCGGGATGCCTCCGGCGAGGAGTTTCTCGATGATTGGGCTACCGTAGCTTGAAGCGGCCTGGCCGCTGTCAACGACGCCATAGACAGCGACGCCGCGCTCCTTCGCTCTCACAAGCGCGTCTGCGACTTCAGAGAGGGTGAAGGTATAAATAGCGAAGTAGATCTTCGTCTGCGCGGCATCGATGAGCGCGATGAGCTCTTTGTCGTTTTGTTTCTGGTCGAGGCTGTAGATAAGACGTATCGAATCAGCGGCGGGCGCCGTCACTGTCTGCGCGGGGATGCGCACGTCGCTCCCGCCATTTCCAACCGCATAGCCGGCGCCGCCGGCGGCAAGCACGAGTACGAGGGCGAGCATCGCGCGCAGGAGTCTTCGCTTCATGGCTTTAGTATACCCAGCACTAACCGTTAGTGCTGGGCATATCTTTTTTCGTTGCCCGATAGGCGAGGTAGTTGCGCCGCGCAATGAAGAGAATAACGGCGATAAACAATGCGGCGACACCCCAGCGCACCTCCGCGCCCCACTTGGTCGTGAAGCTACCGAACCAGTACGAGACGGAAAAGAGGGCCGTTAAGAGAACCAATCCGCCCGCGATGGCCATCGGTATATAGACGGGAAGCGGCAGACGGAAGAATCCGCTTGCCAGGTAGGTCGTAAGGCGCAGTCCCGGAATGAAATGGCCAGAAAAGACGGTCAGAGCGTACCTGTGGCCGATCCATGAGCGGAAGGGGGCGGTAAAATCGTGGTTAATGTAGTGTGCAAGCCGCGGATGGCTTCGGGCGAGGGAGCCGACCGCATAGAGGGCCGTATCGCCCAGAGCTATGCCGATATAAAGAGAGGCGAGCGCGAGCGGGATCCCGATGGTACCATCGGCCGCGAGCACGCCAACGACAATAGTCGTTACGTCTTCGATCAAAAAGGCGCAGAGAACAATAGCGAGCGCGAGAAGCAGCGTACTATCGACTACACCACCAATAAGAAAAGAAGGAAATGAGAACATGCGAATCATCCCAGTGTAGCAGATGCGGTGCCGGTAGCAGCGCTTCGCCGCGCCGAACAAGACGAGTTGCATAGACTCGGCGACGCGCGTATGCTAGGCGGCATGAAGCGATGGGGCGTCGTCGGTATTCTCCTTTTGGCCTTTCTCGGCCTTGCGGATTCAGTGTACCTTGCCCAACACGCGGTAAACGGCACTCCGCTTCTCTGCAACATCAACTTCCTCTCGGGGTGCAATACCGTTGCCGCGAGTCCGTATGCGTACCTCTTCGGCATTCCGCTCGCCGAGTTCGGCGTCCTCTTTTACAGCATCCTATTCGTCCTTGCGGCTCTTGAACTCGCCCTTTTCAACCAAGTACTGCGACGCGCGCTCCAAGTAACCGCGGCAGTCGGCCTCTTCTTCTCGCTGTACTTCACGTCCCTCCAGATGTTCGTTATCGAGGCGTTCTGTATCTACTGCGTCATCTCCGCGCTCATCACGATTTTCGTAGTTATCCTCGCAAGCTTTATCGAGCCGGTGTGGAGAAGGAAGAACGGGAATTCGCCGATCATCACGCCGCCCCCGCGGCTCTCCATGCCGCCGCGGCCGTAGTTTCGTATGCCTCACACCCCTTGCTTGCTTGCGGTCCTGCTGCTTCTCCCGGTGAGCGTGCAGGCCGCGACCGCCCCAACCTTTTTTTCTGCGGGGCGCTCCGTACTTGTCGCCAGCTCGTCCCCCGGTAATGCGTACGCGGCCGGGGCTTCCGTCGTCATTACGGCGCCGGTTTCTGGCGATTTCTCCGCCTTCGGAGGGTCGATCATCACGGCGGCATCCGTAAGCGGCGACGCACTTATGCTTGCTGGTTCGGTATACTCCCGCGCACGGGTCGGCGGCGACTTCAGGACGGCAGGCGCAAATATAACCATCGACGAACCGGTAGCCGGCGACCTCATCGCACTTGGCTTTTCGGTGCAGGACGCCGGCCGCGCGGGAGGGGATGTTCTTGTGATTGCCGCGAACGTCGCTCTCACCGCCGGAGCCGGCGGCCCCGTCACGATCTACGGCAACACCATCTCGCTTGCTGGCACGTTCGCAAGCGACGTCACTATCGTCTCAAGCGGCAGGGTAACGCTCGCGCCGGACACGACGATCGTCGGCGCGCTTTCCTACCGAGCTCCCGAGGAAGCCTCTATCCCCGCAGCAGCGACGATACGAGGCGGGATCACCTATACAAATGCCTCGTACCTTCCTGACGCCGGCACGTCGCGCGTCCTCGCCACCATCTCCATCGGTTTCTTCCTCCTTGTGCGTATTCTCGGCGCACTTATTCTCGCCGGTCTTATCGCAGGGCTCTTCCCGCGGCTGGCGGAAGCGATCGTTGATCGCGCGACAAGCATGCGCCCGAGCAGGGTACTTCTCACAATGCTTCTGGGGTTCGCCTTCTTTATCGTCACCCCCGTCCTCTTCCTCCTTCTCATGCTTACCTTCGTCGGTATCGGACTCGCGCTACTCGCCATCATTGTGTATGCGCTTATCATGCTGCTCTCCCTTATCTACGCGGGAATACTACTTGGCAGCTTCCTCGCGCGGCGGTATGCCCACCGCACGACCGTTCTCTGGCATGACGGCGTTCTTGGCATGCTCGCGCTCTCTGTCGTCACGCTCGTTCCGTATATAGGGGTTACCGTCGTATTTCTCCTCACCATGTTTTCTGCCGGCGCGCTTATACTCACGTCCTTCAATTTCGCCTTTTTGCAGGAAGAACAGACGTCAGAATTGGTATGAGAGGTGCAGAGCGCCCTACTTTGCTAAAGCTACGAAGGGCACGTGCGAAGAAGATAGTCGCGTACCTGAAAAAAACGTATCCGAAGCCGGGTAGCGAGTTACAGTACACAACCCCATTTCAATTTCTCGTCGCGGTTATTCTCTCCGCGCAGTGCACGGACAAGGCAGTTAATAGGATAACCGCAACGCTCTTTAAGAAATATAAAAAGGCCATCGACTTCGCTCGGGCAAAACCAAACGTATTTGAAAAAGAAGTTTCAAGTATTCCGTTCTTCCGCAATAAGACTAAGGCGATTATCGCAACAGCTCAGGCGATCGAGCAGCAGCATGGCGGCACGGTTCCGCGCACGGAAGGAGAGCTTGTCGCACTTCCCGGCGTGGGCTATAAGACCGCGCACGTAATCCTCGGCGAACTCCATGGCATTTGGGAGGGAATAGCGACCGACACGCACGTGAAGCGATTCGCGAAGCGATTTGAACTTTCAAGCCACACGGATCTTAAAAAAATTTCAAAAGACCTCGAAGCACTCATCCCGAAGAAGGGCTGGAAGTATGTGAACAACGGCCTTGTACTCTACGGCCGGTACGTATGCCCGGCGCGTCCGCACGACTGCAGCGCTCATCCCTTGACCAAGGTTTGGCCGCCTGCCGCAAATCGATGGCCTGCAGCCTAAACACGCCCCGACATAGTTAGCCAGATTTTCAAATCTGCATCTGCGAGCGTGTCGTTTGGAAATTTATCATTTATAGCTTCTCGGGCCA
>Ga0326597_10015372_pt1 | contig 10007 bp, 9 predicted proteins | sample RVTome_12_FD_203789 | JGI IMG/M metagenome (GOLD analysis project Ga0326597, IMG submission 203789) | Soil microbial communities from uranium-contaminated site in the Upper Colorado River Basin, Wyoming, United States - RVT100D185 | ecosystem: Environmental > Terrestrial > Soil > Contaminated >...
GCCGCGGTCTAGGCGACGATCATCGGCTCAGCGGCGCGTCATCACGAACCAACCAACCGGGACTGTTCAATGTCTGTGCTCACTCAACTCATTGCGGAACTCAGGGCCGGCAAGCTTCAGGTGGTCGATCTCACGCAACCGCTCGGACCGGACACACCGGTCATCGGACTTCCGGAGATCTTCGGCGCATCGCCGGGTGTGACCCTCGAGGTGATCTCGAAGTACGATCCCAAGGGTCCGGCGTGGTACTGGAACACGATCACGATGGGCGAGCACACTGGCACGCACTTCGACGCGCCCGTCCACTGGATCACGGGCAAGGACCTGCCGGACAACGCGTGCGACACCATTCCGGCCGGTCGATTCGTCGGCCCGGCGTGCGTGATCGACGTGACGGCCGACGTTGCCAGGGACGAAGATTTTCTGCTCACTCCGCCGCGCATCGAAGCGTGGGAAAAGGAACATGGAAAGATCCCGGCCGGATCGTGGGTGCTGCTCCGTACCGGGTGGAGCAAACGCACCGATCCGAAGAAGTTCCTGAATGTCGGCGAGAACGGACCGCACAGCCCTGGATTTCATGCGGATGCCTCACGGGTCCTGGCTAAAGACCGCGACGTGCTCGGTGTTGGCGTCGAAACGGTCGGCACCGACGCAGGCCAGGCGGGTGGGTTTGATCCGCCATTCCCGAACCACACGATCATGCATGGCGCCGGCAAGTTCGGGCTCGCGAGCCTGCGCAATCTCGACAAACTTCCGGCGACGGGCGCAGTCGTGATCGCTGCGCCACTCAAGATTGTCAACGGCAGCGGAAGCCCGCTTCGCGTTCTGGCAATCGCGCCGGCGTAGGCTGGTCCGGCAACTGCTTGCTTTCAGATCAACTGGTACGGCAACTGCTTGTTATCAGATCAAATGGATGAAACGGAAACGGCCGGGTACAGCAACTGCAGAATCATTGGAAATGCAAGCGGACCGCCGGCTGCCGGGCGCAGTTGCAGTATCTCCAGCAGTAGCTGTTGCAACAGACCGTCATTGATCCGCTGTTTCCCGGAACCCGCACTTAACGGCCGTTGCAGGAGTACATACAGGTGAAGCGACGTCCCCTTGTCACTCTGTTGTTGGTCTCAGGATCGGCAGCGCCGGGAACCCAGCCGCTCCGCGCACAGGACGCGCCGTGGAACCGGATGGAGGACTCCGTCCGTGCCATCGTGGCTCGAACCCCGGCAAGTTTCGGCGTGGCCATCGTGGACCTGACCGACGGCCGCGCGCTTCACCTCAACGCCGACAGCGTCTTCAAGACGGCGAGCACGATCAAGATCGCGATCCTCGCCGAGTTGTACCGTCAGGATGCCGGTGGAACGCGCGCCGATGGCGCCGCGCCGGCCCGACTCGACGACCCATATGCGCTCGACGCCGGCAACCTGGTCGGTGGCAGCGGAGTGATGGGACGCTTCACGCCCGGCGTGACGAAGCTCACGAATCGTGATCTTGCGGCACTGATGATCTCAGTGAGCGACAACAGCGCCACCAACATTCTCATCAATCGCGTGGGCATGGAAAACGTGAACACCTTGATGGCCGCGCACGGACTCGTGGTCACGCGGCTGCGGCGAAACATGATGGATACGAAGGCCGCGGACGCGGGCCGCGAGAACACGGCTTCTCCACGCGAACTCGGCACGTTTCTCGCCGCACTCTATCGCGGCGATGTTCTCGGCAGGGCGGTCACGGATGAGTTCTTCCGGCTCTTGTCAATCGGCAAGTCCAGCTACATCCCGCGCTACGTGCCGGGCGGAGTGCGCACTGCAAACAAGCCGGGCGAACTCGGCGGCGTCCGTAACGACGCGGGTGTCGTCTTCGTGGCCGGCCGGCCATTCGCGATTGTCGTGCTCACGAAGGACGGCAAGGACGAGCGCGCATCGGAAGACGCTGTGGCCCGCATTGCGTTCGAGGCGTGGCGCTGCTTTGACGCCCTCTCGAAAGGCGGGCTCCTGGCGATCGCCGCTCCGGGCGCTAGCCGAGCGCTAGCCAAGCGCGAGCCGGCATTTCTCACGAGTATTCCCCTCGCGGCGTGGCAAGCACGGAGAGCACACGGCTCTCGTTTCGCGACCACCCGATCCGGTCGCTGTCGTACCAGTCTGATCCGGATCACCCGCCTGATCCGTGACCAGACATGAAGCCGAGTGGCCGGTCGCGGCAACACCAGGCCGCGACTCGCGTGCGCCGGCCACGTTATTCGCCGGCCATCGGTCTCCCAGGCGGAGATACGTCCCTCGCGCCCAACACGCTACGCCCTCCGACACACGCGCTGAGTAGAATCGTTGTGAGAAGTCCGGGATAGCCCTCACACCCGCGAATAGCGACGCCGCAAAAGCATCAGCACGGTCAGTGAAAGCGCTGAACCGACCATGGCGAGCGCCATGTCGGCCTGCGCATCCCACACGTCACCCTGGGTGCCGAGGTACGCCTGGCCGAGCTCGCCGCCGAACGCCAGGGCAGCGAGCCACTCGATCGTCTCGAAGATCACCGCGTGCGAGTTCATGAAGAAGATCGGAAGCAGCACGCGCCAGACACCGGCAGGGGGCGCCTTGGCATCAAGCAGTTCCACCGCCATCGGAAGGACCAGCACTCCGTACAGGAAATGCACGAGGCGGTCATAGTGGTTGCGCGTAAAGCCGAACACCTCGTTGACGGTCGTGCCGGTGAACGTGCGCACCCACGCATCGTACGGAACTTCGGAATACGTGTAGTGCGCCCCCACCTCATGGAGCAGCAGGAAGACAAAGAAGAACGTGTACGCAGTGTTCGAGAACCTGAGATTCCGGTAAGTGAAAATCAGGATTGGCACCGCGATCACGACGATCGCGTTTTCGAGCGCCCAGTCCTGGCGATACCGTGGTGCGATGGCGAGCGCCACCCACCACACGGAAAACAGTCCGAGCAGCGCGAGCGGGTATCGCGGGCCGGCCGCCGCCTGTCGTGCCGGGGACACGGACGGCATCAGAGATAGGGCGTGAGGAGCCGCGCCGTGCCATCGCGCACGCGGACGGCGAACGAGCGACCATCCGCCTCGGCGAGCGAATAGGATCGGCTCAGGGCGATACGCTCCGACACCATGTCGTCGATGCGGGTCGCGAAGGCGGCATCGTGGCACTCGATGTCGAGCTCGAAGTTGAGGCGCAGGCTGCGTGGGTCCCAGTTGCTCGAGCCGATCAGCGCCCACGACCGGTCGATCACGAAGAGCTTGGAGTGATCGAACGGCAGCGGTGAGAGAAACACCCGGCAGCCCGGCTTGAGCACCTGCCAGAGCAGAGCGGTCGACGCCCACTGGGCGATGGGAATATTCACGCGCGACGGCAGGACGATGTCCACCTCCACACCGCGAAGTGCGGCGACGCCAAGCGCGGCGATCATCGGTGGATCGGGCAGGAAATATGGCGTCACGATCCGCACCGATTCCCGCGCCGAGGTGATGGCGCCGAGAATCACGGCACGGAGCACGTCGAGGTCGCCGTCGGGCCCGTCGGTTATGACCCGGGCAGACGTCGAGCCGACCTGGGTCAGCTCGGCGTACCAGCGCGGGCCCTCCAGCGCCTCGCCAGTGACGAATCGCCAGTCGTCCACGAAGACGTCGGTCAGCTGCGCCACCACGGGACCTTCGACCCGGAAGTGTACTTCGCGCACGCCGCGTCGCGGCGGTGTTACGCTGAGGCAGCGCGCGTGGATGTTCATTCCCCCGGCGAACGCAAGCTGTCCGTCCACGATCAGCAGCTTGCGATGGTTGCGAAGGTTGAAAAACGCGGGGCCGGCCTGGACGATGGTCGGCAGGAATCGCGCCACGGGAACGCCGGCCTTCCTCAGCGCCCAGTGCGCCGGAGGAAAGTTGTACCGCACCCCGGCCGCATCGAGCAGCACGCGCACCACCACCCCGCGCTGCACAGCGCGCGCGAGCGCATCGATGAACCGGCGACCGGCGGCGTCCGGAGCGAAGATGAAGGTGCTCAGCGCGATCGACTGCGTGGCGCCGTCAATCGCGGCGAGCATCTCGGGATATGCCGCGTCGCCATTTATCAGCGGTTCCACCGCGTTGCCCCCGAGCAGTGCCCGCCCACTGAGCTTTTCCACGAGCATGGAAAGTCCCGTGAGATTGGGGTGATTCCGCGCAACCATCGCCATTGAGGCGACATGCTCGGCCGTCTCTGAAATGGTGCGCGGTCTCGCCCGGCGGATTTCGCGGGCGCGCCGGCGCACCCGGTTGATGCCGAACAGCGCATACAGTGCGGCGCCGGCTACGGGCACTAGCCAGATGAGTCCAACCCAGCCGATCGCCGCCCGCACGTCGCGCTTGTGGAGAATGACGTGAAGGCTGGCCACCACGTCCACGACGAATGCTGCGATCGTGAGCCAGAGCGGGAACTGGAGATCGCCGGTCACGACGCCGCCGCCCGCGCGATGGCTCGCACGGCGACGAGCCCCGCCCTGCGCGGCTCGGTGCATCCATCAGCGGGTGCGATTGCCGGTCTCGGTCGCACTACGGAACCCCCGTTGGCGCTGAACCTGACTGAATGGTCAAGCTAGGGCTTTGATCTCGTGAAGTCACGCTGAGGAACGCGCCTTGCGCCAGCGTTGCGCGGGCGTCATCCCGCTGCGACAGGCGTCTCGGCTTCATGTTTGAAGAGATCGAGACGAGAAAGGCATGAATGACTCAGGAGCGAGGGCCCTACCGGTGGACACGGATCACGCCGATCGAGTCGAATCAGGCGAGTACTGCGACGACCAACACATGTGGAACGACAGCGCCGAACGCCGGCGGCATGCGAGCGCAGTTTACCAAGTAGTGCCGTTGCCGTATCCGGCGCCTTCCGGATTCATCCGCGTGATCCGTGACTCGCGATCGCGCCGAGACCCTGGAATGGCGGGTGGCGGGATTCGCTCCCGACTGGTTTCGGGCCCCCGGTTTCGGGTCCCCGAGTTTCGCTGCCCACGTGGGCAGTGAAGACGGATCGTGGCGCGGTACGATGGTCTTTACACGGTCGCAGCCCTGGCGGTTTCGCCGCGTCTTGAGGCCCGTTCGCGGGTCGGGCCCCTCTTGCCGTGCCGCCGATGCGGCACGGACTGAACGCGGGCGCACGCCGATGCCACTCCCGATGCCAGCCTCGCCAGTCCGCTCCCGTTCGCTTATCCTTTTTCGACCTGTCCTCTCACTGTGAGTCTCGATCCATGAGCAGCGTACGAGTGCTGGTCGGAACGCGCAAAGGCGCGTTTATCCTCACGTCAGACGGAGCGCGCAAACGCTGGAAGATCAAGGGACCGCATTTCCCCGGCTGGGAGATGTACCATCTCAAGGCGTCGCCGGCGGACCCGAACCGCATATATGCGTCGCAGAGCAGCGGCTGGTTTGGCCAGCAGATACAGCGCTCCGACGACGGCGGCAGGAAGTGGAAGGCCGTGGGGAACCAGTTCGCCTACGACGGCGTTCCCGGCACGCATCAGTGGTACGATGGCACGCCACATCCGTGGGAGTTCAAGCGTGTCTGGCACCTTGAGCCTTCGCTCACCGATCCCGACACTGTGCTTGCCGGCGTCGAGGACGCCGCCATGTTCCGCACGACAGACGGCGGCGCGACATGGACCGAGATGTCCGGACTTCGCAAGCACGGCTCGGGGCCGCACTGGGCACCCGGCGCCGGCGGCATGTGCCTGCACTCGATCATCGTCGACCCGACCAATCCCAACCGCGTCTACATCGCGATTTCTGCAGCCGGCGCGTTCCGCAGCGACGACGGCGGCGCGAGCTGGAAGCCGATCAACCAGGGCCTTCGCTCCGAACACATTCCCGACCCCACGGCCGAAGTCGGCCATTGCGTGCATCACATCGCGATGCACGCGAGCCGCCCGAACACGCTCTTCATGCAGAAGCACTGGGACGTGATGCGCAGCGACAATGCCGGCGACAAGTGGACCGAGGTGAGCGGCAATCTCCCCACCGACTTCGGCTTTGTGGTCGACGTTCACGCGCACGAACCCGAGACGATCTACGTCGTGCCGATCACCAGCGACGCACACCACTGGGTCATGAAAGGCAAGCTTCGGGTGTACCGGAGCCGCACGGGCGGCAACGAGTGGGAAGCGCTCTCCAAGGGACTCCCGCAGCGGAACTGCTATGTGAACGTGCTCCGCGACGCGATGGCCGTCGATTCGCTCGACACATGCGGCATCTACTTCGGGACCACCGGCGGTCAGGTCTACGTCTCCGCCGACGAAGGCGACAGCTGGAAAGCGATCGCCCGCGACCTCCCGGCCGTGCTTTCCGTCGAGGTGCAGACGCTACCGTGATTCGCGTGATCATCCCTGCACCCCTTCGGCAGCACGCCGGCGTGAAGGGCGAGCTCGCGCTGAAGGTCAATGGTCCCGTCACCCAGCGGGCCGTTCTCGATGCGCTCGAGGCGCGATACCCGATGCTGCGCGGCTCCATTCGCGATCACGCCACGCAGAAGCGACGGGCGTTCATCCGGTTCTTTGCTTGTGAGGAAGACCTTTCGCATGAGGCACCGGATACGCCGCTCCCCGATGCCGTGGCCGACGGCACGGAGCCATATATGGTTGTCGGCGCGATCGCCGGCGGATGAGTCTCCTGACGAGGGGTGACCTGATGGCGCGAGGACCGTTCCGATGACCGTAATCACGAACATCGAGGACCTCCGCGTGCTCGCGCAGAAGCGCGTGCCGCGAATGTTCTACGACTACGCCGCGTCCGGAAGCTGGACAGAGGGAACCCTCAGGGCCAACGAGCGCGATTTTCAGGACATCAAGCTGCGGCAGCGGGTCATGGTGAACCTGGAGAACCGCAGCACGCGCACCACGATGATCGGCACCGACGTCGCCATGCCCGTCGCAATCGCTCCGACGGGAATGACGGGAATGCAGCACGCCGACGGCGAGATCCTCGCCGCAAAGGCGGCCGAGAAGTTCGGCATTCCGTTCACGCTCAGCACGATGAGCATCTGCTCCATCGAGGACGTCGCGGCGGCAACCGACGCGCCATTCTGGTTCCAGCTCTACGTCATGCGCGACCGCGACTTCATCGAGCGGCTCATCGATCGCGCGAAGGCCGCGAAGTGCAGCGCCCTCATGCTGACCGTCGACCTGCAAATTCTCGGGCAGCGCCACAGGGACCTCAAGAACGGACTTTCGGCGCCACCCCGGCTCACGATCCCGAACATCCTCAACATGATGACAAAGCCGCGCTGGTGCCTCGGCATGCTCGGCACAAGCCGGCGCCAGTTCGGGAACATCGTCGGCCATGCAAAGGGCGTGAACACCATGGGCTCGCTCGCCGAATGGTCCAACCAGCAGCTCGACCCGACACTCAGCTGGAACGACGTCGGGTGGATCAGGAAGCGCTGGGGCGGCAAGCTCATCCTCAAGGGAATCCAGGATGTCGAGGATGCGAAGCTCGCGCTGAACACCGGCGCCGACGCGCTGATCGTGAGCAACCACGGCGGTCGTCAACTCGACGGCGCCGAATCGAGCATCCGCGCGCTGCCGGCCATCGTTGACGCGGTCGGCTCGCGAATCGAAGTGCACATGGACGGCGGCGTCCGCTCGGGCCAGGACGTGCTCAAGGCCTGCGCGCTCGGCGCGCGCGGCACGTACATCGGCCGCGCGTTTCTCTATGGCCTCGGAGCGATGGGCGAGGCCGGCGTCACCAGGGCGCTGGAGCTCATCCACCGTGAACTCGACCTGACGATGGCGTTCTGCGGCAAGACGAAGATCACCGATGTCGACCGGCAGGTTCTGCTGCCCGGGACGTTCCCCGGATGAGTGCATGATGCGCCGCGTTTCCGGCGTTGGCGCATGACGCGCCGAGCTTTCAGGGTCGTCGCATGACACGACGACTTTCCGCGATTCTCGTCCTCAGCGCACTGCTGCTGCTTGTCGCCGCTCCCACGGACCTGCCGGCCCACGACGTCACCACCGGCGACCGGGGATACATCCAGGCGATCCTCGGCGTGCACCTCATCCCATTCGCCTACCTCGGCGCCAAGCACATGGTGACCGGCTACGATCACCTGCTCTTCCTGCTCGGCGTCATCTTCTTCCTGTATCGCCTGAAGGACATCGGGCTCTACGTCACGCTGTTCGCGGTTGGTCATTCCACCACGTTGCTGGTCGGCGTCGTCGCCGGCGTCGGCGTCAACTCGCACCTGGTCGACGCGATCATCGGGTTGTCGGTTGTCTACAAGGCACTGGACAATCTCGGTGCCTATCCGCGGTTCTTCGGCTTCCAGCCCGACGCGCGCGCGGCAACACTTGTCTTCGGACTCTTCCATGGACTCGGCCTCGCCACGAAGATCATCGACTTCGAAATGGCGAACGAAGGGCTCATTGCCAACCTCGTGGCCTTCAACGTCGGCGTGGAGATTGGCCAGGTGCTCGCCCTGAGCGCGATTCTCGTCGTGATGACGCACTGGCGGCAGACCAGGAGCTTCCTCCGGCACGCCGCCGCGGCGAACATCGCCATCATGGCCGCGGGCGTGGCGTTGATTGCGTTTCAGCTCGCCGGTTTCTTCGGCGGCGCCGGATGATACGGTCGCTGGCGATTGTGCTCGTTGTCGGCGTCGTAATCGCGATTGCGATCGTTCTTCCTGCCGAGTATGGCCGCGACCCCACCGGCGTCGGCCGGATGCTGGGACTCAGGGAGATGGGTGAGATCAAGGCGGCGCTCGCTGCGGAAGCGGCGGCCCACGCGGCCGCCGACTCGGCCATGCCCGGCACGCTGGCGCGACCGGGCGCCGGCGCGATGTTCGATTCCACCAGCGTGATCGTGCCGCCGGGGCAAACGCGCACACTCATGCTGGAAATGGCAGGCGATGCGCGCGTGGACTATCGCTGGTCGGCGGCAGGCGGCATGGTGAACCATGACTTGCACGGCGTGTCGCCGACTGTCGGCTATCGCTCCTACGCGAAAGGCACAGGCGTGAAGAGCGACAGTGGCGTGTTGCTGGCCGCGTTCAATGGGCAGCACGGTTGGACCTGGCGAAACGGCGCGGCGGACTCGATCGTCGTGAGCCTGCGTGTCATTGGACAGTATGACGAGTTGAAACGGCGGCCTTGAGGATGGATCGTGCGGACAGATACCGGGTCGCTGGGGCAAGGTCGGATCGCCGGGCGTAGGTTTCGTTGTGTCCGCGGGTCTTCACAGGAGTCAGCCCATGATTCGGATCGTCCTCCGTGTGCAGGTGGCGATGGCAGCAGCCGCCACATTCACGATTGCGTCGGCATCGTGCGCAAATGCTCAGCCCGGAGTTGACTGGCGGGCCGTTGACGCGGCGATGGGGCGGGCCGGCGCGCTCCAGCCGGGTGACGTGCATCGGTTCAACTTTCCGCGGAATGATCTGAAGGTCGTCGCCGCAGGAGTGGAACTGAAGCCGGCGTTCGCGCTGGGTGGATGGATCGCGATGAAGGCCGCACCAGGCGGGGTGATCGCAATGGGCGACCTGGTGCTCACCGAAGACGAGGTCACGCCAGTCGTCACGGCGCTTCAGGCAGGCGGCGTGGAACAGACGGCCATTCATCACCACGTCCTGCACGAGTCGCCGCGCATCGTGTACACGCACGTGCATGGCCACGGCGATCCGTTGAAGATCGCCGCCACCGTTCGCACCGCGCTCGCGCGCACCAAGGTGCCGCCGCCGACGCCAGGAGCCGCGGCCGCCGCCATCTACCTCGACACCGCAACGGTGGCGAAAGCGCTGGGATACGGTGGCCGTGTGAACGGCGGCGTGTACCAGGTCAGCGTGGCGCGCACCGAAACCATCCGTGACGGAGACTTCGAGATTCCATCGTCGATGGGACTGAGCACGGCACTCAACTTTCAGCCAACCGGCGGTGGAAAAGCCGCCATCACCGGTGACTTCGTCATGACCGGCGGTGAGGTGAATGCAGTCATCAAGACGCTGCGTGACGGCGGGATCGAGGTGACGGCCCTCCACAATCATATGCTGACC
>Ga0326597_10015373_pt1 | contig 10006 bp, 9 predicted proteins | sample RVTome_12_FD_203789 | JGI IMG/M metagenome (GOLD analysis project Ga0326597, IMG submission 203789) | Soil microbial communities from uranium-contaminated site in the Upper Colorado River Basin, Wyoming, United States - RVT100D185 | ecosystem: Environmental > Terrestrial > Soil > Contaminated >...
CAAAATGCCGTTCGAGCGCCTGGCGGCGAACCAGGGCCATTTCATGGGCACGGCCGACGAGGTGGCAGGGGACCTTGCCGCGTTCGTGGCGGCGGGCGTGCGCACGATGATCCTGCGCTTCGGCGGCCCGGATCAGCGGACCCAGCTCGAACGCTGTGCGCGCGAGGTCCTGCCGCGCCTGCGGGGCGCGTAGAAGGGCGTTCGAGCGTTCGAAGGTTCGAACGTTCGGGCGTTCACGGATCCGCCCGGACCGCAGGACCGAGCGCGGCGCTGCCGGCCGAACATCCGAACCTTCGAACACTCGAACGTTCGAACGCCTTGAGGGAGGCGCAGCATGGCGGGGGCCATCGAGACGACGCTGACGCCGGAGCGAATCGCGGGATGCACCCGGACGGGGGCGTGGCCGAACAAGACCCTGGGCGAGTATCTGGACCGCTGGGTCTCCGCCTGCCCCGCGAAGGTGGCGGCGGTGGACGCGGTGCACCGGTACACGTACGAAGACCTGGCCCGCCGGGCCGACCGCATCGCCCTCGGGCTGCGGGCCCTGGGCGTGGGCCCCGGCGTCCCCGTCGCCTGCCAGCTCCCCAACTGGACCGAGCTGCTCCTGATGATCCTGGCGGCCGACCGCCTCGGCGCCGTGCTCACTCCCATCCCGCCCATCTACCGCGGCAACGAGCTGCGCTTCATCCTGGGCCTCCTGGAGGCGCCCGTCCTGGTGATTCCCGAGACCTTCCGCAACCACGCCTACATGCCCATGGTGGCCGGCCTGCGGAAGGACCTGCCGCGGCTGGAACACGTCTTCGTGGCCCGCGGCGCGGCCGGGGAAGGCATGCGCCCCCTGGCGGACCTCACGGAGACGGCGTGGGAGGCGCGGCCGGGGCGCGGCGCCCTGCCCGGGTCCGACCCCAACGCCGTCAGCGAGGTGATCTTCACCTCGGGCACCACCGGCGAACCCAAGGGTGTGATGCACACGGCCAACACGATCCTGGCCATCATCCTCCCGCTGCTGGATCGCCTGCGGTTCACGGATCGCGACGTGGTCCTGATGGCGTCCACCATCGGGCACCAGACGGGGTACCTCTACGGCATGGCCACGCCGCTGGTGATCGGCGGGCGCCTGGTGTGGCTGGACGTGTGGAACGCGGCCGAGGCGGCGCGGCTCATCGAGGGCGAGGGCTGTACCTACACCATGGGGGCCACGCCCTTCCTGCAGGACCTCACCTACACGCCGGCGCTGGGCACGCGCGATACGTCGTCGCTGCGCCTCTCCATCTCCGCCGGCGCGTCCATCCCGCGCAAGCTGGTGCGGGACGCCCGCGCCAACCTGCGCTGCGTCATCTCGGCGGGCTGGGGGATGACGGAGAACGGCCTCGTCACCTGCAACGGGCTGGAGGACCCGGAGGAGAAGGTGTGCGGCACCGACGGCGCGCCCCTCCCCGGCATGGAGCTCATGGTGGTGGACGACGCCGAGCGGCCCGTCCCGCCGGGCGCGGAGGGCAACCTGCTGGTGCGGGGCGCGGCCCAGTTCGTGGGCTATTTCCGGCGGCTGGAGTACACCCGCCAGTGTCACACCGCGGACGGCTGGTTCCGCACCGGCGACCGGGCGACCCTTGATGCGGAGGGCTACGTGGCCATCGCCGGCCGGTCCAAGGACATCATCATCCGGGGCGGGGAGAACATCCCGGTTGCGGAGGTCGAGAACCTCCTCTTCGCCCACCCCAAGGTGGCCACCGTCGCCGTCGTCGCCATGCCGGACCCGCGCCTGCAGGAGCGGGCCTGCGCCTTCGTGGTGCCGAAGCAGGGGCAGACGGTGACGCTGGAGGAGATCACGGCGTACCTGGACGCGATGCAGGTGGCCAAGTTCAAGTGGCCGGAGCGCCTGGAGGTGGTCCCGGAGCTGCCCACGACGCCCAGCGGGAAGATCCAGAAGTTCCGCCTGCGCCAGGCCATCGCCGAGCGGCTGGGCGCCGAGCCGATCCGGTAGGCGGTGCGCTCCGTTCCTCCCCGTGCGCCACGGAATGCAGCCGTCCCTCCCTCGATGGGACCGAACCGGGCGTGTGGACCGCGGCTCTTGCTTCTTGACAGCGCGAGGCACATGGTGCGAGACAGCGTGCCCATGATCTTCGTCCTCTGCCTCCTGGTGTTCGCCCAGTGCCTGCCGGGCGCGACGGCGGCCGTTGAGCCCGAATCGTTCGACTATGGCGCCGAAAGCGTCGTGGTCGCCGAGGGCGCCAAGACCCTTCACGCGCGTCGCCTCAAGGGCATTCCCCGCGATGACCGGCCCCGAGACTCCCACGCCCGGATCCCCCGGCAGGGGTGGGCGCTGGCCGATTCCCCCCCAGGGCCGCAGTTCCCGAACATTCTCACCTTCCTGCCGCGCCGATCCACCGCGGGCGAGCGGTCCCCCCAGATTTCCCCCGAAGACCACTAAGCGCTCTCACGCCGCTTCGGCCGGCCGGCCGCCCGCGTAGAGGTGCCGGGGACCCGAAAGGGCCCGGCTCGGGGATGCCGGCTGGCCACGCGCCCCCCTGTTGCGCGCCCGTGAAAGGTAGGCTAGACTCCCACGTGCCGTTGGAGACATAAGGAGGGCCCCATGAACCGTCGATCCTTGCGAATGCTCGGCCTGCTGGGCCTCCTGGTGGCCGCGGGCATCTACATGACCGAACTGGACGCCTTTGCGCGCGCGGGGGGGAGCCGGAGCTCCGGCAGCCGCGGCTCCCGCTCGTTCTCCAGCCCCAGCCGGCCCCCCGTCTCGCCCTCGCGGCCCCAGCCCGCCGCCCCCAACGTGGCGCCGCGGGCGGCCGCGCCCGCGCCGATCCCGCAGCCGGCACCGGCGATGAGCCCGTTCGTGCGGAGCATGGCCGGCGGCGTGCTGGGTGGCTTCCTAGGCGCGATGCTGTTCCGGGGGATCGCGGGCGCTGGCGCGGGCGCCGCGGGCGAGGGCGGTGCCGCCGGCATGGGCGGGGCCGGCATCGGCCTGATGGACATCCTGCTGCTGGCGGCCGTCGGCTTCGGGATCTGGTGGTGGGTGAAGAAGCGGCGCCAGGAGCAGCCGGTGCCCGCCGAGGGCTACTACGAGCGGCAGGCCGGCGTGGGCTACTACGGCCCGCCCGTGAGCGAGGGGGCCGCGGCCACGCAGGAGCCGGTGATGGACGCGCGCGAGGAGGACCGGCAGCGCGGCCTGGCCCACGTCCGCCAGATGGACGCCCGGTTCGACGAGGCGGCCTTCCGGGACCTGTGCACGGACAACTTCTTCAAGGTCCAGGCCGGATGGATGAACCGGGACGTGGACGCCATCGAGAGCCTGCTGACCATCGAGATGCAGAACGAGTTCCGGCGCGAGCTGGCCCGCCTGAAGACCGAGGGGAAGATCAACCGGCTCGAGAACATCGCGGTGCGCACGGTGGAGCTCACCGAGGCCTGGCAGGAATCCGGCCAGGACTACATCACCGTGCGCTTCCTGGCGAACCTGCTGGACTACACGCTGGACGAGCGGTCGGGCCAGGTGATCGATGGCAGCAAGACCGAGCCCGTGAAGTTCGAGGAATACTGGACGTGGGTGCGGCCCGTGGGGCCGAACCCGTGGCGCCTGTCGGCGATCAACCAGCCCGACTGACGCGGGCTGGCCGGCAACAGCCAACCCGATTCACACGCACCGCCCCCGGGCCGCTTCCGCCCGGAGGGTTTGGCTTCCCGGCCCGGCCGGCCCCGCGCGCCTCGCGGTAGCCGCCGGGCCGGCTCTTTTTCAACGGGATATCGTCACCCTGCCGGTGCAAGGAGAACGTGTGAGACCGGCGCGCCGTCCGCGGGCCAAGAGCGCGCTCGTGCCGGCCCTCCTGGCGGCCGCGGGGGCACTGCTGCTCGTGGCCAACCTGGGGATCGTCCCGCCGTCGCGGTTCGCGCTGCCCACCCTGGGGATCCTGGTCGGGGTCTTCCTCGTGGCCACGGCGCGGGGACGTCCCCCGCGGTTCGTGATCGGTCTGTCGCTCGTGGGCTGCTGTACCGTGCTCCTCCTGAGCCGCCTCGGATACCTTCCGGGCCTAGGGACCATCTGGCCCGCCTTTCTCGTCGTGGTGGCCGCGGCGGTGGCGCTCGCCCGCTGGCGCGGGCGAGAATGACCAATGGCCAATTTCCGATGACCAATTGCCCAGCGGGTATGGAGGGAAGAGGTCCCGGTGGCGCGCGGGGGGTGGCCATGAGCGATGAGAAGGAAGCGCACGTGCGGCGGATGGCCGAGCGGGATCCGGAGATCCTGGGCCTGTTGACGGAGGGCTATGCCTTCGTCACCAATGCCTTCCGCCCCGACCGGAAGCCGGCGGGGCTGCGCCTGGCGGACGCGGAGGGCGTGGCGCGGGATCTGGAGGAAGAGGGCTACGCCGCCGCCATCGCCAACGCCTACGACGAGCGGGGGAACCCGCGCCCCGAGATGGCGTCGGTCTGGCGCCGGCGGCGGGACGCGCGGGGATGAGGCGCCCCGGCCCCGGGAGGCGCGGGCCCCGGCGGCTATTTCTCGCGGGGCCAGCTGACGCGGAGGGCGATGGGCAGGCGCGGCGTCCCGCCGTAGAACTGGGACACGGTGGTGGTCCCATACTTGGCGCGGAACGCCTCCATCAGCGCGGGAAGGCGGGCCTCGGTGTCGTCCGCCTTGGCAACCTTGGCCCGGAACACCGTGCGCCCGATCTTCAGGCTGGCCTCGGGGTTTGCCTGGAGGTTCCGCGCCCAGTGGCTGGTGGGGCCGTTTCGGTCCTTCCCGGCCATGAACCAGACGAGGCCGTCCTCGTACACGAACCACAGTTCGACCGTGCGGGTCTTGTTGGTCTTGCGGCCGGTCGTGCTGAGGTCCAGCTCCTGGCTCTCCCGGAGGAGCCGTTCCCCCTCCTTGCGTTCCACTCCCGCCTTCTGCGCGATGGGCACTCGGGACCTCCAGGTGGATGACAGTTCCGCAGGGAGACCAGCGGCGCTCCCTTCGGGTTCAGCGCGCGACCTCCGGCACGGCGCCCCGGGAATCGCCCGGCACGCCGCCCATCTCTCCCGTTTCTCCCGCGGCGCGACGGACGGCCCCCGGGAGCCACACGAGACCCGGGATCGGCGGGTTCCGATCGCCGCCCGTCGCACCATCTGTGCTGTCCGTGCTGGCTACCGCTCGCGGGCCCGGAGGTAGCGGCCACTCGACGGGAGAGATTTCACCCCCCCAACATCTCGCAGGCAACAGACCTTGTCAACGGAATTCCGGGTGGTGCGCCATTCGGCGGACCCCCCGTTCGGCGGGGGGGCAGGTTCCCCGGGCTGGCCGGATATTGCCATCCGGAGGGGGCCGGCGGGGGATCGGGAGGCGCCCGATTCGAGGCGCCCGATTCGAGGTCAGTGCTTTCCGGCATTTGCAGGGGGAAGGGAGGGGGGGGCGCCCGGGGGGGCGGGGAACACTCTGCCCAGGACCTCCAGGATGTCCTCCAGCCGGAACGGCTTGGCCACGACCGCGGCGACCCCTCCCGCCTGGATGCGCCCCGGGTCCAATTGGCTGCCCCAGCCGGTGACCAGGACCACGGGCAGCGCGGGTCGGAGGGCGCGGGCCTCCCGGGCCATCTCCCATCCTGACATCTCGGGCATCCCGAGGTCGGTGAAGAGGAGGTCCGCCTCCGAGCATCCCAGGTGCTCCAGTGCCCGGCGGGGGTTGGTGAACGTGACCACCTGGTGGTGCTGGAGGCGCAGGATGTCCGCCAGCAGGCCGGCCAGGACCTCCTCGTCGTCCACCACCACGATCCGGCCGGGGCGGCTGGCCGCGGGCGGGGCCGGCGCCTCCGCGGCGGGCGGGGCATCGGCCGTAGTCGGCACCCGGATCCACACCGTGGTCCCGGCGCCCTCCCGGCTCTCCAGACGCACCTCCCCCCCGTGGCGCGTGACGATCCCGTACACCATGGCGAGGCCCAGCCCCGTGCCGTGCACCCCCTTGGTGGTGAAGAACGGATCGAAAGCCCGGCGCCGCACCTCCTCGGGCATGCCCGCCCCGGTGTCCCGGACGAAAAATTCGACGGATCCGTGCTGGGTTCCCGCGGGACCCGGCGTCTGGCCGCCCTGGTTGCCCGGCCCCGAGGGGGCGGGCGCGGGGCGGGCCCCGACCGTGAGGCGCCCGCCGCACGGCATGGCGTCCACGGCGTTGAAGATGAGGTTCACCAGCACCTCGCGCAGCTCGGCCGCGTTCCCCAGGATGGGCGGGACGGGGGCCAGGTCGGTCTCGGTCTCGATGGGCGCGCCCCGCTGCTGGGCCTCGTCCCTCCAGCGGGGCCGCGTCACGTCCAGGGCCTGCGCCAGCAGCGGGCCCAGGCGCACGGGGGCGAAGGACGCCTCGGAACGGACCCCGGCGAAGCCGAGGATGCGGCGCACGGTTTCGGCCCCGTCCAGGGCGGCCCGTTCGATGGCGGCCAGCCCCTCGCGCAACGCCGGGTCGGCGTGCCGCAGCCGCAGGAACTGGGCCTGCCCCAGGATGGCCGTCAGCAGGTTGTTGAAGTCGTGGGCCACGCCGCCCGCCATCTCGCCCAGGGCGCGAAGCTTCTCCGCCTGCACCCACTGCTCCTGGGCGGCCCGGAGGTTCGCGAGGGCTTGCCGTGCCTCGGCGTAGAGCCGCGCGTTCTCGATGGCGATGGCCGCCTGGGCGGCGAAGAGGGCCAACGTCTCCCGGTCCGCCTCGGCGAAGGTGCGGCCGGCCCCCTCGTTGGTCAGGGTGATCGCGCCCAGGACCCGGTCCCGGTAGAGGAGCGGTTCCGCCAGGGCGGCGGTGACCCCGGTGCGCTCCAGGAAAAGCGGCCCGGCGTGCGGCCACGTCCGGTAGTCGTTCACGATCATCCCTCGGCTATCCCGGCACGCGATCCCCGCGAGCCCCTCCCCGCGGCGCGGGCGGAGCTCGCGCACCCACTCTCCCAGGCCGTGCCAGGCCTCGGGGACGAGGACACCCTCCTCCTCGTCCCACAGGTAGACCACCCCTCCCGTCGCCCGCGCCAGCTCCACGGCCCGCCGGGTGATGAGCCCGAGGAGGGCCGTGAGGTCCAGTTCGCGGAGCACCTCCCCGGCGACGGCCCGCACAGCTTCCACCTGCCGCCGCCGGTCCTGCTCCGCCTGGAACAGGCGGGCGGTCTCAAGGGCCACGGCGGCCTGATCCGCCAGCGTGGCCTGAAAGCGGACCTCCTCGTCGGCGAAGGCGTGGGCATCCCGCCGATAGGTGACCAGCGTCCCGAAGATCTCCCCCTTGAGGGTGATGGGCACGGCCAGCAGGCCGCGGATGCCCTCGGCCTGGAGCAGGCCGCGCAGCGCCGGCCCGAGGACGGCGTGGGGATCGGCCTGCGCGTCCGCCGTCCAGACCGGGCGGCCTTCGCCCAGGGCGATGCGGGCGAATCCCTCGTCCTGGGAGAGGGCGAACTCCCGGGCGAACCCATCCGAGAGCCCGCACATGGCCACCGGGACCACGGCCTGCCGGCCGGGGTCCCACCGGAAGATGCCGCAGGCCTCGCTCCGGGTGGCGGTCCGCGTCTTCTCCACGATGAGGGCCAGCACCCGGTCCACGTCCAGGGCGGTGGCCAGGGCCCGGCCGATCTCGGCCACGGCGTCGGCCCGGGCCTTGGCCTTGAGGGCCCCGGCGTAGAGCCGCTCCACCTCGCCGTAGAGGGCGGCGCGCTCCAGGGCGGGCGCCAGCACCTGGGCGATGGCCCCGGCCAGCGCCACGTCGTCGGGGCCGAAGGTGGCCGGGCGGCGGCCGCCCGCCAGGAGCGTGCCGAACACGCGCTCCCGCACCACCAGGGGGACGCAGAGGAGGGAGGCCAGGCCCCGCGCCCATGCGGGGAGCGGTGCCACCGGCGCTGCGGCCCCCGGAGGGCCGTGAACCGACGGGGTGCGGGTCCGGGCGACGCGGGCGAGGATCCCTTCCCCGTCCAGGAAGATGCGCCGCGGGACCTCCGCGGCCTCCGCGTCCGTCAGGCCCGAGGTCCCGGCCAGGATGAGGGCCGGCTCGGCCTCGTGCAGGACGTGGATGACGGCGACTTCGACCGCGAAGGTCTCGCGGACGGCATCGAGGGCGGCCTGGAGGGTATCCGTGAGGTCGAGGGACGTGCTGATGAGGCCGATGGTGCGCGTGAGGCGCTCCAGGAGGTGGTCTCCGCGGCCGGCCGATTCGCCCCGCCGCCGCCGCCGGGCGGGCGCCGGGGTGCCGCGACGGGTGGGGCGCCGCGGGGGGATGGAGGCCATGCGCACCCCCTGGAGAGAGGCCGACGGGGAGGGTCCCCTCAGACCGGTTGCCGGGGGCCCGCGGGTTCCCTTCCGGAGCCTGGCAGCGAGCCCACCGTACATAACAGAGCGACGCCACCGCGTCAAGATTCCCGGCGGGGCGTGGGCAGGGCATTTCCGGGAGGATGGCCGGCCGATGCGCCTTGAATTTCCGCCGCCTTTGGGCTATTTTGGCGGCTGTTCATGGGCCCCCAAACCCCCAGGTCGAACCTCGGCGGCGTGCGGGGGCATTTTTTCTTTCGGAGGGCATCCCGGGGGACGATGGGGAATCGGGAGATCCTGGCCAACTTCAAGCATCGGGCCGTCCTGGTGCTGGGCGACCTGATGGTGGACGAGTACATCTGGGGCCGGGTCTCCCGGATCTCGCCCGAGGCGCCCGTGCCGGTGGTCGAGGTGACCCACGAGAGCGTCCGCGTGGGCGGCGCGGCCAACGTGGCGGCCAACCTGCGGGCGCTGGGGGCCGAGGTCTATGTGGTCGGCGTGGTGGGCAGCGATCCGCCGGGCGAGCGCCTCGTCAACGATCTGGAAGGAATGGGCATCAAGGGCGACGGCGTGGCGGTGGACCGGGAGCGCCCCACCGCCGTGAAGACGCGGGTGGTGGCGGGCAGTCAGCATATCGTCCGGTTCGACCGCGAGGACGGTCGCGACCTGCACCCCGGCATCATCCGCCGCCTGGTGGAGCGGGTGCGCGAGCGGCTCCCCCGCGTCCACGCGCTGCTGCTCTCCGATTACGCCAAGGGCGTGGTGACGCCGGCGTTGATCCGCCAGGTCCTTCCCCTGGCGCGCCGCCTCGGGAAGATCGTGACGGTGGACCCCAAGGTTCGCCACTTCCACCTGTTCAAGCGGGCCACCGCCGTGGCGCCCAACCACCACGAGGCCGCCGCCGCCGCGGGCGCCGTGATCCGCACCGAGGAGGACCTGCGGCGGGTGGGCGCGCGGCTCCTGAAGCGGCTGGACGCGGAGGCCCTCCTGGTGACGCGGGGCGAGCAGGGGATGTCCCTCTTCGAGCGGGGCGGGGCGATGCACCACATCCCGGCCGTGGCCAAGGAGGTGTACGACGTGACCGGGGCCGGCGACACGGTGATGAGCGCGCTGACGCTGGCCCTGGCCGCGGGGGCCACCCCGCGCCAGGCCGCGACCATCGCCAACCACGCCGCCGGGGTGGTGGTGGGGAAGGTGGGCACCGCCGTGGTCACCCTGCCCGAGCTCCAGGCGGCCCTGCGCGGGGCCGGGAGGCCGTGATGGCGGCGCGGGCCGTGGGGGTGATCCCGGCCCGGTACGGCGCCACCCGCTTCCCCGGAAAGGTGCTGGCCCTCATCGCCGGGCGCCCCATGCTCCAGCACGTGGTGGAGCGGGCCCGCCGGGCCCGGCTCCTGGACGAGGTGCTGGTAGCTACGGACGATGCGCGCGTGCGGGAGGCGGCGGAGGCCGCCGGGGCCCGCGCCGTCATGACCTCGCCGCACCACCCTTCGGGGACCGACCGGATCGCCGAGGTGGCGCGAGACATCGCGTGCGAGGTGGTAGCGAACATCCAGGGGGACGAGCCCACCCTGGACCCGGCGGCCGTGGACGCGGCCGTGGCCCCCCTGCTGGACGACCCCGCGATCCCCATGACCACCCTCTGCACGCCCATCCGGCGCGACGCCGACGCCCGGGACCCCAACACCGTGAAGGTGGTGTGCGACCGGCGCGGCTACGCCCTGTACTTTTCGCGCGCCGCCATCCCGTACTACCG